>Ga0216301_1000437_pt1 | contig 10754 bp, 13 predicted proteins | sample 4hB_Boncat_minus_FD_156203 | JGI IMG/M metagenome (GOLD analysis project Ga0216301, IMG submission 156203) | Terrestrial sediment cell enrichment communities for BONCAT metagenomics from Utah, United States - 4hB_Boncat_minus | ecosystem: Environmental > Terrestrial > Deep subsurface > Rock...
GTGGTGGAGGGTGGCCGAGAAAGGAGTAGGCACTACGACGTCCGGAAAGAAGCGTGGGTCGACTACGATCCGCTCATGGATGCGGCTATTGCGAACGATCCCCTGCCTGTCTCATGGGATGCCCCTCGCGTAGGAGTTTGGAGCGGTCAACCCAAGAGTCCAGTAGGAAGGGATCGTCGAACCCGCATCGTCCGAGTGGCTACCATCATCCTCGGGGTGCTGGTCTATTTCGTGGCCAGTGTCCTTGACGGAGTCATTGGTCCGAGTCTCGCCGAGTGGCTTAGGCAGGCGGCGGTGTTCACGGGACTCTTAATGATGTGGATGGGGATCAGCAATTCGCTAGCTGACCCACCTGAAGATTTGAGTTTGTTGGAGAACCCTGACGACCGCTCGACGTTTCTTGTCGACGCGTGGTTTCAACAAAACGAAACCGTAACAGGGAAGGACAGGGGAGCGCTCTGGTTCCACGAGAACGCCATGTTCTTCTCGGGGCACGCGTGCTCGTTCTGCATCGGCGTCCAAGACGTGGTTCTCGAAACCTACGTCGGTCCCGACGATGTCCAGTTCTCCGTCAAGCCGATAGAAGACCATCGTTCCATCCGAATAGAGGCCGTGTGGCGGAGCGATTGGCGCGGCCAGTCCATAGCGCTCTGGAAGACGCTTCAGGACTTTTTCGAGGGCGGCAAACCGGCAACCGTCCCGCGCCAGTACCCACCCTTCACGCCACCGCCGGGGTAGAAGCCGTGTACGCTGTACTCGGGTGGAGGGCGGCGGCCGAGACAGGAGCAGGCACTACGACGTGCGAAAGGAGGAGTGGGTCTCGGTAGACCCTCTGCCGCAAGCCGCTCCCAAGGCGTCCGCACAACCTAGTTGGACCCCGCCCAAGGCCGGGAGCTGGTCCTTCCGCCCTTCCTCTTGGCAAGCCGAGCCCCTGGTCCTCACCGTCTTGTGGTTTTGTCTGGTGGCGCTGAAGGCGTTCTTTCCGTTCCGGATGGCAGGCAGCCTTGAGTCGCCTTACCGTTGGACGTGGTTCTTGGTCGCGGGCGTCGTGGCCTTTCTGCTTGGCCGGCACCTCTTCCTTCACACCCGACGTGCTCAGCGGGAACTGCAGGAACTCGCGGCCGATGCACACGAAGGAACGGTGTTCGTCGTCAGTGTCCAGTTCGGCAAGGGGGCGGATACTACCGGCTGCGACCAGGGCGTCCTCTGGTTCGAGAACGATGCGATGTACTTCACCGGCCTCGCCTGCTCGTTCTGCATCGGCAGCCAGGACTCCGTCACCCGGGCATGGTGGACCCGGATCCGGCGGTTCCGGCTAACCGATGGGAACGCTTTAACCTGGCTCAGAATCCCGTTGCGGCCACCGAGGGAGGGTCTCTGGGTGGAGTTGGCGCTCGTTCGGCGGCGGGGCCTGAGGAACGAGCACAAGCGCCTCGAAGGAGCATTGGAAGCGTTCTTCACCAGCGACCGTCCCACCACCGCCGACCGCCAGTACCCGCCCTTCACGGAACGCCCCAAGACACATTCTCAGTAGCCCGGAGGCTAGTTGTGGGGTCGGTGTTCGACCGACCCTCGGGCGTAGCCCGAGCACTCAGCTAACGGCGATCTTCGATAATTGCTTGAGCTTCGCTCAAGGGTCGGTGGAACACCGACCCCACACCTCCTAGAGATCCGGAGTCCATGTACCCTGTAATAAAGATGAGGGAGGACAGCCGGGTCCGGCATCGGCACTACGATGTGCAGAAGGAGCAGTGGGTCGATTACGATCCCCTGGACCCGACCGCGCCCCCGGCTCCGGCCAAGCCGAGGGCCGTTCGCCGAGTTCGGACCGTTGCGCCTCCTGCCGACCCCTGGGAGCGACCACGAGAAGCAACTTGGTCAGGGCCTCGCAAGCCCCTGTTGGTCGAGGATTGGAGGCTTCGAGTCCTTGGGGGAGTGCTGATTGGGCTGACGCTAGTGATTACGGTCCTCATGCTCGCGCCACCTGGCTCAGAATCGAAAACACTCCTGACGCTATTTAGGAGCGTGTTCACGCTTCTCGGGTTCGCGGTTTTGGTGCAGCGCTTTCGAAGGATAAGTCCTGCGGATCGAGCCCTCATCGAGAACCCGCTTGATCGTTCGACCTTCTTCGTCGACATGACCCTTGAGGCGGGCGACCGCGATGCAGGATCAGACCGAGGGGTGGTCTGGATGGATGGTAGCGCCCTCTACTGCACCGGCCACGCCTGCTCCTTTTGCATTGGCCGACAGGACGTTCTGGATGCCGTCGTTGCCGGACGCCGAAGCAAGATCATCGAGGGAAAAGGCTACGAGGGGTACTCGCTCCAACTCCGACCGGCAAGAGAAAATCTTTGGGTGAGCATCACTCCGATTAAACGAAAGGAGTGGCCAGACCAGACCAAGGCGCTGGCCAGCGCCTTGGTCGCTTTCATGGCGGATGGAACTCCCACCGCCGAGGAGCGGGAGTACCCACCTTTCTCTGACCGCTCCAAGAAGTCCCGCAAATCAAACTCGCAGTAGTTGCCCACGTAGGGCGATAAGGAGGGCTGTCGTCTTTGCTACCATGTACCCTGTAGCTGGACATGCAGGACAGCGGCCCGCCCCGGCGAAGGCACTACGACGTGCAGAAAGAGGCGTGGGTGGATTACGACCCGCTGAGCCCAAGTCCACCGGTGGTCCAAGAGCGGCCCGAGGAACCGCCGAGATTTCGTCCCCCAACTCCGGCCCCGGTAGCGGCTCCGTCCCTGGGCACCTGGGTGCGGCCTGTGGAAGCAGCATGGTCGGGTCCGCTGAGGGTGCCAAGGCAACGAGACACGCGGCTTCGGTTGCTGGGCCTTGTCCTCTTCCTTCTGGCTTTCCTGACGTACCTAGCTCACGATTCTCTGAATGGGACGATAGCTGGCCTTGCCCTATCGATGGTGCGGCATACGGCCATGAGCGCCGGGCTCTGGCTCCTCTTCAACCCCCGTCCATGGGCTGATCCCATTGATCGGGATCTCATCGAGGACCCCAACGATCGTTCCACCTTTCTGGTGGAGATGATCCTTGAGCAGAACGAACGGAAGACCCCTGCCGACCGGGGAGTCGTATGGTTCGCTGACGATGCCCTATGCTATTCCGGCCATGCGACCTCTTTTCGGGTCGGTCGTCAGGACGTCTTGCGAATGATCGACGCCGCAAATTGGAATTCTATCAACAAGGAAGGAAAGACCTTGAGATACGCGCTCCAACTCAGGCCGCAAAGGGAGAACCTGTGGGTCGTCCTCGTCCCGATCGAACGTAAGGAGTGGTCGGATCAGGGCAAGGCGCTTGCGGAAGCCCTGATCGCGTTCGACGTCCGGAACACGCGGTCGAACGTCGAACGGCAGTACCCGCCGTTCAGCACGCCGCCCCCGATCAACGGTTAGCAGCTCGCGAGGAACTGGGCGCCGGCAAGGATGCCTTGCTTCTCGCCTTCGGTCGAGCCGTTGAAGTTCTCGTCCTCGAGCTCGATACAGACTGCGCCCTGGTAGCCCTTCTCCTGCAGGATCTGCAGGCCGCGCACCCACGGGTAGACGCCGTGGCCGGGGATCGTGTAGCGCCAGGTGGTGCCGCCGAAGCCGTAGTTCTGGGCAAAGGTGGCTGGCTGCTCGAAGCCGTACTCGTACAGGGCGTCGGCGTACAACTCGGTGTCCTTGCCGTGCACGTGGAACACCCGGTCGCCGAACTCCTGGACGAACCGGATGGGGTCGATGCCCATGCGGATGAGGTGCGACGGGTCGTAGTTCACGCCGATGGCGCTCGACGGGCACTCGCGCAGGGTGGCGCGGTAGCCCTCGGGGGTGCAGCAGAGGGCGCCGGGTCCGGGCCAGCCCTCGATCACCACGTGGGCTCCGTGCTGCTCGAGCACGGGCGTCAGGGCGCTCAGGCCCTCGACCATGTAGCCGAAGTTCTCTTTGCGCGGCTTGCTCGAGTCCTCGGGGAGCATGACCGCGAAGTAGTTGGTGATGCCGTGGGCGGCGCACTTGGCGATGAACTCCGCGTTCTGGGCCACCGCCTCGTCCCGCTTGCCCTTGTCCGCCGAGATCAGGCTGCTCCAACCCTTAAGGTCGGCCGAACCGATCTTCAAACCTGCCGCAACGACATCGGCCCCCGCCGTGTCCGCATCGCCACCAAGGTCAACGACGCCAAGCTGGTTCGCCTTGGCCCACTCGATCATCCCGCCAAGGTCCTTCTGCCAGTCGGACCAACCCCGCCGAAACCCAATGGAATACCCACCCGTACGCGTCTGAAGCATTCAGGCACGATACCGGATCAAAACCCCCTCCTCGTTTTCCCGCGGCCGAAAGATTTACAAGCAGGGAGAAAGCGGCGCGAGGAAAATGAGGAGGGGGCAGGGGGTGGAGAAACCCCATCCCGGAACCTACACAGGTGCGAAGCCAATGCTCGCGGGCACCACCCGCGGGCAAGCCCGCCGAAGCTCCGCCAGCGCCAAGTCGTACCCCTCCCGCGTCCACCCGTGCTCCTGGGCCAGGCTCACCGCCCCCTCCCGCGTGCTCGACGCGAACGGCCGCGTGGACTCCCGAAACCAAACGCTCGTCACCAGTTCCGGCCCAATCTCCCCCAAGCGCCGCCCAAACGCCGATGGATCGCGCAAGGGAAGCATGGGCGCCACGCAAACCCCCACCTTCACTCCCGCCGCCTTAAGCGTCTGCACCGCTTCCAGCCGCCGCTCGATACTCGCGCACCCCGGCTCGTACTGCTTGCGCACCTCGTCGCAGTCGGTGGTGATGGAGACGTTCACCCGCAGGTGGTCGAACTGTCGGAACAGGTCGATGTCGCGGGTGACCAGGGGGCTCCGGGTCTGCACCACCACCCGGGCCTGCGACTCTAGCAGGACCGACAGCACCGACCGCGTCAGCTCCGTCTCCGCCTCGATCGGCTGGTACGGGTCGGTGACCGTGCTCATGTAGATCCGCTTGCCCCGCAAGTCGTGCCGCCGCAACGCCTCCGCCGCCCGAACCTTGACCTCCACCCACTTCCCCCATCCCTGACGCCGCTCCTCGTCCGCCACGAAAAACGCGGCGTAGCAATAAGAGCAGCCGAACGAGCACCCGCGATAGGGGTTCAGCGTAAAGTCGTAGTCCCCCGTCCGCCCCTTTCCCGGGGTCAGGATGTGCATCGTCTCCGACACCCCCACCGTGGCGGGGCAGATACGCGAAGGCACCGCCCGAGGACCCGGCTCCTCGAACAGGGACGCTTGTACGGTAGACACTCGTCTATTATGAAGCGACCCTTAACCCTCAATGCTTAGCCCTCATTGCAATGGCCTGAGGCTGCCCGGCGTCATAATTCCTTTGATGCCCCCTACTTCCGACAAAGTAAAGATCGTCACGCTCGGCTGCGCGAAGAACGAGGTCGACAGTGAGGAGATCGCGGGCGTCCTGCAGGGGGCGGGGTACGACGTCGATGGGCTGGCCAAAAACACGGCGGTCACCATCATCAACACCTGCGGCTTCCTGGAGGCATCGAAGGAAGAGTCCATCCAAGCGATCCGCGACGCGGTGAAGGAAAAGCAGGCCGGGAAGACGGGCCGCGTCATCGTGGCGGGCTGTCTAGCCCAGCGGATGGGCTCGGAGCTGATGAAGCTCGCCCCGGGGGCCGACTCGTACGTCGGCGTCGGGCAGATGGCACGCTTTGCCGACATCGTGCAGGAGGTCCAGCAGAGCCGGACCGCCAACCTGGACGTCTCGCCGCCCCACCACCGCTGGGCCGACGTCCCCACCCGCGCCCGCACCGGCCGCTCCTGGAGCGCCTACCTCAAGATCAGCGAAGGTTGCGACCACCGGTGCACGTTCTGCACCATCCCCTCCTTCCGCGGCGGCCACCAGAGCAAGCCCATCGAGCGGGTGCTGCAAGAGGCGAACCACCTTGCCCGCACCGGAGCGAAAGAGATCAACCTGATCGCCCAAGACGTGACCCAGTACGGGTACGACCTCTACCGCGAGTTCACCCTGCCCAAGCTCCTGCGCGAGCTGAACCGGGTCGACGGTATCGACTGGATCCGGCTGCTCTACTTCTATCCGAACCGCCTGACCGACGAGGTCATCGAGACGATGGCAAGCTGCGAGAAGGTGCTGCCGTACATCGACATCCCCCTCCAGCACACCCACCCCGACACCCTGCGCCGCATGAAGCGCCCATGGGACGGCGAGCGGTACCTGCGGGTGATCGAGAAGGTGCGGGCGGCGATGCCCAACTGCGCGATCCGCACCACCTTCATCGTCGGCTTCCCCGGCGAGACCGACGAAGAGTTCGAGGACCTGCTCGACTTCACCGCCGAGGCCCGCCTCGACCGCGTCGGCGCGTTCATCTTCAGCCGCGAGCCCAGCACGCCGTCCTACGACATGGAAAACCAGGTGCCGTTCCGGGTCAAGCGCGAGCGCTACGACGAGCTCATGCTGCTCCAGCAGGAAATCTCCTTAGAGGTCAACCAGGGCTGGATCGGCGAGGAGCTGGACGTCCTGATCGAGGACAAAAAGGAAGGCTGGCTCATCGGCCGCTCCCACCGCGACGCCCCGGAGATCGACGGCCTCGTCTTCGCCGAAGGCGACGCCCAGCCCGGCCAGATCGTGCGGGCAAAGGTCACCGGTGCGGAGCCGTACGACCTGTACGCGACGGTCGCCCGGCAGACGGTGCGTTCGGGGCGAAAGCTGATGGCGTTGCGGCAGGCGGAGCCGGCACGGCCGCTCTAGCTCCGGCCATGTCATCCTGAGCGCAGCGAAGGACCTCTCCCAGCAGGAGACGATGGCAGAGATCCTCCCCTATGCTCAGGATGAACTTGGGTAGCCCTTTCCATCCGCAAGGCTCTTCTCGCGGCGGCCCACGCCCTGCAGCACCGATCGGCTGCCAAAGGCAGTCGTATAATCGGACTATGACCTATCAGGTTATGCTCAAGCACGATCCCGAGGAAGGGTACGCCGTTTGGTGTCCGGGGCTACCTGGCTGCTGGTCGCAGGGCGAGACCGAGCAGCAGGCGCTTGAGAACATTCGGGCGGCCATTCACGATTACGTGCTGGCTCAGGCGGAAATGCAGAGGGATGCCGATACCTCCATTCGCTCTGTCGACGTGGATATCGATTTAGGCCGCCGAGTTGCCTAAGCTCCCGGGCGTTTCCTCCGCCCGCGCCGTAGCGGCCCTGACAAAAGCGGGATGGCGGGTCGTCAGGCAAAGCGGGCACATCGTGATGACGGACGGGACCCGGATCATCACCATTCCTCGCCACAATCCAGTCAACGCTTACACCATGGGCGGAATCGTGGAGGCGGCTGGCCTTACCATCGAAGAGTTCAAAAGCCTGCTGTGATTCTCGGAGCGCAAAAGCAGAGGCCCGGCTTGCCGTGCCTCTAAGCCGGGCCACCGTAATACTTCTGGATAGCCTCTTCAATGGCCTCAGGAAGGGCAAGGACCGGGATCACGCGACAACCAACTTCACGCCTAAGATCTTCCAAAACGCCGAGGGTTGAGGGATTGGAGACCGCTACCCATAGCGTTTGCCCTTCCCGTTTAACTGGAACGCAGGCAAATTGTCTCACCAAGTCTTTAGAAAGCGAATCCCGTGCTTCAGGGGCGACCCGGATCCGGTCCAGGTCCACGAAGCCCATGCCCATCTCCTGGGCCTGGGCCGTCAGCACCTCGCGCTCGCCCACCATGTTGAGCGAGACCAGCACCCGCGAGATGTCCTGGCCTGTCTGCTGCTGGACCTTCTGAGCCTCCTCGTACTGGTCTTGTTTGAGGAAGCTAGGCCTGATGGGCGGCGGCGGTGGGAACAGCTTCTTTAGAAGCCGTCGCCACCAACTCCCTTCATCCGGTTCAGGAGCACCGTTAGCCGTCCCCATACGAGAGCGACGGCTCCGCAAGGCGAACCGGTTCGTGAGCCTCCACCCTATCCTACTGGGTCCCCGTAGTACTTCTTGATGGCGTCGTCGATGGCCCCCGGCACCGCCATCACCGGGATCACCCGGCAGCCCGAGGCGATCTTGATGTCGTCCAGGGCCACGATGTTCGAGGGGCTCGCCATCGCCACCCACAGCGTCTGGGCGTCCTTCTTCACCGGGATCGCGCTGTGCGCCTTCACCAGGCGCTCGGGCACCACGTTGATCGCGCTGGAGTCCACCGTGATCCGGTCCAGGTCCACGAAGCCCATCTCCCCCGCTGTGTTCAACGAGCCCTGGACCCGCGAGATGTTCTGGCCCGGAAAAAGCTTCCTCAAAAACCCTCGCCACGAGTTCTCGTCATCGGGTTCTGGGGCACTATTGGCCGTCCTCATAGCCCCAAGACGCCCGCTCCTGGCAGAGTAGTTCGTGATATATCCATGCCAGGAACAATGCCAGGTTTCTGCATCGTCCAAGGCCAACGGCAACCAGACTTTAGACTGGCCGAGCACACAAGGAGACAGAAATGGCTGAAACAGCGAAAGAGCGAATCGTCCGTTACCTACAGGACGCGCACGCGGCCGAGACCGGCATCGACGATGTACTGGCCGGGTTTATCAACGACACCGACGATCCCAGCATCAAAGCAGTTTTCGAGGAGCACCGCGCGGTCACGAAGACCCAGGCCCAGCGGCTGGAGCAGCGACTGACCGCCCTCGGTGAAAAGCCCAGCGGCGGCAAGGGCTTCCTCAACATGATCATGGCGAAGATGAGCGAGCTCATGCACGGCGCCCACGACGAGTACGACAAGAACACTCAGAACCTGATCAAGGCGTACGCGACGGAGCACCTTGAGCGCGGTATGTACGAATCGCTGATCGCCTACGCGACCGCCGTCGGCGACACCGAGACCGCCCAGCTCGGTCGCGAGATCCAGAAGGAAGAGGAGCAGACCGGCGAGCGCCTGTTCCCGCTGATCCAGCAGTACGCCAAGACCGCCCTCGCCGGCACCCAGGGTTCTGGCGGCGCTTACACCGCGTAGCGGTGGATGGGTGACTGGGGTGATGGAGGTGATAGGGGTGACCAATTTCACCCCTATCACTCCTATCACCCCAGTCACCTTCATCACTCAAGACCCGCCCCGTCACCTCCATCAAGTAAAACAGGCGGCATGTCAACCATCGCCGTTTCCTCCTGGGCCCTCCACCGTACGCTTGGGGTCACCTATCACGACTCCCCGGCCTCGGGACCGAAAGGCCGCGACCAGCACGCGGAGCCGGAGCTGCCGCTCTTGGAGCTTCCGCGAGCCCTCAAAGAGCACGGCTTCGACTGGCTGGAGATCTGCCACTTTCACGTGCCAACACGTGACGCCGGCTACCTGCACGACCTGAAAGCGGCCATCGCGGATTCCGGCGTAACCCTGCAGAGCGTCCTCATCGATGAAGGCGACCCCAGCCACCCGGAGCACGCCGACCGGGACACCGAGTGGATCGCAGGCTGGATCGACACCGCCGCCGAACTAGGGGCCGAGCGAGCCCGCGTGATCGCGGGCAAGCAGCCCTTTAGCCAAGATGCCTTGGACCGAAGCGTCGCGAATCTATTAAAGCTCGCCCGTCAGGGGGCGGAGCGCGGGGTGCGCGTCACCACCGAGAACTGGTTTTCCCTGCTCGCGGGTCCGGACGCGGTGCTCCAACTGCTCGACCGCACCGAAGGACAGATCGGTCTGTGCGTCGACTTCGGCAACTGGCCCGCCCCTTCCAAGTACGAGAACCTGCCGCTCATCATGCCTCGCGGGGAGACGTGCCACGCGAAGTGCGAGATCGGGTCCGACATGAAGGTGGACAAGGACGACTACGATCGTTGCCTAGCCATCGCCCGCGCCACTGGTTTCGACGGGCCATACGTTCTCGTCAATGGGGGACCGGCGGACGAATGGGAAGCCCTTCGGGTCAGCGTCGAAGCAATCGGTTAAGTTTTCGTTAAGGCCGAACGAAAAAAGCGGGCCGCTCCGTCGTCTGCATGGGAGCGTGCCCGCAATAAGGATCCGGGCCCGATGCTTGCAAGGGCGGGTCCCGGTGGGATTGTCTCGCTAGTTAGACGCTCTTGGCATCCACTCAATCACTACTATGACCCTTTCGGGACAAAGGTGTGCGGCCGGGAACACTTTCCGGCATTTGTGCCTGCCTTTAGGCTTGCGCTGGGCGAACGGTTAATGTCGCCCAGCCAGTTCTACCGCCGTTAGGCGACCGTTCCCTCGGGGAACCACAGGGCGAGCTCACGGGCGGCGGCCTCGGGGTCGCTACTGCTGTGGGTCAGGTTGTCCTCGATCGTAAGGGCCAGGTCGCCACGCACGGTGCCGGGCGCCGCGTCAAGCGGGTTGGTCGCGCCCATCATCGTCCGGATCGCCTTCACCGCGTTCTCTCCCTGGATCGCCAGCGCCACCACCGGGCCCGACGTCAAGTAGTCCACGACGCTCCCGAAGAACGGCCGCTCGCGGTGCTCGGCGTAGTGCTCCTCGACCGTCGCGCGGGGGGCGCTGAAAAGCTTCAGGCCGACGACCTTCAGGTTGCGCGACTCGATGCGCCGGGTGATCTCGCCGATCAGGTTTCGCTGCACGCCGCCGGGCTTGATGAGAACGAGGGTGGTTTCGTTTGCCATGCTGGCGGGGAGTGTACCGGGAGGGACAAGGGAGGGGAGACGGGTGTTCGGTGTTCGGTGATCGGAAAAGGGTTGAGCAATGAGGGTTGAGCGTTGAGCGTTGAGCGGTGAGGGCTAAGCTTCGCCTGAGGTCCGAACACCGAACACCGAACACCGAACACCGAACACCGAACACCGAACAC
>Ga0216301_1000438_pt1 | contig 10750 bp, 7 predicted proteins | sample 4hB_Boncat_minus_FD_156203 | JGI IMG/M metagenome (GOLD analysis project Ga0216301, IMG submission 156203) | Terrestrial sediment cell enrichment communities for BONCAT metagenomics from Utah, United States - 4hB_Boncat_minus | ecosystem: Environmental > Terrestrial > Deep subsurface > Rock...
GAGACGAGCCGGGCGCTGCCCAGCCGCCTGGAGCCGCCGGGCGGTCTCGCGGATCTGATCACGGCCGAGCTGCCGGAGCAAGGCGGCACGATGGCGCACCGGCGCGAGATGCTGGAGATGGCGGAGCATCTCCGCGCCTTCGATCCGTTCACGGGCCTCTCCGACGCGGAGATGCGCCTCCTCTGCGGCTTCATGGAGCGACGCGCCTTCAGCCTCGGCGGCGTCATCGTCCATCAAGGCGCGCCCGGGGACGCCCTGTTCCTCATCGAGAAGGGGGAAGCGGAGGTGCGGGTCTGGTCCGACAGCGGCGTCCCCACCCGCGTGGCCCAACTGGGTCCCGGCCACTACTTCGGCGAGATCGCCCTGCTCCAGGGCGGCGTCCGCACCGCAGACGTAGTCGCCGCCACCCCGATGCAGGTGCTCCGGCTCAGCCGCACGGCCTACCAGCGCTTCCTCGGGCGGCTCGGCGACGTGCAGGAGCGGATCGCCCGCACCGCCGCCCAGCGCGCCGCCCAAACTGCCGAGCGGGTCCAGGGCCGTGTGGGATAGGCGGCATGGGTGTGCGCCTGCCCCGAAGACTTTCGGGGGGTGTGCGGGTGTGCGGGTGTGCGGGTGTGCCTTCGGTGAAGCGCTTCCACACCCATACACCCACACAACCCTCACCCATACAACCATCACCCAAACAAACCACTACTCCTCGGCGGTAAGGAGCTGAAGGCTGTGGCCGGCGCGGCGCGGCGCGCGGGAGGTCCGGCTGGTCCGGTCGCGGCGCGCGGTAACCACCTCGCCCACCGGTGCCTCGACTTCCATCCCCAGGAGGTCCAGCCCGAGCTGCGGGGTTTCCAGCCGTCGCGCCAGCTCGGCCAGGCGGCGGGCTTCGGCGGCGGCTTCCTTCTCCCGCAGGAAGCGCTCGTACTCCGCGGAAAGCTCCCAGGGCTCCTCCGGCGGCGGCGGGCACGGCTGGAAGATACTGTGGAGGAACTGGAAGATCTCCGGCGTCCAGCGCTCGCGCTTCACGCCGTTGCCCGTCTCCAGCTCCGAGATGCGGCCCTGGTTGCCCAGGTGCGAGTGCGGAAAGCTGGAGTGGAGGCGCATCGCCACGTCCACCATCGTCCACCCCTTCGCCAGCCGGCAGTCCGTCACCCACCGCCCGATCTGGTACATGCGGGGCTTGTCGGCGTGCGGCGCCGCGTCTTTATAATCATCCGGACGCTGACCCATTGCTGGCCCTCCTGCTTGGCTTTCCGCTGATCCACGGCTATTCTACCAAACAGATAGTGCCAAAGTCCATCACACTGTAAAACATGAGTCAGCAAATCACCCGGACGTCCAGGAGGCGCTCATCCCAGCAGCCGAGCGTCCAGCGCGGTTTCCACGGCCTGCCCGTCTACCTGCTCCACCCGGTAGGCCGTGGCGCCGGCCCGCGCCGTCACCACTTCCTTCAGCTCCGTCCCCACGAAGCGGAGGGCGGCGTCATCGTCCACCGCGTAGCCGGCGGGAAGGCCCTCCGCGACGAGCTGCTGATACAGCGGCCGGCGCTGGGCCTCCCCATCGTAGTGGGGGCAGTGGCTGCCGGGCAGGAACCCGAGACCGTCGTGGAGCGGCGCGAGCTGGTGGATGTTGAACGAGTCGGTGGTGCCGCACTCGAACCAGCACAGGGAACCGGCGCTGCCGCCCGTAAGGATCACGCCTGCTTCCCAGGCGGCGCGCAGCGCGCGGTCCACGCCATGCACGCGCCACACGGCCAGCATGTTCGCGGTGTTGCCGCCGCCCACCCAGATGAGGTCCTGGTCGAGCAGGTAGCTCTCGATGTCTACAATCGTGCGGTGGAACAGCGCCAGGTGCGAGCGCTCGCTGCGGGGCGCGGGAAAGCGGGCGTACATTCCCATCAAGCTGTCGGGAACGTCGCCCGTGGCCGTGGGAATGAACGCCACCTTCGGGCGCGGCTTGCCGGTGAGGTCGAGCAAGTACTCGACCAGCGGGTGCGTGCGGCCGGGAACGGCGCGGAGGCCGCCGAACGGGACGATCTGCCGGTCTGCCATGCGAGGTCTCCAGGCGCGGGACCCCAGCCCGCCGCCTCGCCGGCCTGTTGGCAAACGGGACGGGGTTTTCCTGCCTCAGGCGCGTTCTCCGCTCCCGGAACTCCGCCAGCGCTGCGCCCCTCAATACACGTCCCGCTGGTAGCGCTTCGCGCGTTTGAGGTCGGCCACGTAGGCTTTCGCGGCTGCCTCGCCCCGTCCGCTCTGCTCCGCAATCACTTGATGCAGCGCCCGGTCCACGTCGCGGGCCATGCGCTGGGCGTCGCCGCACACATAGAAATGCGCGCCCGTCTCCAGCCAGCGCCAGAGCTCGGCGGCGTTCTCCTGCATCCGGTGCTGAACGTACACCTTCTCCGCCTGGTCGCGGGAAAACGCCAGGTCGAGACGGGACAGAAGGCCCGCGCTCTGGTGCGCCTCCAGCTCTTCCCGGTAGAGGTAATCGGTGGCGCGGCGCTGGTCTCCAAAGAAGAGCCAGTTCTTGCCCCGCGCGCCCGTGGCCTGGCGCTCCTGAAGGAACGCCCGGAACGGAGCGATGCCGGTCCCCGGCCCGACCATAATCACCGGCGCGGCCGGATCGACGGGCAGGCGGAAACCGTGCGACGGCTGGATGAAGAGCCGGACCGCCGCGCCCGCGCAGGCCCGCTCGCCCAGGAAGGTGGACGCCACTCCCTTGCGCGGGCGCGGGCAGCCCTCCCGCCGGTAGCGGACCATGCCCACGGTGAGGTGGACCTGCTCCGCGTGCGCCTTCAATGAGGACGCGATGGAGTAGAGGCGCGGCTGGAGGGGCGCCAGGGCCGCCGCCAGCTCTTCCACCGGGCCGCGCGCGGCGGGGAAGCGCTCCAGCAGATCGAGGAGATCCAAGCCGTCCAGAAAGCCCTCCGCATCGTCCTCCGCCAGTGCCCGCAGCCGGGCCGCCTCGGCTGGGCCGCGGCTCCAGCCGGCCATCACCGCCAGGGCCGGCTCCACGCGCCGGGTCAGGTCGCACTCCCGCAGCAGCGCCTCCCGGGCGAGGAGCCGGCGGCCGTCCGCCAGCACCACGGGCTCGTCTCCGCTGGCCGCCAGCGCCCGGAGGATCGCGTCGGCTAACTCGCCGCAGTTCTCCGCGTGCACGCCCAGCGCGTCTCCCACCTCATAGCGCAGGCCGCTGCCTCGCAGATCGAAGGCGACATGGCGAACGTCCTTGTCGGAACCCTCGCCGTTCAGCCGCTTCACCTCCAGCACCCGCGCCGGAACCGGCTGCGGCCGCGCCGGGGCGGTGGGCGCGCCGTGGGAGTGAACGCCATTCAGGCGCGTCCCGTTCGAGTGGACGCCGTTCGGCCCCGGCTGCGGCAGGATTACGGGAAGCGCCGGACCGGACGCCGGACGGGCGACCAGCTCCTTTAGCTTCCGCGCCGTCTCCTTGCCGCCGGGGACGCACTTGGCGAGATCCTTCTCCTCCCCTCCGGAGATCGCCTCGGCGTAGGTCTGGCAGAGGTAGCCGCACGAGCCGCAGTCGAGCTGCGCCATCGCGGCCATCAGCACCTGCCCCGCCGGCCGTCCTTCCGCCAGCGCGAGGCGCTCCTCCAGCGGCAGGGCGGGATCATGCCAGGGGAAGTCTTCCTCCACTGCCGGAGGCGCCGTCACCGGGGCCGGGATATCCCCGCCGGAGATCGCGGGAAGGCTCAGAATACCGGCGAAGAAGCCGTTGAGCCAGGCGCGCTGGGTCGGATTGAAGGGAGCGCTCTCGGGCAAAACAGGAATAGTGATCATTGCTAAACCCTCTCAGGCCGGGACGGCTTCCAGCTCGAACAAGGCGCGGAGCTGTTCGGTCGAGTGGCGGCGGCAGAAGTCGAGGAACGACTCGTCGGGATCGCGGCGCTCCCGGAGGTAGGCGGCCAGCATCCGCTCCGTAACCTGGGGAGCCTCCGACGCCGGGACGCTGCGGTAGATCTCGCGGCCGATCTCCTGCTGCTCGCCGTAGCCGCCTCCCACGTAGACGTGATAACCCTCTACGAAGTCGTCGCCGACCTCCACGCTGGTTCCCAGGAACCCCACGTCGCCGATGAAGTGCTGGGCGCAGGAGTGAGGACAGCCGGTGAGGTGGACATTCACGGTCCCTTCCAGGCGCAGCCGCGCGTCTACGTGGTCGGCGATCTGGAGCGCGTGGCGCTTCGTGTCGGCGGCGGCGAACCGGCAGCCCGCGTTGCCCGTGCAGGCCACCAGCCCGCTCCGAACGGCGCCAGCCTGCCACTGGAGGCCCAGCGCCTCCAGCTCCCGCCGCACCGCCTCCGCCTGCTCCACGGCGATGCCGGAGATCAAGACATTCTGCCAGACGGTGAGGCGCAGGACCCCGTCCCCGTACCGCTCCGCAATCGCCGCCAGGCCGCGCATCTGCGTAGCCTGAAGTCGCCCGACGGGCAGCACAACGCCGACGTAGACCCGTCCTTCCTGCCGCTGTGGATGGAACCCGATGTGGGCGTGCTTCACCACGGGGAGACGCGGCGCGCACTCCGAAAGCGGGGATCGGACGGGCTGGAAGGGCAGCAGCGAGCACGTCTCCTCAAGAAACTTCTCGATGCCCCAGGCGTCCAGGACGTACTTCAGGCGGGCCTTCTTTCGGTCGGTCCGGTCGCCGTGCTCCAGGAAGACCCGCACGGCCGCCGCCGCGAACGGCACGCACTGCTCCGGCGTCAGGAGCACCCCGGCGTCGCGGGCGAAGTCTTGGTGACCGGTGATGCCGCCGAACTGGACGCGGAAGTAGACGCCCGCTGGGACCGCTTTCCCCTCCTCCACGCGCACCGCCGTGAAGCCGATGTCGTTGGTATCCTCCAGGGCGCTGATCGTGCCGCCGCCGTCGAAAGCGATGTTGAACTTGCGGGGCAGCCCGTACATCTCCCGATGGTTGAGGATGTAGTAGTGCATATCCCGGCAGAGCGGCCGGACGTCGATCAGCTCCTGCGGATCGATGCCGGCGGTGGGCGTGCCGGTGATGTTGCGGATGTTGTCGGCGCCCGTGCCCCGGCTGCACATGCCGGCGTCCTGCAGCGCGGTGAGGAGCGCGGCGGCGTCTTCCGCCTGGATCTCGCGGAGCTGGAAGTTGGCGCGCGTGGTGACGTCGGCGTAGCCGCCCGCATACTGCTCCGCAAGCTCCGCCAGATCGCGGAGCTGCGTGGAGCGGACAATCCCCCCGTGGAACCGCAGCCGGCACATGTACGAGTCCTGCGCCGGGGCGACGTAGAACAGGCCGTGATACTTGAACGCCAGAACATCCGTCCCTTTCGGATAGCGGCCGCTCTCCGCGTGCTGGCGCAGGTCGTCCCACTGGTCCAACGGATGCTTCTTCCGCTTGGCCTGCTCCTCGGGCGCCAGCTTCCGGCCCTCGGCGTGGAAGCGGTCCTGCGCCCGGTGCATCCCGGCGTCCGGGCCCCCGCCCGCCTCCTGGCCCGCCGGTCCCGCGTTCACTCCGGGCGGCGCTCCCAATGCAGCGACGGTGGCGGCAAAGGTCGGCAGGCCGTGGAGGCTGCGGGCCAGGTTCGCTCCGCTGACGAAGCCTTCCAGATACTGCTTTTGCTCGTCGGTGAAGTCGTCTTGCGCGATCATAGCCGTCTCACCTATCGCCCGTCAGGCCGCTGCGTGGGCGCCGCCCACCAGCAGCGCCATCAGGCGCTCCTTGATGTCCGCGTATTCCGGGCTGTACGCCAGCCGCCGCTTGTCGCGGGGCCGGGCCATCGTCACGGGGATCACTTCCTGAATGGTCGCGGCCGGGCCGTTGCCGAACACCACGATCCGGTCGGACAGGTAGATCGCCTCGTCGATGTCGTGCGTCACCATTACCACGGTTTCCACGCGGCGGTTGTGCGTCCACAAGTTCAGCAACTCGTCCTGAAGCGACGAGCGCGTGAGCGCGTCCAGCGCCCCGAACGGCTCGTCCAGGAGGAGCACCTTCGGCTCCACGGCGAAGGCGCGGGCGATGGCGACGCGCTGCTTCATGCCGCCGGAGATCTGCGGCGGATACTTCTGGCGGTGCTCCCACAGGCCCACGGCCCGCAGCATCCCTTCCACGTGCGCCTGGATCTCCGTGCGGAGCATCTTCTCGCCGAGCACCGAGTCCACCGCTTCCCAGACGTTGTCGTAGACCGTGAGCCACGGCAGCAGCGAGTAGTTCTGGAAGACGACGCCCCGGTCCGGGCCGGGACCCTCCACGTTCATCCCGTCCAGCAGCACCGTGCCGCCGGTGGGCAGGTATAGGCCCGCCAGGATGTTGAGCAGGGTGCTCTTGCCGCAGCCGGAATGACCGATGAACGTGACGAACTCGCCGCGCTCGATATTCAGGTCGATGTCCCGGATCGCCAGGAAGCGCCCGGTGTCGGCGTTGAACGCCATCTCCACGTTCGAGATCTGGAGCGACGGGATGCCGCGCGCGGCGACTTCACTGGGCATGGGTGAACCTCCGGCTCAGGAACTCGAAGCCGCGGTCGAGGACGAGGCCGACCGCCCCGATGATGAGGATGGCGCTGATGACGCGGTCCAGGTTGAGGGCGTTCCAGCTATCCCACACGAAGAAGCCGATGCCCGCGCCGCCGGAGAGCATCTCCGCCGCCACGATAACCATCCAGGCGACCCCCATGCTCAGCCGCAATCCCGTGATGATGTGCGGCAGGCTGTAGGGCAGCAGCACCTTGCGGAAATAGCGCCCGCGCGAGAACTGGAAGACCTGCGCCACCTGGTGGAACTCCTTCGGCACCGACCCCACCCCGAACGCCGTGTTGATGAGCGTGGGCCAGAGCGAGGTGATGAAGATGGCGAAGATGGTGGCGTTCTCCGCACTCTTCAGCGTGGCGAGACCCAGCGGAAACCAGGCCAGCGGCGAGACGGGCCGCAGCACCTGGACCAGCGGATAGATAGTCCGGTTCCAGAGCTTGCTGGCCCCCATCAGCGCCCCGATGGGGATAGCCACTGCCGAGCCCATCAGGAAGCCACTGAACACCCGCAACAGCGACCCCATAAGCTGGAGCCCGATGCCCTTGTCGTTCGGGCCGCTGTTGTAGAAGGGGTTCCGCAGCAGCTCCGCCAGCGTGCGCGCCGTCGAGAGCGGCGTCGGGAACTCGCGCCCCGCCGCCAGCCACACCGCGCCCCACGCCAGCAACAGCACGCAAACCGTGCCCACGGTCATCAGGGCGCCGCGCAAGGCGCCCTGCGCCCAGCGAGGCAGTCCGGCCGCCGGGACTACCGGCAGCGTCGTTCGTAACTCCGTCATGATCAGCTCTCCGGAATGAAGCTCTACGGCAGGCGCCTACTCAGAAATAACAGAGGGGGCAAGGCCGGCGCCCGGCGCTGCCCCCTCCGTCATTGGAAGAGAAACTCTCCGAAGCGGGCGCCGGGCTCCATTGCCCGACGCTCGCCGGCGGTTGTTGATTGAAGGGTACCCGGGGGATGTTTCGGACGGATTACAAGCGTGGGAACTCTCCGTTACGGCCATTTTGACAGGAACGACGCGCGCTGGAATCCTGACGGAAACGGCCCGGAAACACGCGTCGAGTATCGTATCTCTACAGCCCGGATAACCGCTGACCGGAAGGACGCGCCGACCATGACTACCGACACGCACTCCGCCCCGCTCCACCTGGACGACACGCTAAATCTTACGAATAAGATCTACCTGGAGGGCGGGGGCGAGCTGTACTCGCAGCCCCGCATGCTCCAGGGCGTCTTCTCGTTCACGGGCCAGGGCCTGGACGCGCCCTTCCCGCTGGACGAGGCGCTCACCTACGTCGTCCCCGCCGGCCGCCGCGCGCAGCTCATCTACTTCCGCTCCGGCAACTCCTGCGACGAGCTGATCTGCCTCATCCTGATGCGCGGCGGCGCGCCGATGCGCTACTTCCCCGTGGGCGCTCGCGGCGCGGGCCACACCGCGCTGTCCGTGGTGGAGGACATCCTCCCGAACACCTGCCTCCAGATCTACCTCGCCGCGCCGGAAGGAGCGCGCGGAACGGTGGTGGTGGACGTGGGGTTGGTGGAGATCTGACGGGCCGCGCCGGCGCCATCTTTCGGGAAACTCGCGCCGCTCGCCGGTGACTAAACAGAGAGTCCTCGCCGGTCTTCGGAAGGGGGACGATTCTCCTGTCTCCGGCCGGCGCAGCCTTCGCGCCCCGGTCGGATCGAGCAGCCGAGGCGACCAGATGAGCGGCGGGAAACACGTTGGAAGCGCGCAGCCGGGAACCCGGCGGGTCCTCGGGCTCGCCCTGGCCCTCCTCGCCGTCGGGCTGGGAGTTCCGGCTCCGGCCGCGGCCAAGCCTGCCCACCTCAAGGCGCTCGCCGAGCACTACGGCGCCTTCCTGGGCAAGGGGTTGGCGACATGCAACACCTGTCACCTGCCCTCCACCTCGGGCAAAGCCCCCGCGTCGCTGGCCGACTTCCCCCACAACGCGTTCGGGAAGCGGATGGCGGCTGTGCGGGAAGAGCTGGCGACCGCCGGCAAGCGGCCCGACCTCGCCCTCCGGCTCCGTACTGTCGCAGGCGAGGACAGCGACGGCGACGGCGCCCCGAACCAGGTCGAGCTGCTGGCCGGACGGGCGCCGGGGGATCCGAAGGACCGGCCCACGACCGCCGAGCGCGCCGCCGTGTCGCAGCGCCTCCCAAAGTTTGTTCAGTTCCAGAACGCCTACCGCTGGCGGCCGTTCGAGCCGGTGCAGCGGCCTGCCGTTCCGAAGGTCGCCGACCCCACATGGGCGCGCAACCCGGTGGATGCCTTCGTGGCCGCCGAGCACGCGAAGCGCGGTCTGAAGCCCCGTCCGGAAGCGTCCCGGGCCGTCCTGCTGCGGCGTGTCTACATGGATCTCACGGGCCTCTCCCCCACGCCGCTCGACCTCCGCGCCTTCCTGGCCGACCGCTCCCCGGACGCCTATGAGAAGGTGGTGGACCGTCTCCTCGCCAGCCCGCAATACGGGGAGCGGTGGGCGCGACACTGGATGGACGTGTGGCGCTACAGCGACTGGACCGGCTGGGGCGCTCAGGTGCGGGACAGCCAGCCGCACGTGTGGCGCTGGCGCGACTGGATCGTCGAGTCCCTGAATGCGGACAAGGGCTACGACCGGATGGTAGTGGAGATGCTGGCCGCGGACGAAGCCGCCCCCACCGATGCGAACGCCCTCCGCGCCACCGGCTACCTGGTCCGCAACTTCAAGCTCCTTAGCCGGGAGAAGTGGATGGAGGACGTGGTCGACCACACGGGGCAGGCGTTCCTGGGCCTCACCGTCGGCTGCGCCCGCTGCCACGACCACATGTACGATCCAGTGACGCAGAAGGAGTACTACCAGTTCCGCGCCTTCTTCGAGCCGCATCACGTGCGCACCGACTGGGTTCCGGGCCAGCTCGACCGGGCAAAGGACGGCCTGGCGCGCGCTTACGACTCCAAGCCCGACGATCCGACTTACCTGTACGTGCGGGGCGACGAGCGGCAGCCCGTGAAGGACACGTCCTTGAAGCCGGGCGTGCCGGAGTCGCTGGGCGGCCGGCTGGAGATCGCGCCCGTGCCGCTCCCGCTGCTGGCGCGGGTTCCGGAGAAACAGCCGCACGTCCTGGCCCTGCTGCGCGAGGAGGCTTCCACCCGGCTCACAGCGGCCCGCAAGGCGATGGAAGCCTGCAAGACTCCCGCCGAGACTGCCCTGGCCCAGCTCAAGCTCCAGGCGGCGGAAGGAGCGCAGGCCGCGCTGGAGGCGGTCCTCGCCGCCGAGGCTCTGGAGGACTCGGGCAAGAAGGACAGCGAGGAGTGGAAGCAGGCCGCGACAGCGGCGCTCCTGGCCCAACGCCGCCAGGCGGCGACCGACGCGAGGGTGAAGCAGCTCGAAGCAAGCCGCGCGCTGGAGCAGGGCGCGACCTTGAAGCCGGACGAGCTGAAGAAAGCGCAGGCCGCGCTTGCCGCCGCCGAAGCCGCGCTGAAGAAGGCGGAGGAAGCCCTGCAAGCGCCGCCCTCCACTGCCTACCAGCCGCGCGCCCTGTCCAGCTATCCCGCCGCCAGCACGGGGCGGCGGTTGGCGCTGGCCCGCTGGATTACGGCCCGGGAGAACCCGCTCGCCGCGCGCGTCGCGGTGAACCACATGTGGCTTCGCCACTTCGGAGAAGCCCTCGTCCCCAGCGTCGCCGACCTGGGCCGCAACGGGCGCCCGCCTACCCATCCGCAGCTCCTCGACTGGCTGGCCGCCGAACTGATGGGGGTCGAAGGAGTTTCAGGTTCCAGGTTTCAAGTTTCGAGCTCCGGCAACCCGAAACCCGAACTGACGCCCTGGTCCATGAAGCGGGTTCACCGGCTGCTGGTGACGAGCCGCACCTACCGGATGGCCTCCACGCCCGACCTGGCGAACCTGGCGAAGGACGCGGACAACCGCTACCTGTGGCGGGCCAACTCGCAGCGGATGGACGCGGAGATCGTGCGGGACAACGTCCTCCACGTCTCCGGACAGCTCGACCGCCAGATGGGCGGGCCGGAGCTGGACCAGAACTTGGGTATGACGGCGCGGCGCCGGAGCCTCTACTTCCGCAGCGCACAAGAGAAGCAGATGGTGTTCCTCAACCTCTTCGACGGCCCCAGCGTCGTGGAGTGCTACGCCCGGAAGCAGACGGTGGCCCCGCAGCAGGCGCTGGCGCTGGCGAACAGCGAACTGGCGATCACCCAGGCGCGGGTCTTGGCGCGGTCGTTGGCGGACGCGAGCGGCGCAGACGCGGTGAAGTTCGTC
>Ga0216301_1000439_pt1 | contig 10744 bp, 11 predicted proteins | sample 4hB_Boncat_minus_FD_156203 | JGI IMG/M metagenome (GOLD analysis project Ga0216301, IMG submission 156203) | Terrestrial sediment cell enrichment communities for BONCAT metagenomics from Utah, United States - 4hB_Boncat_minus | ecosystem: Environmental > Terrestrial > Deep subsurface > Rock...
GTGTTCGGTGTTCGGTGTTCGGTGTTCGGTGTTCGGTGTTCGGTGTTCGGTGTTCGGACCTCAGGCGAAGCTTAACCCTCACCCCTCACTGCTCCCCAATCAAGCAATCCAGCAATCGGCAATCAAGCAATGTCCCGCCTCAGTAAACTAGCCCCATGCCGAGCGAGTCGTTCGTCCGCGAGATGCCGAAGGTGGAGCTGCACGTCCACCTCGAAGGATCGATTCGGCCTGAAACGGTCCTGAAGCTGTCGAAGCGGAACGACGTGCCGCTGCCTGCGGACACGGTAGAGGGGCTGCGCGAGTGGTACACGTTCCGCGACTTCCCCCACTTCGTGGACGTTTACGTCGCCGTCTCCAAGTGCATCGTCACCCCCGACGACGTGGAGTTGATCACCCGGGAGTTCCTGGAGGGTCAGAAGGCGCAAAACGTGCTCCACAGCGAGGTCACCTACACCGCCTCGACCATCGAGAAGTACAACAAGATTCCCTGGCCCGACCAACTCGCGGCCCTCAACCGGGCGCGCGAATACGGCGAGAAGGAACTGGGGATCACGATGAACGTGATCGTCGATATCGTACGCGGCGATGAGCCGGAGCGGGCTTTGGAAGTCGCCCGTTGGGCGGCAGAGGCCCAGGGCAACGGTGTTTGCGCCCTTGGCTTGGCGGGAGAGGAGCGGCTGGGGACGGCCCAGTACCGGGAGGCGTTCGAGCTTGCTCAAGCAGCGGGACTGCCCATCGCGGCCCACGCTGGGGAGACCCAGGGCACCCAGTCGATCAAGGAGGTTTTGGAGATCGCCAAGGCGAACCGGATCGGCCACGGCGTCCGGTGCATTGAGGACCACGCGGTGGTTCGGGAGCTGCGAGACCGCCAGATCCCTCTGGAGGTCTGCCCCACGAGCAACGTCCGCCTCGGCGTCTTCCCATCGCTCGAGGAGCACCCCCTTCCGCGCCTCTTGGACCAAGGGTTGTACGTGACCGTCAACAGCGACGATCCCCCCATGTTCGGAACCACGCTAACCGACGAGTTCCAGCGGACCTCGAAGGCGTTCGAGTTCACGGACGACATCCTGTGGACCCTTTCGCTGAACGCCGCCCGCGCCGCCTTCTTGCCGGAAGGGCAGAAACGGGAGCTGATGCAGAAAATGCGGGAAGGATTCTCCGAAATCGAGTAGCCGCGACCGACGTAGATTCACGCGGCGACACCAGAAATTGGCCCAAAGTGCCGATACTCTTCTCTTGTACCTTGGGCCGGACCTGCCAAACCCTCGGTGGTGCGATGACAGATCCTTTCTTCGACCTTTGCGAGCAGCCTTGCTGCGTCCTGGGCCTGGACGGCCAGGTACTGCGGGTCAATGGGGCATGGAGGGCTGCGATGGAACCGAGAAAACCCGATGCCGAACGTCGTTCCTTAGTCTCCCTCGCCCATCCCGACGACCAGCTGCTCTTGGAGCAAGCGCTTCGCACGTCGCAAAAGTCCGCCACCTCGACCAGTCTCCGCTTCCGAATCCTGGGTCGTGATGGCAAGTACCACCAGCTTCGGTGCCGAGTCCATCTCGCGCCGGAGGCGGGTGCCATTTACCTTGTTGGGACGGTGGAGCCCGCCGGAGCCGACTCGCCTCGCGTGCTTAGCCGCCTCCGGCAGCGGGCCAATTCGTCGCCCTCGGCTACGGCGCCCCCACCGGCGTCCGACTTTGGCCAACCCGCCCGGGTCCTGCTGGCCGACGACAACCCCGTCAACGTCATGGTCGCCCGCCGGATCCTGCAAAAGCTGGGGTACACGGTGGAGGTCGCGAACAACGGCCAGGAAGCGGTCGCAAAGGCGCTAACGGGGAACTTCGACGTCGTGTTCATGGACCTCCACATGCCCCTTCTGGACGGGATCGAGGCGACCGTCAAGATCCGGAAAGCCCAGGCGACGGTCGGCACCCGGACCCCCATCGTCGCCCTCACCGCCGCCGCAATGGCGGAAGATCGGAAGCGTGCCTTCGACGCCGGGATGGACGGCTACGTGACCAAGCCGTTCAAGATGGAGGACCTCCAGCAGGTGATGGAGCCCTTGCTTCGGAAGAATTAGCGCCGAAGTAGGTACGCCGGAGTGCAGCTCCACGCGTGGCAGTAGCTGTTGACGAGGTGAGACCCGTAAGGCGAACGGTGCTCGTCTGTAGGGTCGAAGACCTCCCAGAAGGTCGACGCGCCCCGTCGGACCATGGCGCCCCAGTACTTGCGCAGCAGCGCGTCCGCTTCCCGCTGCATCCCCGCCTTGAGCATCGCCTCGACCACGTAGTGGTAGAGGTAGGGTCCGCCGGGTCGAACGGCGTCGGGGTTCTCCGCCACCTGGCGAAGAACCGAGGCGGCCTCGTCGCCGGTTACCGCTTCTCCCAGCGCCATCCAGGCCTGAGATCCCCAGGAGACTTGCTCCTGCTTTCCGCTGAGGAAGAGCCCGGTGCCGGCATCCCGCAGCCGCTCGGCCCCTACTTGGAGCCGCTCGTGAAGGCGGCGGAGGCGCTGGACCTCCTTGGGCATCTCTAACCGCTCTGCCAGTTCGATGCACCGTAGCGTCGCGCACATCAGTACCCCGTGCATCGCCGCCTGCTTGTCCAGGGTCTCCGACCAGTCGATAAAGACCCACCAGGTCCCGTCGTCCACGAAGGTGCCGTGCTCGTCCAGCTTCTCCGACACGATGTCGATCTGTCGAAAAGCAAGGGGAGCCATTTGGCGGGCAAGCTCCCAGTCGCTGGAGGACTCGGCGTACTCCAGCACCGTCGCGCCGAAGAGGGCGCAGTAGTCGAGGATGTACAGGTCGCCCGACTTCGCCCTCGGGTACTCGTACACGCACGCGGGCACCGCCCCGTCCTCGCGGGTGAAGCCGGCCAGCAGGCACAACGAGCGCTTGACAAGATCGTGGTTTCGATAGGTGCGGTAGTTCCCCAGCGCCTGCAGCCGCAGATCGCCCAGCCAGAGTCGCCGGTCCCGCTTGGGGCCGTCTTCGAAGACGGTGAGCATGCAGTTGCGAAGCGTCCGAAGGGCGACCGCGTCGATCGCTCGAAGCTCTTCGTCCGCGCCCGCGGGAGGCACCTCGCCCTGGGCGGCGGTCACCGCGAGGCAGGCGATTCCCTCCAGTTGCGCGTCGAAGTTCCGACCCGTGGCCAGGATCTCGACCTTCACAAACTGGAAGGCGTAGCGTCGCGGCAGCACCAGGACCTCGTCGACGATATCGAGATTCAGCACCTCGTCTTGCAGCCAAGACCGGCTGAGCCAGCCCGAGTAGTGGTCGAACGGCTCCGCGACCTCGGCCGGAACCTCGCCGAGCACGAGCCGCACCCGAAGCGGCGCGTCCTGCGGCCCCCGCACGACCCGAAGCCGAAGCTCGAGCTGCCCGACAAGGTGCTCGCCGAAATCGAAGAGCACCGACTCCCCTTGCTTAAGGGTGATCGGCAGCGCCCGCTCCCCCTGGCGCACAACGCGCCAACCTTGGAAAGCCTCGGGATCCGCCACCACGGTCGCAACCGCCACTGGCTCAACGCGCTCCGGGACGAGGGTTGACCGTAGCGACTCCGCCACGGCCAGCCACTCGGAAAGCTGCTCGTCCGACGGTCGGACCATTACGCCTGCTGGCGGTACTCCGTCCAGAGCCGCTCGAACTCCGCGACCAGCTTCTCCATCGCCTCGAATCCGCCAAGCCAGAACTGCTCGCTCTTGAGGTCGACGCCCACGGTCGCCATGAGGTCCTCCGGAGAGAGGGAGCCACCCAGTTGGAGGAGGTTGATGTACTTGTCCGCGAAGCCCGGTCCCTCCGCCTTGGCCATCTGGTACAGCGAGAGGACCAGCAGCTCACCGAACGAGTAGGCGTAGACGTAGAACGGTGCGTAGATGAAGTGGCCCACGTAGGACCACCACATCCGGTGCTGCTCGCCGATCTTCACGCTCTCACCGAACATCCCCTGGATCTCTTCCTGCCACATCTCCCCGAACTGCTCCGCGGTCAGCTCGCCCTCGCCGCGCCGCTGTTGGTGGCACCGCTGCTCGAAGGAGAACATCGCCGCCTGGCGGAAGACGGTGGCGAAGATCCCTTCCACCTTGTCCGCGTAGAGCGCCAGCTTGTCCTTCAGGCTCGCGTCGGCGACCAGCTTCTCGAACACGAGCATCTCCCCGAATGTGCTCGCCAACTCGGCCAGCGGAAGGGTGCCGTGGAAGTTCAGATAGCTCTGAGCCCGGCTGAGCGAGGCGTGGACGCCGTGGCCCAACTCGTGGGCCAAGGTCATTACGTCGTCCATCTGGTTCTGGTAGCTCTGGAACACCACCGGGTGGGTGTCCGGCGTGTTGTACGCGCAGAACGCGCCCCCTTGCTTGCCCTTGCGCGGTTCCGCGTCGATCCAGTTCTGGTCGAAGAACTCGCCCGCCCGCTCCTGCAAGGTGGTGCTAAACGACCCAAACGCCTCCAGCACGATCTGCTGGGCCCGCTCCCAGCCGACCTTCTCCTCGCTGTCGAACAAGGGCGCGTATCGGTCGATGTGGGTCAGCTCCGGCAGACCGAGGATCTCGCGCTTGACGTTGTAAAACCGCTCGACGAGACCGTAGTTCGCCTTGCAGAGGCGGATGACCAGATCGACCGTTTCCTTGTCCAGCTCGTTGCTGATGTGGCGGCTCTGCTCGGGGTACTCGAACTTGCGCAGCCGGTCCTCGACGGACTTGTCTTGGAGCAGGTTGTTGTAGTTGAAGACGAGCACCCGCTCCATCTCCTTCAGGCCGGCGGTAAGGCTGTCGGCGGCGGCTTGGCGAGTCTTGCGGTCGGGATCGCGCAGGAGCGCGAGCACTTCCTGCTCCGTCGCGTCCTCGATCTCGTCCTTGCCCGGACGGTGGAGCTTGAAGACGTGGTTGGCGGTCAGCTCTTCGAACAGCCGGACCCATGCCCGCGAGCCGGTGTTTGCGGTCTCTTCGAGGATGATCTCCTCCGCTTCGGTGAGCCGGTGAGGGCTGAGGGCACGGGCGGTGGCGATGTAGTGGCGGTAGCTCGCCAGCCGCTCGTCCTCCGCCAGCCGATTGATTAGGGCTTCGTCGGCCTTCTGGAGCTCCAGCTCGAAGAACATCGTCTTCACGCTCAGCTCCGTCCCCCGCTCGCGCTGCTTCTGCATGAACGCCCCGATCTTCGGGTCGCCACTGTCGGTGGCGAACAGCAGGTGGCTATAGCCCATCGGCTTCGCGACCTCGTTGTAGATCGCCTCGATGTCGCGGATCGCGCTCGCAAGAGTCTCCGCGTCGAGATCAGGCGAATCGATCTTCCCCCGGTACTGCTGGGCGAACGCTTCGGCTCGCTGCATCGCCGTCGTCCAAGTCGCTTCGATCTTCGGGTCGTCGATGCCGCTGAAGAGGGCAGAAAGGTCCCACCGGACCTTCGGGACTTCCAGTTCCTGCGTCGCGCTGCTCATCCCCGTATTAGACCCGGCCTGGGGATGATGATTGATGGGTGATTTGTGATGGTTGACCTTCGCTCGTGTTATCGCTGAGAGTCGTACACTACTCGCCATGAACCGGTGCTGGGGCTTGCTGATTATGGTTGCGCTGGTCGCCGGGCCAGCGATTGGGGCGGGAGACGACTCCTATCCGGAAACGCCCGCGAACCGGTGGGTCTTCGAAGCGATGGATAAGCTAAAGGCGGACGGGCTCGTCGGCGAACCTACCGTCTGCTTCCCGATTGTAATTGGACAGAAGCGTCTCCGCTCTCGGTACGAGCTTGCGGCCGGGGTAAGTGCTGCGGTGTCCCGGTACTTGGAGAATGCTCAAGCTGTGGAGCGCCGGGGATCTAGAGAGGAGTTGAGGTTCGCTCAGCACGGAGCGAACCTCAAGGACCTGGTCGGGGTTTTCTGGGGAGAACTGACCCAACTGGGACAGGATCCGGCGAGAACGAGGTGGATGCTTACCTGCCTTGAAAATGAACTGCCAGGTTCGACTGCCCTGAAAGGGGTTCGTGTCCCTGACCTTCCGGTGCCCGAATGGGTCGAGGAGAGCCTCTACCGGTTTAAAGCGCACGGGATCGGAAACTTCTCTCTGATGCCCCCCAAGACCCGGCTGTCCAGATTAGACCGTGCACTCACGGTAACCTCGATCGTAGGGCACCTTGAGCTTTCCGTCGTTCAACTAGAAAAGGACCTTCAGGCCTTAGCGCTACGTCCTGCACCCGTAAGCTTTGATCAGGAAGATTGGGAACGCTCGGCAAAGGAACAGTTAAGCATGATCCGCGGATGGCGCTTGGACTTGCCAAGGTTGAAAAGGCTCGTCCTCCACTTCGCTCCTGAGTTACGCAAAGTCGGCGAAGACCCCGCCGAACTTGGCCGCAAGATTAGCCGTGGCGACTCCCGCCTATCACGGCTTCGGATTCCCCGACCGGGAGAGGCGCTCGAGCCGTTCAAAGATGTACCCGCCAGTCATTGGGCGTCCCCGAGCCTCACCAGTCTCCGCAGGAATGGGCTCCTTCGGGGGTATCCGTCGGGGCAGTTTGGGGTCTGTTGTTTGGTTAGGGGAGTCCGGCTTTGTTGAACTGTTTGACTTGGAGGCCGCTTGTCGTACATTAATTCCATGCGGGGCCAGATCATCCTTCTCCTTCTGTCGGTGAGTTCCCTGGGGCTTGGACAGGATCACTTTCCTGATCTGCCGAAGAACGACTGGGTTCGTGAGACGCTGGCCCGGTTTAAGGCCCATGGATTTGGGCATCACGGACTGACTCACCCACATGGCCTACCAACGAGATCCGACTTTGCCCTGACCGCTGCGTCTGTCGTCGACGATCTGATCTCGCAGGTGGAAGTCTGCGAAAGAGAGTTTAGGGCTCCGGCCTTCACCCCCCTGGCGCAATCCAAAGGGCGAAGCTTGGAGCGCTCCTTAGCGACCGATCTGGACTATGTACCGGTGATTCGCCGGGACCTACCGCAGTTAAGAAGGCTGGTCAACTATTTCTCTCCCGAGTTGCGTCAGGCAGGGAGAGATCCTGTGCAGATGGATCGCGCACTATTCCGGATCGATGCCCGACTTTCGCGGCTGCGGGTCGCGCGGACCGGTGAGGCGCTTGAACGTTTCCCCGACGTTCCGCCCACACATTGGGCCAGCCGAGCCCTTGGGGATCTCCGAAAGAACGGGCTGATCCAGGGATATCCGTCGGGGCGCTTTGGTGGGCCGTGAATTTCCAGGTTTCGTACCAGGGCTAGCCCGGGTTTGGCAGATGTCGCGAGTTGGGCTGTGAGCCGGTGATTTTGCGCGGATCGGCGCAAGTCCAAAGGACGCCCTTCGGCCGTTCTGGAAGTAGCCTTTAGGGCATGAAGGACACCGAGATAAGCGAAGGCGGAATGTTCGGCGCGGCTGGACTGACGCTTGTTGGCACGATCGGCCACTTCCTTACCGAAGGTCGCATGGACGCCTCTTACGACTGGGTGTGGATTGCCACCTTCGCCCTCGCTCTCATGACCCTCGCCGGCTCGATGGTCAACTTCGACCCGAAGCGCTGGCTGAAATAGGTCGGTAAGGTCGTTAGGTCTTTGGGTCGTTAGGCTGGAAGACCTTACGCGCGGGGTTACCCTCTAGAAAATTGGATCAGCGGCGAGATGTCGTGCTGATCTGCGCAACGCAGGGCGGCGATGTACTGTCGGCGGATGTCGGTGGACGCCACTAAGTTTCCAGATCCCCAACTGAATGGTTCCCGGCCCAGGGTCTTGACCAAAAGGTCGGCCGCCAGTCGCGCATGGCGGCCATTGCCGTTCGGGAATGGGTGGATCGACACCAATCGGTGGTGGAAGCGCACGCAGATTTCGTCCGGCTCGTACGTGGCGTAGTCTCGCCAGCACTTTACGTCGTTCAGGAGGTTCTCGATCTCCGTCGAGATTCGCCAAGCCTCCACCCCGATGCTCTTTTGCGTCTGCCGATACTTACCGGCCCACTTCCAGGTTTTGTCGAACATCCTCTTGTGCAGGAGCCTCAGCGTCTCGCGGTCCAGCAGTCCGTTTCGGATCTGGCGACTTCTTTCTGCCCAATCCATCGCTTCCGCGATATTGAGGGCCTCGAATTCGTTCAGTTCCGCCTGGGTGGAGAGCGCGGGAATGAGTCCGACCGCTTCATTGGGATCGATGACGGTCGCGCCTTCCGGCAAGTCGAACTTTATGCTTCCCATAGCCGCGGATCGTTCCGCTCCACCATATCTTCCGCGGCCCGCTTCACCATCTCCTCCATCCGAGAATCCGAGACCGCCTGGGCTTCCATCGCCATCGTGTGGCCCACTCGCTGCAACTGCTTCCGAGCGGCCTCCACCGCTCGGGCTCTTACCGTCTCCTCAAGACCTCGCCTTGGTACGAGCACTACCACCACATCGCACTCCAGAGCGTCCGCAGCGGCCCGCAACCGACGAAGGGTGATGGATCCGTCCACTTCGGCCCGTTCTAATTGGAACGTGGACTGGCGCGAAATCCCGAGTCGCCGTCCGAAGGTCTCCAAGGTCAAGCCGAGGGCCTCTCGCACCGCCTTGATCCAACCCCCTTGAGGAGTGGCTTCGGGAAGTGAAGCACGCGCAAGACCTAGCTGTCGGTCAAGCTGCTGCCGCCTCAAACTCCGTCGTCGTGCATCCATGTCAGCCTATATCCTAACAGAATATACTTATTGTAAAGCTACAGGAAGACTTCCTATCTGTTTCGTCAGGCTACAGCCTTACAAAGCATCGACTGACATGCCCTTGATCATGGAGCGGTGCCAACGCAAGCACGTTCACTAAGCAAAGTCCAGAGGGCCTAGTAACCCAACGACCTTGCTGAGCTAAAGACCCAACCCCCTCTCCCCAAGCCCGATTCGGCAGATCCGCCAGTCGGGCATTACGTCGGCTCCCATCGAACGATAGAAGTCGATCGCGCTCTGGTTCCAGTCGAGCACCGACCACTCGAGGCGGCCGTACCCCTCATCCTCGCTGACGTTCCTCAGGTGTTGCAGCAACGCCCGACCGTGCCCCTTGCGGCGGTGGCTCGGCGTCACGTACAGGTCCTCGAGCCAAATCCCCGGTTGGGTGCGGAAGGTGGAGTAGGTGCGGAAGTAGAGGCAGTAACCGACCACCTTCTTCTGCTCGACCGCCACGAACGCGCCGCAGACCTTCCAGGCGAACAGGTGCTTCTTCAGCAGTTCCGGCGAGCCGACCACGGCATGGCCCAGCTTCTCGTACTCGGCTAGCTCCCGGATCAGCTCCCAGATACGGGGAACGTCTTTCGGTTTGGCCTCGCGAACTCCGGATGAGTGGGCTCCTCTTCCGAAGAGGCTCAACGGCTCCTCTTCATAAACAGCTTGTTGTCGAGGGAGTAGCGCCCCGCGCCGAGGATCATCACCACGAGCGCCATGAAGAACAAGGCGGACGGAAGGAAAAGCCGGCTCGCATTGCCCAACTCACCCTTCGAGAACACCGAGACGAGCAAACCGGTCGAGGCCGCGTTGCGGACCGTCGCCACCGCCATCGTGCAGGCCACCCCGAACGCCGCGATCGGTGTCAGCGCCCCGAGAAGGATCCCAAGCCCCCCGAAAAACTCGGCCGCGATCGCCAAGTGGGCGAAAGCGGGCGGAATCCCGCTGGTGGTAAAGCCCTCAACGGTCGCGCTGTACCCCCGCCCGCCGAACGCGCCGAACATCTTCTGACTCCCGTAGTACAGGATGATCAGCCCCAGCCCGATACGGAGAATCAAGAACCCGACGTCGTGGCGCTTGTTGTCCTTCATATTTCCGTAGTCTACGGCTTTCGAAGGACCCAGGTTGTTCGCCCGACATTTCGTTGCAGGTGGACTTCCTCAACGGGGCCAAAAGAGGCGGACGGCTGGAACACCGACCGTGAGGGGAATGGGGCGGGTAATGGGTCTCGAACCCACGACCTCCTCAGCCACAGTGAGGCGCTCTAACCCCTGAGCTATACCCGCCGCGCGTTTTCGATAATACCTTGAGTAGGAGGCGGATAAAAAGGACAGGGATGATCGGATGGATCTGGATGATCCGAAACTCTCGATGAAGCCGAATCATTCAGATCAACTAAACTGGGGGCCGTGGCGGACGTACTTATCGCGCTGGGCTCCAACGTCGGTGACCGGGCGGCCAACCTCACCCGGGCGGTGGAAGCGCTCCGGCAAGGGGTCGAGGTGATCGCGGTAAGCCGCATTTATGAGACGGCACCGATGTACGTTACGGACCAGCCCCCGTTCCTGAACGCGGCGGTGCGGGTCCGCACCTGCCTCGGCCCCCTGCCCGTCCTCAAGTTCCTAAAGGCTACCGAGGCCAGCATTGGGCGTCAGGCCCGAGAGCGGAACGGCCCCCGGGAAATCGATCTCGACCTCATCGCCTATGGCACCCTCGCTTACACCTTCCGGGACGGCACGGTCCGTCTCCAGGTGCCCCACCCCCGCGCTCACGAGCGCCGCTTCGTCATGGCGCCGCTCGCCGACATCGCGGCAAACGACCACATGCCGGGGATCGGACGAATCAGAGAGCTGCTCGAAGCAACGAACGAGCAGGCCGAGACCGTCCAAGTGCACGAACATGCCGTTCTTCCGCTATAGCGCGACCAACGGGGCCGGCCAGATTCTGGAGGGCACCATCCAGGCGAACACCCCCGACGAGGCTCGCCTCGCGCTGGCGCGTAGCGGCCTCAACGTGCGAGACATCCAAAGCCAAGGGCCGGTGTCCCCAGCCCCCCGCCCGGCGAACCAGCAGATTATCCTCAGCAACCCGCAGCCTCCCGCAC
>Ga0216301_1000440_pt1 | contig 10728 bp, 6 predicted proteins | sample 4hB_Boncat_minus_FD_156203 | JGI IMG/M metagenome (GOLD analysis project Ga0216301, IMG submission 156203) | Terrestrial sediment cell enrichment communities for BONCAT metagenomics from Utah, United States - 4hB_Boncat_minus | ecosystem: Environmental > Terrestrial > Deep subsurface > Rock...
GGATGAACCGCCTCGCCCGTGGTAAAGGAGGCTGCGGGCGAGGCGGTTCATCCGGCTGCCGATGTCGTCCAACGAGAGGAGCATGGCGGCGCGAACCTGCTCGCGGGCGCGGGAGAGCTCTCCGGCGGTGATGCCGTTCTGCGCCACGTTCAGCAGCTCCTGCCGGGCCAGGTCGCGCACCTCGTCGAGCTGCGACGGGCTCGTGTCCGCGTAGACGAGGAACATCCCCCCGTCGCGGTAGGAGACGGCTTCGGACCCGATGCTGTAGCAGAGGCCGCGCTTCTCCCGGATCTCCTGGAACAGCCGGGAGCTCATCCCGCCGCCGACAATCAGGCTAAGCACGCGCAGCGCCCAGCGATCCGGATCGTCTTCCGACACCCCGCCGGTCCCCATGCAGAAGTGGGCCTGCTCCGTGGCGCGATGGATAAGGCGCTGCTCCGACCGTGCTTCCGGCGCTTGCAAGTTACGCGCCGTCGCGGGCCCGTTCAGTTCGCCGAACTGCTTCTCCACCTCCGCCGTCAGCGCATCGTGGTCCAAGCGGCCGGCGGCAGCGCAGAGGATGTGGCCCGGCGCGTAGCGCTCGCCCAGGTAAGCGAGCACCTGATCACGCGTGAGGCCCGCAATGGTCTCCGGCGTGCCAATAACCGGGCGGCCGAGCGGATGGTCGGGCCACATGGTCTGGCTGAACACGTCCTGAATGAATTCTTCGGGGGCGTCCTCCAGGCTTTTGTATTCCTCCAGGATGACGCCCTTTTCCAGCTCCAGCTCTCGCTCATCGACCAGCGCGTGGCGGATCATATCCGTCAGGATATCCAGAGCGAGGGGAACGTGCTCCGGCAGAACACGGGCGCTGTAGCCGGTGTATTCCTTGCTCGTAAAGGCGTCGAGGTGCCCGCCCACGGCGTCGAACTCCTCGGCGATGTCGCGGGCCGTGCGCCGCTCCGTTCCCTTGAACAACATGTGCTCGAGCACATGCGAGACGCCCGCCAGGGCTTCCGGCTCGTCGCGCGATCCGACGTCGATGAGGATGCTCAGCGCAATGCTATGGACGTACGGAACCTGCTCCGTCACCACGCGGACGCCGTTGTCCAGAGTAGTCAACCGTACCAGCGAGTCGTCCATCACGTTCAGAATCGGGCCTCCGGATAAACCAGGGGCGTCCGCAGTTTACGGACGCCCCTGGTCGAGGTGCAACTGTCAAAGCGCGAATGCCGGTTTCGCCATCCGCGCCTCGTCATTCGCTAGTCTTGCCGCTTCGGCGGGCGGAACCGGGCGCCCACGCCCGTATCCTGCGTGGCGGGCCGGCTGCTCTCACGCTCGGCCTCAGGCCGCGGCGGAATATCGCCGCCGGAGCCGCTGCTGGGAGCGGCCTCGCGCGGACCCCGGTCCTCACGCGGGCCTCGCTCTTCCCGAGGCCCGCGGTCCTCACGCGGACCCCGGTCCCGATCGAAACCGCCGCCACCGCCGCCGCGTCCGCCCCGATCCCGGTCGAAGCCGCCGCCGCCGCGGCCGCCCCGGTCGCGATCACCGAAGCCGCCGCGATCCGGCCGCGGCGGGCTGATGTGGGCCGGCTCCGGCTCTTCTTCCTGCTTGATGAGCGCCTTGCGGGAGAGGTCGACCCGCCCCTGGGCGTCCACCGAGATCACCTTGGCCTGGATCTCGTCGCCGATCTTCACCACGTCGTCCGGGCGGCCGATGCGGTAATGGCTCAGCTCGTGGGTGGGGATGAGTCCATCCTTGCCGGGAGCGACTTCGATCATCGCCCCCTTGCCCATCAGCCGCGTGATACGGCCGGTGACCACCTCGCCCACCGTAATCTGCTTGGTGAGCGCCTCGATCATCCGCACGGCCGCCTGGCCGCTCTCCTGGTCCTGCGCGGCGATGAAGATCCGACCGTCCTGCTCGATGTCGATCTTCGAGTTCGTGTCGGCCTGGATCTTCTTGATCACCTTGCCGCCCGGGCCGATGATCTCCCCGATGCGATCCGGGCTGATTTCCACCGTTAGGATGCGCGGCGCGTGCTGCGACAGCTCCTCTCGCGGGCCGGAGAGCGCCGAGAGCATCTTCTCCATGATGTGCAGCCGGCCGCGCCGCGCCTGCGCCACCGCTTCTTGCATCACCGGCCACGGGATCCCGCCGATCTTCGTGTCCATCTGCATCGCCGTGATGCCCGTCTCGGTGCCGGTCACCTTGAAGTCCATGTCGCCGCTGAAGTCTTCCATCCCCTGGATGTCGGACAGGACGGCGTACTGGTCGCCCTCGGTGATGAGCCCCATCGCGATGCCCGAAACGGGAGCCTTCAGCGGCACCCCGGCGTCCATCAGCGCCAGCGTGCTGCCGCACGTGCTGCCCATCGAGGTGGAGCCGTTCGACTCCAGCACGTCGGACACCACGCGGATCACGTAGGGGAACGCTTCCTTCTCCGGCAGCACCGCCTTCAGCGCCCGCTCCGCCAGCGCGCCGTGGCCGATCTCACGCCGGCCCGGCCCGCGCATCGGGCGCGTCTCTCCCACGCTGTAAGGCGGGAAGTTGTAGTGGTGCAGGTACTCCTTGGTCGATTCCTCGCCCAGGCCGTCGATCATCTGATCTTCGCTGGTGCCGCCGAGGGTGACTACGGAGAGCACCTGCGTCTGGCCGCGCGTGAAGATCGCGGAGCCGTGCGTGCGCGGCAGGAGGCCGACTTCACACCAGATCTCACGGATGTCTTCCGGCGCCCGACCGTCCGGCCGCCGGCGCTCTTCGATGATGAGCGCGCGGAGCTGCTGCTTCACCAGCTTCTCCACGGCGTCGCCCAGCTCGGCTTTCCGATCCGGGAACTGCTCGGAGAGCTTGCCCACGATCTCTTTCTTGAGGTCGCCGACCGCACCCTCGCGCGCCGCCTTATCGGGGTTGGAGATCGTCGCCCGGATCTCCGCCGCATGCTCGCGCGCCGCTTCCGTCAACTCCGGCGCCACCTTCTTCAGCGGCACCTCGGTATGGGGCTTGCCCACGGCGGCGCGCCACTCGCTCAGGAAAGCGCAGATCTGCTTCACCGCGTCGTGACCGAACTGCATCGCCTCCAGCATCCGCTCTTCCGGGACCTGGTTCGCGCCCGCCTCGACCATGATAATCGCGTCGGCCGTGCCGGCCACGATCAGGTCGAGGTCGCTCGCGTCAATCTGCGTGCGCGAGGGGTTCAGCACCAGCTCACCGTTCACCAGGCCTACCCGCACCGCGCCGGTGGGGCCCTGCCAGGGGATGTTGGAGAGCGTGAGCGCCGCCGAGGCCGCGTTCATCGCGGTGATGTCCGGCGGGTTGTCCTGGTCTACGGACAGGGGCATCGCCACCACTTGCACGTCGTTGCGCATGCCGTCTGGGAAGAGCGGCCGGGTGGGGCGGTCGATGAGGCGGGAGGTGAGGATGGCCCGCTCGCTGGGCCGGCCCTCGCGCTTGAAGAAGCTGCCCGGGATCTTCCCCACCGAGTACATGCGCTCTTCGTAGTCGCAGGTAAGGGGGAAGAAGTCGATGTTCTCACGCGGAGAAGCGCTCATCGTCGCCACCCCGAGGACCACCGTATCGCCGACGCGCACCGTTACCGCGCCGCCGGCCTGTTTCGCCACTTTGCCCGTCTCGAACTCATACACCTGGTCCCCCAGGGTGAGTTGTCGGGTGTCTACCATAGTTCACGTGCTCCTGCCCCTGCCGGCGCCACCGCAATGGTCGCCCGGGGCTGTAAATGTTCCCGCGAGGAGGGTGCGTCCGGGCTCCCAGAAACAGACAGACCCCCACAGGCCTGTCTCTGGGAGACAAGCCGGTGGGGGTGTTGCGACTGTAAAATAAGGGTGACCGGGCAATCCGACACGGGAAGACCGATTTACCGCCGAATACCCAGCCTGGCGATCAGGGCGCGGTATCGCTCTACATCCTTGCTTTGCAAGTAGTTGAGCAGGCGGCGCCGCTGGCCGACCATCATCAGCAGACCGCGGCGTGAGTGGTAATCCTTTCGGTGGGTGCGAAGATGATCGGTGAGCTGCGTGATGCGCGCTGTAAGCAGCGCCACCTGCACTTCGGGAGACCCGGTGTCTCCGTCGTGCGTCTTGTAGTCTCCGATGATCTCGTTCTTTCGCTCCACAGCCAGAGGCATGTTGGCAATCTCTCCTAGCCCCGAGAAGGGAGAGCCCGTGGGGAAGTCCCGAAAGCGACTGCCCCAGGGATCTGTAGAGGCCGGGACCATCGCGGCGGCCACTGGAAAAGAGCGGAGGATGACTGGAGGAAACCTTCAACCCGGGACCCCGGTCGCGGAATGCTGACCCGCCCTGAACCGTCCGGAGGTGAACGCTTCATCCAACCATCCCCCCGCGCCTCTGCAGCGACTGCCGGCCCGGGTGGTCTCCAGAGATTACCATATCTATAAGAAGTGTGTCAAACGAGCGCCGCGCCCGAGCCGGCTGGACATTCCCCGCCGGCGAACGGCGCTTGTGCTTTCCCCCCAAGTGTGGTAGAGTGTGCGTGTCAAGTTCAGATCGAGTTCGTAGAGCATTACCGTTCCGGAAGCCCCAGGCCATCCCGCTAGTGCTACACCAGCACCGGGAGGGCCTTTTTGTTTGCCTTCTGTCGCCAGACCGCCGACGAACGTCCCGACTGTTCCCACCCCCAGCGGCGGGGGATGCACGCCGTATCTTCCATCGGCTCGCCGTACGGGCGGCCGGAAAGGAACCCCATGAGCAAGAGACTCTTCGTCGGCAACCTGTCTTACAGCGTTTCGGAAACTGATCTCCAGGATCGGTTCGCCCCGTATGGCGCAACGAGCGCCACCATCCCCTCCGACTTCGACGGCCGCAGCAAGGGCTTCGGCTTCGTGGACGTCTCCGAGGACCAGATGGACGCCGCGATCTCGGCCTGGAACGGCAAAGAGGTCGATGGCCGCGCGCTGAACGTCAACGAAGCCCGCCCGCGCCCCGAGCGCGGCAGCGGCGGCGGTGGCGGCAGCTACGGCGGCGGCGGCGGTGGCCGCAGCGGCGGCTACAATGGCGGCGGCGGCGGCGGTCGCTGGTAAGCGGTCCGGCTGAGGCTGTTCGAAAGGCCCGCGTCCTTCGGGACGCGGGCCTTTCGTGTGTCTGGGCCAGACCGCAGTATGCCATCCCGGCCTGCCTGACGCGGCACGGGACGGCCGCCCTGGGGCGGCCCGCATTTTTGGGTACGCAGTCCCATTGCAAATCGCTGCCGGCGGTTCAAGCATTGCTCCGCCCCCCATCCGGACGCCCGGCATCTCCGGCTCCCTGCGGTCGCTGGACCCCCAGCATCAGCACGGCGGCTATCGCGAGCGCCAGGGCCGAGTAGAGGTACAGCATCCGGTAGTTGTTCCCGAACAGCTCGAAGACGCGACCGCTGAGGAGGGGGCCGAGAAACGCAGCCGTCTGCGAGGCCAGGTAGTAGAGGCCCGTGTACGTCCCCGTGCGCTCCGGCGGAGCGAAGTCCAGCACCAGGGGCAGCGAGTTGACGACGACCAGCATCCAGGAGAAACCCGCCACCACCAGCACGGGGCGCATCCAGGCGGCGCTCTGCACGAGGTGGCCGAGGGTCGCCGCTACCGCGAACAACACCAGGCCCAGGATGATCCCCTGCTTGCGGCCCAGCCAGGCGCCCAGGGCGCCGCAGGGCAGCGCGCACGCGAGCACCGAGAGCGTGAAAGCGCTCTTCAGCATCACGGCCTGGCCGGTGTTCAGCGCCAGTTGCTGGACGGCGAACGAGGTGAACCAGGCGTCGAGCGCGCTCTGGCCGAGAAACCAGAAGCAGATAGCGCCCAGCAGGTAGACCGGCGAGCGGTCCCGGCCTTTCAGCACGAAGCCCAGGCTGGAGAGCAGTCCCGCCGGCGGGGTTTCCGGATCTTCCGGTTGCTCGGGCTGCTGCGGCTCGCGGACGGCGGTGAGCAGGATGAGCTGCGCCGTCAGCATGCCGCCCGCCCCCAGCAGGAACGGCGCCACCGGGGAGACGCCGAACAGCGCGCCCCCCACCAGCGAGGCCACTACGGCGCCCAGCCCGCCCATGAAGTTGATGACGCCGTTGGCGGGCGAGCGGAGCGCCGGCGGGGTGAGATCCGGCATCAACGCCACCACGGGGGTGCGGAACAGGTCCATCGCCAGCAGGGTGACGATGATGGCCCCCATAAAGAAGGCGATCGGCTTGCCGAGCATGAACGGCGCCGCCGCGAAGGCCAGCGCCGCCACCGGCGCCCCGATGAAGATGTACGGCTTCCGGCGGCCCCAGCGGGTGCGGGTGCGGTCCGAGACCCCGCCGATGTAGGGCAGGATGAACAGCGCCGCCAGGTTGTCCAGCCCCATGATAGCGCCGGTGGAGGAGATGCTGAGGGCGTAGCCCTGCACTCCCGCGCTCTTGCTGAAATCCGCGCGGCCCGCCTGCAGCAGGATCGGGACGAAGTCGTTGTAGACGGACCAGAGCAGGCTGATGCCGAGAAAGCCGAATCCCAGAATCCAGATCTTGCGGAAATCGAACTTCGGCGGCGGGGTCATATCAGCCTTGATGATATCTTCCGAATAGAGGGGCTATTGCCGGGCGGCCTGTCGGGCGGGGGCGCCGGGCTGGGCCTGGAAGACGGCGAGCGGTTGCCCGGTACGGGTATCCCACACGCGCACTTCGCCGCCGTAGGAGCCCGCCGCCAGCCGCTGCGAGGCCGGATCGAAGTCTAGCGCGAACACCCAATCCGAGGCGCCGCCGTAGGCCCGCACTTCCTGGAGCGTCGCGGGGTCGAACTGCTTGACCGCGCCATCCGCCGCACCGGCGAAGAGCCGTCCGCCCCGCGTGGCGAGCGCGAACAGCTCCTGCTTGAAGCCGTGCTCGATGTACCGGGCATGGCCCTGCTTGGCGAAGCGCTCTTCCATATCACCCGCGTCGCCCCCCTCTTCACGGGCCTTCGCCGGCTCCCACACCTGCACCCACTTCCCGCCGCCGGCGCTGTACGCAGCCGGCGAGTCCGGCGCGAAGCGCACCGCGTAGACCGGGTGCTGGCCCTGGTACTTGCCGATCTGGCGGTTGTGGCCGTTGTAGGTGGTGAAGAGCGAGCCGTCACGGACCTCGTAGACCTTGACGGTCATGTCTTTGCTGGCGCTGGCCAGGAAGCGGCCGTCGGCGCTGAAGCTGAGGGAGGTCACCCAGTCGGAATGGACCTTGCTGGTCCACTGCCGCTTGCCGCTGGCGAGGTCGTAGACGCGGACGCTGGCGTCCGCGCCGGCGGCGCTCACGAGGCGGCCATCGGGGCTGAAGGTCGCGGCGAGGACGATGTCGGGGAAAGTGTCGACCACCTTCGAACGGGCGCCGGTCGCTACGTCCACCAGGGCGACCTCCCCGTACTCGCCGGGCGTGCCGCCGCCGACCAGCAGCCGCTTGCCGTCCGCCGTAAAGGAGAGCGCCTGGATGCGCTGCGGCAGACGCCCGATGCGGCGGACCAGCGCCCCCGTGGCGGCGTTCCAGAGGGTGACCTCATGGTAGCCGCCGACGGCGACCTCCCCTCCGCCGGGCGCGAGGGCCAGCGCCAGCACCGGCACGGGCGTGCGGTAGGAAACCGGCGCGGCCGGGTGCTGGCGGGGGCCGAGCAGGCTCTTCAGCAGCGCCGAAGGGTCGGGGCCGTCGAACTTCGCGCCTTCCCGAACCCAGCGGCGGAAGAGGTCGATCTGCGCCGGAGAGAGCGGATCATCGCTCTTCGGCATCCGCCGCTCCGGCGACTTCTCCACGAGGAGGTGAAGCAGCTTCGACTTCTCCGGCTGGCCCGGCACCACGGACGCGGCGCCGGACGCGCCGGGCTTCATCAGCGCCTGGAACGTGTGCGCGCGCCAGCCGCCCAGGTTCACGCGCTCGCCGTGGCAGCCGGCGCATCGCTTGAGGACCACCGGCGCGACCTCCCGCGTAAAGCTCACCTCCGCAGCGGCGGGGGCGGCGAGCGCGGCCAGGGAGACGCCGAGCGCCAGGGTCAGGGTCTTCATCATCGCCGAACTCCTCAATGCTGGAACAGGAACTCCTGGGTGTTGACCACGGTCCAGACCAGGTCGGTGACGCCGGTCGCGCGGCTGGGCGCCTTCTCCAGGTACTGCCGGGCGGCGGCCCGCTCGCGCTCCGTGGGCAGGCGGCAGAGGGCGGAGAGGTACAGCTCCTCGACGAGCGCGTCGTTGGAGAGCGGCGCGTAGTGGGCCGCGCCCGCCGCCGCCGCCCGGTGCGCCATACCGCCGTTGAGCAACTCCAGCGCCTGGAGCAGCGTCGGCGACGTTTGCCGCTCGCAGGTACAGGCGGTCTCCCGCTGGGGCTGGCCAAAGGCGGCGGTAAACGAGCTGGGCTCCGGGTACGGGCGCTGCGTGGCGTACGTCGAGACCCGGTCCGGCGCCGGAGAGGCGGCGAGAGTGCGCGTGGCCAGGCCGATGGCGTCCTTCAACTGCTCGGCGGTGAGGAGCCGGGGGCGCGCGTGGGAGAAAAGGCGCTCGTCCGTCTCGTTGAAGCGGTTGGTCTGCGTGGAGCGCTGGTAGGCGCGGCTGTTGCAGATGAGCCGGATGAGCCGCTTACGGTCGTAGCCGCCCTGCTCGAACTCCCGCGCGAGGGCGTCCAGCAGCGGCGCGTTGGAGGGCGGGTTGGAGGAGCGGAAGTCGTCCACGGGCGTCACGATGCCCTGGCCCAGGAGGTCGGCCCAGATGCGGTTCGCCTCCACGCGGGCGAAGTAGGGATTGCCCGGCTTGGTGAGCCACTCCGCGAAGACGGCGCGGCGATCCGCCGGTGCAGGCGCCGCGCCGGCCGCCAGGCCCCAGGGCGCCAGCGTCTCGCCGGTGGTCGGGTGCAGGGTCTCGCCCGCGTCCACCACCTTCACCTGGCCCTTGTCCGCTACGGTGCGCGCGAACACCGCCGTGAGGCGGTAGTAATCGCGCATCGTCCAGTTCTCGAAGGGGTGGTTGTGGCAGCGGGCGCACTCCAGGCGGGAGCCCATGAAGAGCTGCGCCGTCATCTCGGTGCGCTCCTCGCCGGTGGGGATGGCGAGGAAGTAATTGGCCGCGGCGTCGCGCTGCGTGTCGCCGGCGGCAGTGAGGATCTCCCGCGCGAAGCGGTCGTAGGGCATATTCTGACGGAAGGCGTCCACGATCCACGCGGCGAAGCGATCCGCCCGTCCTTCGGGCAGGCGCTTCGGGGAGATGCGCATCAGGTCGGCCTTCTTGAGGGCCCAGAAGCGGGCGAACTCGTCCGTCGCCAGCAGCTCGTCGATCAGCTTCGCGCGCTTGTCCGGAGCGGCGTCCGCCAGGAAGCGGCGGGACCGCTCCGGGGCCGGGAGGAGGCCGGTGAGATCCAGCGAGACGCGGCGGAGGAACACCTCATCCGTACAGGTCTCGGAGGGCAGGTACTGGAGCTGGCGAAGCTTCTCGTGGACCAGGCGGTCGATGACGTTGTTCTCCGGCGGATTGCTCCACGCGAAGCCGGGGACGTCCTGCACCACCGTCAGATAGACGGATTCGAGCTGGTCGAGATAGCGGACGCTGATGGCCGCCTGCCCTCGGCCGCTGCCGGTGACCAGCCCCTCGGCGTCCACGCCCGCCACGCTGGGATGCGAGCTTTCGTAGGTGGCGAGGGAAGTGACGTCCCGCACCGAGCCGTCGGTGAAGTGGGCGAGGACGCTGAGCTGCTGCTTAAGATGCGGCGCGCGCAGGACGCGGTTCGAGCCGGGCGCGAGGACGATCTTGGCGCACTCGACGGCGGGCATCTCCACGGAAGCGCCCTCGTCGATCCAGTTTCGCAGCGTCTGGAAGGGAGGCGTGTTCTTGCGGAGCCGCTTGCCGCCGCCGTGCGGAACCTCCAGCAGCGGCTTCTTCAGCAGGAGGCTCTCCACGGGCTCGATGACGTTGAGACGGCGGTTGAAGCCGTCGCGGGTGAGCGAGACGCGGTCGATGCGGGGATCGTAGCCGAACAGGGAGAGGGAGAAGCCGCCCTTGCCGTGCGGCGAGCCGTGGCAGGAGCCGCTGGCGCAGCCCTGCTTGGTGAGCGCCGCCAGTGTCTCGAACTTGAACCGCACGGGCTCCGGCTTGCCATAGTTGGAGACGACCGCCGGCGCCTGGACCGTCCGCCCCGCCACGGTGATGGTGACCGCCGTCCGCCCATCCCCCGCCGCCGTCACGCGGCCGCCCGCCACCTTCACCACGCCGGGGTTGGTGGTCCGATACACGGCGGCATGGGTGAGGTCGCGCGGCTCGCCGTTGAAGTAGCCGGTGACGACGAGCTGGCGGTAGGCCCGGCGGCCGTCGAGCGTTACCTCGGCGGGATTGACTTCGATGCGGTCGGCGGGCTTTGGGTTTCGGGTTTCAGGTTTCAGGTTTCGGGTTTCAGGTTTCAGGTGGACGACGCCCCCCCGTCCCCCCAATTCTGGGAGGAGAGCGCCGGCCGGCCGGGGCCGGTTGCGACCGGCCGCTTTGGGTGCGGCGTGGGCGGGCGCGGCGGTGAGGGCGCAGGCGGCCGCCAGCCCGAGGAGACGCAGGCTCATCCGTTTACCTCTGCCGATTTCGGATCTCGGATTGCGGGTTGCGGAAAGCGCCCCGCGTACGGGGGGTAAGGATTGGCGACAGATGTCGGGCGACAAGGATTGGCGACAGATGTCGGGCGACGCGGCCTTTGGTCCCGGCGCATCCCCTCTCATCCCCTCGGAGCTGCGGGTAAGTGACTGAATGAATTTGTGCATTGTAAAACTCGGCGGGCCGCAGGGGGTGGGGG
>Ga0216301_1000441_pt1 | contig 10688 bp, 10 predicted proteins | sample 4hB_Boncat_minus_FD_156203 | JGI IMG/M metagenome (GOLD analysis project Ga0216301, IMG submission 156203) | Terrestrial sediment cell enrichment communities for BONCAT metagenomics from Utah, United States - 4hB_Boncat_minus | ecosystem: Environmental > Terrestrial > Deep subsurface > Rock...
GTGCGTGGAGGCGGAGTTCCTGGGCCAGCGGTTCCGCATCGCGCGGGAGGGCGTGGACGGCGACCTGCCGCGCGCTATCGCCCGCATCCGCGAGCTGGACGGGACGGCGGACGCCATCGGCCTGGGCGGGACGGACCTTTACCTGATTGCGGGCCACCGCCGGTATGTGGTGCAGGAAGCGCTGCGGATGGCCCAGGCCGCGCACGTGACGCCGGTGGTGGACGGCAGCGGCCTCAAGCACACGCTGGAGCGCGAGACGGTGTTGTGGCTCCAGAGAGAGGGCGTGGTGGACTTCCGCGGCGCGCGGGTGCTGCTGGTAAGCGGGGTCGACCGGTTCGGGATGGCGGAGGCGCTGGTCGAAGCGGGCGCGGACGTGCTGTTCGGGGATCTGATTTACGGGCTGGGCGTGCCGATCCCCGTCCGCTCGCTGGCCGCCCTGCAGCGCATCGCGCGGGCGGTGCTCCCGGTGGTGGCGCGGCTGCCGCTGAAGTGGTTCTACCCAATGGGGCAGAAGCAGGAGCAGACCGAGACCCGCTGTCCCCAGTATTACGAGTGGGCCGACATCATCGCCGGCGACGGCCCGCTGATCCGCCGCTACCTGCCCGACCGCCTCGAAGGCAAGACGATCCTGACCAACACGGTGCGGACGCGGCACCTGGACGCCTTCCGCGCGCGCGGCGTTGCGCGGCTGATTACGACCACGCCGGAGTTCAATGGTCAGTCATTCGGCACCAACGCAATGGAAGGGGTGCTGGTGACCCTCCTGGGCCGACGGCCGGAAGAAATCCGGCCGTTCGAATATCTGGAGCTGCTGGATCGGCTCGCCTGGAAGCCGCGCGTGCTGGAGTTGAAGCGGGTTGGGCGCGACAGCGTCGGCGCGTCGCGCGCCGCTTCGGGCGAGGGTTCGAGCCGGCCGCCGAATTGACAGGCTTGACTCGCAGAGATATACTTACCGCACTTTCAGACCGAGCCTGTTCCAGACCGAGCTGAGCCTCATTCGGGTCCGCCGCCCGGACAGGCGCATCTCTCCTGATTCGGCCCCTCACAGTCCGATAATGACCGGCCTCCAGGCCGCCGGACGGAGCGACATCAACTTGAGCGAGAAACAGATCGTCCTCACACGTAACGGCTTGAAGCGCGTGCAGGATGAGCTCCACCAGCTACAGACCATCCGCCGCCACGAAGTGACGGAGAACATCCGGGCCGCTAAGGACCTGGGCGACGTCACCGAGAACTCGGAGTACGAGACGGCCAAGACCGAGCAGGCTTTCCTCGAAGGACAGATTTCGGAGCTGAAAGGGATCATCGGCGCGGCCCTCATTATCGATGAGGCGGACATCCGCACCGATGAAGTGAGCATCGGCTCGGTGGTGAAAGTCCACGATCTGGAGAACGACGAGGAGTGGGAATACACCGTGGTCGGCTCCTACGAGGCGGACCCGGAAGAAGACCGGATCTCCAACGAGTCTCCCATCGGAGAAGCGCTGTTCGCCCGCAAGCCGGGTGACACGATCGAGATCAAGGTGCCGGCGGGCACGGTCCACTACCGGATCATAAGCATCCGCCGCCCCGACGCGTGACACGCCCCCGGTCACCGCTCATCCCGTTTTGCAGAGCGTTTCCGCCCGATTGGCGTGGAAACGCTCTGTTTGTGTGAGAATACCGCAAGCCCCACCCGATACCCAGCATGAGCATACCCCTTGAAGACGAGAACGAGCTGATCCGGGCTCGCCACGACAAGCTCCACCGCCTGCGCGAGCTTGGCCAGGACCCGTTCGCCGCCGAGCGGTACGACCGGACGCACGGCGCCGCGGAAGCCGTCCGCCTCTTCAGCGAGCGCGAGGACGCGGCAGACGCCGAGCCGCTCCGCTGCCGCCTGGGCGGACGGCTGTTCGCCAAGCGGATTATGGGTAAAGCCGCCTTCTTCGACTTGCGCGACGAGTCGGGCCGTATCCAGGTCTACTTCAAGATCGACCGCCTCGGTCCCGAGCGGTTCGCCGAGCTTGACCTGCTCGACCTGGGGGATTTCCTGGGCGCGGAAGGGACCCTCTTCCGCACCCGCACCGGCGAGATCACGCTGGAGGTGGAAAGCTACGATCTGCTGAGCAAGGCCCTGCGTCCCCTGCCGTTCGGCAAGACCGTAGGCGAAGAGCACCACGGCGACGTGACGGACGTGGAGTTCCGCTACCGTCAACGGTACGCGGACCTGGCCGTGCATCCCGAAGTGCGCGAGCACTTCCGGCGGCGCTCCCTCATCCTGCGCGGCATCCGCGAGTTCTTCGACGGGCGCGGCTACCTGGAGGTGGAGACGCCGGTGCTTCAATCCGTGGCGGGCGGCGCCGCGGCGCGGCCGTTCAACACGCACCACAACGCGCTGGACTACGACTTCCACCTCCGGATCTCGCTGGAGCTGTATCTGAAGCGGCTCATCGTGGGCGGTTTCGAGAAGGTGTACGAAATCGGGCGTGTCTTCCGCAACGAGGGGATCAGCACCCGCCATAATCCGGAGTTCACGCTCCTCGAATCGTATGAGGCGTACGCGAATCTGGAAGACATCGAGCGGTTGGTGGAGGAGCTGGTCTCAGGGCTGGCGACGGCGATCTACGGCCGGCCGGTGATTCCGCACCGGGGCGGCGAGATCGACCTCTCGCCGCCCTGGCGGCGGCTGCCGATGCTGGAAGGCATCCGCCAGTATGCGGACGTGGACCCTGGCGCGTTCGACAGCTTCGAGGCGGCCAAGGCGGCGGGCGCCAAGCTGGGGCTGGACATGAGCCAGGAGGCGAACCTAGGTGGGATCATCGAGAAGGTCCACGAGCGCTTCGTCCAGCCGAAGCTGGTCGAGCCGACGTTCATCACGGACTTCCCCGTCGAGACTTCCCCACTGGCGAAGAAGCGGCCGGATAACCCGCGCCTCACCCGGCGGTTCGAGGGTTACGTGGCCTGCGCCGAGCTGGCGAACGCCTTCTCCGAGATCAACGACCCGCTGGACCAGCGCGAGCGGTTCCAGGCGCAGGCGGTCCTGAAGGAAGGCGGCGATGCGGAAGCGCATCCTATGGATGAGGACTTCCTGCGGGCGCTGGAGTACGGCATGCCCCCCACGGGCGGCCTTGGCATCGGGATTGATCGCCTGGTGATGGTGCTGACGGACACGGACTCCATCCGTGACGTGCTGCTGTTTCCGCAGATGAAGCCAGAACGCTAGCCGCGTTCCGGCGGGAGCCCGCTGTGGCTATCGACCGTGACACCTTCAAAGAGATCATGAGCCGCTGGGCGAGCGGCGTGACCGTGGTGACGGTGCGCTGCCCCGACGGTATTCACGGGATGACGGCCAGCTCCTTTTGCTCCGTTTCCCTCGACCCGCCGCTGGTCCTCATCTGCGTCAATCGCCGCAACCGCACGCACGATTACATCCGGGAGCAGGGAGCCTTCGGTGTCCACATTCTGGATACCGAAATGGAAGCGGTTTCCAGCCGGTGCGCCGGTTTCCTGGGCGAAGAGGGCCACTGGCTGAACGACCTCCCTTCCCGTACGGAGGCGACGGGCGCGCCGATCCTGGACCACGCCCTTTCCTGGATGGACTGCTCCCTCTGGCAGGCGTACGACGGCGGCGACCACACGATCTATGTGGGAGAGATCCAGGCCGGGGGGGCGAGCGCCGGGGAGCCCCTGCTGTGGTTCTGCCGGGGTTACCAGCGGTTGAGCAAGTAGCGACGGCCTTTACCTTCGGGCGCCGGACCCCATTGATGGAAGATCCGAACCTCCAGCCCCACGCCGGCGAGGCTCGCCGGCTGGTGGAGATCTACCTCCGCGAGCGGGTGACGCCCCATCCCGTGCTGCACCCCTACCTGCCCCAGGCAGCGGTGTGCAGCACGGGCTCGGTGGCCTTCGGCGCCTGGGACGAGCAGTCCGACCTGGACGTGCGCCTCGTGCTGCCCGACGAGGAGCATACCCGCCTGGCGACGGAGCTCCAGGCGGCGGAGCTGTGGAAACCGTCCCGTGACTTCCGGCTGCACCTCATCGACCGGGAGCCGTTCCGCCGCTTCCCCGGCGTGGACATGATTCTACTGTCCGCTTCACAGCTCGCCCAGGAGCTGCGGTTTGATCTGTCCGTCGGCCTGTGGATCTACTCGCATGCCGTCGTGTGGCAAGATCCGCTGGGTCTGCTGGAGGCGGCGACCCGCCAGGCCGCCGCGCAGTTTCAGGCGGCGCTGCCGGACCTGCGCTGCGAGCACTATTACCGGTTCCGCCAGGCCCGCAACGATCTCGAACCCAAGATCGTCCCACGCCGCCTCAACACGCTCCTGGCCATCAAGCGCGGGGAGGCCGTCCGCGAGGCGTTGCGCCTCGCCTTCCTGGCGGACGGCAAGCCATACCCCTACGATAAATGGCTGGAGACGATGGCCGAACAGGAGACGCGGTGCGGTTCCGGCATCGTGACCGCCGTCCGCGCCCTGATCGGCGCGCGGGAGCCGCATACCATCGAGCACGCCAGCAAGGTCCTCCGCGACCGCGTGGCGTTCGCGCTGCAGCAAGGCGGCGTCAGCGAGCGGTGGCTGGAGCAGTGGTGGCTCTGGCCTTACGTCGCCCCCGCGGCGGCGTCCTAGCCGCTCGCCAGCGCGCCGCGCGTTGAGCGAAAGCCGGGGGCATGGTATAATCCCGCGTCTCGGAGGCGTGATGCTGTTAGCCGTCGACGTGGGGAATACGAATATCCTGCTGGGCGTGTACGAGGGCGAGAAGCTCCTCGAAACGTGGCGCGTCAGCACCAACCGCGAGCGCACCGGCGACGAGCACGGCGTCCTCTTCAGCCAGCTTCTCGGCATGGCGGACCTGCGGCTGCGCGATATGGAGGGGATGGCGGTTTCGAACGTCGTGCCGCCCCTCGCCCCGGCGCTCCGCCACCTGGCGCAGCGCTACGTGGGACGCGAGGCGGAGTTCGTGGGCGAGACGCTCCGGCCGCGCCTTCCCAACCGCTATACGCCGCCTACCGCCGTGGGCGCGGACCGCCTGGTGAACGCGGTCGCCGTGCTCCGCCGCTACGGCCCGCCCGCCGTGATTGTGGATTTCGGAACCGCCACCACCTTCGACGCCGTCTCTGTCGAGGGGGAATACCTGGGCGGCTCCATCGCGCCCGGCGTCGGGATCTCCCTGGAGGCGCTGTTCCGGACGGCGGCGCACCTGCCCCGCATCGAGGTGGCCCGGCCGCCCCGGGTCATCGGCGGCAACACGATGGAGAGCATGCAGTCGGGCGCATACTACGGCTTCATCGGACAGTTGGAAGGCGTGGCCCGCCGCTTCCGCACGGAGCTGGGCGAGCAGACGCGAGTGATCGCCACCGGCGGGCTGGCGGAGCTGATCGCGCGCGATACCGACGTCATCGACCACGTCGATCCCTACCTCACTCTGGAAGGCTTGCGTATCCTGTGGGAAGAGCAGCACTCGAACTGAAACCTATCGCCCTGGGCCCCATCTCGGTGTGGCCGCCGCTCTTCCTGGCGCCGATGGCCGGGGAGACGGGCAGCGTGCTGCGTATCCTCTGCAAGCGGATGGGCGCCGGGCTCGTCTGCACGGAGCTGACGTCCAGCCACGGCCTCTATTACAAGAACCGGCGCAGCTTCGAGTACCTGCGGTGGACCGATGAAGAGCATCCCCTGGCGGCGCAGCTCTTCGGCGCGGAGCCGGAGATTATGGCGGAAGCCGCCCGGATGTGCATCGACGCGGGCGCGGACCTTATCGACATCAACATGGGCTGCTGGGTCCCCAAGGTGGCGAAGACGGGGGCTGGGGCCTCGCTGCTGAAGGACCTGAAGCGAGCGGCGGCGGTAATGTCCGCCTGCGTGAACGCGGGCTCCGTTCCTGTGACGATCAAGACCCGCGTTGGCTGGGACGGCTGCATCGGGAGCGCGGTCGAAATGGCGCGCGTGGCGCAGGACGTGGGCGTGAAGGCGGTCGCCATCCACGGCCGCACCGCCAAGCAGGGCTTCACCGGCGTGGCCGACTGGCGCCCCATCGGCGAGGCGAAGGCGGCGGTCTCCATTCCCATCATCGGCAACGGCGACGTGCGCACGCCTCAGGACGCCGAGCGCCTGTTCCGGGAGACGGGCTGCGATGGCGTAATGATCGGTCGCGCGGCGCTGGGCAACCCGTGGATCTTCCGCGAAACGGCCGCGTACCTGCTGGACGGTCGGACTATCCCGCCGCCGACCGCCCGCGAGCGGCTGGAGATGGCGCGGGAGCACGCCCGGCTCCTGGCGATGCAGACGCATGGAGACATCGGTCCGGACACGCCGCTGCCGGGGCTGGCGCGTGGACAGTTGCTGCACTACCTCAACGGTGTGGCGGGAGCCGCCAACGCGCGTGGCCGGATGTCGCTGCTCCGCTCTCTCGGCGACGTGGAAGGGATTCTCGACGAGTTGATCGAGTTGAACGAGCAGCGCGCTGCAGGCCGCCCGGAGTCCCCAGGCGAGCTTGCGGCTGTCGCTTAAGCGGCGGCCCTGCGATAAGGGGTTTATTGTGGGCGAAGGACCGTGGAACGGCCGGAGAGGACGAGAAACACCTGCTTTCCCCAGGTACGGCGGTCATTGCGAACGGAGGGAGGCACGACCGGAGTGCGGCAATCCCCTCCGCTAGATGGCGCCGCTGGTCGGAGGGGACTGCCACAGTCGCTAAGGCTCCCTCGCAGTGACAGCCATACCCACGACATGTGTTTCTGGAGAGCGGAGCGACGGAGGAGCGCAGCGCGACAATTCATTCCGACAAGCCGGGCTGCCTGTCGGAATGGAATGCTTCAGTCGCTCGAAGCTCCCTTGCAATGACTGCCGTACCGGCCTTTGCTTCCAATTCCTCGGTTTACCCACCCTCCTGTGATGCCTGAAAGCCTTACCCGACAACAGCGCCTCGACCTCGTGGCCGAGCTGTGTCCCAGGTATGGCCGGCGCCGCGCTTGCGACTCGGCGGAGGCGGCCCGGGCGCGCGTCCTCCAGATCCTGGGGCCGGCGGACCGGGCCGAGGTAACGGCCGACTATGTTCTTATGCGCGCCGTCGACCGGTTCGCCGCCGGGCAGCTCAGCCTGGAGGACCTCTACCGGTGTCGCGTGCTGGCCTATTACATGGTCTTTGCCGCCGGCGGCGAGGAGTGGGCGCGTTGGGGGGTGGCCGCCTCGGTCAACCCCGGCGATTTTCCGGACCGCGACGAAGACGCCGATCCTGACACCGACCTGTTCGCGCCGCCGGTCCCCGCCGGTCCGCCCTGGCGCTCTGCTTCCCCCGGCGAATGACCCTTTCTATCCGGAGACCTACTTGATGTCCCTTCTCCGCGCGTTCGGCGGCTATCTAACCGCCTTTGCTTTGCTCTCGTGCCTGGTCGCGCCCGCAGTGGCGCAAGAGGAAGATCCGGGGCCCCCGTTCGTCGATCTGAAGCGGGTGCTCGAAGAGTACCGGAAGACGACTGCGTTCGCCGATTTCCAGGTGAAGATCCGCAACCAGGCGAAGGTCTACGCCGAAGAGATGAAGGCGCTGGCCCAGCTCCGCTACTGTACGCCGGCGGAGCGCGAAGAGGCGATGGCGCTGAAAGCCAAGGGTCAGCCCACGGCCAAAGAGCTGGCGCGGATCGCCGAGCTGCTGAAGAAAGCGGACGCCGTGGACAACGAGATGGTGCAGCTCAGCCAGAAGCCCAAGCCCTCCGACGCGGACACGAAGCGGGTGAAGGACATCTCTCGCCTGCGCGTGGAAGCGGCCCAGATGCTGGCCAAGGAAGAAGCGAACCGCCAGCTCCGTCTCCGGCAGATGGAGTCCGACCTCATGACCGAGGTCGAAGCGGAGCTGCTGAAGATGGTGCAGGGCATGGCCAAGGAATACAAGCTGCCGGTCATCTACGAGCGGCGCGCGCTGCTCACCGGCGGCTCGGATCTCACCATCCTGGTGCTCAAACGGCTCCCGAAGTAGCTCTCCCCGATAGATTGCACCACGGAGTCACGGAGAGCACGGAGAAGACGATTCAGATTTGAACGGCCGAGACCCCGAAAGTCTCCCCGAAAGTCTCCGGGGCAGGCGCGGAGACGCAGAGAGGGAGAAGACGGAGAGGTTCTGGACGCGATTATGGGGATGGGAAGAGGAGCGGTAGGGGATCCGCTCCGTTCGCAATGCCTCCCGTAACTGGAGGCAGGTGGTAGTTCTGCTTTGGAAAAACCCAGGCATGAGAAAACGGCGGCTCCCGATTGGTTGAATCGGGAGCCGCCGTTCGTTCTGAAGGCCGGTCGTGGCGCCTATCCGGCGGCCGCAGCGGCTTCCTCGACGGGCGCGTCGGCCGCAGCGTCCGTCGTCTCGGTGGTCTCGGCTTCCACTTCCGGCGTCTCCACCGGTTCGCTCTCGGCGATCGTCACCTGGATCGGCACGGTGAGGCCGCGCATCAGCTTCACGTTCACCTGGTAGTCGCCCAGGGCGCGGATCTGCTTGCGGACGTCCACGTCGCGGCGGTCGATGGGCTCGCCGACGGACTTGGAGATCTCGTCCGCCACTTCCTGGGCCGTTACGGAGCCGTGCAGGCGCGTGCTGCCCTCCGCCGCCTTGCGGATGATGAGCACCTTCCGGCCGCGCAGGCGGTCCGCCAGCGCCTGGGCTGCGGCCCGCTCCTTCTCCTCGCGCTCCTTGGCGACGGCGATCTTCTTCTGGTAGTCCTTCAGGTTGCCGGGCGTAGCGGGTACGGCCAGGCTGCGGGGCAGCAGGTAGTTGCGGGCATAGCCCGGCTTCACTTCGACCAGCTCGCCCGTGCGGCCCAGGTCGCGAACGTCCGACTTCAGGATGATCTTCACATTCATCGTTGCCTCCTCACTGGCGGCATGCCCTCGCATCGCCGCGCCTCTCGTGTTCTACTTGCGGTATCGAATCCCGATGATCGGGTCCGCGCGCCGCGCGATGTTGTCCAGACCCAGCGTCAGGTCCAGAGACGGACCGATGGGGAGGTTGCCCCGCACGTCCACCTGCGGGCGATCCACCCCAAAGATGTTGAGGGAGAACGGAGGCCGCTCTCGTCTTCCTATGTCCAATCCTACGCCCAGCTTCGAGGCGTAGATGCCGTACCGGCCCCACACGCCCGGGCGGACCTGCTGCCCCATCTGGACGTTGAAGCGGTTGTTTTCCCCGAAATCGTAGAAGCCGAGCCGGTAGAACGTGTTGTCCGACCACGGAATGGTCGCGTCCAGATCCACGCGGTTGCGCGCCGAGCGCGCCGTCCGCAGCACCGAAACGTCCAGATCGGTTTCAGAGACGCGCTGCCTAATCGTCTTGGCCGCCTTGCCGCCGCCGCCCAGCACGCCCCGCACCGTTCGGAGCGTCGCAGCGGCCTCTTCGGTTGCATCCCGCAGGCCCGCCACCGTGGCGCGGAGGTCTTCCTGGACCTTTGGATCGCCGGTAACGCCCTTCACATCCTGGGTGATGCTGCGCAGGTTGGCGGTAGCCTCCCGGATGTTCTCGGTGGTCGCCGTCAGGTTCGCGCGCGCCTCTTTGTCTCCCACGAAGGATCGCGCCTCCGCCAGCGTCGCGTCGAGCTGCTTCAGCGAGCCGTTCAGATTGTCGAACAACTGCGAAATCTTCGTCCGGTTCTCGTTGATCGCGGCCCGGCTGTCCGTCACCAGCCCGCCCGCGCCCTGCACCACCGTATTCGTGTTCCGCACCAGGTCCCGCGTATCGCCGACCACGCTCCGGGTGTCGGTCATCAGCGTGCGGGCGTCCCGGGCCAGCGCCTGGGTTTCCGCCGCGGTCCCCTGGAACCCGCTCATCAGCGTGTCCACCCGGCGCAGCGTGCGATCCAGGCCAATCGTCGTGTTCTCGAAGCCGGCGATCAGCCGTTCGGCGCGCGCGGTGGTCCGCTCCATGTTCTCGCCGATGCGCACGCCGCTGCTCGAAAATGTCTCCAGGTTCGCCACGGTCTTGGTCAGGCTGCCGCGCAGCTTCGGGTCCTGCATCAACCCGGCCAGGTTCTCGGTAACAATGGTCAGGCTTCCGGAGAGCCGGTTCAAGTTCTCGAGCAGCGTGGTCGACTTCGCCAGCAACTCGTCCTGCGTCGTTCCCGCATCCCCCGTCAGGATGTCCTCGCCGGCCATCACCGGCGGGACCGCGCCTTCTGCACCCGGAGCGCCCTCCGTGCCCGGTCGCGTCGCCTGCTTTCGCCGGCCGCCGGGTGTAATCTCCACGTTCGGCGTGCCGAAGCCGATGACGCCGCCGGAGATCCGGATGGCGTCATCGGGCTTAATCCGGTACTCGTCGCTCATCTGGAGCGTGAGAATCGCCTGCCCCGCGTCTCCCAGACTCACTCCGTCCACCGTTCCGACATCCACGCCGCGCACCCGCACGAAGGCGCCCTTTTGGATGCCGCGGGCGTCGGTGAACGCCACTTTCTGCTCGTAGCCGCCCCGGCCCCAGCGCACGCCCTTCAACGAGAACGTGCCCGCGCCCAGCAGCGCGGCGGCCGCCAGCACCGTCAGCCCTACCCGGCTCGACTCGCTTCCCCGCATCGCGCGACTCCTCTCGGCCGGTCATTCCACGATCTGGATCGGGCCATCCGCCCGTCCTTCGATCAACTGCCGCACGGCGGCGTTACTGCTGTTCCGGATGCCGTCCGGGGTTTCGTACGCAATGATGTGGCCGTCGTGCAGCACCGCCACCCGGTCGCTCGTCCGCAGCACGTTCGGGAC
>Ga0216301_1000442_pt1 | contig 10607 bp, 14 predicted proteins | sample 4hB_Boncat_minus_FD_156203 | JGI IMG/M metagenome (GOLD analysis project Ga0216301, IMG submission 156203) | Terrestrial sediment cell enrichment communities for BONCAT metagenomics from Utah, United States - 4hB_Boncat_minus | ecosystem: Environmental > Terrestrial > Deep subsurface > Rock...
GTGCAGGCGGACGCGGCGCACGCGAGCGCGGCGGCGAGCGCGCGGCACGAAGGGCGAAAGCGGTGCGGCATGCGGATCGCCATCGGGAACGAGGTCCTCATGGGGAGAAAATCCAAGCTAAACAGGGGTTTGCCAGCCGTCAAGCAAGGGGCGCGCCGTGGCTTGACACCCCTTCTCGGCGCGGGCTAGGTTGTTCGGACGTTCGATACATCCGCCCACCTCGAACCCGGCACATGACGGACGAGCGCAGCGCCTACGACGAGAAGCTGGAGAGCATCCTGCGGACGGCCGCGGCCATTTTCGCCGAGAAGGGCTACCACCAGGCGAGCATCCGCGACATCGCGCGCGCCACGGGCGTATCGCTATCGGGCCTGTACTACTATTTCAACAGCAAGGAAGAGCTCCTCTTCCTCATCCAGGACCACGCCTTCGGCACGCTGCTCGACAACCTGGAGAGGCTGGTGGCGGGCGAAGCGGATCCGCAGCGGCGCCTGCGCATCCTGATGGAGAACCACCTGCGCTACTTCATCGCCAACACGGCGGAGATGAAGGTGCTCTCGCACGAGGGCGAGTCGCTCACCGGCGACTTCCGGCGGCGGGTGAACGCGAAGAAGCGGCGGCTGACCGAGCTCGCCATGGAGATCCTGCGCGAAGTGCGGCCGGACGGCGGGGTGGACCTGCGGGTGGCCACCTTTGCGCTGTTCGGGATGATGAACTGGCTGTACAACTGGCACCGCCCGGAGGTGGACGTCCCCATCGACAAGCTGGTGGACGACATGCACCGGATCTTCGTGGAGGGCTTCCTGCCCCCGGGCGCCGCCATGTCCGACGCCGCCCGCGCAGCCGCGCCGGGCGACGCGCACCCCGCGATGTGGCGCTCCGAAGCGTCCTGAAGAGCGCGCACCGTTACTTATTACACCACCCGGAGCAGACGATGGCGACCGCGACGACCGAAGTGCCGAACGAGACGAAGACGCTGGTGCACTACGAAGTGCAGGACGGCATCGCGATCTTCACGCTGGACGACCCGCCGGCGAACACGTACACGCACGAGATGATGGTGCAGATCGACGCCGCCATCCTCCGCGCGCGCTTCGACCCCACGGTCGACGTGATCGTGATCGTGGGGAAGGGGGAGAAGTTCTTCTGCGCCGGGGCCAACATCAACATGCTCCAGCAGGCGGACCCCACCTGGAAGTACTACTTCTGCCTGCACGCCAACGAGACGCTGCTGCGGCTGGAGCACACGCCCAAGCTGGTGATCGCGGCGCTCAACGGCCACACGGTGGGGGGCGGGCTGGAGATCGCGATGGCGGCGGACATGCGCATCGCGCGCCGCGGCGCGGGCAAGGTGGGGCTCCCCGAGGTGGCGCTGGGCGTGCTCCCGGGCACGGGCGGCACGCAGCGTCTCACCAAGCTGGTGGGCACCTCCAGGGCGATCCAGCTGATGGTGGAGGGGACCAACTTCGATTTCGACGAGGCCGAGTCGCTGGGGATCGTCAACAAGGTGCTGGATGCAGGCTCGCGCGACGAGTTCCTGGCACAGGTGCTGGAGTACGCGCGCCAGTTCACGCGCCCCGGCAAGGCCACCTTCGCCGTGGGCAACATCAAGCGCTCCTGCCAGAGCGGCGCCGAGCTCCCGCTGGAGCAGGGCCTCGCCCTGGAGCGCGAGCTGCAGGCGCTCCTCTTCAACTCGCAGGACGCCAAGGAAGGGCTGAACGCGTACGTGCAGAAGCGGACGGCGCAGTTCACGGGCAAGTAAGGACTGCAGGGGACAGGGAACAGGGGACAGGGGATAGCCACCAAGCCCGCGTCGGCAGGCTTTTGCTGGCTGTCCCCTGTTCCCTATCCCCTGTACCCTTTTCTCCGCCGTTACCAGTAACCGAGTCCCAGCACAATGGCAGACCACATGATGGACATCCAGCCCGGGCAGCTCTTCATCGGCGGCGAGTGGCAGGCCGCGGATTCCGGGGACACCTTCGACACCGTCAACCCGTCCACGGCCGAGCCGCTGACGCAGGTCGCGTCGGCGGCGGAGGAGGACGTGGACCGCGCCGTACGCGCCGCGCGCGAGGCGTTCGAGAACGGCCCCTGGCCCGGGATGGACGCCCGCGCCCGAGGCCGCATCCTGTACGCCATCGCGGACGGGCTGGAGTCGCGCGCGGACGAGCTGGCGCGCATGGAGGCGATGGACAACGGCAAGCCCGTGCGCGAGGCGCGCATGATCGACATCAAGGAGTCGATCGACTGCTTCCGCTACTACGCCGGGTGGGCGGACAAGATTGACGGCGACGTGATCCCTGTGCCCGGACCGTACCTCAACTACACGCGCCGCGAGCCGATGGGGGTGTGCGGAGCCATCATCCCGTGGAACTACCCGCTGCAGATGGCGGCGTGGAAGGTGGCGCCGGCCATCGCCTGCGGGAACACGATGGTGCTGAAGCCCGCCGAGCAGACGCCGCTCACCGCTCTGGAGCTGGCGCGCGTCGCCGCCGAGGCCGGGCTCCCGGCCGGTGTCCTAAACGTCCTCACCGGCTTCGGGGAGTCGGCGGGGGCGGCGCTGGTGCGGCACCCGGACGTGGACAAGATCGCCTTCACCGGCTCCACCGAGGTCGGCAAGATCATTCAGCGCGAGGCGGCGGGCTCGCTGAAGCGCGTGTCGCTGGAGCTGGGCGGCAAGAGCCCCAACATCGTCCTGGCCGACGCCGACCTGGACGCCGCGGTCAAGGGCGCCGCGATGGCGATCTTCTACAACGCGGGCCAGGCGTGCACCGCCGGCTCGCGCCTCCTGGTGGAGGAGTCGATCCGCGACGAGTTCGTGGAGAAGCTGCTGAAGCGCGCCGGAGGGATGAAGGCGGGCGACCCGCTCGACCCTAAGACGCGCCTGGGACCCCTGGTGTCGCAGGAGCAGATGGACCGCGTGCTCGGCTACGTGGAGAAGGGGAAGGCGGAGGGCGCCGAGCTGCTGACGGGCGGCGAGCGGGTGGAGGTCAACGGGATGCGCGGCTACTTCCTGAACCCCACCATCTTCGACCGCGTGACGCCGGAGATGACGATCGCGCGCGAGGAGATCTTCGGCCCGGTGCTCGGCATCACGACGTTCAAGGACATGGACGAGGCGATCCACATCGCCAACTCCAGCATCTACGGCCTGGCCGCCGCCGTCTGGACGCGCGACATCGGCAGGGCGCACCGCGCCGCGCACCGCCTGCGCGCGGGCACCGTCTGGATCAACACCTACCACAACCTGGACACCGCTTCCCCCTTTGGCGGCTACAAGCAGAGCGGCTACGGCCGCGAGCTGGGGAAGTACGCGCTGGACCTGTATACGCAGGTGAAGAGCGTGTGGGTGAGTCTGGGGTGAAACCGCAGTGCCCAGTGCCTGGTGCCCAGTGCTCAGTAACTTCGGCGCGGGCACTGAGCACTTGGCACCAGGCACTTCTTTTCCATGACCGACGCATTCATCCTCGACGCCGTCCGCACCCCCGTCGGGCGCTACGGCGGCTCGCTCGCTTCCGTGCGGCCGGACGACCTGGCGGCGCACGTCATCCGCGCGCTGGTGGAGCGCACCGGAGTGGACGCGGCGCGCATCGACGACGTGATCTTCGGGTGCGCCAACCAGGCGGGCGAGGACAACCGCAACGTCGCGCGCATGGCCGGGCTCCTGGCCGGGTTACCGGTAACGGTGGCGGGGCAGACGGTGAACCGGCTCTGCGGGTCGGGGCTCCAGGCCGTCCGCTCCGCCGCGCATGCCATCCGCGCCGGCGAGGGGGAGCTGTTCGTGGCGGGCGGGGTGGAGAGCATGACACGTGCGCCGTGGGTGATGCTCAAGCCGCAGGAAGGCTATGCGCGCGGTGTCCCCGAGATGGCGGACTCGCTCCTGGGGTGGCGCTTCGTCAATCCCAAGATGCCCAAGGAGTGGACGGTGTCGCTGGGCGAGACTGCGGAGATCGTGGCGGAGGAGTTCGGCGTGTCGCGCGCGGACCAGGACGCCTTCGCGCTGGCCAGCCAGCAGCGCGCCGCCGCCGCCATCGCCGCCGGGCACTTCGCGGGCGAGATCGTCCCCATCGAGATCCCGCAGCGCAAGGGTCCCCCCAAGGTGGTCGACACCGACGAGCATCCCCGCGCCGACACCACGCTGGATTCGCTCACCGCCCTCCGCGCCGCCTTCCGCGCCGACCGCGGCACCGTCACGGCGGGGAACGCGTCGGGCCTCAACGACGGCGCCTCCGCCCTTCTCGTCGCATCCGCCGCCGTCGCGAACGAAACGGGGTTGAAGCCGATGGCGCGCGTGGTGGCGAGCGACGTGGCCGGGGTGGAGCCGCAGCGCATGGGGATCGGGCCCGTGCCCGCGACCCGCAAGGCGCTGGCGCGCGCGGGGCTGCGCATCGAGGACATCGGGCTGGTGGAGATCAACGAGGCCTTCGCCGCGCAGTCCGTCGCCTGCGTCCGCGAGCTGGGGCTGGACCCGGAGATCGTCAACGTCTCCGGCGGAGCGGTCGCCACGGGCCACCCGCTGGGCTCCTCCGGCGCGCGCATCCTCACCACGCTGGTGCACGAGATGCGGCGCCGCGGGGTGCGGTACGGACTCGCCACCATGTGCATCGGCGTGGGCCAGGGGATCTCGATGATCGTGGAGCGCGCCGAGTGAGCGACACCGTCCTGCTGCGCGTCGCGGACGGCGTCGCCTGGATCACCCTCAACCGCCCGGAGCGCCTCAACGCCTTCGCCGGCACCATGCGCGACGACCTGCACGACGCCATCGCGCGCGCCGGGGACGACGCGGCGGTGCGGGTCATCGTCGTTACGGGTAACGGTCGCGCCTTCGGCACCGGCGCGCGCGATGGCGTCGTGCAGGTCCTCGTCCGCCGCGGCGACAGCGAGACCTTCGAGCGGCTGGTGGAGTCGGGGATGCGCGCCGTGCGCCGGCTGCGCGCCGTACGCCAGCCGGTGATCGCTGCGGTGAACGGCCCCGCGGCGGGCGCGGGCGCGTCGCTGGCGCTGGCGTGCGACATCCGCATCGCCTCGGAGAAGGCTTCGTTCGGGCTGACCTTCAACCGCATCGGCCTGCATCCCGACTGGGGCGGCAGCTGGTTTCTTCCCCGCCTGGTGGGCGCCGGACGCGCCGCGGAGCTGATCCTCTCCGCCCGCATGGTCCCCGCCGACGAGGCGCTGCGCATCGGCCTCTTCGAGCGCGTCGTCCCCGCGGATCGCTTCGAGGAGGAGGTGCGCGCCTTCGCGGCGGAGCTCGCGGCCAAGCCGCCGCTGGCGCTCGCCGCAGCCAAGCGCACCCTGGCGCGCTCGCTCGACGCCACACTCGACGAGGTCCTCGCCGCCGAGCGCGACGAGCAGATGGCGTGCTTCCGCTCCGCCGACGCGCGCGAGGGGATCGCCGCCTTCAACGAAAAACGCACTCCCGTCTTCCGCGGCGAATGACCGCCTTCCCTGCCCCGATGACTTCGACACGCATCCTGCCTCCGGCGTTACTGCTGACGCTGGCCGCGTGCAAGGCGCCTGACGTGCCGCGCTCCCCTGCGCCGTGGATCACGCTGGGCGCGAGCAGCAACGTCGTCACCTCGCTGGACACCTCGCGCCTCGTGCTGGAGACGGGGACGCGCGTCGTCTGGGTTCGGCAGACCGTGGGCGTCCGCGCCGCGCCCGACGCCCCGGCGACCTCCAGCGTCGAGACCGAATCGCGCCACCGCGTCAACTGCGGTACGCGCACCGTGAGCGATCTGGAGCCGACGGGGGCTACGCGGCCCTTCGACCAGCACCCCTATGGCAAGCGGGTCTTCGGCACCGTGTGCAACGCGCTCGGCAACCTCCCCGCGCGCAACTCAAAGAGCTGACATGAGCGAGCTATCCGACTCCCGCGTGGCCGTGATCGGCGCGGGCACCATGGGGCACGGGATCGCGCAGGTGTGCGCGATGGCCGGCTACGACGTGGCCCTCTTCGACCCCATGCCCGGCGCCGTCGACCGCGCCCTCGCCCGCATCGCCGAGAACCTGGACAGGGGCGTGGAGCGCGGCAAAGTCGCCGCCGCCGATGCCGCCGCCGCGCGCGGCCGCCTGCGCTCCGCCGGCACCCTGCGCGATGCCGTGGCGGACGCGGGGCTGATGATCGAGGCGGTGCCCGAGGCGATGGAGCTCAAGGAGCGCATCTTCCGCGAGGCCGACGAAGCCGCCCCCGCGGACGCGATCCTGGCGAGCAACACGTCGTCGCTCAGCGTGTCGCGGATCGCGGCGGCCACGGGGCGTTCGGAGCGGGTGGTGGGGCTGCACTTCTTCAACCCCGTCCACATCATGAAGCTGCTGGAGGTGGTGTGCGGGCGTGACACGTCACAGGCCACGGTGGATGCGTCGCTCGCCTTCGCCGGCCGCATCGGCAAGGAGCCGATCGTGGTGACGGACACGCCGGGGTTCGCCTCGTCGCGCCTGGGCGTGGTGCTGGGGCTGGAGGCGATGCGCATGGTGGAGGAGGGCGTCGCCACGCCGCACGACATCGACCGCGCCATGGAGCTGGGCTACAACCACCCCATGGGCCCGCTCAAGCTGACCGACGTCGTCGGGCTGGACGTGCGCCTGGGGATCGCCGAGTACCTGCACGGCGAGCTGGGCGGCGAGCAGTACCGCCCGCCTGAGATCCTGCGCCGCATGGTGGCCGAGGGACGGCTGGGGAAGAAGAGCGGGCGCGGCTTCTACGACTGGGAGGGGAAGTGATGGAGACCGTCCGCATCGAGCGGGACGGCGCCGTCGCCATCCTGACCGTTGACCGCCCCGAGAAGCGCAACGCCCTCAACGCCGCAGTGCGCCGCGAGCTGATCGCCGCGCTCGACGAGCTGCGCGACGACAGCGAAGTGCGCGTGCTGGTCGTCACGGGCGCGGGGGAGAAGGCGTTCGTGGCCGGCGCCGACATCGGCGAGTTCGCCGAGCGCACGGCTCTGGAGCAGCGCGCCGCCATGACGGGACGGCGCGTCTTCGACGAGATCGCCGCGTACCCGAAGCCGGTGATCGCCATGATCAACGGCTTCGCGCTGGGCGGCGGGTGCGAGCTGGCCCTGGCCTGCGACCTCCGCATCGCCGCCGACACGGCGAAGCTGGGGCAGCCCGAGATCAACCTAGGGATCATCCCCGGCGGGGGCGGCACGCAGCGCCTGCCGCGCGTGGTGGGCACCGGCCAGGCCATGCGCCTCGTCCTCACCGGCGAGATCATCGACGCCGCCGAGGCGCTGCGCATCGGCCTGGTGGACCTGGTGCACCCCGCCGCCGACCTGCGCGAACGCACCCTTGAGCTGGCGCGCGGGATGGCCGCGAAGTCCCCCGTCGCGCTGCAGATGGCCAAGTCCGCCGTGCGCGCCGCCGCTGAGATGCCGCTGGCCGCCGGCCTCGCCTACGAGACGGAGCTCTTCGCCACCTGCTTCGCCAGCGACGACAAGCGCGAAGGGATGGCCGCCTTCCTGGAGAAGCGCCCGGCGAGCTTCACCGGGCGGTAGGGTGCGCTCACACGGAGGCACAGAGAAATAGGTTCGTGACGCGTTTCGGCGCATCAGGGGCCGCGTCTGGCAATGCGCGCGCCCGCGGTGCATCTTCCACGGGCAGCCCCCGTCTACCCATCCCTCCAGGAGCCGCCCCATGTACACCCTCAACGTCACCAACCAGTACTGGCGCCCGGTCGTCGTAAACAACAGCGCCGGCGCCAGCTTCACCGTCCCGCATGGCGCGAGCATGCACCCGTCCGGTCCGCTCGGCGACGCGACGATCACCGTGCCCGGGCTCGGGGAGATGATGGTGCACGACATCGGCGACCGCCAGATAGGCGGGTTCAGCAAGGCCACGTGGGGCGTGCTCGTGGCGTACCAGGGCGAGGAAGTCGTCTTCCGCTACGAGGGCGGCGGCCAGCTCACGGTGACCTTCAACGACCTGGGCCAGGCGGAGCTCACCAGCAACGGCGGGTTCTCGCGCCTCAGCCTGGGCGGGCTGATCCTGCCGGGAGAATAGCGCGACGATGATCGAGAATTTCACCATCGACACCTTCCAGCCGCACGTCGGAAAGACCTTTCGCGTGATCGTGGACGAGCGCCAGTACATGCCGGCGGAGCTCATCTCGGTGACGCCGTGGGGCGACACGAGCGACGGCAAGCGGCAGCCCTTCACCCTGCTCTTCGGCGCGGACCGCGGCCATGCGATCCCGCAGGCCACCTACACGGTCGACACCGAGGGAATGGAGCCGTTCCCGCTCTTCCTCGTCCCCCTCCAGCCCGAGAGCGACGGGACGCGCTACGAGGCGGTCTTCAGCTGAGGGGGGCTCACACAGAGACACAGAGCCACAGAGAGAACAGCCAAAGGGGTTCTCTGTGGCTTGTAGTTCCCTCCGTGTCCTCTGTGTGATGTTTTCTACGTAGCACCCTCCGGCGGCTTCTCCATGAGCAGGTATACGCCCTTGTCCTCCACGAGGCGGAAGCCGAGCCGCTGGTAGAGGCGCAGCGCGGGGTTCATCCGCTCCACGTGGATGCTGACCGGCTTCCCCGCGGCGTCCCCGCGCGCAAGGACGCGGCGGAGGAGGTGCGTCCCCACGCCCCGCCCACGGTGCTCCGCGAGGAGGGCGATGTCCACGATGCGGATCTCGCGCGCCCACTCGTCCACGTACAGGCGCCCGGCGGGGCGGCCGCCCACCAGCACGAGGTCGAACGAAGCGCCGGTGTAGTGCTCCCGCCACCACGCGTGCTGCGCCTCGAACTGCTGGCGCAGGAACGCTTCCTTCTGCTCCGCCGTCCAGGGCACCAGCGCGAGCTCCTCCTCGCGCGACCCCGCGTACACCCGGAAGAGGAAGGGCAGATCGTCCTCCGCCACCGGCCTGAGAGTCACCTCCTCCACCTGTCGCCCCACGATCATCGCTCACACCGCCGTTCGAGTGGACCGAAACGGATGCGGCCGCGCAACAACGCGCGGCCGCACACACCTTTACCGCTCACATGTTCTCACGCTGGCGCCAAGCGCGCGGCAAGCCGGCCACGCTCCGGCACCAGCCGCCGCCGCTCAGCCGCGCGGCGGGTACACGCCCTGCAGGGCGATGTTGAAGTTCAGCGTCAGGTACGGCATCATGTTGTTGTGCGGCTGGTCGCCACCGGTGGGGGCGATGGTATTCGGATCCATGCTGACCGTCGTGCCCGGCGGAGTGGCGAAGGAGAGTCCGCCCACCGGCCGCGCAATTGAGGTGTTCGCCGGGAGCTTCGAGTTGGCCAGGTTCGATTGCGCCATCATCGCGTGGGAATGCGCCGGAATCTCGCTCTCCAGCAGCGTGACGGTCTGGCTTCCACCGATCTCCCCCAGATGGTGCAGCGACAGCCCGGGCCCCTGACCACGGTGCATCGGCGCGCTTCCCTGCAGGTCGGGCAAAGCGAAGGTGCTCTTCCCATCCCCGCCGTAGACGGTGCCCAGCAGGGAGAACAGCGCGGTGTTCTGCGAGATCGGCAGGAGCTGCCCGTTGCACCACGCCCATCCCTTGGGCGCGAAGTTGAACGGAAAGATGCGGATCTCTGCCACGAACGGATCGGCCATGTCTGTGTCTCTCAGGTGGGGGACGGGAAGATGCCGTACAGCGAGAGAATGAAGTTGAGGCAAAGGTACGGCTGGAAGTTGGTGTGCGGCTGCGAGCCGCCCACCGGCCCCACGGACTGCGGCGCCATCGCGCTGTTGGGCACGACCGTCCGGTACTGGTCGATAACCGAGGGCTGGGCGAGGAGGTGGGTGCCCGGAGCCGCGTAGAGCGCGTTCTGCCCGGCCGCCAGGAAGGCGTGGCTGTGCACCGGAATCTGAGTGGTGGTCAGCGTGATCTCTTCCGCTCCGCCGGCCTGGGCGAGGACGAACCCGTTCCCCTGATGGATCGGCAGACGGCCGCGCAGATCCGGGAGCGCGAAGGTGCTCTCCCCATCACCGCCGTAGGTGGTGCCGATGAGCTGAAAGAGCGTCTCGTTCTCCGAGATCGGCAGGAGCTGCCCTTCGCAGAAAATCCAGCCCTCGGGGGCGAAGTTCCCCGCGAAGATCCGGATCTCGCCCACGTATGGTTGCGCCATCGCGGTGTTCTCCTAGTTGGGCGAGGGGAAGATCCCCTGCAAGGCGATGCAGAAGGTAAGCGCGAGGTACGGTTGCATGTTCAGATGCGGCTGGCTTCCGCCCACGTTCCCGATCGTACCAGGCGTCATCGCGACGAGGGCGGCCGCGTCGGAGTAGATCTCTCCGGAGGAGGTCGCCAGCATGTTCCCGGTGGGCACCGGGGTGGTCGCGGTGACGGAGAGCGCATTGGCCACGTGCACGTGCGTCGGGAGCTCCGCGATGGATAGCGTGTGGCTCTGCTCTCCTCCCGTTTGGCCGAGTGTGAACCCCGAACCGACGTGGATCGGCGTCTTCCCCTGCAGGTTGGGGAGCGCGAAGGTGGTCTGCCCGTTCCCTCCGTACATGGTGCCGAGCAGCGCGAAGAGCGCTTGGTTCTGGTTGATCGGCAAGAGCTGCCCGTTGCACATCGCCCATCCCTTGGGCGCAAAATTGAACGACATGACGCGGATCTCCGAAAGGAACGGCTCCGCCATACCCCCTCCGTTGCTGTTGGT
>Ga0216301_1000443_pt1 | contig 10574 bp, 5 predicted proteins | sample 4hB_Boncat_minus_FD_156203 | JGI IMG/M metagenome (GOLD analysis project Ga0216301, IMG submission 156203) | Terrestrial sediment cell enrichment communities for BONCAT metagenomics from Utah, United States - 4hB_Boncat_minus | ecosystem: Environmental > Terrestrial > Deep subsurface > Rock...
GCCGCAGCCCTCCCTGTTATCCCCGTCGCAGCCCGCCTCCCTCGCCGGCCGGCTGACCCCCGAAAAGCCGACGGTCTTCCTCTTCTTCCGTCCCGGAAGCGCCATGGAGCGCGCCCTGGCGGACGACCTTCAGAAGGACCTCGCCGGGAAGGCCGGGCTCCAGTGGGTGCGGCTAACCACCGGCATGGAGCCACTGGCGAAGCAGCACGGGGTAACGGAAACCCCGCTGGCGCTGGTCTACGACCGCCGGGGACGCCTCGTCAGCCGCACCGCCGACGCCGTGACGGCGAAGGACGCGGTGCGAAAGGCGCTCGGCGTGATGCGGATCGATTGGGCTGCGGACGACGATCCCCGTATGGCGGAGGTCGAAAAGGTGCTGGGCCGCCGCCCTCCCGGCGGCATCATGCGCACCATGAGCCTCCAGCCCGAATACCTGGCCCCGATCTATCAGGCGGCGCGCCGGGCGCATTTCACGGACGGCTTCCTGGACCGGCGCACCAAGGAGATGATCGCCACCCACGTCTCCGCGCTGAACAAGTGCAAGTTCTGAGTGGGCGCCCACGCGCGGAACCTGCAGTTGCAGGGTCAAGATCAGAAGGATGTGGATGCCATCGCTCGGGGCGAGGCCACGGCCTCGCAGGTGAGCGAGAAGGAGCGCGCGCTCCTGGATTACGTGAAGGTGCTCACCCTGGAGCCGGCCAAGGTAACCGACGCCCAGGTGGACGGACTCCGGAAAGCCGGATGGACGGACGAGCAGGTCTTCGAGGCGTCGTATATCACGTCGCTCTTCGCTTTCTTTAACCGGATGGCGGACGCCTACGGCCTCGATTACCCGCCGAACGGCTGGCTCCCCGAAGACCGCCGGAACGCCGGGACATCCACGGAAGGCGGCGACCCGGCCAGGAGCCCCCTACGCAAGGGAAAAGCGGCCGGCGATAAGGGAATGCCGAAGCCGGAGTAGATCCCGAACCAGCTCCGTAAGACAAGGGCCGCATGGAAGCATGCGGCCCTTTCTCACGTCAGGGGCTCATCACGGAGCAGCGGGTTGGAGCGCCTCAAGGACCTCCGAATACCTGAGCAGCGTCAGGTAGTTCCGCAGTGTGTAGCCGCTAGAGCGCAGCCCTTCGTCCGAGTAGTCATCCTGAGAACGCTTTGGGAAACTGGGGTGGACGCCGTCCCTTGAGAGCAGCGTTGGGACCTCGAAGGTGTCGAAGCCCTGGAATCGCTCCAGGGCGCCGTTCCAGTCGTCTGGACGACGCTTCAGGATCTCTGCGTGCAGGTCGATTAACGGCAGCTTCAACTCAGCCCCAATCTCCCGGACGGCCTTCGCGAACTGCTCCGCTTTGCTCTCCATCCCGTGCCGCGGCGGAATCGTCGTGAGCACGACTACTGTCCCGTTGTCCAGGCAGCGCTGGGCCACGGAGCGGAGCTTCGTCCGGTACTCTTCCACCTCGAGCGTGCGGAGGTCGTTGGTCCCGAACATGATCACCGCCGTTTCGGGGTTCAGCTTCCGCAGCCACGCGTCTACATGCTGATCGGCCCAGCGCACCGTCTGTCCGCCCTCGCTGCCGAACTCCGGTCCTTTCCATTCCGACCAGCATTCCGGCCTTAGAGCGGCGCTCACCCGCCGGAACGCCGCCTCAAAGGCGGGAGGCGCATTGCGACGCGCGGAGCGGAGCGGGGCCCAGAACGCCTGCGTCACCGTGATCGAATCCCCGAACAGCGCCAGGGTTCCCGGCCGGCCTTTGAACCGGGCATGCGTGCGGCGGGCGACTTCCGCCCAGGACGGACGGACTTCTTGAGCGGGCGCACCGGAAGCGCACAGCACAGACGCCGTGAGCAGGAATCCCAGCACCCTCATTTGCATCTGCGTCTCCCGGTCCAGCGCGCTCCGCCCCTGCCGGCGTTTACTGAATGGGGAGCGTGTGCCCCACCCGCTCCTGGTTCTCCGCCTCATCCGCGCCGCGCGCCGTCACCTTCCCATCCGCTGCGCTATCCAGCGTCGCTTCCCAGTCCACAACGCCCGCTCCGGCGTCCGTCAGCTTCGCCGGGCGGCCGTTCACGAGGACGGAGACCACCTTGCCGTTGTCCTGGGCGACGCCCCGCACGACCAGCTTCCCCGCCGCGCGTTGGACAGAGGTAATCATCGTAGCCGGCGCCAGGTCATCCACGGGCGCCAGCAGCTCCGGGAACGGAACCGGCGCGCCTTCTGCGGCACGCACGTCCTTCCCCGTGAACTGCGGAATCGAGCCGTAGTCGCCTCCGGCCATCAGCGCGGGGAAGCGGGCGCTCACCACCCGCGTGGTGCGACCAGGCGCGGGATAGTCGTGGAAGAAGTAGGCGACGCCGTTCTGGAGGCGCTCGCTGCGAGGCCCGCCGCCCAGGTCCACCACCTGCGCGTTCGAGCGGCTATTCTTCACCACCAGGTTGCGGAAGTGCCCCGCCTGGCCCGCCGTCGGGGAGGTGCAGGCAAGCTGGATCAGCGGGTCGCGGCCCACCCGGCAGTTCTCCAGCGTCAGGCCGTCGTAGGTGAAGGAGCCGTACTGGACGCTGTCGTCGTCGTGGGCCCGGTTCACCGGCTCCGAGCTAATCCCGTTCAGATAGACGTTCCGGTAGACGTGCGCGTCGTAGTCGGGATGGTAGACGCCGTAGACGGCGTGGTTCACGCGCAGGCCGTCCATCAGGAAGAACTGGAGGTTCGGGCGGAGGGTGTAGTGAGTTTCCCACGCGCGCAGGTTCCGGGCGATGAACGGATGCTCGCGGTCGCCGCGCACGGCCGGGTTCACGTCGTCGCCGAAGTTGAAGCTGTAGAGGCCTTCGGTGTGCGACTCGTTATCTTCGAACCGGAGGAACGGCACCGTGCGGATATCACGCCGGGCCCGCGTGCCGTCCGGCAGTCCGATCAGCAGGTTGGGATCGAAGTTACTGCGCTGCGCCACCTCGAAGCGATAGCCGTATTGGTCATTCTCGCACGCGACGTTGCGGGTGAAGGTGTTCCGCCCCGCCGCCCACCAGAACCCCGCGCCGTCGTTCGCGTCGAACGGCAGCACCTGCTTCGGCAGCCGCTTTCCGGCAAACGCCTGCACCGCCAGGTTCCGGTCCAGCACGTTGTACGCCTCGGTCCCGTCCTCCAGGAAGAAGCCGTGGCCGACGGACTGGTACCCCACGCAATCGCGCACCAGCAGGTAGTCCGTACCATGCAGCGTGATCCAGCGGTTCGCGCTATCCCAGATGGAGGCTCCCACCACGCCGCTGCCCCGCATCGAGTCGCGGACCAGGTGGAAGTGGAGCGAGTACTTCCCCAGGACGTTCTCCTTGCCCAGATGCCGGAACTCCGCGTAGGAGACGCCGCCCGTGCTGTCGAGGTGGTACATGGTGTGGCCGCGGACGCCGTCCGGCTGCGCCGACTCGATGACCACGTTGCGGGAGAGGTTGGCGACCTCGCTGCGCGTTTCGCCGACGCCCCAGTGCTCGTACTGAAGCGGCTGGTCGAGCGTGAGCGTCGTCCCCGCCAGGGCGGCGATGAAGCGCACCTCGGTCTGCGCCTTGCCGCCCCGGCTCGGCCGGAAGCTCCCGCCGTTGTACGTGTGTTTGGAGCCGGTGACGATCACTCGGTCTCCCACCTTCCAACCCGTCACCGGCTCGGAGAGGGTGACCGTGGCGTCGCCGGGCTTCGCGGAAGCGCCGAGCTTCAGCCAGGTGCGGCTCAGCGGCGCGCCGTGGACGTCCCACCGCCCGGCGCAATCGATGATCGCGGGCAGGGTCTCCTTATCCGTGCCCGGAAAGTGAGTCAACCGGATCGTGGCGGTGACATTGGCCGGGATCGGCCGGCCGGGGGCGCCGATCTCCAGTGCCGGCCTCGGCGCCTTCGGATCGGCCGCCGGAGCGCTAGCGTGGCCGTCGCAGTTGAAGCCTTCTTCCGTGGCGGTGTCGCCGGCCTGGATCTTGATGAGCCCCACGTCCAGTCGCGTCGACTTCTCCCGCGAGAAGGATAGCGTGTCGGCGACGTGGATCATCCGGATCGCCTCCTCAGAGAGGACGTCGTAGGTGACCGCATGGCCGGCGCGCACCTGGACGAGATCTCCCGATTTCGGGAGGCGTTTCTCGGCCCAGGTGGCCGGATCGGACCACTTGCCGCTGCGGGCCGAGTGGACGGTGAAGCGAGCGCTTTCACCCTGGGCGCCCGTCTGGCGGGCCGCGAAGGCAAGCAGAATGAGGACGAGAAAGAGAAGGCAGCGGCGCATGGAGAACCTCCGGGTGTTCCCCTTCTCAGACGCCGGCCCCGGGACGGGGTTTCCGGCTTCTTGAGCACCACCGTATCCCTCTCTGCGCTCTCCGCGCCTGCCCCGGCCCGCCCCGGAGACTTTCGGGACCTCTGCGGTGAAGTCTCTTCCGGCTCTCTCCGTGAATCCTCAGTGACTCCGTGCCTGCCCCGACCTGTCCCGAAGACTTTCGGGAAGACTTTCGGGGTCCCCGTGGTGAGGTCTCGCCGGCCGGCTAGCCCGGCCCCCGGAACTCCAGCTCGCAGCGGCCGACCTGGATGCGGTCCCCATTCTTGAGCGCCACCTCCGCCACTTTGACGCCGTTCACCAGGGTGCCGTTGGAAGAGCCGGTGTCGCGCAGGCGGTAGGCGCCGTTTTGCAGGTAGACCTGGGCATGCTGCCGGGAGATGCGGGTGTCTTTGAACAGCGGGACGTCGGCCGTGGGCTCGCGGCCCAGCACTCCGCCCTCGGTGACGGAGAAGGTCTCCCCCTCGTGCGGACCCTCGATCACCACGAGCATCGCTCCGGTGACGACGGCTCCCTCCTGAACCTCCGTGCCCGCCCCATCGGCGCTGCCGGACTGCAGGTCGGTGGCGTAAGCGCCGCCTGTATCGGTGCGGACCGTGGCCGGCGGAGCCATCGCGGTGGCCGCAGCCGTGGGCGGGCTGGGCGCGCGCGCCGGCGGCGTCTCGCCGGGCGAGGGCTGGGCGCGCGTGAGAAACAGCTCGTGCTCCGAAAGCATCGGGGCGCGCGGCGTGGTGTCGACCGTGGGCGCGGGGTCCGGCTTCGGCTTCTTACGGGTGGCCATCACCACCACCGCCACAATCACGAGGATGACCACGATGGCGATGACCATGGTATTCGCTTCAGTGGTCAGGCCACTCAGGCTCGACGACGCCGTAGCGGCGGAAGTATTGACGGGGATCGCCTCCATTAGAATGTCTCCAGGCACGCTAGGTAGGGGGCAGTGCGGCTCTACTCCTTTCGACAGGAGGACGCGCGGTCCCTCGTTAGCTAACAAGCATCTGGACGGAAGTGCGGAGAAGATGCGCGCCGGCGGCCGGAAACCGCTGCCCGGCCGCGGATTGCGCGGCCATTCCGGGTGTCGCTCCGGAATCCGCAAAGCAGTCAGGAGGATGGCGTGCCCGAGCTGCGTGTCGGCGAAAAGATCAACCGGCGTTACCAAATTGAGAGGTTCGTGGCCGCCGGCGGCTTCGGTGAAGTTTACCAGGCCCAGGACCCGCGCCTGAACGTGAAGGTCGCGGTCAAGATCCTGAAGGATACGGTGCGCACCGACCCGGCGGCCCGGAACGACTTCCTGAGTGAGGCCCAGCGGCAGGCCCAGCTCCGCGACCATCCCCACGTCGTGACGGTGCTCGACGTGGATGAGGTGGAGCACGCGGGCCAGCCGTTCCCCTTCTGCGTCCTCGAGTGGCTGCCGGGAGGCACCCTCCAGCAGTTTGTCCCTGCCGGGGGCGCCCGGCCGAACATTGAGCAGGTGAGCCTGTGGATCGGCCAGACGTCGGATGCGCTGGCGGCGGCGGCGGGCCGCTCCCTGATCCACCGGGACGTCAAGCCGGGCAACATCTTCCGCGACGAGCGCGGCAACGCCAAACTCGCCGACTTCGGACTCGCCAAGATGGTGACGCGGAACGTGGCCCAGGTGAGCCAGGCCATCGGCACGCTGGCGTTCATGCCGCCCGAACAGTTCGTGGTGGGCGGCGCGATTACCCCCGCCGCCGACGTCTTCGCTCTGGGCGTCACGCTCTGGCTGATGATCTCCGGCAAGCTCCCGCTCCCCCAGGGCAGCCAGGCGCTCAACAATCCCACGTTCGTGCTGCCCCGCCTGCGGGCCACGGTCCCCGCCTGCCCCCAGGCGCTCGACGAGCTGGTCAACCATATGCTGGCGGCCGATCCGAAGCTGCGCCCCACCGCCGCCGAAGTGGCCCAGGCGCTGCTCCAGGGCCGCTCCACCATCGCTCCGGCGGTTGCAGGCCGCAGCGCCGGTCCCTCCACCAGCGCCCAGACCGGCGTCACCGGGGCGCCCGCTTCGACGAAGGGTCGCGGGCTCCTGTCCGGCTGGAACATGTTTCGGTCCGGGTCGGCGGGCCGGGCAGCCGTCGTGACCAACCACGATGCGATCGCGGCGACCGAGCGGGCGCCCACGGGGATCACGGTCCGGTCTCTGGACCAGGCCCGCCCCACCCCGCGCGCGGAAGGCGCCCCGGGGCAGTGGACCGATCCTCAGGAAGACCACCCGCTGCCGGCCGGAGTCTCGCTTTGCCTGGGATCGCCGCGCTTCCGGCACGGCAGCACGGTGAACGCGGTGGCCATCACTCCGGATGGGACGCGTGCGGTGGCCGGGTGTGAAGACAAGTCGGTGCGCGTGTGGGACCTTCTGGCGGGGCAGGAGGTGCTGTGCATGCCCGGCCACTCCGGAGGGATCGCCTCCGTGGCCGTGACCTCCGACGGCAAGTTTGCGGTTTCGGCCGGCCTGGACAAGACGCTGCGGGTGTGGGACCTGATGACCGGCCAGGAGCGGGCGATGCTGCAGGGGCACACGGACGCCGTCCGGGGCGTCGCCATCACCCCCAATGGCCGAGCCATCATCTCCGCCAGCGGCGATCGGTCCGTGCAGGTGTGGGACCTGGAGTCAGGCCGCGATCTCTTCTGGCTGGGCCGCCACACCGGTCCCGTGCATTCCGTAGCCGTGACGCCCGACGGGCGCTTCGTCGCCACCGGCGGGGCGGACTCCACCCTGCGCCTCTGGAATCTGGAGAGCCGCCAGGAGGTCTACCGCATCGAAGGGGACGCCGGCATCATCTACGCCATCGCGATTACTCCGGATGGAAAGCGAGCGCTGACGGGCGCCTGGGACCAGACCATCACCATGTGGGATCTGGACGACGGGCGGGAGATCCAGCGCCTGGCCGGCCATACGGGCGCCGTCGTGTCCCTGGCGGTGACCCCGGACGGCCGCCGCGCGATCTCCGCCAGCCACGACGGCGTGATCAAGGTCTGGGACCTCCAGACAGGACTGGAGGTCGCCTCGCTGGAGGGCCACAACGGCTCCGTCAACGACGTCGCGCTCACGCCGGACGGCCGGTTCGTCGTGTCCGGCAGCGACGACCGCACCCTCCGGATCTGGAACCTGGAGACTCTCCAGGAGCACCGTCGCATCGCGGGACACACCCGCCCCGTCTCCACCGCCGCCATCAGCCCGGACGGCCGTCTCGCCCTCTCCGGAAGCTGGGACAAGACGCTGCGCGTGTGGGAGCTGGAAGACGGCGCGGAGCGGTGCCGGCTGGAAGGCCACACCAGCATCATCTACGCCGCGGCCGTTACGGCGGACGCGCGGCACGCCATCTCCGCGTCCGGAGACAGCACGCTCCGCCTCTGGCTCCTCGAGAGCGGCCGGGAGATTGGCAAGATGCAGGGGCACAAGGGCGCCGTCCGCGCCGTCGCGCTGCTGCCGGACGGTCGCCGCGCCCTCTCCGGCGGGGACGACCGCACTCTGCGGCTCTGGAGCCTGGATGACCTGAGTCTCGTCCGGGAGATCGATACCGGCGACGTCGCGATCTTCGGCCTGGCCATGGTTCCCGACGGGCGCCGGGCGCTCATCGTCGCCGGGGATCAGACGATGCGCGTGTGGGACCTCCAGAGCGGCAAAGAGCGGCGGAAGCTGGTGGGTCACACCGGCAACATCCATACCGCGACCGTCTCGCCGAACGGCAAGTACGTCGTCTCCGGCGCCGCCGACCACACCGTGCGCGTGTGGGACGTGGAGAGCGGCAAGGAGCGGCGGAAACTGGTGGGGCACCAGCACAACGTCTACTCGCTAGGGGTGACCGCGGACAACCGCTACATCGTGTCGGTGGACGGGTCTCCGGGAGGCGCCCAGATGAAGGTGTGGGACCTGGAGCGGGGACAGCTCATCAGCACGCTCACGAACCCGTTCTCACCCGTCTGCCTCGCCCTTTCTCCGGACGCGAACTGGGTGCTGACGGGCAACTCCAACACCAGCCTCACGCTCTACCCGCTGGCCGCGCTCCTGATGGGCGACGGCTCCGTCGGCTGATCGGGCGGGCCCCGGACCCGTCGCTGGCCGGCCCGGCAGGAACCGCGTCGTCTCCCGCAGAAATCAAGTAATCAGACGGTTCTGATCCAGGCAGCCTGCGTCTCCCCAGAGAAGCGCGCCGGTTCGCCGCTTCGACCACCAGAATAGGTGACTGCCATGATGACCGGCTTCCGAACGAAGGGTGTAAGTGCGAAGAAGAAGCCGAACCGGAAGGCCGCCATGTGGGTGGCTTCGGCCGTGATCGGGCTGGTGGCGTTCGCAGCCGTCTGGTGGCTCCAGTACGAGCTCGTTCGCAGGCAGGCGTACCAGTTGGTGCAGCTCCAGGGCAGCGTCTACGACGCGGGGATGACCCTGGCGGCCCGGAAGAACCTCCGAAAGACGGGCGCCAACGGCCCCGTCACCATCATCGCCATCAAAGAGAACACCAATGGCGTGCTTCAGAACGTCGCGAGCTTCCTGCCCGGGGTGGACCGCCGCCTGAACTTCGGAACGGACGCCCGCGCCTTCCACGTGCGCCTGCTCCAACGCCTGAAAGAACTGGGCGCCAGGACCGTGGTCTTCGACATCCTCTTCGATGCCGACAATCCGGAACTGGACCCGCACCTGGCGAAGGCGATGCAGGACCACGGCAACGTCATTCTGGTAGCCTTCGAGGACAAGTCTCAAGAAGCCGGCGGCGCGGCGGACAGCCGCACCCTCCTCTACCCTAACCCCACGCTTATGGCGAGCGCCAAGGGCATCGGCGTGGCCAACGTGCCCCAGGACCCCGACAAGACGGTGCGCAGGTTCCAGTGGTGGTACAAAGGGCTGGATCCGGACACGGTTGAGGAAACACCCTTCCCGCCGCTCGGGGTAGCCGCCGCCGCCGCCCACGCCGGCAAGAACCCGAAGACGATTATTACGGAAGAGGTTCAGAAGGGCCGCATCCTGCTCGGCAAGCCCATCGCGTGGCTGCCCGGCGACGACGCGCCCACCTCGTATTTTCAGTACTATGGGCTGTCCGGCTTCCCCGCCGGCGCCGACTCGCTGGTGAACTACGAAGAAGTCGTGGCGCTCGACCAGGAGCAGGGCGGGAAAGAAAAGCTGCGGCGGCAGATCGAGGGCAAGATCGTCATCATCGGCAACTCGACGATCATCGCGCAGGACCGCCACCGCACGCCTGTCCTCTCGCCGCAAAGCTCCCAGGGGGACGACTCCTCGCAAGACATGTACGGAGTGGAGATCCAGGCGCACATCGCCCAGACGGCGCTGAACGGCCGGTACGTGCGCCAGGCGCCGGATTGGGCCCGCATGCTGCTGACCCTGGCGAGCTGCCTCCTCATCGCCCTGCTGGGCCGCGTGCTCGGCCCCTGGCAGCTCCTGCTCGCCGCCACGCTCACCTTCGCGGCGCTCATCACCGGGAGCATCACCCTGCTGTCCGAGGCAGGGGTCACCCTCGAGCCGGTGACCGCCTGCGCGGGCGTCCTGACGGCGTTCGCCTTCGAGAGCGTGTTCATGCATATGGCGGAGCGGAAGCAGCGGGTCGCCGTGAAGCGCCAGCTCAACCGCCACGTCGGCCCCGGCGTCGCCGACAAGCTGACCGAGGATGAGTGGCCGGACCTGACCGGGGAGTCCTGGGAGATCACGATGCTCTTCTCGGACCTGGAAGGGTTCACCACCCTGTCCGAGTCGATGAGCAGCCAGGAGCTCTGCGCGCTGCTGAACCGGTACTGCGCCGTCATCTTCCCCATCATCGACAAGTATGAGGGAGGCGTCGACAAGCTGATGGGCGACGGCATGATGGCCTACTTCGGCTGGCCGAAGCGCACCGGAGCCCACGCGGAGCAGGCGATCCGCTGCGCCCTGGAGATGCAGGAAGCCCTGGAGCAGTGGCAGCAGCAGCCGGAGTTCGCGGGGCAGCTCCAGTTGCGGACCCGCATCGGCCTCCACACCGGAACCGCGATGATCGGCGAAATCGGCGTCGGGGACCGCGCGGAATTCACCGTCATCGGCGACGTGGTGAACGTCGCGGCCCGCCTGGAAAGCATGAACAAGGACTATGGGACGACGGTCCTCCTGAGCGAGGCGACGCGCAACAGCGCCGGCGAGATCGTTCCGATGGCCTACCGGGGCGTCGCGGCGGTCCGCGGCCGCAAGGAGCCGATGCCGGTCTACTCCGTGGAGACGGCCAGCTCCGTGCTTCGGAGCGCCCGCACCGGCGCGGCCAGCTTCAACGTCTCGACCTCGACCCAGTC
>Ga0216301_1000444_pt1 | contig 10564 bp, 9 predicted proteins | sample 4hB_Boncat_minus_FD_156203 | JGI IMG/M metagenome (GOLD analysis project Ga0216301, IMG submission 156203) | Terrestrial sediment cell enrichment communities for BONCAT metagenomics from Utah, United States - 4hB_Boncat_minus | ecosystem: Environmental > Terrestrial > Deep subsurface > Rock...
GGCGAGGGCGGCGACGCGGGTGAGGGCGCGGCGACGGACAGCACCGCGACCACCACCACGACCACCACCACCGACACCGCCGGCATGGGCGCGGCGACCACCGCCCCGATGACGACGGACACCGGCGCGATGGGCGGCACCACGGGCATGCCGGCCGACACGATGGCCGCCGGCGCCGCGGGCACCACCACCACGACGGGCACCACCACCACCGACACGACCGTCCCCAAGCCGTAATCGGACGCTCGGCGGTACCCTGGCCCGCGCTTCCCTCCGGGGGGCGCGGGCCTTTTTCATCGCACAACAGGGAGGCACGCACGATGAAGGCACGTACCCTCACCCTGGCGGCGCTCTGCGCCCTCGCGGCGGCCTGCGGCGGCGACGGCGGCGAGCAGGAGTCCGGGGCCGGCGACAGCCTCGATCCGGGCCCCACGGGCACCATCGAGAGCACCGGCCCGCGGACCGGCACCACCGCCCCCGCGGACACGGCGACGGCCACCGACGCCAGCACCGCAGGCGGCGCCACGGCCACGCCGAGCACCGCGCCCAACGCGCCCCCGGCCATGACCCCGGGCGCCACCGAGGGCGACACGACCAGGAGCCACTAAACTGCGGGGCTCACACAGAGACACGGAGCCACAGAGAGAACTGCTCTGAGGTTTTCTCTCTGTGCCTCTGTGCCTCTGTGTGAGATCGCTGTCTGGAGGATCGCGAAACGGGTCCGGAGCGTGGCTCCGGACCCGTTCTTCTCATGCGCCCCACGCGGTGCTCAGCGGCGCGCGCCGCTCATCCGCTCGGCCATCTGGAAGGCGGCGTACACGTTCACGATGCCGCCCGTGGTGGAGAGCTCGCTGAAGCGCACGCGCTCGTTCTCGCTGCCGGGGCGCACCACCATCTGGTCCGGGTACTTCGTGGCGGAGTCCAGGATGATCTGCTTGACCTGCACCGCCGTGAGGTTCGGGAAGTACGACATCAGCAGCGCCGCCACGCCGCTCACCACCGGCGCGGCCATGCTCGTCCCCGAGTTGCGCTCGTAGCCGCCGCCTGGGATGGTGGAGAGGATCTGCGCGCCCGGCGCGAAGACGTCCACCTGCCCCTTCCCCCAGTTGGAGAACGGCGCCGCGAGGTGCTCCGGCCCCTCCCACGACGACGCGCCCACCTCGATCCAGCTGCGCGCCTCGCCCCCGCCCTCGAAGCGGTGCGTGGGGAAGTTCTTGTTCTCGTTCAGGTTCTCGCCCTCGTTGCCGGCGGCGTGCACCAGCAGCACCCCCTTGGACTCCGCGTAGCGCACCGCGTCGTCCACCGCGCGCTTCTGCGGCGAGTACCCCTTGCCGAAGCTCATGTTGACGACGTGGGCCCCGTTGTCCGCCGCGTAGCGGATGGCGTTCGCCACGTCCTTGTCGCGCTCGTCGCCGTTGGGAACGGTGCGCAAGATCATCAGCCGCGTCCCCGTGGGAGCCACGCCGTCGATCCCCAGCCCGTTCCCCCGCTCCGCCGCCACGATCCCGGCCACGTGCGTCCCGTGGTCGCCGAAGGGGCCCTTGACGTCGCGGTTGCCGTACCCCCGCTCGTTGACGTTGGCGTAGTTGTCGCCCACGATGGTGGCGCGCGTGTCGAAGTCGGGGTTCAGCGCGTACAGCGCCCGCTCCTCCAGGTCCTTGCGCTGCTCCGTCACCTGCCGCGGCGAGTACCCCTGCTGCGCCAGCCCCAGGAACATCTGCTTCGCCGCCGTCACGTCCTGCCGGATCGACTGGATGCGCCGCACGTTCTCCACGGTAAGGGAGTCCGCGCCGAGCTGCGCGCGCAGGGTGCCGAGGGCGCGGTTCATCGCCTTCTCGAACTCGCGGATCTCGGCGAGCGACTGCTGGGCGCCGGTGCGCTGCCGCTCCACCTTCGGCTTGACCTCGCGGAAGAGGTCGTACTCGCGGCGGGCCTCGCCGCGCAGCGTGTCCGGGTTGGCGCCCTCGTAGCGGCGGAGCGCGCCGTAGATGCGGATCACCTCGTAGGTGTCCACGCTCACGTGCCGCCCGTCGCGCCCGCCGATGAAGTTCCAGCCGTGGACGTCGTCCGCGTAGCCGTTGCCGTCGTCGTCGCGGCCGTTCCCCGCCACCTCGCGCGGGTTGGTCCACAGGCTCCCGTCCAGGTCGGGGTGCGCCACGTCGGTGCCGGAGTCGATGATGGCGACCACCACCGAGCGCGCGGGGCGGCGGTTCGCCAGCACCTCGCGGTAGAGCCGCTCGGCGCCGATCCCGGGGTAGCGGCCCTCCTGGAGCCACCAGTTGGACGGCGAAGTATCCTGCTGCACCGGCGCGTATGCGCGGGCCGCCGAGGCGCCCTGGGCCTGCGCCGGAATGCAGACGCCGAGCGAAAGCGCCACGGCGCCGAGCAGACGGACGGATGTCATAGCGTTCCTCAATGGGGGGGTGAACCCGCGCGGCTGCGCGTCTGTGGGGCGTTAGACCCCGCCGGCCCGGCCGGCGTTCCGCCGCGGGCTACGCGCCGGAGGGAAAGGCGGCGATGCGGCGGGTGAGCTCCTCGTGCGCGCCCAGCACGTTCCCCTCGCGCCGCCGCAGCTCGTCCAGCCGGTGCGCGGCCGGGGGCGCGGGGGCCAGCAGCGCGACCACCTGCCGCACGTAGGCACGGGCGTTCTCCTCCGGGATCGGCTCGCGGGTGGCGAACGCCTCGTCCATCTGCACGATCAGCTCGGAAAAGGGCCGCAGCCACGCGAACGCCTCGTCCTGGATCAGCATCTGGAGGAAGCGCCCGCTGGAAACGGGCCCGCTGCGCCGCTCGATCTCGCCGCGCTCCGCGTCGATCAGCGCCTTGTGGAGCCGCAGCAATCCGAGCCTCACCTCTTTCAGTCGGTCACGGATCGGGTCGGGTGGAAGCTCGGGACGGGGTATGCGCGTCGCCATCGGTGTTGCCTCGCGTTCAGGGTGCATTCGCGAGGCCCAGACGAAAGAACCGCGCCGCCCCACAACAGCAGGTCTCACGCGGAGACGCGGAGGCGCGGGGAGGAACAGCAGCAAGAAGCTCCCACGGAGCCACAGAGGGAACTTCAAGCCATAAAGAGGAAACCTCTTCGCTTTCTTCTCCGTGGCTCTGTGTCTCTGTGTGAGCCCCAGCTCTCGCACTCCCTACCGCGCCTCCGCGTCTCCGCGTGAGCCGATTACGATGCCTGCCCGGCCGCCTCCCTGAGGGCACGCCCCAGCGCCTCCGCCTGCGCGTACGACCATCCGCGCGAGAGGTGGCGGACGGTCATCACGCGCATGCTCCCCCACGCGGCGGGCACGGGCTCGAACCGCTCGGTGGGAAGCTGCGCCACGCCCAGCAGCCGGCGCAGGTGGTCCGCCGCTTCCTTGCCGTGGGCGAGGAGGGCGGCGGGGCGCACCGCGTGCAGCACGAAGTCGAACACGTCCGTGCGGCGCAGCTCGGGGCCGAGGTCGCGCTCGGCGGGCGTGGGGGTGGAGAAGACGTTGGTGTCCAGGCAGCGGACCGGGGCGGCCTCCTTGATGATCCGCCCCAGCATCCGCCGCGTGGGCGTGATCTCCGCCCTCCCCTCCTCCCGCCGCTGCGCCCGCGACGCCTCCGCCCAGAGGGTCCGATGGAAGCCGTAGCCGCGCTCCCAGAAGCTCCAGTAGTCCAGGCTCAGCGCCGTCGCCGGGTTGGAGCCGGCGATGACCGCGCGGCACTCCAGCGGCGACCCCTCGCACACGAAGGGACGCACGAACGCGGGGGAGCCGATGCGCGCCCGCAGCCCGCGCTCGAACTCGTCCAGCGCCGTCACGTCCATCGCCCTAGCGTGCCGCCTGGCGCGGCTCCACGTAGAAGTTCTCGTCCACCCGCAGCCGCACGTCCCCGCGCGACGGAAGGGGGAGCGTCTGCCACCGCTCCGTGGGGCGCAGCGTCCGCATCGGCCCGCCCTGCACCGACACGCGCACCGGCATCGCGAAGCCGGGGACGACGTTGGCCCAGCGGTAGCCGAGCTGGCCGTCGCGCACGCGGTACTCCAGCACCGGGACCTTCGTGGTGGTGAGGTACTGCGCGAAGACGCGCGACAGGTCGATCCCCGCCTGCTGGCTCATGTAGCGCTGCACCTGCTCGCCGGTGACGGTCTGGTGGCGGAAGGTGGAGTTCAGGCCGCGCAGGATGCCGCGCCACTTTGCGTCATCCGCGATCACCTGGCGGATGGTGTGGAGCATGTTGTGCCCCTTGTAGTACATGTCGCTCGACCCTTCCTCGTTGATCCCGTAGCGGGCGACGATGGGACGGTCGTTCTCGATGTTCTTGCGCAGTCCTATGGTGTAGCGGGCACCCGCCTCCTTGCCGCGCAGGCACTCCACGTAGAGCGATTCCGAGTAGCTCGTGAACCCCTCGTGCACCCACATGTCCGCGATGTCGCGGGTGGTGATGTTGTTGCCGAACCACTCGTGCCCGCTCTCGTGCACGATGATGAAATCCCAGTCCAGCCCCTCTCCCGACTGCGACAGGTCGCGGCCGCGGTAGCCGTTCTGGTAGTGGTTGCCGTAGGCGATCGCGCTCTGGTGCTCCATTCCCAGGTGCGGCGTCTCGACGATCTTGAAGCCGTCCTCGTACCAGGGGAAGGGGCCGAACCATCGCTCGAAGCAGGCGAGCATCGGCTTCACCTGCTGGAACTGCCTCCGCGCGGCGGCCTCGTGGTACGCCAGCGGCCAGAAGTCCAGCGTCAGCGTCCCCTTCTCCCCCTGGTACGTGTCGCTGAAGTGGACGTAGTTCCCCGCATTCACGGCCACGTCGTAGTTGTTGATCGGCTTCGACACGAACCACTCGTACGTGGTGGTGCCGTCGCCGTTCTTGCGGGTGCCGCGCAGGCGGCCGTTGGAGACGTTCACCATCGGGTCGGGCACGGTGATGGCGACGCGCTGGCTGTCCGGCTCGTCGGCCTGCGTGTCCTTGTTGGCCCACCAGGCGCTGGCGCCCAGCCCCTGCACCGCCGTGGCCACCCAGGGGGCGCCGGTGCTGTCCTGCCCCCACACGAAGCCGCCGTCCCACGGCGCGTTGCGGGCGGCGCGCGGCCTTCCCTGGAAGTGCGCGTCGATCGCCTTCCGCTTCCCCACTTGCTGCGGCGACTGGAGCGTCACAAAGAACGCGTTCCCCTCACGGCGGTAAGCCAGCCTGCGCCCGTCCTGCACTATGCTGTCCATCATCAGCGGCATTTGCAGGTCGATCTGCATCTCCCGCCCCGGCTGCAGCACGTGGTACGTGATCGCTGTGCGCCCGCGGATGCTCTGCGCCGCCGGGTCGATGCGCACGTCCAGGTCGTAGAACGACACGTCCCACCAAGCCCGCTGCGGGGTGATGGTGCCGCGCAGCGTGTCCGCGCGGGTGGGGCGCGCGGTCTCCTGCGCGTGCACGGCGCCCGGGAGCGCGAGAAGACAGGCCAGCAGTGCGGCTGCGATGCGCATGGCGAAGCGGGGTCGAAGACGGTTCACGGCACGGAAAAGCCCGGCCTCCCCAAGCTCGGGGGCGCCGGGCGCAACGCGCAAGGGGCTGCCGTTCGATCGTGTTCCTTCTGCCCCGTTCGGAGCGGGAGCGCTCAACTGCGCCCCTCCCAATTCGCGCCCCGGCAGGGGCTTCGCAAACTGGGGCTCCTCCCGGGATGACACCCCGTAATCAAGAGTCTTGCGCGACTTGAACTTCTGAAATTAGAGTTCAACTCGCGGCGGAAACCGCGCCATGTACTGCGGGTGATCCCCATGTCCATCTTACCTGTGGAGGACTTCATGCGCTACGTCCGGCCGTTTTTTCTCACGGTCGCACTCAGCACCGCCGGGTGTGACGCTAGCACCATGCAATTGCAGATCCCCCCCCCTACTATGAGCCCGAAGATGAACGAGGCTAGCAAGGCCGGGAGGGAAGTTGGACCCGGAGTACGATACGTCGCGCCGGGCGATGTCGACCCTGAGATTGCCCACACAGGGGACAGAGTTCGCGAGCGTGCTCTCCGCCAGCTCAGAGCCGATGGAATTGAGCGTGGGCGCGAATTGAATCGTGCAGTCCCGGTTCAATATGCTATTGCCGCTGGCGGGCTCCCGCACAGTTCAGTGGCTGTCATCGTGCGTGACCCAGTAGCGAGGTTCCCGCGGTTGGTCATCTTTTCTGCCCCCACCGTTGACGATGCAGCATTCGTGATCGCCGACTTCGCGTTGCGGCGGGATGAAACACAGCGGCCTGTACACACTGGAAGGAGAATCTTGTTCGTCACATCGGATCAACGCGTGAGAACTGACGATGGGACGGATGAAGGGGCCTTAAGCATTGAGCACACATTCGCCGGCCAGCAGATCTTAGTGAAACCGTTCCTGCAGGCCATGCAACGCGGTGTAACGGTTCAGGTAGACGGTCTTGGCCCCGTAAAGGTGCTCGTGTCGGCTGAGCAGCCGTAAGTTCACCTTCTCACTCCAGCGCGGACCGAATGCAATGTGCTACCTGACGCGTAACCCTATCCGTTTGTTGTTTACTTTTGTGGTAACGCTTTGTCTCAGTCTCTATCTGCCACAGCGCGTGGACGCTCAGGATGACTATTCGAGCGCCGTTTGTCCGCAGTCGGTGCAAATGACCGCACACTACAACAACGAATTCTTCCGAGGTGAGGGTAATAAGGAGGCTGACCTCACCTTCTGGTCCCGCTACAGATTTGTGGCTTACAACTTGGGCGGCACGGGCGGCATAGAGATGAAGGGGTTTTTCTACCTGTCCAAAGCCGAGTGTTATTTCGATAAAGACGGCATATTTCACATCATCGCTCCGGTGATCGAATACTATGGGCCCGCGAGGGACAACGGGTTCTGCAACGGGGATACGCGCCTCGTTATTGACGACAGCTACGATCCATATGCCTCAGATTCCCGCAATTGTGGAGACATGTCTAACGGTGGTGACGATGGCGCTGGGACGGGGGGCGGAACCCAATATAATCCCGGCGACTCTACGGGCGGTGAAACCGTGGATTGGGGAACAGGCCAAGGAAATGGTGGAAGCAGTCAGTGTGGTGCCTCTGCGGTTGTAGAGTACGTCTGTATTGACTATTGGGACGGTGAAAAGTGGGCGGTTTGGGGGTGCGGCTATGTGACCACATGCTGATCCCTAACGAGCCATCACCCTCATTTGGTAGGACTAGCGGAAACCCCGAACTGGACACGGTCATGATACATAGAATCGTTCAGGTCTCCGTAGCTACGATGCTCTTTCTGCAAGTGGCGTCTGCGAGCGCTGCGCAGGTGGGCCGGTCTTCAACACGAGTCCCCGTTACCGTTGCATTAGTAGAAAAGCTACAAGAGTACGGTGAAGGCCCAGCCGTAATCTTGCGTCGCCAGAACGTTGCGCCGCACGATGTCATTCTGCTGCGCGCGAGCGTTGCGAATGCACAGCAGCTATCGACGGCGATTTTCGATTTACTCGCCATTCGCCAGCGCACGGGGGATCAGACGACCCGAACCGGGCCGGTACGGGTGCGACCTTCCCAAGTAAATGGTGGATCCCGGCGCCGCGAGTTACCGTGGGCTCAGCGCGTCATCGATGATGTTCGCCGGGCCGAGGTGAAGCACGTTCCAGGCGTCGGAAACGTGCGTTCGGTACAAATCTGGCTGCCGCGCCAGCAGCAATGACCCGCAGGCAACCAGCCTCGGCCGAATCGATCAGCACCGTGAGGCACCCCTTCTGCCCGAGCTCGGGGGCATGCACAGCTCGATCGAGAACAGGACTGTCCCGTGCCTCTCGTACGGGCGCGCACTTCCGCGCGACTGGTGAGGACCACACTGCGGCCGAACCGGTCAGTGCGCCAGGCGGTTTAACTCCTGTGTGTTGACTAGCTGCTCCCGAGATGTGAAGACGGGAGTGCACGGCCCCCGCGGCACGCGCCGCAGGCTGTTGCACAACAGATCCATTCCGCATTGCACGGGAAACGCACGCTCCCGGCCTTTGCCAGCTTCGTCGCCTCCCACCTCGAGATGGCGCTCACTCTTATACCGGTGCTCTCGTGGTCGGAGAGCACCTCGCGCTGTGCGTGGGTCAGCTGTGGATCACCCACCACAGCCAGATGTGGGTGTGTATCAGGATCACTGAAGTGCTTCCCAGTCATCCTGGGCTACCGGCTCAAAAGGATCGACGTAGGGCAGCGGTGTGCCACGAAGAGGGTAGCGCCCCACTTCTCGCGCCTTGCGGGCCTCCGCCAGCACGATCACCTCCACCTCTTCACCTGCCTGGAACGGCAGATCGGGAAGTGTGACGGAGCCGTCCTGATTCACATGTACTCGCGTTCGATACGCTTCCATGAGTTCCCTCCGGGTTGCGGAACACTACACCCTGCAAGGCGAGCGTGTTTCCCAGGAGCGGCAAGTTCCGTGACCGCGGTCCGGTTTTCGGGCCACCCGGCGCCGATTACGCACTGCCGAAGAACGCCGCCATGCGCGCCATCCCCTCCGCCAGCGTCGCCTCATCGGGAACCCAGGAGATGCGCAGCCAGCCCTCGGCGCTGGGGCCGAAGGCGGTGCCGGGAACGGCGACGACGCGGTGCTCCTCCAGGAGGCGCTCCGCCGCGGCCATCGAGTCGGCGGCGAGGTGCGGGGGTAGGCGGATGAAGGCGTAGAACGCGCCCTCCGGCGGCACCAACTCGATCCCGTGCCGACCCGCCAGCTCCAGGAGCGCGCGGCGGCGCTCCGCGTAGAGAGGGCGGTGCGCGGCCAGGGAGCCCGGCTGCGCGAACGCCTCCATCGCCACCCACTGGCTGAAGGTGCTGGAGGCCGTGTTCACCAGCCCGTGCACCTTGATGGCACTGGCAATCATGGGAGCGTCCGCGATCAGCCACCCCGAGCGCATCCCGGTCAGCGCGTTGCTCTTGGAGAGCGATCCCACGGTGAGCGCGTGCGGATACAGCGTCGCGAGGGAGGCCGGCGGCTGCGGCCCGTAGAAGAGCTCGCGGTAGACCTCGTCCACCAGCACGTACACCGGCGGGCCGGGGCGCGCCGCGAGCCCTTCCGCCAGTGTGCGCAGCTCCTGCTCCGGCCAGACGCGCGCGGTGGGGTTGCACGGGGAGTTGAGGATGACCATGCGCGTGTCCGGCCCCAACGCCTCCAGCACCGGCGCGGCCCGCGGCGCGAACCCGTCATCCGGCGAAAGCGCGACGGTGCGATGGCGGATCCCCTCCAGCACGCACAGCTTGGGATAGGCGAGGTAGCACGGCTCCACGATCAGCACCTCGTCGCGCGCCGGGTCCAGCGTCGTCTTGATCGCCAGGAAGAGGGCCTCCTCGGAGCCGACGGTGGTGCACACGTTGGCGGCGGCGGTGCGCTCCGGAAAGCCGTGGTGGAGCGCGATGGCTTCGCGCAGCTCGGTGAAGCCGCCGTTGGGCGAGTACGGCGTGCCGTGGAGACGGACGCGCTCCATCGCCGCTTCGAAGAGCCGCACGTCGGGGCGCAGCACGGGCTCGCCCAGGCCCAGGTCGATGTCGCCGGGGCGCTTGCGAGCGTGGAGGGCGCGGATCAGCGAGGGCGTGATCCGCTCCATGACGGGGTTCACGGGCGGAAGAAACGGTACAGGGCGGCGAAGCAGTGCTCCAGCGACTCGATGGAGCACCATTCGTTGGCCTGGTGCGCCTGCGAGGTCTCGCCGGGCCCGAAGTTGACGGCGGGGATGCCGTGCGCGGTGAAGCGGGCCACGTCGGTCCACGCCTGCTTGGGCTCGATCTCGAGCGCCAGCCGCTCCCGCCACTCGCGGATCAGCGGATGGTCCGCGTGCACCTCGCCCGATGGCGCCGAGTCGATGACCTCCACCGCCGCCGCGTCGCCGACGATCTCGCGCAGCTCGCGCTCGGCGTTCGCGGCGGTGTTGCCGGGGGCGAAGCGGAAGTTGACGTTGAGCACCAGCGCGTCTGGCACCACGTTCTTGGAGTTGGCCGTGGACGCCTGCGTCACGACGATCACCTCGTAGAAGTCCAGCGCGCCGAAGGTGATGCAGCGCCGCTCCAGCCCCGCGAACTTCTCCAGGAGCGGGATGGCGCGGTAGATGGCGTTGTCGCCCTGCCAGGGGCGCGCGCTGTGGGCCCGCACGCCCGGCACGGTGACGCTGGCGTGAAGGACGCCCATGCACCCCGGCTGCACGGCGCGGTCGGTGGGCTCCAGGATGAAGGCGAAGTCGATGGCGGGGAGCTCGGGCCAGGTGAGCACCGCCTCCAGCCCGTTCCCCTCGCTGGGCCCCTCCTCGCCGTCGTAGAAGATCCAGACGGGGCGCGCGCCCTCCAGCTCCTTCCACCGCTCCAGCAGCGCCAGCATCACCGCGACGCCGGCCTTCATGTCGGTGGCGCCGCAGCCGTACACGCGCCCGTCGCGGATCCCGTACGCCTGGTCCCCGGCGCACTTCACCGTGTCCAGGTGCCCCACCAGCGCCACCACGGGAAGCCCCGGCGCTCCCTCCGCGCCCAGCGGATCGCAGATCAGCGAGTTGCCGATCCTCTTCACCGAATCCGGCCCCGCGAACGCCGAGCACTGCCCCTCCACCCACTCGGAGATCAGGGCCTCCTCCCCCGTCT
>Ga0216301_1000445_pt1 | contig 10552 bp, 5 predicted proteins | sample 4hB_Boncat_minus_FD_156203 | JGI IMG/M metagenome (GOLD analysis project Ga0216301, IMG submission 156203) | Terrestrial sediment cell enrichment communities for BONCAT metagenomics from Utah, United States - 4hB_Boncat_minus | ecosystem: Environmental > Terrestrial > Deep subsurface > Rock...
GGGATCAACTGGATGAGAGAGCAGCGCGATATGGTTCTGGCTTCGGCATTCTCTCCAGCTTCTCCTATCCAATCAATCCCGTTAATCCCGTCCCAAACTTCTCACCCCTCCGCGTCTCTGCGGTTCAATCCGGATCGTCTTCTCCGTGAATCCTCTGTGACTCCGTGTCTCCGTGGTGAAGAATCCCTATGGGAGGTTCTATGTATCTGACGGATAAGAAAGTGGCCGTGCTGGGCGCGGCCGGGATGATCGGCTCCAACATGGTGCAGGACCTCCTCGCCACTGGAACCGCCAACAACATCGTGATGTACGATCCCTTCGCCGGCGGCCTGGAAGGCGCGGCCGAAGAGATCTACCACTGCGCCTTCCCCGGCGCCCGCGTCACCTGGACCACCGACGAAGCGGAAGCGCTCCGAGGCGCGTCCTACATCATCTCTTCCGGCGGCGCGCCCCGCAAAGAGGGGATGACCCGCGAGGATTTGCTCAAGGGGAACTGCCAGATCGCCAAGGGCCTCGGCGAAAGCATCAAGGCCTACTGCCCCGACGCGGAGTTCGTCGTCATCATCTTCAACCCCGCCGACATCACCGGCCTTACCACGTTGGTCCACTCCGGCCTCAAGCCGGGCCACGTCACCACGCTGGCCGCGCTGGACAGCACCCGCCTCCAGACGCGCCTCGCCCAGCACTTCGGCGTGCTGCAGGATGAAGTGACGGGCTGCAGCACCTACGGCGGCCACGGCGAGAAGATGGCCGTCTTCAAGGGCGGCATCCAGGTGCAGGGCGCGCGCCTCACCGATATCCTGGGCGGCGCCGCCGTCAACGGCAAGGGCCTCACCGCGGAAGAATGGACCGCGATTCAGGACGACACCCGCAACGGCGGCGCCCGCATCATCAAGCTGCGAGGCCGCTCCTCGTTCCAGTCCCCCTCTCACCAGAGCGTGGCGATGCTCCGCGGCCGCATCCAGAACGGCGGCTACCCCTGGCCCTGCGGCGTCTACATCTCCGAAGGCGAGTTCGCCCACGTGATGATGGCGGCGGATGTGGAGTTCACCGCCGACGGCCTGAAGGGGAGCATCCCCCACGGCGACGAGCAAGACATGGCCGCCCTCCGCGACAGCTACCAGCACCTCTGCAAGCTCCGCGACGAGATCATCACGGCCGGGTTGCTGCCGCCAGTGGACCAGTGGAAGGGCCTCAACCCCCACCTCTGATCTGGCTGGGTGAATGGCCTGCTGCGTAGCGGCCCCCGGAGCGGCGTAACTGATTCGCCGCTCCGGGGGCTTTTCTGCAGTCAATAGAACATTACTGGAACTCGCATTGTAGTAATTACGGACATACCCATGCCTTCCAGCCGGGTAGACGGCGTTCGCGACCCTCCGCACAAAGGCGGCTCCGACAATCACTGCACGAGGCGCTTTCTGCCGACATCTGCTTATTAGAGAAGCTGTAGGGCATCCCCACGCAGAGCGGGCGCTCCCTCCCGGAGCGACCCGCTTTCGACCCTACACCGCGACTTACTCTGGAAACGCTTTCCTGGCGATTGCCTGGCTGATCTCCGAACCGATAGAGGCCTGGACAGGCCGTGGTGTAAGGGTGTTTGACTCCGGGCGTCAGAGGGTCAAGATTTACACCGGGTCTGCATTCCGAATCGGGAGCGGCGCGCCTGCTAGTGGAAAGCCCGCTGTCGGAAGGCGTGATCGTCGGGCCTGGATAGTTCGCCGACGTCCGGAGCATCCTTTTCATCTGGATCGTGGGGACTGTGTTGTCTATACCGCCAGACCTGACACCTTTGCTAGTAACGGGACTCGCTTCCGGCACGGCAACCTGGCTCGCCCTGAAGAACCGGGTGGCTGTGCAGACGGCGGAGCTGCGCCAGGCGCTCAGCGCCGCCCAGGTGGACGGCGGACTGTCGCCTCGCGTGGCCAGCACCGGGCGTGATGAGCTGTCCGGACTGGTGGACGACATCAACCGGATGCTGGAGACGCTGGAAGCGACTCAGCGGTTGAGCCGGGAGCACGCGGAGCAATTCCAGGCGGCGTTCAACTGCGCCGCCAGCGGCATGGCGCTCGCTTCCCCCGAGGGCGCGTGGCTCCAGGTCAATCGCTCGCTCTCCGTCATCCTCGACTATTCCGAAGCCGAGCTGATCGAAGGCGGGCTTTCCCTGATCGCCGCCGAAGAGGACCGCGCCGGCGTGCTGGCGGGCATGCGGCGGCTGCTGGAGGGGGAGGAGCGCTGCGGGCAGCTAGAACTCCAGTGCCGGCGGCGGCAGGGGCATCCGGTCTGGACCCGCATGAGCCTTTCCCTGATCCGCGAGGAAGAGGGCGAGCCGCGCTACTTCCTGTTCCAGTTCCAGGACATCACCGAGCAGAAGCTGTGGGCGGAGATCCAGCAGTTCCTGCGCGAGGTCGATCGTCAAATCCTGGGCAAGGAGCGGCTGGACAGCGTGCTCCAGAGCCTCTGCGAACGTCTCGGCTCCCTGTGGCCAGCGGACGTCGTGTGGATCGGCCTGCGGGATACAACGGACCAGTGGATCACCGCTGGCCACGCGCCGCAGCACGCGGAGCTGACGGCGGAGATCGAGACCCGGACGACCGCCGAGACAGGGACGGTCCTTTCGGAAGCCGCCGCGCCGGTTGCTGAAACCCGGGCCGCCCCCTGGGAAGCGCGCGCCGCGGCGCAGGGTCTGCAGTCGGCGTTCGTCCTCCCGCTCGTGGCGCACTCCACGACGCTGGGCGTGCTGCACCTGTACGCCTCCCGCCCGGCCGCCTTCGAAGGCGGCTCGCGGGAGCTGTTGCAGGGTCTCGCCAAGGAGCTGTCCCTTTCGCTGCTGGTGGCGCGGGATCAGGAGCAAATCCAGTTGCAGGCCGCCGCCCTGGAGGCGACTGCGAACGCCATCGTCATCACGGACTCGAACGCGGTGATCCGCTGGGTCAACCCCGCGTTCACCCGCCTTACCGGTTACACCCGCGAGGAGGTGCTGGGCCAGAACCCGCGCTTCCTCAAGGCCGGCGTCCATTCCGAAGCCTTCTACCGCCGCCTGTGGGCCACCATCCTGGCCGGCCGCATCTGGCGCGGAGAGCTGTACAACCGCCGGAAGGACGGCGCCCTCTACGCGGAAGAGATGACCATTACGCCGGTAAAAGGCGCGGACAACCAGATCAGTCACTTCGTGGCGATCAAGCACAATATCACCCAGCGCAAGCGGCGGGAGGCGCAGGTCCGGCGCCTGGCCCTGCATGATCCGCTCACCGAGCTGCCGAACCGGCGTGTGCTGGAGGATCACCTGAAGCGGGTGGTGAGCCGCGCGCAGCGCAACCACCACGCCGCCCTCTTGCTGCTCGACCTGGACAACTTCAAGCAGATCAACGACACGTTCGGCCACCCGGCCGGCGATCAGGTGCTGGTGACGCTGTCGAAGCTGCTGCGGAAGACGCTCCGTCCGGGCGACCTGCTCGCGCGGCTGGGCGGCGACGAGTTCGCCGTGTTGCTGGAGAACACGCCGCTCGACGACGCCAAGGCGACGGCCGAACGGCTGCGCGCCGCAGTGGACCAATTCCAGTTCCAGGTGCAGGGGGTGACCTACGCGCTCGGCATCAGCATCGGCATCGCCTCGATAGACGGCGGCATGAGCCCGATGGACGTCCAGGCGCTGGCGGACCAGGCGCTTTACACCGCCAAGTCGTATGGTCGAAACTGCGTGGTCGTCTACCAGAGCCGGGAAGACGGGAAATCCCGGGTCCAGGAGGCGAACCTGCGGGCGACTTACATCCGGGAGGCGCTGCAGAAGCGGCAGTTCGAACTCCACTTCCAACCGGTGGTGCGGCTGGAGAACCGGAAGACGGAGCACTTCGAGGCCCTCACCCGGCTCCGCAGCGACGACGGCAGCGTCATCTTTCCCGGCGCCTTCATCCCGGTGGCGGAGCGCTGCGGCCTGATGCCGGAAGTGGACCGCTGGATGCTGGAGAACGTAGTGGATATGCTCCAGATCCACACCAAGCTGCGCTTCTTCGTCAACCTTTCGGGACAGAGCCTCAGCGACGAAACCCTGTTGGAATTCATTGAAGGCCAGGTCCGCGATGCGCGCTTCCGGTCGGATCGGCTGCTGTTCGAGGTGCCCGAGTCGGTCGCCACCGCAAACCAGGAGCGCGCGCATCACTGGATGGAGCGCCTCCAGAATGTCGGCTGCCGGGTGGTGCTGGACGACTTTGGAACCGGCTCCTCTTCCTTCTCCACCCTGCGCGAGATGCCCGCCGATTACATCAAGATCGATGGCTCGCTGATCCGCGACCTGGAAAACGACAAGGCCGGCCGGGCCATCGTCCAGGCGCTGACGACCGTAGCGCACGCCCTCGACAAGCGAGTGATGGCCGAGTGGGTGGAGCACGAAACCGACGCCCGCATCCTCCAGGACCTCGGGATCGAGTTCGGCCAGGGCTACCTTTGGGGCCGCGCCCGCAGCGAGCACGTCCTGCACGCAGCCTGACGCCCTATGGAATGGTTACCGATCTGAGTCGCCCCGGATGTGTCGTGGCAGCGTAGCCCTGTCGCGGAGAATTCGTCACTCGCAACTTTCACCCCCCGTACGGGGGGCGTCATTCGCAATTCACCATGCCTGCGCTGCGTTTCCTCGGACATTCCGCGTGCGAAGTCAGGGACGGGGACACCCGGATCCTGATCGATCCGTTCCTCACGGGGAACCCCCAGGCGCCTCTCGGGGCCTCCGATCTGGAGGCTCCGACGGCCATTCTCGTTACCCACGCCCACAACGATCACATGGGCGACGCCCTCCACCTTGCGAAGCGGACGGGAGCGCAGGTGGTGGCGATCTACGAAGTGGCGACCTGGTTCCAGATGCAGAACGCCCAGGCGCATGGGATGAGCATCGGCGGCGCCTACTCCTTCCCCTGGGGTTGGGTGAAGCTCACCCAGGCGTGGCACGGCAGCACCTACCAGGATGGGGACCAGCTCATTACCCTGGGCATGCCCGCCGGTGTTCTGCTGCGGCTCGGCGACCGGCTGCTCTATCACGCGGGCGACACCGGCCTGTTCGGCGACATGGCGCTCATCGGACGCCACGGCATCGACCTGGCGCTGCTGCCTATCGGCGATAACTTCACGATGGGCCCGGACGACGCGCTGGAAGCCGTGAAGCTGCTCAACCCCAAGCAGGTCGTCCCAATCCACTACAACACCTTCCCGCCTATTCAACAAGATCCGCACGCCTGGGCGCGGCGCGTGGAGGCGGAAACGGCGGCGCGCTGCACGGTTATGGAGCCCGGCGAAACGCTGGAGTACTGACGGGGAGCGCACGCGAGTCGTGACAAACCCCTCCGACAGACGCTGACGTCTATCGGAGGGGTTTGCTGTGTCTATCCAGCAGGCGTCCCGGCCCGCTCCGGCTGAAGACTAACGGTCCTGGAGCGCCGCCACGCCGGGCAGCGACTTCCCTTCCAGGAACTCCAGGCTGGCGCCGCCGCCGGTGGAGATGTGGTCCATCTTGTCGGCGAGGCCCATCTGCTCGACGGCCGCCGCGCTGTCGCCGCCGCCGATGATGACGTTGGCATCGGTCTGGCTCACTTCCGCCAGCGTCTCGGCGATGGCGCGCGTGCCATGCGCGAACTGCGGCAGCTCGAACACGCCCATCGGGCCGTTCCACACCACCGTCTTCGCGCCTCGCAGGATCTCCTGATAGCGGCGCGCCGTCTCCGGACCGATGTCCACGCCTTCCATGTCGGCGGGGATGGCGGTAGCCGCGACCGTTTCGCTGCGCGTCGGGTTCTTGAAGCTGTCCGCAATCACCACGTCCGTGGGCAGCTCCAGCCGCTGGCCCTTCTCCTGGACCGTCCTCAGTGTTTCCGCGGCGGCTTCCAGATGGCCGGCGTCCAGCAGGCTGCGACCGATCTCCAGGCCCTGGGCCTTGAGGAAGGTGTAGGCCATCCCGCCGCCGATGATGAGCGTGTCTACCTTGGGCAGCAGGTTCTCGATGACGCCGATCTTGTCGGCGACTTTGGCGCCGCCCAGCACCGCCACGAAGGGCCGCACCGGGTTGGCGAGCGCGCCGCCCAGCTTTTCCAGCTCTTTGGCCAGAAGGAAGCCGGCCGCGCCCGGCAGGTGGTGGGCCACGCCTTCCGTGCTGGCGTGCGCCCGATGCACCGTCCCGAAGGCGTCGTTTATGTAAACGTCGCCCAGCTTCGCCAACTGCGCCGCGAACGCCGGGGCGTTCTTCTCTTCTTCCGGATGGAAGCGGACGTTCTCCAGGAGCAGCACCTGCCCCGGCTCCAGCGCCGCGACGGCCGCTTCCACCTCCGGGCCGATGCAGTCGTCTACCTTCTGCACGGGCTGGCCCAGCAGCTCGCCCAGGCGCTGCGCCACCGGATTCAGCCGCCACTTCTCGTCCACGCCCTTCGGACGGCCGAGATGGCTCATCAGGGTGACGCGCGCCCCGCTCTCCAGCAAATGCCGGAGCGTGGGCAGGGCGGCTCGAATGCGGGTGTCGTCTGTGATGGCGCCGCTGTCATCCTGCGGGACGTTGAAGTCGACGCGGACCAGGACGCGCTTGCCGCGCACGTCCACGTCGTTCAGGGTCTTCTTGTTCATCGCCGGCTCTCCCCATAAATGGAATCAGAAAAAGAAACGCAGCGGAGATGAGCAGGCCGAGAAGCGCGGGGTGGAAGCGGGGTCCGGCGGCCGAGGGAAGAAGGTCCTCTCACCCCAGCCGCCGCCCGCGTTCTATCCCAGGCGCTACTTGGCGCACTCAGCATCCGCTGCGATCCGTCCGGATCTGTAAGTCTTACAGGCCCTGGTTGACGAGGTAGTTCGCCAGGTCCGCCACCCGGCAGCTATACGCGTACTCGTTGTCGTACCAGGACACCACCTTGGCCATGTTGCCGCCGATGACCATCGTGGAGGGCGCGTCCACCACCGAGGAGATCGGGTTGCCCTTGAAGTCGATGCTGGTCAACTCGTCGGTGCAGAAGCCGAGGTAGCCCTTCAGCGGCCCTTCGGACGCCGCCCGGAAGGCGTCGTTGATCTCGTTGGCGCTGGCGTCGCGCTCCAGGATGACGGTGAGGTCGATCACGGAGACCGTCTTCGTGGGGACGCGGAACGACGTTCCGTGCATCTTGCCTTCCAACTGGGGCAGCACGCGGGAGATCGCCTTGGCGGCGCCGGTGCTCGTCGGGATGATGTTGTCCAGGGTGGCGCGGGCGCGGCGCAGGTCTTTGTGCGCCTGGTCGGCCACCTTCTGGTCGTTGGTGGCGGCGTGCACGGTGGACATCAGCCCCTTCTGGATGCCGAAGTTGTCCAGAAGCACCTTCGACACCGGCGCGAGGCAGTTCGTGGTGCAGGAGGCGTTGGAGATGATGTTATGCTGCGCGGCGTCGTACTTCTCGTGGTTCACCCCCATGACGATGGTGATGTCCTCGTTGGTGGCCGGCGCGCTGATGATGACCTTCTTGGCGCCGCCCTGCAGGTGCGCCTTCGCCTTGTTCCCGTCGGTGAAGAAGCCGGTGGATTCCACCACCACCTGGACTCCCAGGTCGCCCCAGGGGATCTGCGCGGGATCCTTCTCCGCAAACACCTTCACCCGGTGGTCGTTAACGATCATCTCGCCTTCGCCCGCTTTGACGCTGCCGGGGAAGATGCCGAAGTTGCTGTCGTACTTCAGCAAGTGCGCGTTCGTCTCCGGGTCCACCAGGTCGTTCACGGCCACGACTTCGATGCTGTCCCCGTAGCGTTCTTTCATCGCGCGGAAGGTGATCCGGCCAATGCGGCCGAACCCATTGATACCCACCTTAACTGCCATGTCTTGAGATTCTCCTAACTGCCTACGGCCTCACGGGCCGAATATCACAGTAGTGCGGTCCCGCCGCCACGCCTTGCGAAGGGCTCGACGGCGCAACAGGTGATGCAAGCGTTTCCAGAAGCCGCCGCACAGCCCGAGAAAGCTCCCTGCAGCAAGGGGACGGGCAAGGGGTGCGGCGGACGTTCAGGAAGCCTTCCGGGCGCCGGCATCGTGGATGAATAGGTCCGCTGCAGGCGCGGGCGCCCGGCAAAACTTAGCGAAGACTCCCGGCGAACCCCGAGAACAGCCGCATCTGAACCGGATATGGGGCTTGTCTCGCCAGGATTGATCTTGAGGTTTGTGCGAAGGGGAACTGGGGATTATCCCGGCGCCTCCGTAAACGCGACCATACCGGCGTTCGCGCGCAATCTTGTATCGCATTGGGCTGGGCCTTGTCAACGCGCCGGCCGGCCGGCGGGTGTGAGCTATTTAACTGCCGCCCACGGGAAAGCGGGATACGATTGTACGATCTGGAGTCGCTCGACTGGTTAATCAGGAAGTAAACCCCCCGTGAGTGGCGCACCCCCTTCCGCCGGGCTCTTCCCGGAGTGACACATCCTTGAGCAGGCCCTTATGGAATGCCCAACAGAGCCCCCGCCCGTTGTGGGAAGCATGGAAGCGATCCAGGTAATCGATAGAAACGCCCATGTGGTGACCCTTCCTTCCGGAAAGGCCTTGCTCGTGGGCGCTCCTCCGGAAGCTTTGAAGGTGCTCGTCTTGTGGGAGCACCCTTTTCCTTCCACGGTCATCCTCCCCGCCGATCCCCTCTTCGCCCACGGCGTCAACCAGGCCAGCATCGAGTTCCTGCTGTACAACCATCTCTTCTTGATGAACGGTCTCCGCGACCGGGTTCCCTTCACCATCGTTTGCGATCCGGTGCAGGCGCCGCGCATCGAGCGGATGACGCACCACATGCTTCGCGGTCCTTCCGCCGCGGAGATGACACGGTGGGGCGCGCCGGCGGATCACCAGCGGCAGCTTCTGGTGGAAATGGATGTCGTCTCGGGAGAGGTGTCCAAGCTGGACCTGGGACTGATGGTGCGCGTCCTCCCGTTCACCGAGGGGGGCGTGGAGCTGGAAGACGGCGTCCGCCTGGAGGCGCAGCCAGACAACCAGGTGCGCATCACCTCCGAGGGTAAGTCGGTGACGGTGCCGCGGGGGCCGGAAGGGCGGGCGTCGCTGCCGCTATACTTTGCCGAAGTGGACTCGCCGGTGGTGGGGCCGCAGTTCGGGCTCCAGGTGATCGGCAGCGCCAGCGGCTTCTCCGCCGCCGAATGGAGCTCGTGCTTCATCATCTGGATCAACGGTCAGCCGTTGATTATCGACGGCACGCCGTACCTGGACGATCACCTCCGCCGGCTGGGCATCGAGGACGATCAGATCCTCGGCTATCTGATCACCCACACGCATGAAGACCATGCGAATATGATCGGGCAATTGGTGGGGCGCCGTCCGGTGACCGTGCTTACCAGCGGGCCGGTGATGGCGGGGCTGATAAACCGGCTCTCCACGATCCTCGACCTGCCCGACGCGGAGGTCGAGCGGTTGATCCACTGGGTTCCGCTCGATCCGGGCCTGGAAGACTTCGGGCAGCCGCTCTGCTGGTTCGGGGCGGAGATCCGCACCTGGTACAGTGTCCACACCATTCCCACGCTGGGGGTGGATGTCTCCATGGACGGGCGGCATATCCGTATGCCGGGCGACACTCTCTGGGGTCGCCAGCTCGATCCACTCCTGGAACAGCAGGTCATCACGCGGCAGCGCTACGAGTTCATCCAGCACACCTACAACGGGGCCGACGTGATCGTGGCCGACGCAGGCGGCGGGCCCATCCATCCGGACCCCAATGAGGTGCATGAACTTCTGGAGCATGGGAGCCGGTGCCAGTTGATGGTGACGCACGTCTCCGAGAAGGCGCGCAAGTACCTCCCCAACGCCGAACCGGGCACCACCGTCCCTCTTCTGCCGCGCAAGGAGCGCACGCCCGAAGAGGCGATGGCGATGTTCAGCTCTCCCGTGCTGCGCGGGACGCCCGAAAAATGGCTGTCCGTGCTCCTCTTTGGGGGAGACGTCCTCATCCCGCAGGAGGACGCGCCCGTAATTCCGCCGCCGGATGGGGCGCTCGTGGTGCTATCCGGCAGCCTTTCCTTACGCGACGCCGGCGAAGAGCTGTTCCCCCTCCAGCGCGGCGACGTGCTCCACCGAGACCTGATCCCCCATGCTACGCACCTGGAGCTTTTCCCCACGGCCCAGTGGACCCGGCTGCTCCACATTCCGGAAGGGCTGTACCGGGCGTTCTTGAGAGATACAAACCTCGAAGCGCGCTTGCGGACTCTTTTCCTCACCCGCAGCTACTGGCGGCCACTGGTGGGGTCCGAGCTGGGGCTGGACACCCTGGTGACCCTGTCGGAGCTGTGCCGCGAGAAACAATTCCACGCGGGGGACGCCATCGTGCGCCAGGGAGAACCGGCGGACCATTTCTACGTGGTGATGGAAGGCCAGGTCGAAGTCATCCGGGAGAACGGTAAGACCCGGAATCTCGGTTCCTTCGGTCCCGGATTCGCCTTTGGCGAGATCGGTCTGCTCGAGAACGACCTGCTGCGCACCGCTACCGTGCGGGCGCGGAGGAAAACCCGCGTGCTGGAGATGCCGGCCCGCGCCTTCGAGCGGCACCTGATGGGCATACCGCTCGCCCGCTATCACTTTGCG
>Ga0216301_1000446_pt1 | contig 10550 bp, 7 predicted proteins | sample 4hB_Boncat_minus_FD_156203 | JGI IMG/M metagenome (GOLD analysis project Ga0216301, IMG submission 156203) | Terrestrial sediment cell enrichment communities for BONCAT metagenomics from Utah, United States - 4hB_Boncat_minus | ecosystem: Environmental > Terrestrial > Deep subsurface > Rock...
GGGGTCCGGGCGGCGGCGGACCGGGACCGCGCGGGGCGGCGCGGCGGCAGTCACAGCCGATGGCGCGCGCCTGGTCGGGTCTTCGCCTGGCGAGCCTGCGGGGCGGCGAGGCGCGGAGCTTGCGCGTGCTGCTGGCCCAGGCGCCAGGAGGACAACCGGGAGCGCCCGGTGGATCTGCTCAACCGGGGGCGAACCCTGCCGATCCGGAAGGCGGTAACAGAGACACCGCCGCGACGGACGACAACCAGGTGGAGCTTCTGGAAGGCGCCGTCAATCTGAACACGGCGCCCCAGGAAGTGTTGATGACGCTGCCGCAGATGACGGAAGAGGCCGCCCAGGCGATCATCCAGTACCGCGAGGGGACGCCGCTGGTGAGTCGCTCGGACCTGCTCCTGATCCCGGAGTTCAGCCAGGAAGTGTTCAACGCCATCCTGGAGCGAGTGAGCGTGGTGAGCGACACCTACACCGTCCGCGTGCTGGGCGTGGCGCGCGGCGCAATGGCCGCCGCCGGCCCCGACAGCCGCTTCGGCATAGGAGGCGTGGGCGTACACCTCACCGCTGTTATCGATCGTACCTCTGGCCGGTGCCGGATCGCCCGCCTTCGACAAGACAACTGATCGTCTTGGATGGGTGTTGGGTGTGTTGACGTGTGGGTGAGCCTCGCGGCGCTCCTTGCACGAGAGCCTGCGTTGGACCGCGGATAGCCCTCTCCGGCTCCGCGGTCACGGAAGGGCGCCTCTGGACCCCGACCGTCCCCTCCTGACAAGCGAGTCCGCCTACCCCGGAGGGGAGCGCCACACTGCGCTCCGGGACAGCGGACCCCGCACATACCCCTGCATCCATCACCCAAACCCCCCGATAATCATCACTCCCCAGAAGGCTCCTCGAAAGCATTCGGGGCAGGCCGGGGCAGGCACACACCGACACCGCAGCTATGGCAAAAAGTAACGTTGTATTAGGAATTGAGCTCCTCGACGACGAGGCGCGGCTCGCGCTGGCGGAGAATGGCGAGAATGGGTTGACGCTTCTGGCGACCCAGCGCGTCGCCGCCGGGGAAGACATGAGCCGAGCGCTGCGCGGGCTCGCCCGGCGGCCCTCCGTAGTCGTGTGCGCCGTACCGCTGGAGAACGGCGCGATCCGTATCCTCAGCCTGCCCCCCAGCACGGAAGACAATCTCGAGCGCGTGGTTGGCATGGAGGCGGAGAGCGTGCTGCCGCTGCCCACCGAAGAGATGGCGCTCTCCCACCAGGTGCTGGGCATGACCGAGCAGTCTCGCCTGGAGGTGCTGCTCGCGGCCTGCCGGCTGCCGGTGGTCCAGCGAGCCCTCGCGCGAGTGAACTGCGCGCCGTGGGTTTCCAGCTCCGTCACCCTGTCGGCGGCGGCGCTGCTGAACGCCGTCCAGCAGGTTCGAGGCTCGGGGCGTGAAGACGTCTGCGCGGTCCTCTGCGTGGAGGCGCAAGGCAGCGAGCTGCTGGTGCTGGATCACACCCGGATCGTCACGGCGCAGTCGATCCCCATCGGCTGCGGCGCCAACCCGGCGGCCGCCGAGGCGGCCGGAGCACGGCCCGCCGAAGCCGCCACGGCGAACGGACCGGACGCGCGCGGCGGGGATGGAGCGGTCGGCGTGCTGGCGGCGGCAGCGCCACCGTGGATTAGCACCCTTTCTCAGCAAGTTCGCTACGCCTTGCAAGCTCTTTCCTATGAACGCGGCGCGCCGGTTGAACGTCTCTACCTGTGCGGATCTGGTTCCGGAGCGCCAAACGCCGACTGGCGGATCAGCGAACAGCTCGATTTGCCGGTGACGCTGCTGGCTCCCGAGCCTGCCCGAGGCGCCGATCAGGCTGCTTTCGCGGTGGCGTATGGGTGCGCAGTGCAGGCCGCCGGGGCGGCGCAGTTGACGCTGAACCTGACGCCGGCCCGGATAACGGTGGCGCGGGAGGTCGAACAGCGCCGGCAAAACGTATTATCGTGGGGCGCGCTGGCGAGCGCGGTGGTGCTGGCGACGGGACTGGTGTTCGGCGCGGCGGTTTATCAGAAGCAGCAGGCGCTGGCCGCGGCCGAGAGCCGGCTGCGGGCGCTGGGGATGGCGGCGCCCGCGCCGCCGATACCCGCTGCGGATTTGAAAGCCGTGGCCACGGCGGTGGACGAAGCCTCCGAGGCGCGGGTGCGGCCGGCGGATCTGCTGGCGCTGTTGAGCGCGCAACTGCCGACGGGCGCCTGGTTGGCCGAGCTGACGTATAACTCGGAGACCGGCGCGGTAGTAAGAGGGTACTCCACCAGCAGCGGTGGAGCGCAGGCGGCCCAGAACCGGATGCTGCGACAACAAGTTTTCGATGAAGTGCTGCTGGATTACGTAACGGAAGAGCAGATTGGCGACGTGCCGGTGTGGGGCTTCCAGCTCACCTGCCGGCTGCGGCCGAAAGAACAGCCGCGACGTGGCCAGCGACCGGCCGCCGGAACACGCCGATGATGAACAACATGTCCGAAAAGGACCGCCGCGCACTGCGGGTGGGAGGCATCGGCGCCGGCGCGATCCTGTTGTTCATCCTGGTGGGCTCGCCGGTGATGGATTACTGGGAAAGACTGAACGACCGGGTGGAAACGTCGCAGAAGAAGCTGCGGGACATCGAGAGCGGCGTGCTGGAGACGGTGGAAGCCAACGGCTTGATGGAGAAGCTGCGCGCTTCAGCGACCGTCTATCCGGAGCCCACGGGGCTGAACACGCAAACCGCGCAGATGGTGCAGCGGGTGCAGAGTCTCCCCGGCTACGGGTCGATCACGATCCGGCGGATGGAGCCGATGGCGCTGCAAGAGCGAGATGAGTTTTATCGCAGCGCCGTATCTCTCCAGTTTGGGGGAACGCTGTCGGGGTTGCACCGCTTCCTGGCGGAAGTGCAGAGCGCCAACCCGCGGTTGAAGGTCGAGCGCCTGGATCTTACCGCGAACGCCAAGGACAGCACGAAGATTGATGGCCAGATGGTGATCAGCGGTTACGCCGTCGTGGCGCAAAAGGCGCAGAAGGCGCAACGAGGACGGAGAACAAGCGGATGAAAAGCAGCAAGAAAAACAGCAACTGGCGCGGAGCCGCGGCAGCCACCCTCGCCGGAAGCGCGGTGATCCTCTTTGCCGCACAGCTCCTGGCGAAGCCGGAAGCGCCGCGCACCACTCGGATTACCACCGTGCGCCGCGGAGCCGCCCCGGCCGCCCCGACGGCGGCGCCGGTCCGCTCGCCGCTGGCCGGCAATCCGCCGCTCCGCGAGCTGTTCCGCCCGCTGGTGTCCGAGACCCCCCGCTCGGCGGCCCGGCCCATGGGCGCCGCAACGACGACGGTGAAGGCGCCGCAATTGCCGTCCACGGCCGGACCCGTGGCCGCAAAGCCTGAGACGCCGGTCGCCAGCGCGCCGCCGGCCGCTCCCGAGGCGCCTGTCATCCCCAGCGCCCGCGACCTCCAGATGCTGGGCGTGGTGGAGCTGGACGGCCAGCCGCAGGTGCTGCTCAAGAAGACCGCTACGGGTGAGAGCCGCTACTTCGGCAAGGGCGAGAACGCTTACGGCTTTACGGTGGACGAGATCCGCGAGAACTCCGTGGCGCTCCTGCTGAACGGCAAGTCGGAGAAGGTGGCGATGCGGACGGACGTCACCATCGAAGGGCCCGGCGCGGCGACCGTGGCTTCGGCCAGCGGCATCGCCGGCGCAGGCAGCAGCAGCATGGAGCGGACCCGTGATCGGAGCAGCCGCCGGGAGCGCCGCTCGGGCGGCGGAGACAGTGAAGCCGGCGGCGAGAGCAGCGGGGGACGGGGCATCCGTCTCTCGGAGATCTTCCGCCTTCAGACCGCCGAAGAGCGGCTGAAGAAGCTGGAAGAGATGAAGCCCCAGCTTACCGCAGAGCGCTACGAGCGCCTCAAAGAAATGATCCAGCGCCGGTTCTCGAACCGGTCGGGCCGGGGCTCGACCGGAAGCTCTGAGTAAGCACCGGATCGACGCTCCACAACGAAACGAGGCAGTTATGCGTTCTCTTCCCAGTCAATCCGTGCTGATCGCCGCCGGCGCCGTGTTCGCCCTGGGCGCAGCGTGGGCCGGAGTGCTGTATCTCACTCCGGCGCCCCAGGAAAAGGGGCCGGACCCGCGCGTGATCCGCGAGCTGGCGAGCCGCGCCGCCGCGCCGGTGGAGCCGCCGACGCTGGGGGAAGTGACGCTTTCGGCCCCGCCCGCGCCCGTCGTTCGGGTGGACGCGCGCCCGCGACCGCAGCCGGCCGCCCCCCGGGCGGTGCAGCCGCAGCCCCCGCCGAAGCCGCCGAAGGCCGCGGCTCCCGCGCCCAAGGTGGAGCCGGTCGCTCCCACTCCGCCGCCCAGCCCGCGCGCCGAAGGGGAGGCGCGTCTCAAGGACGTCGCCCTGATGGGCGTGGTGTTTGAAGGCGGTAGAGAGCAAGCATGGCTGGTGAACCTCGCCAACCAGGAGCGGGAAGAGGCGCCCGTTGGTAAATCGATCTTCGGCTTCGAGGTGAAGGCGATCGCGCCGGAGAGCGTGGTGCTCACCCGGCAGGGAGAAGACTTCACCCTCCGCCTCGGCGAGAAGCCGATCACGCTGGCGACCGCTGCGGACAACTCTCCTGGCGACGGCGGTGACTTCGGCAACCGGGGTGGACGCGGCGGCCGGGAAGGATTTGGAGGGCGCGGCGGCTTCGGAGGATTTGGAGGCCGGGAAGGCTTCGGCGGACGCGGCGGGCCGGAAGGCGCCGGCGGCCCGTCCGACTGGCGCGAGCGCTTCCGACAGCGCTTCCAGGGCGGCGGCGGACCCGGCGGAGCGCCGGCGGTTTCCACCACCTCCAATAACAATAACGGCGGCGGCCGCAGTTGGGGCGGCGGAGACCGAGGCGGCCGCAGCAGCGGCGGGGTCACGACTATCGGCTCCAGCAGCCCCAGCCCCGCGCCCAGCACCAACAACTCCGGTCCCCGGATGGACATGGGCGACATGATGCGGGCCGCCTCGTGGGGCCAGCAGCAATCGGGGATGCAGCAGCAGCAGAACAACCAGCAGCGGCGGACCACGAACCCGCAGACTTCCCGGCGAACGGGCTCGCGGTTGACGGGGAGCAACATCGACATGGAGGATCCGCCGGACCCGATCGCCAACCCGCAGACACTGCGGCGCCTGGGAGATACGACGGGCCAGGCTTTCGGGCAGTCGCGCCAGCAGGTGCAGCGCAGCTACAATAGGGGCCGCGGTCAGCAAAACAGCGGCTACGGCAACACGGGCAACTTTGGCGGGGGCAGTAACTTCGGCGGCGGTAACTTCGGCCGTCGCTAGTCCCGTTCGGTCTTCACGCGGCCTCGGCTGGGGAATTCAACCCCGGCCGAGGCGCTTCTTACTTCTCCACGAGCTTCCGCTCCCGCCCAGCGTTCTTTTACCCCTCATTCACCCGGAGATCGGACCGCTCGACTGCTACCCCGCAGCCGGCCGGAGCGATCCGACAGGTTTCGCGGCGGCCTCGGTTGCTTTCTGGGCCGGCGCTTCCTTTAACTAATCAATATTCCGCCCGGCGGCCTCCCGCCGCCCCGGACACGTCTGCGGCGCGGTCGCCGTGGACGGTCTTCTTCACTGGTTTTACATACGCCCATGACACGTCTCTTCCGCCTTTCCGCAGCGGCGCTGCTGGCCGCCGCTCTTGCCGCCTTCCCAGCCGCTCCGGCGGCGGCGGCGCAGGGCTCGACCCTGATCATCGTCCCCAAGAAGTCGAACCCGAACCAGCTCATCTCGTTCAGCTTCCAGCAGGCGCCCATCGACGACGTGCTCCGCTTCCTGGCGGACGCCAGCGGCAAAACGGTGTTCAAGGACGCCACCGTGGAGGCGTCCGTCACCATCCGCAACCAGAGCCGCATCCGGGTGGCCGACGCCGTCAAGCTGGTCCAGACCTTCCTGGCCCTCAAGGGCTTCGCGCTGGCGGAGACGGAGGACGCGATCGTGGTGACGCCCTCCGCCGTAGCGCGGCAGCGCGGCAACGCCCCGATCAGCACCGGCAAGAGCCTGGAGGCCATCCCGCGCGGCAAGCAGATCATCACCCACATCTTTCCGCTCACCACGGTGGACGCGGTGCGGCTGCGGGAAGAACTCCAGCCGCTCTTCCCCGCCGGCTCCGGCATCTTCATCGTGAACGCGGAGACGAACTCGCTGATCGTGATCGATGAAGCGGACAACGTCCGCCGCGTGGCCGAGATCATCAACCTGGTGGACAAGGGCCTCACCGATCAGATCGCGGTGGAGATCATCCGGCTCAAGTTCGCGGATGCGGCGGAGGTGTCCCAGTACCTTACCGAGCTGTTCCGAGCGGACGACACGACCCGCGCGCCGCGCCCCCAGGGAGAGGGCGGCATGGCGCCGGCCGCCGCGCAAAGCGGCCTGGCGGCGCTCCGCGGCCGGGTGCGTTTCGCGGCCGACCGGCGCAGTAACTCGGTGATCGTGCACGCCACGCCCGCCAACATCGAGAGCGTGCGGCGCATCATCGAGCAGATCGACGTCAACATCGCGCCGCGCACGGAGTTCCGCATCGTGGAGCTGCGCTACGCGGACGCCGTAGGCCTGGCCGATCAGCTCAACCAGCTTCTTGACCCCACGAACCGTACCGGCAACCGTGGCTTCTTCGGCGGCTTCGGCGGCGGCGGTGCCAGCACGAACAACCAGGACCGCGGTCTTCAGGACTACCGCGTGGTGGCGGACGTGCGCACCAACAGCCTCATCATCACCGCGCCGCTCGATCAGATGGAAGGCCTGGTGGAGCTGGTGCGCAAGCTCGATGTGCCTTCCCAGGTAGAGAGCGTCGTACGGGTGTTCCAGCTCAAGAACGCCATCGCCAGTGACGTCGCCAACAGCCTGCGGACCCTTTTCCAGGGCAACCAGCAGGGCGGCGGCTTCGGCTTCAACCTCTTCGGCGGCGGCGGACGCGGGCAGGTCCCGCCGAACAGTCCGCTGGACCTGCTGCGGCAGGTGACCATCGTGCCGAACGACCAGACGAACCAGCTCCTGGTGAGCGGTCCGGCGCAGACGTTCGAGGTCATCGAGCAGCTCATCAGCGAGACCGCGGGTCTGGACCGCCGGCTGCCGCAGGTGTTCATCGAAGTGGTGATCGCCGACGTGACGCTGGATGACGAGACGAAGTTCGGCATTGAGTGGAACGCGATCTCCGGTACGAGCGTGGGCGGCACGAACTTCGGGCTCACCTCCCCGACCGCCGATCCGACGGGCTTCCGCTACAGCGTGTTGAGCGACAACATCCAGGCGACGCTCCAGGCGCTGCGGACCACGGACAAGATCAAGATCATCTCCACGCCCCACGTGATGGTGACGGACAACAGCCCGGCGCTCATCTCTATCGGCGAGCGCATCCCGTACGCCGGCGAGACGACGATCACCAACGGCGTGGCGCAAAGCTCGGTCGACTTCCAGGATGTAGCGATCACCCTGAACGTGACGCCGCACATCTCGCCCGGAAACCACATCCTGATGGACGTGGACCAGGTGGTGAACTCCCTCATCGGGTTCATCAACGTGGGGCCGAACCAGGTGGCGCCGCGCACCACCAGCCGGCGCGCCGGCACCACGGTCATCGTGGAGGACAGCCAGACCGTAGTGCTGGGCGGCATCATCAGCAACGACGAGCAGAAGCGCGTCCAGAAGGTGCCGATCCTGGGCGACATCCCCTTCCTGGGGCAGTTGTTCCGTAACACCGTGAAGGCGAAAGGCCGCACGGAGCTGGTGGTCTTCCTCACGCCGCACGTGGTTCGCAACCCGGGCGACGCCGACAAGATCGTGGGTTACGAGCGCCAGCGCCTGGATGTCGATCCGCTCAAGGCTCCCTTCCTATCGAAGCCGCTGGACCTGAACTACCTGCGTCCGGAGAACGTGTTCCCGCGCAAGCCGGATTACGTGCCCGCGCAGCCGCTGGTTCCGGAAGAGCCGAGCATGAAACCGCAGGGAACCCCGCAGGAAAAATAGGGATAGCGCGCCAACTATCCAGGGAGCGGCAGGAAGGCGATCGACCTGCCGCTCCCCTCCGCTGGAAAGCAGAGCTTGTCCGCTTGCTTTTCAGGCCGGAGTTGCTAGAAGTCCCTGGTCTACGGACTTTCGCGGGGCTGACGGGCCGCGGCCTCGCCGCGACGTTTCCGGTTCTTCAAGCGGAACGCTCGTCAGCGCTCAGGAGGCGGACTCCTCTTACGGGTACCGGTCCGCCGTCGCGCCAACGAAAGGAGCATCCCTTGGGTACCATCCGTTTTTGCCTCCCGCGCGTTCAGCGTCTTTGCGGGGCCACTCTCCTCTCTCTCACCCTCCTCGGCTCCGTTGCTTTCCTCCCATGCACCGCCCGCAGCGCGGACCGGGTGCGGATTGTAGTAGACGGCCAGACGATCCCCGTGACCAACGCCCGCGCCAGTGTGCGCGACACCCTGGCGGAGGGAGGCGTGAAGCTCGGCGCGAATGACGAGACCTCGCCGGCGCTCGACGCGCCCGTTCCCAGCGACGGAGTGATCCGCGTCTCCCGCGTCACCTATTCCGAAGGCAGCATCGACGTCAAGGTTCCGTATCCGACGGTGGTGCGCCCGGCCACTCGCGGCCAGCGGCCCTACCATCCAACGGTGACAGGAGAGGGCCGGAACGGCCTGAAGCGCGTTACCTACCGTGCGAAACTGGTAGACGGCCGCGAGGTGGAGCGGACGACCGTGGGTGAAACCGTGGTCCGGGAGCCGTCGCCGCAGATCGTCACCTCGCGCCAGCCCTATCAGCTCGGCTCGCGCGGCGCGTACACGGGCAAGCGGGCCCTCGAGATGCTCGCCACCGCCTACGATCCGGGTCCCGGCAGCTGCGGCAAGTACGCCAACGGCCGCACCTGCAACGGCAAGCGGGCCGGCTACGGCATCGTGGCGGTGGACCCGAAGGTGATCCCGCTGGGGACCAAGCTGTTCGTGGAGGGTTACGGCTACGGCATCGCCGCCGACGTGGGCAGCGCCATCAAGGGCAACCGGGTGGACCTCGGCTTCAACTCCCGCAGCGGCTCCTTCGCGTGGGGCAAGAAGTGGGTCACCGTGCGCATCGTCGACTGACCGGCGACGTTCTATGGTACTATGGAGGGGGAGGCGGCGCGGGCCGCCTCCCCCTCTTTTTGTGGGGCGGTAACGCAACGATGGTAAACCTGGCGTCTCCGGCAGTGGTGAGCGAGATCCTGCGCCGGCGCGGCCTCCAGCCCAAGCGGCGCTGGGGGCAGAACTTCCTGCTGGACGCAAATCTGCTGCGTAAAGTAGTCGAAGCCGGCGATCTCCAGCCGGAGGACGGCGTGCTGGAGATCGGCCCTGGCCTGGGAGCGCTGACGCAGGCGCTCGCCGCGCGGGCGCGCCAGGTGCTGGCGGTGGAGATCGATCCGGGGCTGTACGCAGCGCTGACCGAAGAGACGCTGACGGAGCTGCCGAACGTGCGGGTGCTCCACGCCGACTTCCTCCAGACAGACCTCGCCGCGCTGATCCCCGAGGCCCTGGGCTCCGGCCGCCACCCGGTGGTCGCCAACATCCCGTACAGCATCACGAGCCCGGTGGTGGTTCGCCTGCTGGAGCATCGCCATCTTTTCAGCCGGCTCATCCTGATGGTGCAGAAGGAAGTGGCGGACCGGCTCGTCGGCCAGCCCAACACCTCCGACTACGGCTCCCTGACGCTGTTTGTGCATCTGTATGCCGACGCGCGCAGGGTGGCCCACGTCCCCCGGAGCGCGTTTTTGCCCGCCCCGGAAGTGGACAGCGCCATCGTCCGCCTCGACGTGCTGGAGGCGCCGCGCTATCCGGAGCCCGAGCGCTACCTGGCGGTGGTCCACGCGGCCTTCCAGCAGCGGCGCAAGAACCTGGCCAACGCGCTTACCGGGCCGGCGCTGGGCTGGACGCGCGAGCAAGCGCGGGTGGCGTTGGAGGCGGCGGGCGTCGATCCCGGCCGCCGGGGCGAGACGCTCTCGCCGGACGAATTCGCAGAGCTGGCTCGCCAATGGCCCGCCGGAAAGGAATGATGGGGCTTCAGGGCGGGAGCGACCGGCTCCGACTGCCGGAAGCCGTTCTGGCGGCGGGCCAACGGGGCTACCGGGATAGAGCTGAGCCGGGGTGAACTACGACGGTCACAGTGAGCTTCCTGCTTCCCGGCTGAACGAAGGAGCTCGTCGAACGGTGGGTACAGCGCCCCGGCCCGCGAGCAAAGTCTGCCGCTACCCTCTGGGTTCACCACCCTTACGCCGCCGGTCGGTCGGCGGGCAGGAGCGGGGTTGCGCGGTAGGGAATGCGTAGCTATGAACGAGTGGCGGCGGAATAACCGATGTCTACTGGCCCGCCAATCGTCCACGGTTGGACCTTTCATCAGGAGGAGAAACGATGGCTAGCCTGGGAGCAGCGCTTGCAGCACTAAGTAACGAGTTGGGCTAGTTTTCGGAGGATTCAGGGAAGGGCGAACGTGGGAAGTCTACGAGCAAAGCTTGCCAGCTCACTCGGAGGTCTCTCATGGTCGTTCACCCTTCCCTGACCCTATTGTCGGGT
>Ga0216301_1000447_pt1 | contig 10487 bp, 3 predicted proteins | sample 4hB_Boncat_minus_FD_156203 | JGI IMG/M metagenome (GOLD analysis project Ga0216301, IMG submission 156203) | Terrestrial sediment cell enrichment communities for BONCAT metagenomics from Utah, United States - 4hB_Boncat_minus | ecosystem: Environmental > Terrestrial > Deep subsurface > Rock...
TGCCTTCGCAGCCCCCCGACCCCCGCACCCCGGCCCAGCGCTACTACTCCCGCCGGCGGTTCGTCCGCCGCACCAGCCTGGGCGTGCTGGGCCTGTCGCTGGCGGACTGGCTGCTGCTGGAGAAGCGTGCGCAGGCCGGAACCGGCGCTTCCGGCGGCCGCGCGAAGAACGTCCTCGTCATCCTGGAGCAGGGCGGCCTCAGCCACATCGACACCTGGGACCCCAAGCCGGGCCTGCCGGTGGATCACCGCAGCCCCTACAAAACCATCTCCACCCGCGTGCCGGGCATGGAGTTCACCGAGTTGCTCGCGAAGACGGCCCGCGTGGCGGACAAGCTCGCGGTGGTGCGGGGTATGCACCACACTATCGGCGACCATCCCGCCGGCACGGCCTACATGCTCCAGGGCAACAACCCGAACGGCCCGGTGAAGTACCCGGACGTCGGCAGCGTCGTCTCCCAGGTCATCGGCTCCGACTGCGCCTACCTGCCGCCCTACATCATGATCCCCGGCAACAGCGAGCAGGCCTACAACACCACCCACGGCTTCCTCTCCGCCAGCCGCGCCGCCTTCAAAACCCAGGGCGACGACCTCGCCGATGCGAAGTGGTCGGTCGCGGGCCTCCAGCCCTACGTGGGCAGCGACCGCATCGACCGTCGCCGCCAGCTTCTCGGCCGGCTCGACGCCCCCTTCGCCTCCCAGGCCGCGAACGACTACGTGGACGCCGCGCGCAACAGCTACGAGCAGGCCTTCAACGCCATCACCAGCCCCCAGGCTCGCGCCGCCTTCGACTTCTCCACAGAGACGCACAAAACGAAGGAAGCCTACGGCAAGGGCCACCGCGGCCACTGCTACCTGCTCGGCCGCAAGCTGGTGGAGGCCGGCGTCCGCTTCGTCACCGTGGATGTGCGCTGGCCCAAGTCCGGCGTTCCTGTGGATGGCGAGAACCTGAACTGGGACCACCACGACAACATGTACGTCAACGGCACCTGCGGCAAAGACCGCGTGCTGTGCGGCGGCGAGGGCCGCTACGGCATCGCCACCTGGCCGATGATGGGCAGCACGGACCAGGCCTTCGCCGCCCTCATCGAGGACATGCACGCGCGGGGGCTGCTGGAAGAAACCCTCGTCTGCTTCATCACGGAGTTCGGCCGCTCCCCCAAGATGAACAAGTGCCAGGGCCGCGACCACTGGCCGCAGGCTTACTCCATCGTCTTCGCCGGCGCCGGCGTGCCCGGCGGACAGGTGATCGGCGCCACGGATAAGGAAGGCGGCGAGGTGACTGAAAAGCCGCACACGCCCCAGGACTACGCCGAGACGATCTACCACAAGCTGGGTATCCGCACCGGCCTCAACCTCAAAGGCCCCGGCGACCGTCCCGTCGAGTTCACCGACGGCGGCCATGCCATCCCCGAGCTTTTCTAGTATTCTGCTAGGCCGGGAAACAGTACCGCGACCGTGAGGGAGTGTTTGACCCCGCAGCCGACTCCGTTCCCTCGTGGTCGCGGTACTGCTCTTGGGTTGCTTGAGACCTCTCACTTCAGCGTTGACACATTACTAACGCCCCGCCCTTCCACCATACAAACGATAGAGCCGGACCGCAGCCTCGCTGCAGTCCGGCTCTTTCTTGTTGCGCCAGCCCGATGCCTGGCCGCTACCGCTTCAACACGGTCACCGTTACGGTGGCCGTCGCCGTTCCGCCCTTGCCGTCGCTGACGGTGTAGCGGAAGGTGTCGGTGCCGAAGTAGTTCTTACGCGGCGTGTAGCGCAGCGTGCCGTCGGTGTTGATCGCCACGGTTCCGTTCGCCGCCGCCGTCACGCTCGTCACGCGGAGCGTATCTCCGTCCACGTCACTGTCGTTCGTCAGCACCGCGATGTTGATCGCCGTGTTCTTGGAGGCGGTCGCCGTGTCGGCGCCGGCGGTCGGGGCGTCGTTGACGGGGCTCACCGTCACCGTCACCCGTCCGGTCGCCGTTCCGCCCTGCCCGTCGCTCACCACGTACGTGAAGGTGTCGCTTCCCGCGAAGTTGACGTTCGGCGTGTAGACGACCTGGCCGCCGTTCAACTGCACGGTCCCGTTCGCCCCCTGCGTCACGGAAGCGATCGAGAGCGGGTTGCCGTCCGCGTCCGTGTCGTTCGCCAGCACGTCCAGCGTCACCGCCGTCTCTTCCGGAGTCGCCGCCGCATCCGCCCCCGCGACGGGCGCGTCGTTCACCGGCCGCACCGTCAAGGTCACGGTCGCCACGGCGCTGTCCGCCGCGCCATCGTTCACCTTGAACGTGAAGCTGTCCGCCCCCGCGAAGTTCGGCGCCGGCCGGTACGTGAGGTTCGGCGCCGTCCCGCTCAGCGTCCCGTGCGCCGGCCCGCTGGCGATGCTGAAGGTCAGCGGGTCGCCGTCCGCGTCGGCCGCGCCCAGCGTAATCGGCGCGGAGCCGTCTTCATCCAGCGCCACGTCCTGGCCCGCCGCCGTGGGCGGATCGTTCACCGGCGTCACCCGAATGGTCACCATGCCCGTCGCCGTCCCGCCCTGGCCGTCGCTCACGCTGTAGGTGAACGAATCGCTTCCCGAGAAGTTGGCGTTGGGCGTGTAGACGACCTGGCCGGCGTTGATCACTGCGGCGCCGTTGCTCGGCTGGGAGACGGCGGTGAGCGTCAGCGGGTTGCCGTCCGCATCGCTGTCGTTCGCCAGCACGTTCACCGTCACCGGCGTCTCCTCCGGCGTGGTGGCGGAGTCCGCCCCGGCTACCGGCGCGTCGTTCACGGGTCGCACCGAGAGAACCATCGTCGCGACGTTGCTGTCGCCGGTCCCGTCGTTCGCTTTGAACGTGAAGCGGTCCACGCCCGAGAAGTTCGGAGCCGGCGTGTAGGTGAGGTTCGGCGCGGTCCCCGTCAGCGTCCCGTTCGCCGGCCCGGTCACGATGCTGAAGGTCAGCGGATCGTTGTCGACGTCCGTGCCCCGGAGGGTCAGCGTGGCGGGAGTGTCCTCGGCCACCGACAGATCCTGGTTGGAAACCACCGGCAGGTCGTTGACGGGCGTGATGGTGATCGTCACCACCCCGGTCGCCGTCGCGCCCTGCGCGTCCCGCACCGTGTACGTAATCGAGTCTGTGCCGTGGAAGTTGAGGCGCGGCCGATAGGTCAGCTTCCCCTCGCTAATGGTCACCACGCCGTTGTTGCTCTGCGTCGCGCTCGCCAGCGTCAGGGCGTCGCCGTCCACGTCTCTGTCGTTCGCCAGCACGTCGATCGTCACGGACGTGTCTTCCGCCGTCGTCACCGCGTCCGGCCGCGCAGCCGGCGGATCGTTGACGGGCAGGACGTTGAGGGTGAACGTCGCCACGGCGCTGTCCACCTTCCCGTCATTCACCTTATAGGTGAAGCTGTCCGGGCCGTTGTAGTTCGGGCTCGGCGAGTAGAAAAGGTCCGCCGGCAGCGTGCCGGTCAGCGTCCCGTGCGCCGGTCCGCTGACGATGGTGTACGTCAGCGGATCGTTGTCGACGTCGGAGCCCTGCAGCGGCGTCAGCACGCGGCCGTCCTCGTTTACGGATCGGCTCACGTTCGCCGCCGCCGGCGGGTCGTTAACCGGCGTCAGGGTCACCGTTACCGTGGCCGTCGCCGTGCCTCCCTTGCCGTCGCTGATCGTGTAATTGAACGAAGTCGTCCCGTTGAAGTGCAGCTTCGGTGTGTAGGTGATCTGCGCTCCATTGATCTGCGCCGTGCCGCTGGTGGGCTGCGTTACGCTCGAAATCGTCAGCGCGTCGGCGTCCGGGTCGCTGTCGTTCGCCAGCACCGCGATGTCGGCCGTCGTGTCCTCCGCAATCGTCACTGCGTCTGCCTGGGCCGTCGGCGGCTGGTTCGACGACTCGGCCGTGACGGTGATCGTGAACGTCTGCGGCGGGCTCGTGTCCACCCCGCCGAACGCCGTCCCGCCGTTGTCCCGCAACCGGACGGTCACCACCGCCGTGCCCGCCGCGCCGGCCTTGGGAGTGTAGGTGAGCGTCCCCTTCGCATCAATCGCCGGCAGCGTGGCGAAAAGGGCGGGATTGTCGGTGGAGACGATGAACGTGAGCGTCTGGCCCGCTTCCTCCGGAGGCCCGGCGCTGATCTGCGTGGCCCACTCGAAGTACGTCCGGGCGCCGTTCGAAACCACGGTCTCGTCCAGGCCCTTCAAGAAGCTCGGAACGTCGTTAACCGGGTTGACCACCAGGTTGACGGTCGCCGGTTGGCTCACGCCGCCGCCTCCGGTCACGCGGAAGGTGAACCGGTCGATACCCCCGTAGTTCGGAGGCGGGATATACAGCAGGTTCGGCGCGCTGCCGGTAAGGACGCCGTGCTCTGGCGTGGTCAGCACCTCGTACTGCAGGTCGCCGCCATTCCCCGAGCCGCTGAGCGTCACCGGGACCGCGAGGTCTTCGTTCGTGCGGACCGTCTGCGGGGTCGCCACCAGGCCTCCCGCGCCCAGGCGCACGAACCGGACGCCGTTGTTCACCGTCCCGAACAGCAGCGAGCCGTCCCGCGCAATGCGCAGCCGCCCTTCCTGGAACGCGTGGTTGCCGGGGTGGTCGAACTGGTTCTCGAAATCGAACTGGCCGACCACCGCGAAATCAGTGGTGCGGTGCGCCTTCACGTAGCGGGCGCTCGGGTTCTGCCAATCCGCCCAGGCAAAGTAGACGATGTCCTGAAACGGATGGTACGCCACGCCGATGGGCTGTGCGTAGGCGTACACGCCTACCTTCGTCTGGAAGAGCGCGTCCTGGTTGTAGATGTACGTGCCGCCGTAGGTCGGGACGGCGTACTGCATCCCGTTCCGGCTGATGCCTACCTCATAGTTGAACCAGCTCGTGCCCAGCTCATAGCCGCTCCGCCGGATCGACGAGCCGTCCACCACGCGGAAGCGCCCGTGCGGGCCGTCCGAGCTGTTGCTTTCCGCCAGCGCGATGTAGTTGCCGTCGGCGCTGGCCGAGACCATGGAATTCTGATTCACGGACGCCACCACGCTCCAGACGCCGGTGGCGGGATGGTAGCGCCGCAGCGGCGTCCAGCCGGAGCCGTGGAACCGGGCGGTGATCAACGCGGCTCCGTCATTCCCGAATGCGATGGCGAACGTCCCGCCGTCCAGCCAGCCCGGGTCGCGCGGGAACTCCACTTTGCGGACGGTTAGCGTCTGCAGGTCCACCTGGTGCACCCAGAGCTTGTCCGTCGCGTGCAGTTGGTCCGCCACCAGCAGCGTATTCCCGTCCGGCGAGAGGTCCAGCCCCATCAGGTCGCCGTAGATCGGGATGGGGGAGAGGTAGGTGTTGGTCGCCGTGTTGTACCGCACAACCTCGCTCTGGGTGATGACCTGTTGGCCCGTCGTCGAGTTCCAGGTCTTCACCGTCCGGCTGATATAAAGGATGTTCCGGTTCAGGTCGTGGACCATGTCCACTCGCCCCGGCGCGCTGATGAACGTGCCTTCGGCGGCGGCGGGGCGGGGGACGAGAAGGAGGAGCGCGAAGAGCAGGAGCGACCGGAGCAGCAATCGCCCGACTGACGACGAGCTGGCTTTCATTGAACTACCTCATTGACGATAGCAGGATGGACCCGGCGCGGCTGTGCGTCGGACCAGTAGCAGTTCCGCAGACCCCGAGAGCGATTCATCTGGGCGACAGGGCGTCTCCCAGCGCCGGCGGCGCCCGGCCGCCGGCGTCAACCTCCGCCGCCGCCAAATGGATTTCGGGGCGCTGTAGCGCCCGTCCATTGGAGAGGGGAGGGTAACCGGCTTGGGGAGAGGTCAGGGCCTGGGCAGACCCTTACTCGGCCAGTTGGGGAGGGGCCGAGGATTACCGCTGCATAGTACGCCCTGACAGGGGTACGTTCCCTGCTTAACAGGGAACGAAACGCCGCATCTCCTTAGAGACCGTGTGAGGACCAGCTTCAGTAGGCGAGAGCGAGCGAGGAGCGGTCAGGCTAGAAGCGGAGCGACCTCGATCTCGAAGCATGATCGGGGTCGCTCGGGCGACGTTTACCCCCCGAACGGGGGGACGCATGACCGCCCCGCAGCCGCTCGCAGCCAGAATGAGGTTCTCACACGGTCTCTTAGATTTAAGGGAACGGAGAGTGCCGAGGTGCGGCTCCCTTCCCCTGAACTTCTCTCTCCCTTCTCCGTCCCTCTCTGCGTCTCTGCGTCTCTGCGTCTCTGCGTCTCTGCGTCTCTGCGTCTCTGCGTCTCTGCGTCTCCGCGTCTCTGCGGTTCAATTCGGATAGTCTTCTCCGTGCCCCCTCAGTGACTCCGTGTCTCCGTGGTGAAATCTCCCCGGCAGGCCGGATCGCTACTTGGTAATCGTAAGCGTGGCGCTCCGCGTAACGCCGCCGTAACTCGCGGAGATAACCACGTTCCCTCGGGCGGTTCGGTCCGTCGTAATCGTGAACGTCGCCGCCGTCGCTCCCGGCAGGATGGTCACGCTCCCCGGCGTCCCAGCCGCCGCCGGCGCGCTGCTGGACAGCGTCACCACCACGCCTCCCGCCGGGGCGGGGCCGCTCAGCGTCACCGTTCCCCGCGCCGTCTTCCCGGCGCGCACGCTGCTCGGCGAGAGCGTCAGCGACGCCAGCGAGAGGCTGACGTTCGCGGCGGGCGTCACGCTCACAGCCGCGCTCGGGGTGCTCTCGTTGCCGCTGGCGTCCACCGCCGTCACCCGGTACCACCAGGTCGTCCCGTTCGCCAGGGCGTTCTGGCTGAAGGCGGGCGCAGCCAGCGTCTGCGCGTTCTGCCGGGTGTAGGCGCCGTTCTGTAGGTCGCTGCGGTAGACGTGATACCCCGCCAGGTCCGCGTCTGGGTTGGCGCTCCAGCGCAGTTGGACGCTCGCGTCTCCCGCCGTCGCCGATAATCCCCCGGGAACGCCTGGGGCCGTTGTGTCGATGCCCGCCGCCGCCAGCTCGTAGCAGCCCAGGTCCCACGCGCCGCCCTGCGGCCGGGGCAGCCCGGCCCGGTCCACGAGGACGTCCAGCGGAGCCGTCGTTAGCGCCGCGCCCCGGTCTAGCGCGGGCGAAGCGGTGGGTAGGGTGTAGTCTCCCAGCGCCGGGTTCGCCCACAGGCCGTCGATGGGAGCCGAGAAGGAATGCAGATCGCGGCCCCGGCTCTGCCACTGGGCCAGGCTAATGCGTGTGGAGCCCCAATCCGTGGTCACCCAGTCCATCACGTTGTAGTCGCTGTCGGTGTTGGCCGCGTCCTGGGAGGTGGTGAACTCCAGGCTGCCGCGCCACAGGTGCCGGTTCTTCAGGATGTTGTTCCGGAGCGTGATGGGCCCCGTCGTCTCCGAGATGTGGACGGCCCAGCGTCCGTCGGCGGCCTGGTCGACCGTGTTGTTCAGGATGCGCAGGTTCCGGGGTCCCTGGCCGCCCTGGTCCCGGTAGGCCGAGATGCCCGTCGCGTGGTTGCCGTAGACGAGGTTATTCCGCACGGTGCTGTCCTGCACCCCGTCCATGTTGATCCCGGAGCCGCCGCCCACGCCGTTGTTGAAGACGACGTTGTTCTCTACCAGCGCGCCGCTGATGATCCCGTCGCCGCCCGCCCACACGTCGCCGTTCATGTGGAGTCCGCAGCGGGCGTTGTCGTGCAGGCGGTTGCCCCGCACCCGCGGCCGGTCGCCGCTGTTCGACACGTAGATCCCGTGCTCGGCCCGGCTGCCGTAGCAGTCGTTGTTCTCCAGCAGCAGGTCGTCCGAGAAGTCGGTGAAGATGCCCCACACCGCGTTATTGCCGTACACGCCGTTGCGCACCGTCACCTGGGGCGACTGGTCCACCCGTACGGCGGCCCGGTTCGCGTTGAACGAGTGGAGTCCGTCCAGCACGATGTGCGAAGAATAGGTGACGAAGATCGTGTCCCGGTTGTCCGGCCGGTCGGTGGTCGGCAACACGTTCACGTTCGGCCCGCCCGCCTGGATCACGATCGGGGCGGCGGCGGCGCCGTTCAGCCCGCGCACGTCGAAGCCCAGGTAGGCGCCGTCCGCCACCAGCACCGTGTCGCCCGCCCGCACCACTTGCAGCGCCCGGCGGATCTGCCGGAACGGCGCCGCCTGCGTCCCCGCGTTACCGTCGTTCCCCACGGGCGCCACATGGTAGACCGCCGCTGCGGCGGGATCGGCCAGCGCGGCGGACAGCAGTACCGCGCCCAGCGTCCAGGGGCTCGTTCGGCGGCGCTCGCTTGAGGGAAAGACGGATAATCGCATAATGCTCCTGCCTGTTAATGGAATAAACCGCGCCGGACCTCGCGGATCGCGCCCGGCGTCGTGTAGTTTCTGGCGGAATCCGCCGGCAGGCGGGATGGGCCTTTCGGAAAGCGTGGGACCGCCATTCGCAGGGGAGGCCCTCCTACGAAAGGTGGGTAATCCCCGGCCATCCGAATGGCAGTACGCGCGGAGATCAGCGGCGGCGGGCACGGCCGGAACCATTGCCCGCTAGGCGCGGTATGTGAAGAGGGATGAATCCCTGAAACCTGGAGCGGCGTCGCGTGACACACTCCGGGTGCTGTTACTCGAGTAACATCCGGGGGCGCTTCCCCGTGGCGCGAGAACCGTTCGAGAAGGAGCTGCGATCCGTATGAGCACCCACGTCCACAGCCCCATTGGCCGCCGCAGCTTCCTCGGCATCGGCCTGGGCGGCGCCCTCGCCGCGCTCACCGGTCTGGACGCCTCCGCCGCCGAGCCGCCGTCCAGCGCCCGGAAGCGAACCGGCCGCGCGAAACAGGTGCTCGTCATCTTCGAGCAGGGCGGCGTGTCCCACATCGACACCTGGGACCCCAAGCCGGACGCGCCCGCCGAGCACCGCAGCCCCTTCAAGCCGATTTCCACGCGCGTTTCCGGCATGCAGTTCACGGAGTTGCTGGCGAAGACGGCCGGCGTCGCCGACAAGCTCACCGTCGTGCGCTGCATGACGCAGCCCACCCCCGGCGTCGGCAACTCCCACCCCAAGGGCTCCCAGTACGTCTTCTCCGGCGAGGCGCCCGGCGGTCCGCTGGAGATGCCGGACATCAGCTCCGTCGTCGCCCAGCGCCTCGGCACAGACGCCCTCTACCTCCCATCGAACGCCCTGCTGCCGGGCACCAGCGAGCAGGCGGGCACGTCCACCGTCGGCTTCCTCCCGCCCGGCTTCGCCGTGTTCAAAACCGGCGGCAACCTGGCCGATCCCGGCTGGAAGGTCCCGAACCTGGGTCTCCTGGCCGGCATCGACGAGCGCCGCTTCAAAGACCGCCGCGACCTGCTCAGCGCCCTCGACGTCGGCTTCGTGAACGCGGGCCGCGCCAAGGATGTCCAGGCGATGCGCTCCCTGCTGGCCCAGGCCGGCGACATGCTCACGAACCCGCTCACCCGCAAAGCGTTCGATCTCGGCACGGAGCCGGCCGCCCTGCGCGAGAAATACGGCACGGGGCACCGGGGTCAGTGCTACCTGATGGCCCGGAAGCTCATCGAGTCCGGAGTCCGCTTCGTCACCGTGGATGTCCGGGAGCCGATGAGCTCCTTCCGGGACGGCAAGCCCGTGCGCTACGACGGCGGCAACAACATGAACTGGGACCACCACGACGCCATCTATTCGCAGACGCACACCAACGTCCCGAACGGCGGCGCCGGCTCGGGCCGCTACGGCATCGCCACCTGGCCCATGATGGGCAGCACCGACCAGGCCTTCGCCGCGCTCATTCAGGACATGCACCAGCGCGGGCTGCTGGACGAGACGCTGGTCTGCTTCGTCACGGAGTTCGGCCGCACCCCGAAGATGAACGAGCGCCAGGGCCGCGACCACTGGACCCACGCCTTCAGCTTCGCCTTTGCGGGCGCCGGCGTGCCCGGCGGCCAGGTCGTCGGCTCCACCGACCGCGACGGCGGCTACATCACCAGCCCGATGACCTACACCCTGGAAGACTACGCGGCCACCATTTACGAAAAGCTCGGCATCGACCGCAGCCAGCCCATCCATACGCCCGTCGGCCGCCCGATCTATCTCTCCGCCCGCGGCAAGCCGATCCCGGAGCTATTCTGATGGGGAAGGCAACCGTCCCCCAGCAAAGCCCTTCGACTCTGTAGGGTGGTGTCTCCGTCCCCGCCTGCTTCCGAGCTTTGGGCAGGTCAGGCCAGACGGCGCCGCCTGATAGGACGGAAAACGGTGCCGCGACCATGAGGGTAGCTGTCACCGCCCCGGCTCTTGTCGCACTCTCGGGCGTTTGACTACGTATCGACTACAGACAATCATCGTAGAGCAGAATTTGGAGTCGTCGCTTCCCAGCGACGTCCTCCGGGCCGGTGAGCACCACGGCATCCGACCAGCACACGACTCTCACGAGACTTGCTAGGGTGCTCCGAAGCACCCCTGTTCGCCGTTTGTCCATCATCGTGCCGATAGAGGGGTCGCCGCGACGACCCCAAACAACCCCGGCCTCTGCGCCGCCGCCATGTAGAGAGATCAGGAGATCCAGGCGCCGGAGCGGAAAGAGACAGATATATACCCCCCCACCCCCTGCGG
>Ga0216301_1000448_pt1 | contig 10484 bp, 5 predicted proteins | sample 4hB_Boncat_minus_FD_156203 | JGI IMG/M metagenome (GOLD analysis project Ga0216301, IMG submission 156203) | Terrestrial sediment cell enrichment communities for BONCAT metagenomics from Utah, United States - 4hB_Boncat_minus | ecosystem: Environmental > Terrestrial > Deep subsurface > Rock...
CACATGATCAGACCCTCACTGCAAACAATCGGCTGGGCCATAGCCGTCGCACTCGCGGCTACCGTGAACTTGGCTCCGGTTAGTCTTAGCAAACCGAAGACGCCGAACCACGCTCAACGGGTCGCCTCACTCGAAAGACAAATCAATGAACTCAGGGCTCAGATCAGGACGTTGGAGCGAGTCCCTGGGCCAAGAGGCGAACCGGGCCGGCCGGGGCCACAGGGGCCGCAAGGCCCTGCCGGTCCGAGAGGCGAACCGGGCGTGGCTCCGCCGGAAGTCGAGAAACTGCGTAAAGCCATCGACAAGATCAACGAACACACCGACACGCTGAAGACCCATGACCGACGCTTGAAGGAGTTGGAGAACTAGGGATCGGTTTGCAGACCAAACCATCCGGGTCAAGTTTTCCGCCGTGCTTCGGCGCGCCAGGCTGAACCATGACTCACACCAAGCAAATCGTGTGTGCACAGTGCGGTTACGAGAATCCGCAAGCACACAACTTCTGCGGCTCCTGCGGCGCGCGGCTCGATGCGGACCTGGCGCGCGCAATCCCCTCACTGCGCCAACTGGTTGACCGCGAGATTGAAGAATCCCTCAAGACGCGGTATGGCGACTCGGAAGTCGTAGCGCGTGAGCTTGCCGCGAAGGCGTGGGAGAAACTGCGGAGTTGGCTTGTCTTCTACGGTGTAGTCGTTACTGTCGCCACGGCTACTCTCGGGGTGTTAGGGTACAACGAACTCAAGGACGTATTCGGGGTCGCCGAAAAAGCTGAGGCAGACCTCCAGAAGGTCGTGACGAGCTCGAAGGTATCTGCGGATGAAAGCCTGAAAGCTGTCAGGAACGAGGCGGACGCGCTCGATCTAGATCTTCGAACCTTACGACGGCAGTATCTTGCGGGGACTAAAGACGTGGAGAGTATCCTCAACCGTGTGGATGAATTGGAAAACCGGGCGAAGGTGCTGCAAAGGGCCTATAGTGGATTGCCAGAGGTAAAACCTTGATTACAAGTCCGTGGGGGAGTGAGGCGCCACTTTGGCGGGAGCGAATATGCTGGACCTGCACACAACGGAAGGCACCTCGAAAGGCGTATCGGTCTGATGCATCGAAGTTCTCCAGTTACGGAAATGGCTGCTGTGACGATATTTGATCCTGCCGCTCGGCCCTTTGACACCAGAGCATCTGTGATGCATGTCAGGCAGTCAACTCCGATCACCAGACGTCCTTATTCAAACCAGGCGATGTTTCCTGGCGAGCGGACGTCCGATGTATCAACAGGGATCCCATCCACCAAAACGATATCCCAGAAACACACCATACGACGGTGGCGTTTTCGATATCCTGAAACGTCCATAAGGAGCGCGGGAGGTTAACATGCCTGTCATTTATGTCCATGGCGTCAACGTCCGAAAAGACACCCAGGGTGATTACGAGCGAAAAGAAGCAGCACGCAATGAACTGCTTCGGCGCATCGTCCTCAAGCCTCTCGCAGCAAAGGCAGAGAACCCGAAAATCGCACAGATGGAGATCGTCAGCCCCTACTGGGGAGGATTTGGTGTCCAATTCGGCTGGGGCCACCAGTCGGTGCCAGCTACGGGTCTGCAACATCTGGGTCCAGATGATGCCATGACTCCTCAATCCGACTTCGAATTTGCGGTCATGGTTCGCGAGTTGGCCCATGCTGAACCGGGAACTCTTCTGCAATCCCTCGGTGCGGATGACGGGGATCTGAAGCGAGCCGCCCATCGGGACCTTCCTCGTTTTCTTGAAGCAGTCTTCCTCCCCATTATTCTCGGCGAGCAGGGACTGCCCATGGACGTCGTTGCTGAGAACTGGACAGCTCTGGGACTCTCGGAAGCCCTGTTATTAATGGCGTCGCGAGAGGTAGGGCAGGATGCAACCACACAGGCTGCCGTCGGCGTGGCGTCCTCGGATGATGAGGTGATGGACCTTTTGGAGGAACGCGTGCTGGAGCAGTACGAGGTGCTCCAGCAGGCGGCGCGCCAGGCTCCCTCGACTCCCATCCCTGGCAGTCTGGAGCCGCTTGGTTCGCAATGGTTAGACCGCCTACGCGAGGGGGTCGGGGAACTCTTCACTCGCGCCCGCAATGCTCCACAACGGGCGGCGACCCTGGGACTGCTCGGGGCTTACCGCCGACCGATCCACGAGAATCTGACTCGTTTCGTGGGTGATGTCTGCGTCTATCTCATCCAGCGAGAGCGACAGCAACCAGGGTTGATCGGCCAGTCGGTTGTAGACGCTATCCGTAGCGCTGCTCGCAGGCACCCGGACGAACCGCTGATTGTCCTGACCCACTCGATGGGTGGAAATATCGTTTACGACGTCCTCACGACTTTCGCAAAGGAGGTGAAGGTCGATGCCTGGGTCTCCGTGGGAGGACAGGTAGGCATGTTTGAGGAAATGAAAATATTCGCCGCCAGCAACGGATTACTGGTGGCGCCGCAGCAGGTCAGGGGCCTCAAGCCTCGAGTCCGGTACTGGCTGAACGTGTATGATCCGGCGGACATCCTCAGCTTCCTCGTGAAGCCGGTGTTCGCAGAAGCAGATGAAGACCTACTCTTCCGAACTGGGGAGAGCGCGATCAAAGCTCACGGGGAGTACTTCAACCGGCCCGCGTTTTATGAAGCGCTTCGCGACCGACTCTTGCAGAGGCTTCCTTGATGCTGGTCTATGACAACCGAGCAGCGGTCGGGCAAAACCCTGGGCTTCACGCACTGATCGTGGGAGTCAGCAATTACCCGCGGCTCCCGTCGTTCCCTGAAAAGACCTCATTGAGTGGCCCACCCACCTATGGGATGCGACAGCTCACCAGTACGGCGCTTAGCGCCTATCGGATGTACGAGTGGCTACTAAGCTGCCGGGAATTGTTGCCGGTTCCCTTGGCGACCATTCGATTTCTCGCGTCGCCTTCCGGGGTCGAGACGGAGATCGAGGCACGCCTGTCTGGGTTTGGCGGCGCCGCCACTTTGGAGCGCTTCCAGGAATCCGCTATCCAGTGGAGGGATGATGCGGCCCAGCATCCCGAGGGGGTAACCTGCTTCTACTTCGCCGGCCACGGAGTGGAGAGGAATAAGGGCGACCAGGTGCTCCTTCTGGAGGGGTTCGGCAGTCCGAATGCCGCTCCGTTGTTTCATGCCGTGGATACACATACCCTGCGTTACGGAATGGCGCCCTCTGCCCGGCGTCCTAACATCGCCCGCCGGCAACTCTATGTGGTAGACGCATGCCGGATGCTGCCGGCTGAGTTTCAAAAAATCCAAACTCCAATCCCCACGGCGGTCTTTGACGTGCCTCTCCCGGGCATTGACGATCGACGGGCACCGATCTTCTATGCCGCAGTTCCCGGGGCGCGGGCCTGGGCCGTGAACGGAGAGCCGACATTCTTCTGCACAGCGCTTCTGGAATGCCTGAACGGACTCGGCGCGCGGGAACCGGACGAACTCTTGGGCGCGTCCCAGTGGCACATCTCTTCGCACTCTCTGGCGAGCGCCCTGAGTGACTCGCTGCTCCGGCAAGAGCAGCGACGGCTTCAAATGGGAGGTCATCCGGCGGACAGGCTAAACTTTCAGGTGGATGGAGCTGGAGAGGACTTCATCCTGACCAATCTGAGCGGGGCCCCAGTAGTTGACGTGGACCTCATCATCGATCCGGCCGGAGCGCTTCCGCACGCCCGCGTCACAGTGATCGATGACGAAACAGGGCAGCCGGTCCGGACCTTCGAACCGCCGCTCTCGCCACATCCGTATCGAGACCGGTTACAGGCTGGGATGTACCGGGTGCGCGCCGACTTCGCCGCGCCGGTCGCCGGCTATCGGTCTCGTGAGCGCGCCTTCCGGCTGGTCCCGCCGCGTATCCCTCCGATGAAGGTCAGGGTTGTCTGATGAGCAAGCTGCACTTCGATTTTCAGTTCCGCTCGGGCGAAATGTCTAATGTGGATCTCCCAGTAGAGGTTCGGGGCTTGCGGGAAACCACGACTCCAGCCCAGGAGAAGCAACGCGGCCTAACGCTTATCCAACGGAGCTCGGTCTCTAGGTCGGTTGATGTCGATCCTGGCGTCTACTGGGTCACCGCCCGGTTGCCGAGCGGACATGAGTTATCCGCGCGAGTCGCTGTACAATCCGGAAGGGATGTCACGGTCGTCCTCAAGCCGGATCCGGAGGATGTTTCATCGAACGAGGATCGTGAACTGTCCCACTTCATCGGCGGAGTGTCTCTATCGACACCTTGGCCCGAACTGGATGCAGCGGATCCAGATGCGGTGTGGGGAGATCTGCAGAGCCTCGGGGGTGAAACGCTAGACATGCGCCTGCGGGCCTTCCAGGGCAATCTGATCGGAAGAGCCTACGTAGAACAGGATCCAGCGTCGTGGAGCCACACGGCGCGCCGGGAGGGAGATGGCGTCACCTTCGAGGTGCCTGGGCGCGATGCTGTCCAGTGGCTGCAGTTGGTTCAACGGGGCCATCCCCCGTTGAACGTTATGCTTCCAGCTTATGGGCAGAGCGACTGCCAGGTGGCCGTCCTTCGTCGGGAGTCGGAGGCGGAGGGCGTCCCGATCACCTGGACTGTGGAGGTGTACCCTCAAAATCGGGTGGCGCACGCGCTGCTCCGGTATCGAGATCGAGGTGATCTGGAGCAGGCGGCGGCGGCGGCGACCTCTCCGGCAATGGACGGGGAAAACCTGCTCGCAGGCAAAGCGCGGGACCCCATCGGGGCTGTGATTGGCGCTTACTCACTCCTTCGATTCGGCCATCTGGATCGGCTTCATGACTGGACCGGAAACCTGATGCGCCGCTTCCCGGAACTTCCGGACGGGGCAGCCATCCAAGGTGAGCATTTCGCCCGCCTTGGCAAACACGCCCAGGCACTCGACGCCTTCCTGGCCTTGAAGGACCGTGGCCTACCGCTCTTCACTGACGGCCTAGCCTTTGCATTGCAGCGTCTCGACCTGTACCTTCAGGCGACTACAGAAACGGAGGCCGTTTTCTCGCCAGAGCTCCTGCGGCGGGCTGGAGCGCTCCGCCATCGGTTCGAGCGGTGGTCGCCATGGGTCAACTTTGGGGGAACAACGCTCTCCTTCACCGGTTTTGATCCGGCGCTACCCGACGCTAAACCGTTCACCCATGAGCTAGGTCTAGTCGCCGGTATGGACCTGACGCTCTTCCTGCCATGACGAGATCACATGCGGGATCAGCCACATAACGTCCCGACCAGCGCTTGATTGTCTCTATGACGTTTCCTCTATTCCATCTGCAGATTACCCTGCGGCGCTCTGATGCGCCGGCAGCCGCTGGGCAGGGAGCTACGGAACAGTATACTGCGAGCATGGTGCTCGACAGCCCGCGGCACGCGGAGCTTCTCTGTCCAGTTACCGGCCGTGTTCACCTAGACCTGAATGCCCTGACGAACCTGGCCCGGCAGTGGGATGGGGCAGGCAAGAATGACCACCAGCAGGCGGTCGAGTATGGGTGGCGCCTAACCCGGAGATTGTTCCACGACGTAGAGCTGAGGGAGCGATTTCAGCTTGCGATGACCCTGACCGCCCAAGCGGCTGGCGCACGCCTCCGAATCCAGCTTTGTATCGATAATGAAGTCCCCGAATTGCACGAGATTCGGTGGGAGAGCCTGCTCAATCCAGCAGACCTGAATTGGCTTCTTGCAGACCCCGATTCCGGAGAAGACTCAATAGATCCTGATCTGCCGGCGGATCAGGAAGAGATCCCCTGGCTGTTGGCGAATGAAATAATACTTTTTTCGCGCCTCATCTACAGCAATGATCTGCGGCTCGATCAGTCCCGAGCGCGGGACAAGCTGCGAGCTCTGGTCGGGATTGCTGATCCACAGGCAACCGGCCTGGCGCGGGTTCAGGTTGAGTTAGAAGTAGAGCACGTTCAGGAGAGCCTGAAAGGCCTACGCGTGGATGTGCTCACCGCAAAAGCCAGCGACCGGGTCAGCTTAGAGACCTTGATTGCGCGGCTTCAGGATGGATACGACATCCTCTACTTGATCTGCCATGGGCGCCGCAATCCCCTCCAGACCGGGACGGAACTGGCCCTGGAGAATGCCGCAGGCGGCGCGGATTGGGTTTCGGGCAAGCGGCTGGCAAATCGCCTCAATGCGCTGCGGCACCGGCCCCGACTGGTCGTGCTCACCGCTTGTCACGGCGGAGAAGGGCTGACCACGGACGGAGTTCTTGCAGCCGTCGGTCCTTGTCTTGCAAGCGAAGGCATCCCGGCGGTACTGGCGATGCAAGGACCTGTCCGAATGGAGACAGCCCGCGCGTTCTTCGGTCACTTCTTCTCACAGTTGCCGCGCAGTGGAGGCGAGGATGGGTTGCAGATCGACTCTGCTGTGGCGAGCGCCCGCACGCGGATGGCGGAGCGCCTCGACCGCTGGATGCCGGTCTTGTTCACCCGGCTGAAGGAAGGGCGACTCCGCTGGTATGATCCAAGTTTCTCGGATGCGAACACTGAGAGGCGTTGGCAATCTATCCTCGACAGTATCGAGCGGGAAAAATGTACTCCCATCCTCGGCCCGGCGGTGAGCGAAGCTCTTTATGGCTCGATCCGGGCGGTAGCGTGCCGCGTCGCAAAGAAGTGGAACTTCCCACTGGGTGAGCACTGGCACGAGCATCTGTCACGGGTCACCCATTTTCTCGAAATAATGGAAAGGCAGCAGACCATGCTGTCAGCGGTTCAGAGCGCGATTCAGGATCAGCTTTGGGACCGCCACCGTCATAACTTCCCTCCCTCACTGACGTCCAAGAGCCTGTTCATGGAGCTTCTCTCAGCCGCTGGGAAGGTAGCGCGGCAGAGTCCCGACGATCCGTATCAGGTGCTAGCGGGGTTACCCTTCTCACTCTACCTTGTTGCAAACCCGGATCCGGCTCTGGAAGACGCGTTATGCGAGCGTCGCTCTCGCCCGATCACGAAGCTGAAAAAGGTGCAAGAGTTCATCCAGTTGCTGGAACAGCAACTAACGCAGTCGGTTCAGAGTGGTGTCGCCGGCGGCAACCTTCTTCAAGTGCAAGCAGACCTCCGAAAGGTCCAAGATTCCGTTTCCCAAGCATTGCTGGCCGGCTCGGACATCATCCTTTGCTTGCGCAGCGCGCGGGAAGGCGGCCAGTCGATAGCTGGCGCGCTTCGTCTATTGGCAAACCGCCTGGAGCAACCGGGAGAGCCGCTGCCTTCAGGCTTCGAGAACCTTAAACTGAGGGGCGAGCAACTTAACGACGCATTGGATGCGGCATGGAAGTCGGTCCGCACGCTGCCACGACGAGAGCTCTATCGATGGAAAGAAGACAATCCTGACGCTGATCCTATCAACTGGGGGGAAGTGCATCTGGGACAGGACTCCAGCTACACCCCCTCACTGGAGGAGCCTCTCGTCTATCACCCTTTTGGCCACTGGCAGCACGAGCAAACGGTAGTCCTCACGGAGGACCAGTTTTTAGATTATCTCATCCACATGGGCAGTTCGAGCGTCGAGATGCCGACAACTGTAAAAGAGGCGCTGAGCGATCGCTCGCTACTTTTTATCGGCTTTGAGATGGATGATTGGTCGCTGCGCATCCTACTCCGGTACATCCTCAGCCGTGGCGGATCCCGTAAGCTACGCCGCCATCCCCATGTCGCCGTTCAGCTCGATCCGGATCGGAGCCGCCACTCCGATCCGAAGCAAGCCCGTGAATTCTTCGAGAAGAGTCTAGGAGGGCAAGCGGCAGAACTAGACATCGCCATCTTCTGGGGAACGGTGGAAGACTTTACCCGGGAGTTGCGGGCTCGCTGGCGAACGCACACGAATTGCGATGTGGGTAATAAGGAGGTGACACGATGAATCCAGCGACCGCCCTGGCGACCGACAACCCATTCGTCGGGCCTCGAGCGCTCCAGGCAACTGACCCGATCTTTGGCCGAGACCGCGAACTTCGCGATCTTAAATCCCTCCTCATCTCCGAGCGTGTGGTTTTACTGAACGCGGCTTCCGGGGCCGGAAAGACCTCCCTAATTCAGGCGGGTTTGCTCCCCGCGCTCCAAGAAGCTTTTGACGAGATCCTGCCGATCATGCAGGTCTATGGGCAAGTCGCGATTGGCCGCAAGCCCCGCAACGCCTATACCTACCAGGCAATCGGATGTCTGGAAGCAGCCCGACCCACGGGAGCCCCGTCTGGGGAGCTCGACCGGCTCACGCTGGAGGAGTACCTGGCGTGGCGAGATGCTGACGGCGACGGGGTGGCGTGGCGAGAGTTCTCAGACGCTCTCCCACCGGCAGGATTAGCGTCCAGCAAGGGGGTGCGGCTGCCGGCTCATGATACTGATCGGCTGCTGGTTTTCGATGAGTTCGAAGAAGTCTTGACGGCCCATCCGGCGGATGTAGCCGAGAAGATCGAGTTCTTCCAGGAATTAGGGGCGGTTCTTCGTAGCCGTAACTGGTGGGCGGTGTTCTCCATGCGTCATGAGTATGTCGCCGCGTTAGAACCGTATCTGCACTTCCTCCCTACCCGACTGGCGACGCGGATGCACTTGGAGCCCTTATCTCCGGACGCCGCCAAGCTTGCTATTGTCGAACCGGTGCGGCGCCAAGGGGTCGAGTTCGCGCCAGCGGCGCTCGAGCTCCTAATTAATGATCTCCGGCTTATCCGCATTCAGAAACCTGACGCACGGACGGACATTATCCCCGGGCCGTTCGTAGAACCGGTCCATCTACAGGTTGTCTGTCATCGCCTCTGGGAGGCACTCGGCGGAGCGCAGTTGATCACTCCAGAGCACATACGGGGCTCAGTCAAGGTCAAGAGAGCCTTGCAGGAGTTCTACGACCAGGCTGTTCGGAGAACGGCCAAAGACACGGGCGTCGCGGAACGCGCTATGCGGGAGTGGTTTGACCTGCACCTGATCACCCCGGAGGGCTTCAGAGGACAGGTCATGCTCCAGCCGAACGAGAGCCAGGGGCTTAAGAATGAGGCCATTCGACTTCTGAACGACGAACACCTCGTCCGCACCGATCGGAGACGCGGCATCACCTGGTTCGAACTGGCCCACGACCGCCTCATCGACCCGGTCCGGGATAGCAACGTGGAGTGGTTTGCGAAGAACCTACACGGATTCCAACAGCGCGCTCTCGCTTGGTGGAAAGGGGGGCGAGACGAAAAGAATCGGGGAAGCGATCTCACGCTATCGGTGGTCGAGGACCTCATCAGTTGGGCCGAGGAGCCCTTACAAGAACTCAGCCTGATCGATCAGGGCTTCCTGGACGCATGCCGTAACACCCGCGCCCGTTTGATCGATGCGCAGAGGTTTCGAGAGGTCGTTGAAACCACTGCCGCTCGCTTGGCTGCCGAGGCACTGGTCCAAGCGTATCGCGGACAGCTGGATCTCGGGCTATTACTGGCCCAAGAAGCGTTTAACGCGCGGGTCAGTCCCTCGTCCCGGCCTGGGGAGGCTGCCGTCACGGCGCTACTCACCCTGTTAGGCATGCATCCGCAACTGGAGACTTATCTCCGTGGGCATGAGGACATGGTCTATGCGGTTGCCTTCGATCCGACGGGACGCTTCGTGGCGTCTTCAGGCCGAAGGGGAATGGTTATCGTGTGGGATGCTCACACATGGCAGCCTATTGTAACGGAAAGGGCGCACACCCAAGCCGTGGACGCACTGGCGTTTAACGCCGAGGGCACACAACTGGCTTCGGCCAGTCGAGACGGCAAAATCCAGCTTTGGGACCTGGAGAGCGGCAAACGAACCTTTGACTTCCAGGCCACCACCCAAAAAGAGGTGCGGCGGCTAGCGTTCAGCCCCGACGGCGCTCTGCTGGCGGCAGCCGGGAAGATGGGACTGGTGCTCTGGGATCTACAGAGCCAGCCTCCCGTCGAGAAGCGCTGGCTACAGCAGGAGAGCGCCGTACTGGCAGTAGCCTTTAAGCGTGACGGCTCCCTGTTTTCCGGTGGCGACGATCGGCAGATCACCTGTTGGGATCCGGTCGCCGGCGTCGTGCTTCACCAGCTTCCTACTTGCCATGAAGACGACATCTACGCGCTCGCGTCGTCCCGTGACGGTGAGTGGCTCGCTTCTGGCGGCAAGGACGGCCAAGTCCTGCTATGGGATCTCAAGGCTGCGGAAACAGAGCCTTACCGGGTCGCGAAGCGTGACGGCGTCATCTGGAGCGTCTCGTTCAGCCCGAATGCGTCCCTACTGGCGTTCAGCGGCGGGGACAAAACGACGATCCTCTGGGATCTTGAGACCCGGCGCTTCCTGGGCCCTCCACTAGCTGGGCATAGCGATCAAGTGAATGAAGTCGCGTTTGGTCCCCACGGGGCGGCGCTCGTGACCTGCGCCGATGACAAGACAGTCATCTTGTGGAACCTTCCGAAGCGACAGCCACTGATCGGGCACAGTGGAAATGTGACTAGTCTTTGTTTCAGTCAAGACGGGCGGCGCCTGATCACCGCAGATCGACACGGGACCGTCCTGGTA
>Ga0216301_1000449_pt1 | contig 10436 bp, 10 predicted proteins | sample 4hB_Boncat_minus_FD_156203 | JGI IMG/M metagenome (GOLD analysis project Ga0216301, IMG submission 156203) | Terrestrial sediment cell enrichment communities for BONCAT metagenomics from Utah, United States - 4hB_Boncat_minus | ecosystem: Environmental > Terrestrial > Deep subsurface > Rock...
GGAGGAGATCGAAAAGGTGTTCGGCAAGAACATCGCCCGGCTCGTCGACGGCGTCACCAAGCTCTCGAAGATCGAGGCGCAGAGCGAGAGCCAGCGGGCGGCGGAGAACCTCCGCAAGTTCCTGCTGGCGATGTCGGGCGACATCCGAGTGCTGCTGGTGAAGCTCGCCGACCGCCTCCACAACATGCGCACCCTCCACTTCATCGGCAATGAGGAGAAGAGGAAGCGCATCGCCCGCGAGACGATGGACATCTATGCGCCGCTTGCCGAGCGGATCGGCATGTACGAGTTCATGCAGGAGATGCAGACGCTAGCCTTCCGCGAGCTCGAGCCCGACGCCTTCGCCTCGATTGCAAAGCGTCTGGAGCAGCTCCACAAGGGGGAGGGCGACCTCATCGAGCGGATCGGCCGCGGCCTCAAGGCGCACCTCGAGGCGAACGGCATCGAGGCCGAAGTGCAGGGCCGCGAGAAGCATCCCTTCTCGATCTGGCGCAAGATGGCCGAGCGCCATGTGAGCTTCGAGCAATTATCCGATGTGATGGCGTTTCGCGCAATCGTCGGAAGCGAGGATGAGTGCTACCGAACGCTCGGGCTGATTCATCAGCGCTGGCCGATGGTTCCTGGCCGCTTCAAGGATTATGTCTCGACGCCCAAGCGCAACGGCTACCGCTCGCTCCATACGTCAGTCATCCACGACGAGCAGGTCAGGATCGAAATCCAGATCCGCACGCGCGAAATGCACGTGCAGGCTGAGCACGGCCTTGCCGCTCACTGGGCGTACAAGGAGGGCAAGGCGGTCGCGCGGACGCAGCACCCCTGGATCAGCGACCTCATCGAGATCCTCGAACATGCCGGAAGCGCCGAGGAGCTGCTCGAGCATACCCGGATGGCGATGTATCAGGACCGGATCTTCGCGTTCACGCCCAAGGGAGAGCTCATTCAGCTCCCCAAGGGCGCGACCCCGGTCGATTTCGCTTATGCCGTCCACACCGACCTTGGCGACCAGACGGTCGGGGCGAAGGTGAACGGGCGGGTGATGCCGCTCCGAACGCCGCTGGACAATGGCGATCAGGTCGAGATCCTCGTCTCAAAGGCGCAGCATCCGCAGCCGAGCTGGCTGGGCTTCGTCGTCACCGGCAAGGCGCGGGCGAAAATCCGGCGCTTCGTGAAATCGAAGGAGCGCGAGGAGACGGTCGCGCTCGGCCGCAAGATATTCGACGAGATCGTTCAGCGCCTGCCGGCGCCGCTCGGTTGGGAAGCGATGGCCGAGGCGCTTCGGCGTCTCCACTTCCACGACGACGATGCGCTCATGGAAGCGATCGCTCTGAAGCGGATCGACGACGTGCAGGTGATGGAGGCTTTGATCCCCGGCTCGACCGGCCGCGCCGGAGTGAAGCCCCCGCCGCAGCGCCAGGCGATCTCGATCAAGGGCCTGACGCCCGGCGTCGCCTTCGACCTTGCGGAATGCTGCCACCCGATCCCCGGCGACCGAATCGTCGGCCTCCGCCGCGAAGGCACCGGCATTGAGGTGCACACGATCGGCTGTCACCGCCTCGCCGACGGCGTCGATGCGGACTGGGTCGACCTCGCCTGGGGCGACGAGACCGACGGGGGCGCCGCCCGCCTCTGCATTGTCATCAAGAACGAGCCGGGGTCGCTCGCGGTGATCACCGGCATCTTCGGCCATCACGGCGCCAACATCGTCAGCCTCGACCAGACCAATCGGGACGGCGCTTTTCACACCTTCAACCTCGACGTAGAGGTACACAACGTTCAGCATCTGATGCGTATATTGGCAGCGCTGAGAGCTACCGATGTGATTTCGACAGCCGAACGCATCTGACGAAAGGACTTTTTCATGATCGAGCAGATCGATCGCCGCTTCTTCATCGGCGCGCTCGGAGCCGCCGGGGCCGCGGCAGCCCTCGTCGGCAACGCCGCCGCTTTCGCTCCCGCAGCCGCCCAGCCGAGCTTCGTGATGTGGCACAGCCCCGGCTGCGGCTGCTGCCTGCAATGGGCGAAAAGGATGGAAACGGCGTTCGGGCGGAAGCTGCCAGTCATCGAGACCCATGACATCGCGGCAGTGAAGAAGGCTCGCGGAGTGCCGGACGAACTCCAGTCCTGCCACACTGCGCTCATCCATGGCTACGCGCTTGAAGGCCATGTCCCGCCCGCTGACATCCTTCGGTTGGTGAAGAGCAAAAGTCGGATCGTGCACGGCCTTGCGGTTCCCGGAATGCCCGCCGGCTCCCCCGGCATGGACGTGGGCCACAACGTCAAGCAGCCCTACCAGGTGTTCGCTTTCGGTGCGGGCGGCAAGAAGTCGGTCTTCGCCGCCTACCGCTGATCCGATGACCGACACTCCGGCATCGATGACCTATGGCGATTATCTCGCCCTCGACAGCGTCCTCGGCGCGCAGCATCCGATTTCGGAGCTGCACGACGAGATGCTGTTCATCATCATCCACCAGGCCAAGGAGCTCTGGCTGAAGCAGATCATCCACGAGCTTAAAGTCTCGCGCGAGCTCGTCCGCGAGGATTCGCTGATTCAGGTTCACAAGGGGCTGTCGCGGGTATCACGGATCCAGTCGGTGATGACGCTGAGCTGGGACGTGCTCGCGAGTCTCACCCCCAGCGACTATTCGAACTTCCGGCACGTCCTCGGCTCGAGCTCCGGCTTCCAGTCCGCGCAGTTCCGGCAGATGGAATATATGCTTGGGCTGAAGGATGGCGGACATCTCCGCTTCCAGGAAGAAGGCTCGGAGCGCCGCCGCGCGCTGAAAGAGGCGCTCAATCAGCCGAGCCTCTGGGACGAGGCCAACATGGCGCTTGCCCGGGCCGGGTTCGACCTGCCGCTGAGCGTGCTGGACCGGGACTGGAGCCGGCCCTATGAGCCCAGCCCCACGGTCGAGGCTGCCTGGGCGGCGGTCTACCGCGACACCAGCCGCTGGTGGGCCCTCTATCAGCTTGCCGAAAAGCTCGTGGACATCGACGATGCCCTTGCCACCTGGCGCCACAAGCATGTCGTCACCGTCGAGCGGATCATCGGCATGAAGCGCGGCACTGGCGGCACGGCCGGAGTCGCCTATCTCCAGTCAACCGTCTCGAAGCGCGCCTTTCCCGAGCTCTGGTCCTTGAGGACGGAGATTTAGCCGCCGGGGGTGCGGCAGGGGACTCGGCAGACCTCCCCCGGCGCGAGTCCCTTTCGGCTTCGGGCCACGGCGCGTTCCACCTTTTTGCCCGCTTCGGCCTGCGCGCGCGAATAGCCTTTCGCCTCGAGGCAATCATAGGCGTTGTAGAGCGCGGCGACCGGATCCATCCAGAATCTTCGATTGGCCCCGTCGCTGCAAAGCTTGATGTCCGCCTGCATTTCGGCCGCAGTCTTGGTGGGATGATAGACCTGAGTGGCGCAAGCGGGCGCGAGCAGGATGAGAGCCGCTGGGTACGCAAGACGCCGTAGCATCCCGCTTTGTCTCATCGAAAGCCGTGCATCGCAACTAGGGCCTGCTAACGGAAAGGTGACGAAAGGCCGCTACGAGAGGGGCCATGTCACCTCTTCGGGTCCACCTCATTGCCGCAGCGCGGCCCAACTTCATGAAAGTGGCGCCGCTCTGGCATGCCCTTTCTGCCGCGCCCGATTTCGAGCCCGTGCTCATCCACACCGGCCAGCATTACGATTCGAACATGTCGGATGCGATCTTCGCCGATCTTCGGCTGCCTGCGCCGGACCACCATCTCGGCATCGGATCGGGGAGCCACGCCGAACAGACGGCGGGCGTGATGATTGCGTACGAGGCGCTGGCGTTGCGCGAGCGGCCGGACTGGCTGGTGGTGGTCGGGGACGTCAATTCGACCGCGGCCTGTGCAATGGTCGCTGCAAAGCTCCACATCCCCATCGTTCACCTCGAGGCCGGGCTTCGCAGCCGCGACCGCTCGATGGCCGAGGAAGTCAACCGGCTCGTAACCGACGTCCTCGCCGACGTCCTTTGGACGCCTTCCCCGGACGCGGACGACAATCTGCGGGCCGAGGGCGTTGCCGAAGAGCGGATCGCCCGCGTCGGGAACATCATGCTCGACAGCTTCGAGATGGTGCGCCCGGCGATCGAAGCGGCAAGCGTTCCCGCCGAATACGGCCTCGGGAAGGGCCGCTACGGCGTTGTTACGCTCCACCGCCCCTCCAACGTCGACGAGTCGCGCCAGCTGGAACGGCTGGTCCGCGCCCTCGGGCAAGCGCAGCGGCGTTTGCCGCTCGCCTTTCCAGTTCACCCCAGGACCCGGCAGCGGCTTTCTTCGTCTGGCCTTGATCGGGTGCTTGAGTCGGATGGGGTCAAGCTGATCGCGCCTCTGCCCTACATCCGTTTCATGAGCCTGGTGCTGGATGCGGCGGCCGTCATCACGGACAGCGGCGGCATCCAGGAAGAGACCACCTATCTCGGCATCCCGTGCCTGACGCTGCGGGAGAATACCGAGCGTCCGATAACAATCAGCCAGGGCACCAATCGCCTCGTTCGGCCGGAGTCGCTGGACCGGGAGCTGGCGCGCGCGCTTGCGGTGCCTCGGACGCAGCTTCGCCGCCCCGCATTGTGGGACGGGCGGACTGCGGAAAGATGCGTGGCCGATTTAAGGATGCGCTCGCAAGGCGAGAGCACGGCCGCCGCGGCAGAATAGCTAGCCGCCCGGGCGAGCGCCAAGCTCCTCGATCGCCTGCCGGATCATCCGCTCGCGCGCCCCGAGGCTCGGGTGGGTGCGCATGAACTTCGGGATCGGGATGGGATCGTAACGGGCATAGAGCCTCCGCCAGAACGGGATCGCGGCGGACACGTCGTAGCCGGCGGCCCAGAGGAGCTTCAGCGACAGCCGGTCCGCTTCCTCTTCGGTGACCCGGACCCGGCCCGCATTCTTGCCGAAGCCCCGAAGGATGCCATGCGGCACCTTCTGCGCGTCGAGGCGCTGCGGGTGTCCCAGAATGTTGTGGGCGAGCTCGTGCGCCATCACCACCGCAAGCTCGTCCTCACTCGCCACAAAGTCCAGCATCTTGGTCGTCATGATCGCATAGCGGCCGTCGGCGAAGGCGTTCGGCTGGTTCGATTGGGCAAGGCGCCCGCGTGCAGGGCAGCCAAGCACGGGCTTCAGCGCCAGGCTGAGCGGGTGCGCGCCGCGAAGCGCTTCGAAGCGGAGCGCGCCGGTACGGGCTTCACGCTCAATCAGGGCGTCGACCTCAACAGCGAGCTGGCGGGGCTTTCGCGGTGCCGGTACGGCCGGGCGCGTGGGTAGGCGCGTTCCGTTGACTGAAAGAAGGATGTCCCCAGCCTGGACGCCGGCCCGAGCTGCCGGGCTTTCGGCGACCACCGCCAGAACGGCCGGCCCCTTGTCGAGGCCGTACTGCCTGGTAGCTTCGGCCTTGTCCGCCTTCGCATAATCTTCGAGGTGGTGGAGGGCCATTCCCGTCAGCGGGTGTGAAGCGCCGCAATAGGAGATCCCCCTGGCAGCGAGGCGATAAACGACCGTTGCGACTCGATGGTCGCCTGTCCTCAAATAGCTGGCGGGGGCGGTAAGGGGCGGGGTGCCGCTCGTGCCAAAGGCCTGCGGATTGCCGGTTGCCAATGCGATGAGCGCGAGGAGCGGAGCGGCCATGGCTTAGTTACATCCGAGCGCGGCCGAAGCACAAACGGGAAAAGGCCGGATGAAGAAGCGAAACTCCATCCGGCCTATGAACTATTTAACCCGATCGACGATCGGGGGCAGGTGCCTTACGGGCTGACAGGCAGATCGTCGTCGTCTCCGATGCCGCAACTATTGGCCGCGATGCACAAACCAAGAATGATCGCGATAAGCGCGATGAGCGGAATGATGAAACCGCCACGGAGCTCGCTGCCCTCAGCGTCTTCAGCGGCCGGAGCCAGCGCCCTCTGCGCCGCAACGGTCGGAGCGGCGGACTGCGCCGCAGCAACGGTCGGAGCCGCCATCAGCGCAACGGCCGAAGCCGCAGCAATAAGTCCCTTGAAAACCACGTCAGCTTCTCCCTTCGTACTCACAAACTTTGTGTCTGACTTCGGACCCTACTATCGGAGGGTTTTGTCAGTGTCCAGCCCAAAACCCTCTCCGGCCGAATTGAGAGCCGCTCGTTTAGCCACCATGCGGGTGACGAAGCGTGAAGGCCCAAACGCCTCTTCCATGGCAAAGTTCAATGCTGCCGCGCAAGCGGCCGCAGTTGCCTCACGGCGCTATGGCCGCTATCGAGGCGGGCGCAGTTTTTCGCCTCGAAAGGCCTGTTTTATGAAGCGCTTAGAGAGAGCGGCCGAAGCAGCGCAAGCCGCGGCGGCCGGCTCGCTTCTGTTTCGCCTGCGCGCGCTCCTCGCTGCAGCGCTCCTGCTGCTCGCACCGCTGCAAGCTCGGGCGGCCGTCGAAATCAGCTTCTACTCGCACGAAATGGGCTCGAACTTCCCGCACGCTTTCATCACCCTCCAGGGCACCGACGATCGCACCGGCCACAAAATCGATGCGAACTATGGCTTTACTGCAACACATATTTCGCCGTCGATCCTGATGGGATCGGTGAAGGGCGAGGTGTTCTCTCGCGATCCGGCGAAGGAAGCGAAGTATATCGCGGCCAGCGACCGCCATTTCAGCTTCACGCTCAGCGATGCGGAATATGATGCGGTCTTGGCGCACGTGGGGAAGTGGCAGGCGCTGAAGCAGCCTTCCTACAATCTCAACCGGCAGAATTGCGTGCATTTCGTGGCCGACCTCGCCGGGAGTCTCGGCATGAAGGCGGAACAGCCCCGCGCTTTGATGAAGAAGCCGCGCTCCTACACCGAGTTCCTCACCCGCTCCAACCGCGAGTGGCTCCGCATGCGCGGAGCCGCCGTCCACCGCGAGCCGCCCGCGAGTTGAGGGCCCCCGCCGCTTGACTTTCTTGTAGGCATTGACTGTTAGCGGCCGTCTCGGCGGCCTTGCAGCCGCCCCACCTTTTACCAGCGGATGATAATGAGCGCGGCCGACAATCAGCGAATCGTGGTGATAGGGCTCGGCTATGTAGGCCTGCCCTTGGCCGTGGCGCTGGCGAAAAGCGCCGACGTCGTGGGCCTCGACATCGACCGTCGCCGCATCGAGGAGCTGCGCGCCGGCCATGACCGGACCCACGAGGTGCCGTCGGACGTGCTCCGCGCTTCCTCGCTCTCGATCACGGACAAAGCCGACGACTGCAATGGCGCAGACATCTACATCGTCACCGTGCCGACGCCGGTGGACGCCCAGAACCGGCCGGACCTTCGCCCGGTCGTCGGCGCCTCCGAGGCGGTGGCGAAGATGCTCGACCCTGCGAAAAAACCGATCGTAGTGTATGAAAGCACCGTCTATCCGGGCGTCACCGAGGAAATTTGCGGTCCGCTGATCGAGCGCCACTCGGGCTTCAAGCGCGGCACCGACTTCTATCTCGGCTATTCGCCCGAGCGCATCAATCCGGGCGACCGTGAGCATACGGTCGACCGGATCGTGAAGGTGGTGGCGGGCGAGAATCCGGAGATCACGGAGCGGCTCGCGGAGCTCTATGGCAAGGTGACCAGCGCGGGCACCTTCCGCGCCGCATCGATCAAGGCCGCCGAGGCGGCGAAGGTGATCGAGAACGCGCAGCGCGACATCAACATCGCGTTCATGAACGAGATCACGCAGATCTTTTCGAAGATGGACATCTCCATCTGGGACGTGCTCGAGGCCGCCGGCACGAAGTGGAACTTCCTGAAGTTCCAGCCCGGCCTAGTCGGCGGCCACTGCATCGGCGTCGATCCTTATTATCTGAGCTTCCGCGCGCAGGAGCTGGGGCAGGAGCCGCACGTCATCCTCTCGGGCCGCTCCATCAACGACGGAATGGGCGGCTGGGTCGCCGATCAACTCCACGCGCGGCACGGCAAGCCTGGGCCGGTCCTCGTCATGGGCCTCGCGTTCAAGGAGAATGTGCCGGACCTCAGGAACAGCCGCGTGATCGATGTGATCCGGCGCCTGGAGGCGCTCGGCCACGAGGTGACGGTGCACGATCCGCTGGCCGACGCTGGCGAGGCGCAGCACGAATATGGGATCGTGCTCGCCGCGGATGCACTGGACCAGAGCTACGACCTCGTGGTCGTCGCGGTGCCGCATGCCGCTTATGGCGAGCTCAGCGACGAGCGCGTCGGCGCCCTCGTCGCCGAGGGCGGCCTCCTCGCGGACCTCAAGAACCTCTACGGTGGGCGCACGCTTGCGCGCGGCCTTCAGCGCTGGACGCTCTAGACGCCGTGATAGCTCCGGTACCAGTCGACGAAGTTCGGCACGCCGACGTCGATCTTGGTTGAAGGCCGGAAGCCCAAGTCCCGCTGGATCGCGCTGATGTCGGCATAGGTGTCGCGAACGTCGCCCGGCTGCATCGGCATCAGGTTCCGCTCGGCCTTGCGCCCGCATGCCTGCTCGAGGATCTCGATCATACGGGTTAGCTCTTCGGAATTGTTGTTGCCGATATTGTAGAGCCGGTGCGGCGCCTTGCTCCCGCCCGCTTTCTCGGCGCCGTCGTCGGGCGGAGGGTTGTCAAGGCAGGCGACGACGCCGGTGACGATGTCGTCGATATAGGTGAAATCGCGTCGCATATTGCCTTCGCCGTAGACGTCGATCGGGCGGTCTTCGAAGATCGCCTTGGTGAACAGCCACATCGCCATGTCGGGGCGACCCCAGGGCCCGTACACCGTGAAGAAGCGAAGCCCCGTCTGGGGGAGCCGGTAGAGGTGCGCGTAGGTCTCGCTCATCAGCTCGTCCGACTTCTTCGTCGCGGCGTAGAGCGAGAGCGGGTGATCGACCCGGTCCTCGACCCGGAACGGAAGGGTCGCGTTGCCGCCATAGACGGACGAGGAGGAGGCGTAGACGAGGTGGGAAGAGCGCCGGTGGCGCGCGATCTCCATCACGTTCAGATGCCCGACCAGGTTCGACTGGACGTAGGCGTAAGGGTTTTCGATCGAGTAGCGCACGCCCGCCTGAGCGCCCAGATGGACGATCCGGTCGAAATCCTGGTCGCCAAGCGCCCGGTCGAGAGCGTGCTTGTCGGCGAAGTCCACCTCGATGAGGCTGAAGGCGTCGCCATAGTCCGCCCGTTGCTTCGCCACGCGGTCGCGCTTCAGCTGCACCGAATAGTAATCGTTCACATTGTCGATGCCGATGACTCGCTCGCCCCGGTCCATGAGGCGCCGCGCCACGTGAAAGCCGATGAAGCCGGCAGCGCCCGTTACCAAAGTCGTCACTCGATCATCCTTTTAAAGTTGCGGACGCGCTTTGGCGCCGACGCGATCAGCGTTGCGGCGCCTCGCCGCGGGCGTGAAGAAACCAGCGTTCGCTGCCCTCGAGCCCGATCGCCGTCAACACGCCCGTCCGATAGGCGCCTGTATCGATGCCGATCCGGTTCGGCTTCTCCTCGGGACTTTCCACGATCGTGTGTCCGTGCACGACGACGACCCCGTGGTCGCTCGCATCTTCGAGGAAGCCCTCGCGGATCCAGCGCAGGTCGCCGCTCACCTGCTTTTCGAGCTGCACGCCCGGCCGGACGCCGGCGTGGACGAACAGATAGTCGCCGAAGCGGAAGGTATCGGCCATGTTGCCGAGGAATTTCACGTGGCTCTTGGGGACTGCCGCGATCAGCCGTTCCATGATATCCGTCTGGCTCGCGTTCAAAGCCCAGCCCGAGCTTACGCCATAGCTTTCAGCGCATTCAGATCCGCCATAGGTCAGCCAGCGCTGGACGAGGCCGTCATTGCCGCCAAGGACGCTCTCGAAGAACTCCTCGTGATTGCCCTTGAGGAAGATGGGCCGGCCGAAGCGGGGCGGGCTGTTGATCAAATGGTCGATCACGCCGCGGGAGTCGGGGCCGCGGTCGACAAGGTCGCCGAGGAAGACGAGCCACGTCTTGGCGGGGCCGCGGGCGGCATTGTCGGCCTCGATCCTGCCCAAAAGCTCGATCATCAGGTCGAGCCGGCCATGCACGTCGCCAATGGCATAGGCCCGGCTGCCGGGAGGGCCTTTCGGAAGGGACTGCTGTCGGGATTTGGAAAAAAAACGTGCAATCACTGTAGATCAAAGCTTCCCAAATCCCCTGCGGCGATATACTCGCGGATTGAGACGGTTCAAGTGCCAAGCCCCGACCGAAGCCGCAGCTGCGTGCTAACGGGTTGGTTCAGCGCCCAGAAAACTTCCAGCCGCTAAGCTTTTCGTCACGCGCGTCATCGTGTAGACGGGCGGGCAAGCTGGAAATGGTGAGATCGACGATGCGATTTTTTGACAATGGATTCAGCGTGCAAGCTGCGCTTCGGCAATTGGTCGCGGCCGCCTTCGGCGCAGTGATGCTAACGCTGGCTGCCTGCTCCTCCGGCGACACCAAGTCGCCGAACATCGCCTACCAGCCGCAGAACTTCGGAGCGCCGGAT
>Ga0216301_1000450_pt1 | contig 10426 bp, 11 predicted proteins | sample 4hB_Boncat_minus_FD_156203 | JGI IMG/M metagenome (GOLD analysis project Ga0216301, IMG submission 156203) | Terrestrial sediment cell enrichment communities for BONCAT metagenomics from Utah, United States - 4hB_Boncat_minus | ecosystem: Environmental > Terrestrial > Deep subsurface > Rock...
CTCGGCGAGGAGCTGAGGCGTGAGAAGGAGACGCTGGGGCGCCTCGTCAGCCTCGAGGCCGGCAAGATCCTCCAGGAGGGCCTGGGCGAGGTCCAGGAGATGATCGACATCTGCGACTTCGCAGTCGGCCTTTCGCGCCAGCTTTACGGCCTCACCATCGCCACCGAGCGGCCGGGTCACCGGATGATGGAGACCTGGCATCCGCTGGGCGTGGTGGGGGTCATCTCGGCGTTCAACTTCCCGGTGGCGGTGTGGGCGTGGAATGCGTGCCTTGCCTTCGTGTGCGGCGATGCGGTGGTCTGGAAGCCTTCCGAGAAGACGCCGCTGACCGCCGTGGCGGTCGAGGCTTTGTTCAGACGGGCGGTGGGGCGGTTCGGCGACGCGCCGAAGGATCTGCTGACGGTGGTGCAGGGCGGGCGCGAGGCGGGCGAGGCTTTGGTCGACAATCCGCTGGTGGCGCTCGTCTCGGCAACCGGCTCGACGCGCATGGGGCGGGAGGTGGCGCCGCGGGTGGCGGCTCGGTTCGGACGGACGCTGCTTGAGCTCGGCGGAAATAACGGGATGGTCGTCGCACGACGCTGCGCCGGCTGTTCGTGCACGAGGAGATTTACGACAGACTGGTCCCGCGGCTGAAGCAGCTTTGGGTCACCGTGCCGGTCGGCAATCCGCTTGCGGACGGGGTGCTGGTCGGACCGCTGATCGACGCCGCAGCGTTCGAAGCGATGCAAAAGGCGCTTCAGGAGGCGCGTGCCGAGGGCGGCGACATCGCGGGCGGCGAGCGGCTTCACGCCGACGCGGCCCCGAACGCTTATTACGTGCGGCCGGCGATCGTCGAGATGCCGGGGCAGACGCCGGTGACGCTGCGCGAGACGTTCGCACCGATCCTCTACGTGATGCGGTACGGCAGCCTCAATGAGGCGATCGCGCTCCACAATGCGGCGCCGCAGGGCCTGTCCTCGTCCATCTTCACCAACGACCTTCGCGAGGCGGAGCTGTTCCTCTCGGCCGCAGGCTCGGACTGCGGCATCGTCAACGTGAACATCGGGCCTTCGGGCGCCGAGATCGGCGGAGCGTTCGGCGGCGAGAAGGAGACCGGCGGCGGGCGCGAAAGCGGGTCCGACGCCTGGCGCAGCTACATGCGGCGAGCGACCAACACGATCAACTACAGCCGCGAGCTGCCGCTCGCCCAAGGCATCAACTTCGCGATGCCCTGAGCGGCATCCAGACTGAAAGCAGGATCATGATCGATTTTCCCAGCGAAGAAGTTCGCAGCCACTTTCCCGCGCTTCGGACGACCGACGAGGGCAGCGCCCGCGTCTATTTCGATGCGCCGGGCGGGACCCAGATCTGTGCTCCCGCGATCCGGCGGATGGTGGAGCATCTGGAGCGGGGGACGGCCAATTCCGGCGGCGCCTTTGCAAGCTCGGTAGAGACGGACGCGATGAGCGAGGCGGCGCATGAAGCGGTCGCGGACCTGCTCGGGGCCGAGGCGGGCGAGATCGCCTTCGGCCCGAACATGACGACTCTGACGCTCTCGCTGTCGCGCGCTCTGGCGCGGGGGTGGGGCGAGGGCGACGAGCTCGTCCTGACGCGGCTGGACCATGACGCGAACGTCGCGCCCTGGCTGCAGGTCGCTCGCGACGAGGGAATGACGGTGCGCTGGATCGACTTCGATCCGGAGACGGGGGTTCTGGACCTAAGCTCCCTGCCGGGCCTGCTGGGGCCGCGGACGCGGCTCGTCGCGGTCGGCGGAGCCAGCAACGCGCTTGGCACTCTGAACGACGTCGCGGAGATCGTGCGGATCGTGCGCGCTCATTCTGAAGCACTTGTCTTCGTCGATGCGGTGCAGTCGGTGCCGCATGTGGTGACCGACGTTCGGGCGCTCGGCTGCGACTTCCTCGCCTGCTCGCCCTACAAGTTCTTCGGGCCGCACCAGGGCGTGCTTTGGGGGCGGGCGGAGCTGATGAAGGGCCTCGAGGCCTACAAGGTGCGGCCCTCCTCGATCGATCCGCCGGCGGTGCGGTTCGAGACGGGGACTCCGTCCTTCGAAGGGCAGGCGGGGGTGATCGGCACGATCGAATATCTCGAATGGCTCGGCACCCGGCTCGGCGACGCAGGCAATTCCCGGCGTAGCCGGCTTGAGACGGCGATGCGGGCTTGCGAGCGCTACGAGCGGGCGCTGGGGGAGCGGCTGCTGGCCGGCTTCGCCTCGATATCGGGACTGAAGCTTTGGGGGCCGCCGACGATGGACGGGCGCGTGCCCACCTTCTCCTTCACGATGGACGGCCGAACGCCGGACGAGGTCGCGATGCACCTTGCGGCACAGGGCATCTTCGCCTGGTCCGGCCATTTCTACGCGGTGGAAGTGATCGCGCGGCTCCGGCTCGAGGAGGCGGGCGGGCTGCTGCGGGTCGGGCTCTGCCACTACAGCACGGAGGCCGAGGTGGACGCCCTGATCGGGGCGCTGGGGGAACTGATCCGCCGCTGAGGGCTTCCCGCCTGATGGGCCACATCATCCTTCTCGGCGACTCCATCTTCGACAACGGCGTCTACGTTCCGGGCGAGCCCGACGTCGTGAAGCAGCTTCGGGCCGGGCTTCCCTCCGGCTGGTCGGCAAGCCTCTGCGCGGTCGACGGCGCGGTCACTCGGAGCGTTGCGGCCCAGGTCGCGCGGGTGCCGGCGGACGCAACCCACCTCGTCGTCAGCGCGGGCGGCAATGATGCGCTCGGCGAGTCAGGCATTTTGAGCGCCCCGGTTCGGGTCGTCGGCGAGGGGGTGATGTTGCTCGCTGAGGCGCAGCAGAGGTTTGCACGGAATTACGAGGAGATGCTGGAGACCGTGCTCGGGCTGGGCCTGCCGACGGTGGTCTGCACGATTTACGACACGCCGCCTTCGGCGCCGAACCAGACGATCATCCGAACCGCGCTCGCCATCTTCAACGACGTGATCACCCGGGCTGCCTTCAGCCGCGGACTGCCGCTGATCGACCTTCGCCTCATCTGCAACGAGGAGGAGGATTACGCCAACCCGATCGAGCCCTCGGCGCTTGGCGGCCAGAAGATGGCGGCGGCGATCGCGAGCCTCGTCACGAACGGCGACGAACGCGGGCACCGCTCAGTCGTCGTGGCACGCTAGAAGCGGCACCCGAAAAGGTGAATGGAGCACGCGTGGTTGGCAGGAAACTGCGGGTTCTGACGGAACCGAAATAAGTGGTTAAGGCTTTTGCCCTCCGCTAGAACCATGTTCGTGTTTGCGTAAACAGGTTCAACAGGGAGATCTTTCAATGAGTACCCGTACCTTTGCGCTCGTCTGGGGCATCCTGTTCCTTGTCGCAGGCGCTTCCGGGTTCATCCCCGGTTTGTCCACGCCGCCGCATCCCAGCCACCCGCCGCTGATCGTGGACTCCTTCTACGGCCAGGCCATGGGGCTGTTCCCGGTCAACATCCTGCACAACTTCGTCCACCTGGCGTTCGGCGTCTGGGGCCTGCTCGCCTATAAGAGCCTGTCGGCGTCGCGCACCTACGCCAAGGCTGTCGCAATCATCTACGCCGTTCTGGTCGTGGCGGGTTTCATCCCCGGGTTGAACACGATGTTCGGACTCGTCCCGCTGTTCGGCAACGACATCCTGCTGCATATCGGTCTGGCGCTGCCGGCCGCCTATTTCGGCTGGATGCACCGCGACGTCGCCAGCGGCCGCATGTAAAGCCGGCTGTATCGGCAAGAGGAAGAGGGCGGCCGACGGGCCGCCCTTTTTCGTTTGTAGCCGTGCTTTTGGAGCGTGGGATTTTCCGGTACGGCTCAAGGTGTTGCCCGCAAGAACCGGTCGGCTTGAAAAGGATTCGTGCGAACCTGATTCAGGCAGCGGAAAGCTGGTCTCCGGCACTCTGATTTGGTAAAGGAGACCGCATGAAAAAGTATCAGCTCGCGTCTTTCGCTTTCACCCTCGCTGCGGTCTCCGCCTCGGCCTCCGCGCAGACGGATCCTGTCGGCGCTTCTCAGCTCCAGCCGGTGCAGGCGCCGCAGGCCGTTCAGCCGATGCCGCCCGTGGCTGTCGCCCCCGCCCCGCCGCCGGTGGTGGAGTGGAACCGCGCCGCTGCGCAGGACCTCCTGGATTATATCGACAGGGTTCATGAAGAGGGGCTGGACGCAGCCGATTACGAGCCTGCGCGGCTTCGTGAGGCGCTCGCCTCCCGCGATCAGGTGCAGCTCAATGCGGTGGCGACGCAGACCTTCCTCCGCCTCTCATCCGACTTGGCACTCGGCCACGTTCGCGGCGATTCCAGGGTGGATTGGCACGTCAACGATCCCGACCTCAACGGGAACGAGCAATATGCGATGATGGAGCGCGCGGTGGCGGCTGGAAGCGTGCGTGACACCTTCTCCGCCCTTCTGCCCACCCACCCGCAATATGCGGAGCTGAAGGGCGTTCTCGCGGCCACTCCGGCGTCGGACAAGGCGACGAGGGACAAGATCCGGATCAACCTCGACCGCTGGCGCTGGCTGCCGCGCGACCTTGGGCAGAAATACGTCCTCGTGAACGTGCCCGCCTACATGGTGGCTTTGGTCGAGAACGGCCGGGTCCTCTCGCGCCGCCGGGCGGTGGCAGGCGCGGTCAAGACGGCGACGCCCCAGCTCAATGCGACCATCACCGGCGTGATCTTCAATCCCTGGTGGGAAGTCCCAAAGAGCATCGAGCCGGAGGTTCGCGGCAAGCGCGGCTATGTCGCGGTCAAGGATGCCGAAGGAAAGACTATCCGCTACCGCCAGCCGCCGGGACCGGCGAACGCGCTGGGCCGGATGAAGCTGGTGATGCCGAACCACCACGCAATCTACCTGCACGACACCAACGCAAAGGGCCTGTTCGACAAGCAGGCGCGCGCCTACAGCCACGGCTGCATCCGCACCGAGGACGCTCTGGGCTTCGCGCAGGTGCTGCTCGAGCCGACCGGCAAGTGGGACAAGGCTGCGATCCAGAAGGTGCTCGCCACCGGCAAGGCCGTGCAGGCCGATCTCGCCGCGCCGGTGCCAGTCTACATCACCTATTTCACCGCGGCCGCGATCGCGGACAAGAAAGAGATCGTCGCCTTCAAGGACATTTACGGCCGCGACGCGCCCGTGCAGGTGGCCTTGAACGGCCGCGGCAACACGGCTCTGGCTTCTAAATAAGGCTTAGCGCTCGGCGTAGAGGAGGCGGCCGGAGCCGAGACGAGTCATCGCCTCGGCGTGGCTGATGCCGGGGAGCGCGAAGCAGCCCTCGCTTCGGCCGAGCTTGCCGTGAGCCTCGACCATGTTCGGCTCGGCATACCAAGCGCTGTGGACGACGATCGCTCGGGAAAGCGCGTTGCTGTTGCTGTGGTCGAGCCCGAACAGCTTCATCGAGTGGCCGTATTTGCCGAAATAGGCCTCTCCGGTGAGATAGGCGCCGTTCGACGTCGCTTCCGACCCCGGATCGTTGGAGAAGCGCTCGAGCCAGCCGGAATGGCCGGGATCGGAGCCGCGGCCGTGGGCGCACAGATGCTCGGTGACCATGCCGCCGCGAAGATCGAGGATGTAGAAGCGCGGATCGCGCGAGGGCCGGCTGAAATCGGCAATGCCGATAACGTCGGTGTTCGGGATCCTCGACCGCTTAGCAGCGAGCGCGAGGAGGGCGCGCGCCTTCAAGCGCGGATCGATCCGGGGCTGAAAAGGCGCCACGCTCGCGAACACCTTCCCGGGTGTCGTTGCCGCCAGGCCGGCGACTGCGCCGCCGGCGATAAAGCCTCTACGGGTTAATCTCAATTTTCCCTCCGGTCTGAATTCCTACGATTTTCCCCCTGTCGTCACAATGAACCGGGCTTCGTGTCAGGGCGCGTTCGCCGCACTCCTGAATCCTTTCGCCGCATAATCGGGAACAAAGGTTAAGCAGCGGTGGCGCTGGAACCCTAACGGCGGAGCAGGCGTCTTTTCCTTGAGGACCGAAGGAGTATCCGTGGCAGCATTCAGGGGCATTGAGGTGAAGCCGGGCTTCGCGCCGATGGAGGCGAAATCGGTCGATGCGCTGCCGGACGAGCCGGGCTGGCGCTTCGAGCCCAAGTGGGACGGCTTTCGCTGCCTCGTCTTTCGCGATGGCAGTGACGTGGAGCTTCAGTCCAAGTCCGGCAAGCCGCTCGGCCGCTACTTTCCCGAGATGGTGGCGGCGGTGCAGGGGATGAAGGCGGAGCGGTTCGTGCTCGACGGCGAGCTGATCATCCCGATCGGAGGCGTGCTTTCGTTCGATGCGCTCCAGATGCGGCTTCATCCGGCCGAGAGCCGGATCCGTAAGCTTGCGCGCGAGACTCCGGCGCAGCTGATGCTGTTCGACTGCCTTGCCGCGGCCGACGGCAAGAGCTTGGTCGAGCGGCCGCTAGCTGAGCGGCGCGAGGCACTGGAGCAGTTGCACGTAGCCGAGGAGGAAGGCGCGCTGCTCCTCTCGCCGTTCACCGACGAGCGGAGGCTCGCCGACAGCTGGCTGGAGATGGCGGGAGGTGCATTGGACGGCGTCATCGCCAAGCGGCGCGACGGGCCGTACGTGCAGGGGGAGCGCGAGATGCTGAAGGTGAAGCAGCTCCGGAGCGCCGACTGCGTGGTCGGCGGCTTCCGCTATGCCGCCAAGAAGCGCGAGGTCGGCTCGCTGCTGCTCGGCCTCTACAACGAGGAGGGGAAGCTCGACCATGTCGGCTTCACCTCGAACATGCCGGCGGAGGAGCGGGCGGAGCTGACGAAGCGGCTGGAGGCGCTGGTCGAGCCGCCGGGCTTTACCGGCAATGCACCGGGCGGGCCGAGCCGCTGGAGCACCGACCGTTCCGGCGATTGGGAGCCGCTCAGGCCGGAACTGGTCGTCGAAGTGCGCTACGACCATGTGACGGGACACCGCTTCCGGCACGGCACCAGGTTCCTGCGGTGGCGGCCGGACAAGGCGCCTGAACGGTGCCGGTTCGACCAGTTCGAGCATGAAGCGCGGCCGGCGGCGCTCGCCACCGCGCTTCCGGGTGTCGAATGAGCGAGGAGCGGATCATCGAGGGGGTGCGGCTGTCGAGCCCGGACAAGGTGCTCTACCCGGAGCAGGGGATCACCAAGGAGGAGCTTGCCGAATATTATGTCTCGATCGCCGACTGGATCCTGCCGCACATCGCTCGGCGTCCGGTCACGATGGTGCGCTGCCCGACGGGGCGGCAGAAGAAATGCTTCTACCAGCGCCATGCGGCTTCGGGCGTTCTGCCGCAGCTCAGGGAAGTCACGGTGCCCGGCTTCGACGAGCCATATCTCTACATCGACGACGTCGCCGGGCTGGTAGCGATGGTGCAGATGGGGACGCTCGAGATCCACCCCTGGGGCGTGACTGTGGAAGTGCCGGACCGGCCGGACCGGATCATCTTCGATCTCGACCCAGACGAGGGGCTCGGCTTCCCGGATGTGGTTTCGGCTGCGCTGGAGGTGCGCGAGCGGCTGGAGCGGATCGGGCTTCGAAGCTTCGTCAAGACGACGGGCGGAAAGGGGCTCCACGTGGTGGTGCCGATCGAGCCGGTCACTGAGTGGCGGGCTTCGAAAGCGTTCGCCAAAAGCTTTTCGGAAACGATGGCGGCCGATGCGCCGGAGCGTTACCTCACCCGCATCTCGAAGGCGGAGCGGGCGGGGCGCATCTTCATCGACTATCTGCGGAACGATCCGACATCGACTGCAGTGGGGCCTTATTCCACGCGGTCGCGGCCGGGCGCTCCGGTGGCGATGCCGGTGGAATGGGAGGGGGTGACGCCCGAGCTCGACCCGTGCGATTTCACCGTGAAGACTGTGCCGGCGATCGCCGCCGCACGCCCCGATCCGTGGCGGGAGATGTTCGCGGTGAAGCAGTCGCTCCCCGGATAGAGCCTAGCGGCAGGCGCAGCGGCACCCCATCTTCACTGCATACGACAGAAAGCGAGACTGACATGGCTGAACAGCAGGCGACATTTGCGGGCGGGTGCTTCTGGTGCACTGAAGCCGTCTTTTCCGACGTGATCGGCGTTGCCCAAGTCGAGAGCGGCTATATCGGCGGCGGCGTCGACAATCCGACCTACCGCCAGGTGTGCGGCGGCGATACGGGCCATGCCGAAGCGATCCGGATCAGCTTCGATCCCGACGAGATCAGCTATGAGGAGCTGCTCGACATCTTCTTCGCGACCCACGACCCGACCCAGCTCAACCGGCAGGGGAACGACGTCGGGACGCAGTACCGCTCGGCCATCTTCCCGCATTCGCCCGAGCAGGAGCAAGCGGCGCGAGAGGCGATCAAGCGCGCGCAGGGCAACCACCTTCAGCCGATCGTCACCACGATCGAGCCGCTATCCCAATGGTGGCCGGCCGAGGATTATCACCAGGAATATTGGGAGGGCGAGGGGCAGCGTAATCCCTATTGCCTCGCGACCATTCCTCCGAAGCTCCAAAAGCTCAGGAAGAGCTTTGCCGCGCGGCTGAAGAGGAGCGCTGAGGCCAGCGCCGCGGCGGGCTGAGACCGGGGTTTCACGGATTGAAGCAATTGAAGTTGCGGCCTTCCGTTACAGTCAAAGTAGTTACGAAACTTGCAGACTCGGTCCACTTTGACCTGAAAGCAGCTTGCCTGGTACCACAAGTGGCGTAGTTTTCGACCCTCGAAGCGGCTGGCGCAGGGCGCCCGCAGGGGGTGAGGGATGGGCGGACTGCAGCTTTTAGCGGGACGGGGAAGCACCCTGCCGCCGCTGGCCTTCGAACTTTCGGCGTATGTTGCCGATGATCCCATCACAATCGTGCGCGAGCCGATAGACGAGGCGCCGCACTCGATCTCCGGCTTCGTCTGCGTTATCGATTATGCGGACGAGCTGCGGCTGATCACTGCCCGCCGCTACGACCGCATAGGCGAATTCACCTATGTCGGCGGCATCTGCCAGACTGCGGGCGGCTACCGCCAGTTCCGGTGCGACCGCATAGGGGCAGTATCCGACGCCTATACAGGCGAAGTCCGCGGCGACGGCAGTTACTTCGCCCGATTTTCGCTCGACCGTCAGCGGGACAAGGCGCCGACGTGGGGGCTGACGCAGGGTCGCAAGCACCTGCTGGTGTGCGGCCTCAACATCATGGCGTTCATGGCTCGGTGCGATGGCCGTTGGCATCCGCTCGAGAGCGGCGCAATCGAACGGTTCATATGCTCGATGTGGCTGCGAAAGGAGTGGGACGGCGAGCCGCCTATCGAGGAGATCGTGGCGCACGCCCAGCGGTTGGCGCCGGACAGCGAGGTCTTCTTCCGAAGCTTGGGGCGATACGCCCCTAGCCAGTCTTCTTGCAACATCGTGAGGCGCGCCGTCGTCGACCTGATCGAAGCCGACGGCTTGGTCTGCTGCGACGAAGTGAACTGGGAAACAGAGCTGAGAACAGCATTGGCAGAGACTGCGGCCGCATCGGACGAGAAGTTCTTTGAGCTGCTCCGCGAGCAGGGGGTACTTGACTAGATGCGTGTCGCCTTGTCCGCCGCAAGGGTCGCGCTGCTGCTCTCTGGCTGCGGAGAAAAGCCGGTGGAAAAAGCTAAGGCACGGCACGCATTTCTGAAGGAAAACAATGCCACCAAGGGCGAAGTATGCAACGCCGCCAAAGCCGTGCAGGACGCCGCCACCGAGGAAGGCAACTCCGCAGCGCATAAGGAAGCGGAAGTAGGGGTCATCATCGACTGCATGAACCTGGACCCGGAAGGGAGGGACATGCCCTACAACATTGAGGGGTCGTTCAGCGACGAGGCGATCGACGCCGCCAACGGCCATTGATCGGCGGCGCGGCTGAGCTTCTTTCCCGACCGAAGTGGATTCTCGAGGCTGGGCCCGTGTTGTGTGGGCTGATCATCGGGGAGCGGCGGCGCGGGCGAGGCGGTCGTTGATGGCGGCACCGAGTTCCTCGTGCGGGATCGGAGCGACGGCGATTCGGGACGTGGGCGCTGATTCGGCGCGGTGAAGGGCGGCGAAGAGAGCGGCGGCGGCTTCGCGGAGGTCGCCGGTCTCGCTGAGGCTGTCGTCGCCGCTGACGGGGCCGAAGCCGATCAGCCATTCGTCGGGCTCGGCATCCGCCGCGTTGAGGCGGAGCGGCTTCGATGGGGCGTAATGGCTGGCGAGTTGGCCCGGCGCCTCGATCGCTCCTGCCTCCGACGCGGTTGCGCCGAGCTCTCCTGCTGAGATCGGGCCGGGGCGGAGCAGTCGGATCGTGCCGCCGGCTACGGCGACGATGGTGCTTTCCAGGCCGTGCTCGGTCGGGCCTGCGTCGAGGATGAGGGGGATGCGGCCGCCGAGGCCGGCGAGGACGTGTTCGGCGCGCGTCGGGCTGATCCCGCCGCTGGCGTTTGCGGAGGGAGCGGCGAGGGGACAGCCGGAAGCTCGGATGAGGTCGCGCATCGCCGGGTGGGCGGGCGAGCGGA
>Ga0216301_1000451_pt1 | contig 10410 bp, 6 predicted proteins | sample 4hB_Boncat_minus_FD_156203 | JGI IMG/M metagenome (GOLD analysis project Ga0216301, IMG submission 156203) | Terrestrial sediment cell enrichment communities for BONCAT metagenomics from Utah, United States - 4hB_Boncat_minus | ecosystem: Environmental > Terrestrial > Deep subsurface > Rock...
GTCGATACCAACGGCGCGGTTCTCGGCCTGGTCCGCTCGCCCGACGCGCCGGTGTTCGGGATCGACGTGTCGGTGCAAAAGGCGCGGAGCGCAGCCTTCTTCTCGAGCGCTCGGGCGGCGACGGAGCTTCAGGCGAGCCCGGACGCCGACGTCAGCAGCTACGTGCAGGCGGTGCGTACATTCTTCGAGAATGCGTCCGCGCTCACCGGGCAGAACGCTTTTTCAAACCGAGCGATCGGCAACATCGCCCGGCCCTATTTTCCCGACGGCGAGCTCGGACGGCCGCCGGGGCCGCTGTCGCGTTCGATCGCCGAGTTCAATCCCTTTTCGACCGGCCTCCAGTCCGCGCTGATCGAAGCCAATGTGAAGGCGCATGCCGCCTTCCTTCTGGGTGCCGCCGCGGCCGACCTACCGCAGCAATGCACGCACACGCCGAGGCTCGCCAACGGGCTGCAAATCTTCCCCGGCTCGGTGCCTGTCTATCGTGGCGCTCAGCTCGTGGGCGCGATCGGCGTTTCGGGCGACGGCATCGACCAGGACGACATGATCGGCTTCCTCGGGACGAACAACGCCGCCGTCCGGCTCGGCGGGTTCGGCAATGCCGATCCGGCGATACGCTCCGACCAGATCGTGGTCCGCGCGAGCGATCAGGGTGTAAGGCTGCGCTGGGTGGGCTGCCCGTTCGCACCCTTCATCGGCACCACCGAACAGAATGTCTGCCAGGGCCGGTAGGTGACCTTCGCATCGCCCTTGGTGTCCTTGTTCGCTTCGGTGAGCGGGCAAGCCTTGGTCGCACCTATAGAGCTTGCGCAGGCGGCGCACACCGAGCCTCCTGAGACCACTCCGGAAGACGCTCTGATCGAGGGGCGGAGGCGCCCCGGAGTGCCGCAGCGCGACCTTCCCGACGCGGTGGCCCAGGACAATCCGGGCGCCGTTCGAGCGCCGCCCCCCGAAGCTTTCCCAACCGACCAGATACCGGTGCCGGACCGGTGGCGGCTGATCGAGACTCTGGGCGTGGTGAAGGAGCGCTGGTTCGATCCCTACAACCAGAACACCTACAAGGGCGACCGGCCGATCTGCGTCCGAAGTAAAGAGGAGGACGAGCGCCGCGCGCATGAGGGGCGGCCGAAATGCCGAACGCCCGAATTCCTGAAGCTGAAGGGCGACCACTGGTTCTTCGCAGTAAACGCAATTTCAGACACGGTGCTGGAGCCGCGGACATTCCCGATTCCGGTCGGCGTGCAGACGACCCAGCGTCCGGGAAGCATCGATGTGTTCGGAAAGAACGACAGCCTCGTTCTCGCGCAGACCTTCATCCTGGGCGCTGCGCTGATCAAGGGCTCGACCGCGTACATGCCGCCGGAGATCGAGTATCGGCTGACGCTGGCGCTCAATGCCAATTATGTCGACGTTTCCGAGCGCCGCGTGCTGTTCGTCGAGCCGTCGAAGGGCACCGACCGCTTCGACAGCTTCCTCGGCGTCCAAGAGCTGTTCGTCGATTATCACATCAGGAACGTCTCCGACCGCTACGACTTCGATTCCGTGCGGGTCGGAATCCAGCCGTTCCAGTTCGATTTCCGCGGCTTCCTGTTCAACGACCAGCAACTGGGCGTGCGGCTGTTCGGCAACCGCGACAACAACCGCTTCCAATATAATCTGGCAGCGATCATGCGGGTGGAGAAGGATACGAACAGCGGGCTGAACGACCTGACTCAGCTCCCGCGGCAGGACTGGATCCTCCACGCCAATTTGTTCCGGCAGGACTTCCCGCTGGTTGGCCTGACGAGCCAAATTAGCGTCACCTACAACATGAACCGCGAGAAGGGGGACGTTGAGATCGACGACAACGGCTTTCCGGTGCGGCCGGCTTTGATCGGCAATCTGAAGGCGCGCAATTACGACGTGGTCTATCTCGGCTACGGAGCGGACGGACGGATCGGGCGGCTCAACATCAGCGCTCAGGCCTATGGCGCCTTCGGCTGGGACCGGGACAATATCTTCACGGGCAAGTCGAGCATGATCCGCTCCTACTTCCTTGCCGCCGAGCCGTCCTACGACGTCGACTTCCTGCGCCTGCGCGGCTCGCTGCTGTTCGCGAGCGGGGACGGGAAGCCGTACAACGATGTCGAGGCGGGCTTCGACACGATCTTCGAGAACCCGATCTTCGCAGGCTCCGACACGAGCTACTGGATCCGGCAGACCATTCCGTTCGCGGGCGGCGGACGGGCGGTGTCGATCAACGGGCGCAACGGCATATTGAATTCGCTCCGATCGTCCAAGGAAGAAGGGCAATCGAACTTCAACAACCCCGGCACGATCCTGGCGGGCGTCGGAGTGGATGCGGACGTGACGCCGGAATGGCGGCTGTCTGCGAACGCAAACCATTTGTGGTTCCACAAGACGGCGGTGCTGAAGGCGCTCCGGATGGAGGGAAGCATCCCGAGCGACATCGGCTACGATTTGTCGCTGGCGGCGATTTACCGGCCGAAATTCACTCAGAATTTGGTCTTTCGTGCATCGGCGGCGATGCTCCAGCCGGGCCGCGGCTTTCGCGATCTCTTCGCCAAGAACGACCGCGATAAAAGGTACGTCTCGGTCCTCCTCAACGCGATACTCACCTACTGATGCGCGGTTTCCGCCTCCCCTCATTCCGTCATTCCCGCGAAAGCGGGAATCCACCTTTTCTTCGAGCGCTGGGAAGAAGGTGGATCCCGGCTTTCGCCGGGATGACGTTGGTGGCCGGCATCGCGGCCCCGCTCCTCGCTTCCGACACCGAAAAGCCGGTGGCGCGGGACTACAGCCTGGTGCGGGCGGGGCCGGCGCCGCGCACTCAGGACTGGGACGCGGCGGACGCGAAAAGCGCCGGGTGCCTGAGCTGCCATACGGCGAGCGATGCCAAGACGATGCACAAGTCGCCCGCGGTCGTGCTCGGCTGCACCGACTGCCATGGCGGCAATGCGGCCATCGTCGCCAAGGACGTGTCGGACCATAAGGCGCCGGCTTATGTGGCCGCGCGCGACAAGGCGCATGTGCTGCCGAAATATCCGAAGAGCTGGCACTGGCCGTCGAGCGCGAACCCGAAGCGGAGCTACACATTGCTCAACCGGGAATCGCGCGAGTTCGTGCGATTCATGAACCCGTCCGATTACCGGGTGGCGCGGGAAAGCTGCGGCGCCTGCCATATCGAAGTGATCGAGGCGGCGGAGCGGTCGCTGATGGCGACGGGCGCGATGCTGTGGGGCGGCGCCGCCTACAATAACGGGATCGCGCCGTTCAAGAACTACATCTTCGGCGAGGCCTATACCTCGCTCGGCGAGCCGGCGAAGATCGTGTCCCCGAGCACGGGGCCGGACGGCAAGCTTTCCGAAGCCGCCAAGGCGCGCGGAGCGCTCGCCGAGCTCTATCCGCTGCCGACCTGGCACGTCATTCCGCCGGGCGACGTGTTCCGGGTGTTCGAGCGCGGCGGGCGGACGATCGGAACGCAGTTTCCCGAGATCGGCCTCCCCTCGCCTTCCGGGTCGATCCAGCGGCTGGAGGAAGCGGGGCGGCCGGACATCCGCCAGTCCAACCGCGGGCCGGCGACGGGGCTTCGGGTGGCGATCCCGGTGCTCAACATCCACAAGACTCGGCTCAACGACCCGTTCATGTGGTTCCTCGGCACCAACGACCAGCCGGGCGACTATCGCCAGTCGGGCTGCGCGGGCTGCCATGTGATCTACGCCAACGACCGCGAGCCGCGGCACAGCCTCCTTTACGCGAAATACGGCCGCGACGGGCAGACGGCGACGGTCGATCCGACGATCGCGAACAAGCTCGAGCCGGCGCACGACGACGGGCACGGGAAGCTCAAAGGGGGCGCCAAGGCGCCGGCCGACTCCCATCACGAGCCGGTGAAGGAGAAGGGCCACCCGATCGAGCACGTCTTCACGCGCGCGATCACGACCGCGCAGTGCATGAACTGCCACATGCACCAGCCGAACATCTTCCTGAACTCCTATCTCGGCTACACGATGTGGGATTATGAGGCCGACGCCGACCTGATGTGGCCGGGGCCGGAGAACCGGCTGACAGCACCAAAGGGCAAGGAAAAGGTCTACAAGGCCCAGAAATATCCGACCGCGGCCGAGGTCCATAAGGTGCTCGACCGCAATCCGGAGGGCGCGGCGCCACGGGGGCTTTGGGGCGATGTCGATTTCCTCCGGAACGTCTATGACGAGGTGAACCCGAAGGCGCGGCACACGCAGTTCGCCGACTATCACGGCCATGGCTGGAACTTCCGGGCGGTGCTGAAGCGCGACCGGGAAGGCAATCTGCTCGACGCCGACGGCAACATCGTCTCGCCCGACGACCAGGAGAAGTTCCGGAAAGCCGGCGAGCCCTTGTTCGTCCAGCCGGGAGTCAATCCGGGCAAATCGGTGCACATGATGGACATCCATGCCGAGAAGGGGATGCAGTGCGCCGATTGCCATTTCGCGCAGGACAATCACGGCAACGGCCTCATCTACGGCGAGGTGGCGAATGCGGTCGAGATCGGCTGCAAGGACTGCCACGGCACCGCGAAGGACTATCCGAACCTGCTCACCTCCGGGCCGGCGGCTCCGCCCAAGGGTACGAACCTTTCGCTGCTGAGGAATTCCGACGGGCGGCGGCGGTTCGAGTGGATGGAGAATGAGGATGGGCGGCGCGTGCTGGTGCAGCGCTCGATCGTCGATCCGGAGCTCGAATGGGAGGTGAGCCTCGTCAAGGACAGCGTTGAGCGCGAACATCCGAGCTTCAACATGAAGTCGGCGCGGGCGAAGCTGATGTCCAAGGCGGGCGCGGACACGGGCAAGTTCGGCTTCGGGCCCGGCATTGCCGACGGCGATCTTGCGCACAAGCCGGAGGAGATCGCCTGCTTCACCTGCCACCTCAGCTGGACAACGTCCTGCGCCGGCTGTCACCTGCCGATCGAGGCGAACTGGAAGACGACCAGCCACAAATATGAGGGCATCGAAACCAGGAATTTCGCGACCTACAACCCGCAGGTGGCGCGCGACGAGATGTTCCAATTGGGGCGGCACCAGACGACCAAAGGCAACATCGTCGCTCCGATCCGCTCGACCTCGGCGCTGATCCTCTCGTCGACCAACATCAACCGCGAGCGGATCTACGTGCAGCAGCCGCCGGTGAGCTCGGCGGGCTTTTCGAGCCAGGCGTTCGCGCCGCATTTCCCGCACACGGTGCGGCGGACGGAGACCAAGACCTGCTCGGACTGCCACGTCAGCGAGAAGAACGACAATAATGCGATCATGGCGCAGCTCCTCCTCCAAGGGACGAACTTCGTGAACTTCGTTGGGCTCCACGCCTTCGTGGGGCTGGAGGACGGCTTCCAGGCGACGCGCGTGACCGAATGGGACGAGCCGCAGGCGGTGATCGGATCCTGGCTCCACCGCTACGCTTATCCCGATTATTTCCGGGCGCATGTCGACCGCAACAAGCAGGAGCTTCTCGAGTGGACGCGCGGCAAGACGTTCGACGAGAAATGGAGCGGCGAGACCCAGGCGCTCGAGGCGTTCATCAACACCGTGCAGGACACTGACGGGGCGGTGCGCTGCCTCCAGAACCGCGGCGAATATATGTTCGTGGCCGAAGGGCGCGGCGGCTTCAGGGTCTACGACATCGCCAGTGTGGGAAATAAGGGGACGTCCGAGCGGATCACGACCGCGCCCTTCTCGCCGCTCGGCCACAACGCGCATGTGAAGACCAGCAACGCCACCTGCATGGCGCTCCCGACGAACCAGCCGATCAGCGTCGGGCGGAATGACGCGATCCGAAAGAGCCACCCCGAAAACGAGGAGCAGGCGTTCCATCCGATCTACCGCTACGCGGCGATCACCGATGCCGAGGAAGGGCTGATCCTGGTCGATGTCGAGACGTTCAACGACGGCGAGCCGCGCAACAACTTCCTGAAGCGCGCGGTGACCTGGAACGAAGGGGGAGCGCTGAAGGGCGCGCGGCACATCACGCTTGCCGGGCACTATGCCTACATCACGGCCGATGCGGGGCTGGCGGTGGTGGATCTGAACGATCCGCTGAAGCCGCGGCTAGCCGCGACGCTTGCCCTTCGCGATGCGCGCGCCTCGGCGCTCCAGTTCCGCTATTTGTGGGTGACGGACGCGGAGGGCCTGAAGGTTTTCGATGTGACGCGGCTCGACGCGCCGCGGGCGATACCGGACTCCACCGTGCCGATCGCGGATGCGCGGAAGGTCTACCTTGCGCGGACCTACGCCTATGTGGCGGGGAAGAGCGACGGCCTCGTCATCGTCAACATCACCAATCCGGAAGCGCCGACGCTCTACGCCAAGGTGACGTTCGAGGGGCGGATGAACGATGTCGAGGACGTGGTCGTCGGTTCGACCAACGCCTCGCTTTTCGCCTATGTCGCGGACGGGCGGAACGGGATGAAGGTAGTGCAGCTCACCTCGTTCGCCACCCAGCCCAACCTCTACGGCTTCTCGCCGGCGCCCAAGCCCGAGCTAATCGCGTGGGCGCGCACGCCGAAGCCGGCGCTGGCGCTCGCCAAGGGCCTCGACCGGGACCGCGGAGTCGATGAGACGGGCGGGCAGATTGCGATCTTCGGCCGCCTCGGCTCACGCCCGTTCAGCCGGGCCGAGATGAAGCGCCTGTTCCTGAGCCGGCGCGGCTTCCCCTACAAGGTGAGCGACACCGGCACCTTCGCGGACTGGGTGAACTAGAGCTTCTTCTCCGCCGCGAGCATTCGGACGAGGGGCTGGAGGCGCTGGTCGAAACGGGCGAGGACATTGTGATCTTCGGCGGTTTCGAAATGGGTGATGAGGCGTTCGCCGTCCCAATAATGAAGCGCAAAGCCGGGCGGATCGGCGACGATCATGGGGCGGTTGTCGGGAGCTTCCGGATCGATCTCGGCGAGGTCGAGCGCCACTTGCGGGGCGGTGGAGGGGCAGACGGCTAGGGTCGTGCCGGCCCAGCCGGTGACGATGGGCCGATGAAGATGGCCGCCCACCAAGGCCACCACATTGTCGTGCGCTGACACGACGTCGTGGAGACGCTGGATCCAGGCGGCGGCGGGGTTTTCGGTCATCCAGCTGAGGCCCGTGGAGAGCGGCGGGTGGTGGAGCGAGATCAGCGTCGGGCGGTCCGGCTGCTCGGCGAGCCGCTCGCGAAGCCATGCGGCGCGGGTCGCGCAATAGCCGCCGCCGTGGCGCCCATCCTCGAGCGTGTCGATCATCAGGATTCGGAGCGGGTAATCCTCGATCGCATATTGGACGAAGCCGTCTGCGCTCGGGACGTGCGGGAACCGCCGCGCGAAGGCGGCGCGGCCGTCGTGATTGCCCATGCAGAATGCGACCGGCATCGGGACCGCGGCGAGCGCTTCCATCAGCCGCTGGTAGGACGCGTCGTCGTCGCCTGCGTCGGCGAGGTCGCCCGTCACCAGCAAGAGGTCGGGGAGCGGCTTCAGCGCCGCGATGGCGGCGAGCGTGCGGTCGAGCCGCTTCCGGTTGGGCTCGTCGGGATTGTTCTGCTCGAAGCCCAAATGGACGTCGGTGATCTGGGCGATCAGCATCCTCTCACCGGCCATTTCCGCCCCCTCCCCGGCCGCGCGGCGCGGCCGCGGCTATGGTGGTGTCGCGCTTCTTCCCCCTCACCCGCTGCCGAATCAGCATCGAAGGCGCGCCGCCGTCCATGTGATAATCGTGGCACATGGCGCAGCTCGACGGCACCTCCGCCCGGGCGTTTTCGCCGCCATGGCAGGTGCGGCAGCTCGCCAGGTTCGGGATGAGGAGATCGCTAGCGGAATTCGAGGCGCCAGCCTTGTGGCAGCTCTCGCACGTCTCGGTCTGGTGCGGCCTGTGGTCGAACCAGCCCTTGTGGAGATAGCGCACTGGGAAGGCGACCGGGCGGATCCTGAAGTCCATTGGCCCGCGGGCCTCGACCGCATGGCAATCGTAGCAGGCGCCGCCGGGCGAGAATACGGCTCGGATCGCCTGCGCGGCGCGACCGGGGTTGCCGGCGCCGCGCGTGAACTGGATTCGCGTGCGCGCCTCCATCACTTCGCCCGGCCGGCGGCGGGCGATGCCGCCGAGGTTGGGCGGTGGAGCGACCGGGCTTGCGCGGTAGAAATCGCGAAGATCGGCGATTACCTGCGCCGGCTCGCCGTGGCGGAGGGTGCGGACGGTGCCGCCCTGCCGGTCGAAGGCGAGGCTGTGGCACATGGCGCAATCCTCCTCCATGTTGACCGGCTCGAAGCGCGTTCCGCTGGGATCGCCGTCATGGCAATCGGCGCAGGCGAGGCTCTGGCCGAAGCCGTGCTCGCCCGAAAGCCGCCGAGCCATCTGAGCGACTCCGTTGGTCTTGGAGAGATGAAGCGCGTGCGGGAATTTGAGACCGCTGTTCTCCCGCGGCTTTTCGGCCAATGAGACGCGCTGCATCATCGGTCGGGCCCCGTTCCAGCGGGTCAGCACCGCCGGGCGGAATTCGGGATGCGAAGTGCCGAAATCGCCGGCGTCGGGAAGCGGCGTGTCGGGCAGCTTCGACTTCAGAGACTGGTGGCAATCACTGCAGAAACGCTGCGCCGTGACCGGCATCTCGCGCTTTCCCTCATGCTCCGTATGGCATTCGACGCAGCGGCCGGGCGGGATGTCGAACGTCTCCTGGAAAGCGAGCTTCACCTTCCCCCAGCGGTCGAGGTCCGGCCTGGCGCGGGCCAAGCGGAACGGATTGGCATGGTCGTGGACCTTGGTATGACACGCCTTGCAGCTCTGGTCGCGCACTGCCTCGAAAGGCTTCACGTGGCAGGCCTCGCAATTGTCGGCGAGCTGTGCGTGGCCGCGCGACAGGCTGCCCGAGGACCACATTTCGTCGGCGTGGAACTTGCGCGCTATCGCCTGCTCGTTCTGCCGGTCATAATAAGCCTTGATCGGCCAGGCGAGGAACAGGCCGAGCACCAGGATCGAAAGCAGCCACGCGGCCGCGCGCTTGCTCGGCATTCGCGAAGCAAGCGAGAACATCCGCTCGTCGCCTTTGCTGAGCTTCACTTCGCCTTCGGTGACCCGCTCGACGTCGACGGCGATCTCGTCCGATCCGGCGGGCGTGGGCATGAAGCGGAGGATGTGGCTGGCGATGCGGATGTCGCCGCCGGTGCCGAGCTCGATCCGTCCGCTCGACACCTTGCGGCCGTTGAGCTCGAGCGTCAGCCCTCCCTCGGCCGTCACGTCGAGGCGGCTGGCGCCGCTCCTCTCGACTGTCGCATGCCTAAGCGCGACTGCGAGGTCGGTGAGGTGAACGTCGCATTCGGGGTCGCGGCCGATCGTCAGGCGGTCCGCTTCGATCCGAGACGGGCGGACTATCTCGCGGCCTTCGGCGCTCCTGGAAATCTGGCGGAGGAGAAATGCCATCAGCGCCTCACCAGTAGAAGAAGACGCTGACGATGTGGGCGGCCAATGCTGCGATCAGCGCGAAGGTGACTGGCACGTGGACGTAGAGCCAGACCTCCAGCAGGGCCCTGATCCGCATCTGCTGGCGGATCCGGGCGAGGATCGCGCATTTGCGCTCGAGGAGCTTTACCACGGCTTCGGCGGCATCGGCCTGGGGGCCGCTGGTGCTCGCCGAGCGCTGCCTTAGCGCTGCAAGCGCGCGGGCGGTCCGGCAATTGGGATAGCTGCCGGACAGACGGCGAAGCGCGCCGCCGCGGAACGGATCGTCGTCCAGCGAGATGAGGACGAGCCCGGTGTCGGCGACTCCGAGCGGCTGGGCGGCGACCTGAAGCTGGCGGTCGAGCTTCTGGACGGCGTCGATCAGTTGCGGACGCGTGAATCCGGCGCTGTTGTCACTCAATTGCTTGGGGAGGGTCGCGTAGACCGAGATGCCGTAAATGCCCGACGCGATCACCAGCATCATCAGCCCGTAAGCCAGCGTGTGCACGTTCCAGCCGAACTGGAAGCCGGTGTGGAGGGTCCCGATCACGATCAGCGAGAGGCCGAGATAGACGTGCGCGGAGGTCCAGCCCTTCAGCGACCAGCGGCCGCGGGTCATTGCGCGCTTGCGGATTCCAAGCACGGTCAGCCACAGGATGAGCAGCGCGCCGATCGTTCCGAGGGTGTAGCCGTACCAGCTTCCGCCATTGTGGCGCGGCTGGACATCGATCATCGCGTAACCGGCCACCGCAGCGATCGAGAGAAGCAGCGCGACCTTCAGCCAGCGGAATCTTTTATGGCGGAGGAAGCCCTCGTGGCTCGCCCCCTGCCCCAGGTCCGTCCGCTCGATCCACCTGCTGGCCATCCCCTAAGGCTCGCCCCCTGATCTCTTGCTCCGGAATGACATTACGGCGCCCCGCCGCAACGTCATTCGCCCAGTTTCGCCACCGACAGAAATTGCTCCGGCGCCACACGGATT
>Ga0216301_1000452_pt1 | contig 10390 bp, 10 predicted proteins | sample 4hB_Boncat_minus_FD_156203 | JGI IMG/M metagenome (GOLD analysis project Ga0216301, IMG submission 156203) | Terrestrial sediment cell enrichment communities for BONCAT metagenomics from Utah, United States - 4hB_Boncat_minus | ecosystem: Environmental > Terrestrial > Deep subsurface > Rock...
CGAAGTGAATCGCACCGAGTGCCTGTGTGTCCACCCCAAACTACCGTACTGCGTAATCACACCCGTCCGTTCCAGACCATCGACAGGTTGCCAAAGGCACACTGCAGGGTCTGATCCGCGCGGCGAATCTAACCGTGGACCAGTTTACTAACATCGCGTAGTAGGGGCGTGCAGTGGGGCGGCCTAACATCCGCTGCATCCGTCCCGACCCGCTGTTTACGGCTGCGGCGTTGAATGTGCTTTGGTAGCGGGCGTTCGGCGGCCGAGCGAGGGTAGGAAGCTTAACGCGGGCGACGGATCACTTGGACGATGTGGCGCGTGGAACCAGGGTCCGCGACGGGTTCTCCCTTGAAAGCCCAGGCGTCCAGCGCCAACTGCCACATCATCCCCAGCCGCTCGGCGGGAGTGGTGGCGTCCAGGTCCTGCTCCTCGCCCTGCTCGGCAAGCATTGTCTTTCGGACCGGATAGGAGCTTCGCTGCTCGGGCGTCATGCTAATCCCCCTTTATTTCAGCGCCGCCGAGTTCCCGTTCCCTCGGACGGCGCCGGCGCCAGCCAGCCCAGGTCCACCAGAACGCAGGTCGGAGCAAGGTGGGAACCGTCATCCCGGCCTCGCGTCTCGCAGGCTGGACCTCAGTCTGGGTGGATCTCCACCAGGGGCTGCACCCGTTCTCCCGAGCGCCGGCCCCGCAGCGCGCAGTCGACCGTATACCCGCACCGGTCCAGGCTGTGCGACGTGAAGTTCTCTCCAATGCCGTCCGACCACTGGCCCCGCGTGGAGGCGACCAGCAAGTCCAGCTCGGGCTCCGATAGGGGCCGCAGCGTCCGGTACTCCGTCACGCGCCACAGCTCGTTCCGATCGGCGCGGTAGACGAAGCGGAGCCGCCCGCCCCGCTCCAGCGCCTCACGGAGCGCGTCTTCCGCCGGCGGCCCGCCCAGGTAATCGGTGAAGACTTCGTCCTCATAGGCCAGCCCGTCCAGCGAGCGGAGGATCGCGGGGTCGCTCACCTCGTTCCGTTCCCGGTCGTAGACGAAGGCCTTGGCGCTGATGACGACGCGCACGCTCTACTTCCGTGCCTGCTCGATCTCTTTCAGCAGGGCCTCATCGGAGAGGGCGTCTTCCCAGTCGCCGGGCAGCTCCACCCGCACCGACTGCGCGCCGCCCGTAGGGGTGCAAACCACGTGGAAGCGGTCGGACCCGGGGTCCACGCGGGCGGCGTCTTCCTTCTCCGGGCTGCTGGAGAGCCCCGCGTAGGCCTGGACGCAGCTCCAGGCCGTTCCGTCCGCATCTCGCACTTCACGGGGCATCGTTGCACTCCTCCGGCGGCGATTACCGGCTCGCGGCGGGCGAAACCGGCGCGGCGTAGTGCCGCACGATCAGGTCGTTCTGAATCCACAGGAGCTTGGAAAAGGCGCGAACCGCCTTCGTCTTGGCCTCCAGCGGCAGGTCCGCGCCCAGGATAGTCGCGTTCACCGCGTCGGCGACGAAACCCATCAGGGCGTCCATCTGCACCAGCGGCACGTTGATCGAGCCGCTCCCGGCCGCAGGCGTGTGTATCTTCCCCACGGTGTCCAGGTAGGTGACCATCTTCGCATCGTAGGGGACGGTCACCAGCCGCTCCAGGTAACGCCCCAGGTGATGCTTGCGGAACTTGATCTGCTCATGGTCCATGCCCAGCGTCTCGACCGACGTGGGAAGCTCGCCCTCGTAGCCGGCCTGGCGGGGAACGAAGTGGCGCCAGGTGGCGTCGTAGGTGTGCAGCTTCTCGTAGACGGCGTCCACCAGGGTGGGGACCAGCGGCGCCAGCAGCGGCGCGGCGCCGTGAATCACCTCAATGTCTTCCGGGCCGAAGCCCATGAACTCCGCGAGGTAGCCAAACCGGTACTGGAGGTCGCTCTCCAGTCGCTCTTCATTGATGTGTTCCATAGGGTTGTGTCTGCTCGAAAAGGCGCCTGGACGCCGCCCCGGCGCCGGGTTCAAGCTGTCCCGATAGTCAGGATACCCGCCCCGCGCGAACCTGGAAACCGGCGTCCGGCATCGCTCCGAGCGGGATCACACGGGCGGACCGCCGTCCGGGCCGCGCGTGGTGCGGGTGCGGGCGCGGCGCAGCAGGTAGAGCGCGAACGACCCCAGGCCGGCGAACCGGTAACCGGGGTCGACGTAATGCTCGATGACGTAGAACGCGAAGTAGTAGAACCGCGCGAAGCACCACACGGCGCAGCCCAGCAGCAGCGCCGTCCGCAGCGTCGGATACTCCAGCAGCAGCGCGGCGGCGGCCAGGAAGCCTGCGAACAGGAACAGGAAGCCCTTCAGGTAGATCAGTCTCGGGTCGGTGATGTCTCCCATCTCCCTGCCTCCTCTCGGTTGGGGCTTCCTGCCGGCGCGCTGCTAGCTCTTCGGCGTGGGATGGACCCACGGCTTCCGGTAAGGACGCTTCAGCAGCTTGTTCGCCTCGTCGTCCCCCACCGCCCGGCCCTTCTCGGCGTCCCAGGTAATCGACCGGCCAAGCTGGAGGGCGTTGTTCGCCAGGATGCAACTCGTCGTGGAGATATGCCCCTGTTCGATGTCCGCCACCGGCTTGCCGCGCGTCTCAATGGCGCGGAGGAAGTCCTTCATGTGACCCCGGATCGCCGGCGCGACGTGCCGCTCCAGGTCCTTCTCGGTCTTATCTTCCGGATACTGCTCCAGCTCGTACGTCACGTCCCGGTGCACCGCCTCGCCCTGGCCCGTCGGGGTGAAGTCGTAGCCCTGAACGCTCGCCTTCAGCGTCCCTTTGTCGCCGTAGAAGGTGGCACCCCAGGGATACTTCGGGTCGTTCGGGTGGCCCCAGGTGCGGTGCTGCCACACCATCTTCACGTCGCCGAAGTCGAAGGTCGCCGCCTGCGTGTCGGTGATGTTCGCCTTGCTGTTCTTATCCACCAGGATGCCGCCGGACGACGAGATCTGCGTCGGCCAGCCCAGGTCCAGCATCCAGCGCGCCATGTCCAGCATGTGGATGCACATATCGCCCACGATCCCGTTGCCGTACTCCATGAACGCCCGCCAGCGGCGCGGGTGGACCAGCTCGTTGTACGGCCGCATCGGCGCGGGGCCCGTCCACATCTCGTAATCCAGGTGGGCCGGCGGCTGCGTGTCCGGCGGGTTCTCGCGAGCCCGCATGTGGTAGTAGCAGTACACCTCCACCAGGCTGACCTTGCCCAGCTTCCCGTCGCGGATGATCCGGTCGCGCGCCTCGATGAGGTGCGGCGTGCTCCGCCGCTGGGTGCCCACCTGCACCACGCGCCCGTGCTTGCGGGCCGCCGCCACCATCGCCTGACCCTCCACCACGTCCACGCTGATCGGCTTCTGGACGTAGACGTCGGCCCCCGCCTCCACGGCGGCGATCATCTGGAGGGCGTGCCAGTGGTCCGGCGTGGCGATGAGGACGATGTCGAGGTCCTTCTCCTTCAACATCTCGCGGTAGTCGCCGTAGGTGCGCGGCTTCTTCTTCGAGGCCTGCCGCTGCGCGGTCATCTCGGCGGCCTCGGCCAGCATTCGCTGGTCCACGTCGCACAGCGACACCACCTCCACCGGCGCCACCTGGATGAGCCGGAACAGGTCGGCCTTGCCGTACCAGCCCGTGCCGATCAGGCCGACGCGCGGCTTCCGGTCCGCAAACTCCGCGGCGTGCGCGCCGCTCCCCGCGAGGGCCAGTCCGGCCCCGGCCTGCAAAAGTCTTCGTCGATTCATACGTCAGTCTCCCTATCCACAGAGTAGCACGGCGAGCCGCGGATGTCCTGCCGGGGCCGCGACTGCGGAAAGCTGAAACCGGCCGGCGGCGGCCCCGTCTCACTACACAGTCTCATCAGATAGAGGGAGTCCCCCGTTGCTGAACGCCCGCGTCCGCTGCCCCGGCCCCGCTTCCCGTCTCTCCCGCCGCGACACCCTGCGCCTGGGTCTGTTGGGGTCTGCGGCCGGCCTCGCGCTGCCCGAGGCCCTGCGTCTCCAGGAGGCCTCCGCCGCAGCGCTCGCCGTCCGGCCGCCGGATACGTCGGTGATCCTCGTATTCTGCCACGGCGGCCCCAGCCACCTCGACACCTACGACATGAAGCCCGACGCTCCCGTGGAGTACCGGGGCCCCTTCAACCCGATCAAGACGAACGTTCCCGGCATCGAGATCAGCGAGCTGTTCCCCCTCCAGGCGAAGATTGCGGACCGCTTCGCCCTCGTCCGCTCCGTCGCCCATCGCCACTTCGACCACCAGGACGGCGCCCAGATGTTCCTGACGGGCCGCCCGCCCGCCGGGATCAAGCCCAAGCCGGACTACCCCGATTTCGTCGCCTTCACCGCCCGGATGCGAGAAGCCCAGAGCCGCGTCCTGCCCGCTTCCGTGGGGCTGCCGCCCGTGGAGTTTTCCGGTCCCGGCTACCTGGGCCCCTGCTACGCCCCCTTCGTGGTGCAGGGCGATCCGGAGCAGGCCAACTTCAGCGTCCGCGACGTCTCCATCGATCCCGCGTCCCGCAGCCGGCTGCTCCGCCGCGAGCGGTTGCGGACCGGCGTCGACGAGATGCGGCGCGATCTGATTGAGTCGCCGGTGGTGGCGGCGACCGACCGCTTCTATCAGAAGGCCGTGGACATGGTCACCAACGAAGCCGCCGCCCGCGCTTTTGACCTTTCGCGGGAAGCGGAGGGCGTGCGGGACCGCTACGGCCGGAACCGCTGGGGCCAGAGCCTGCTGCTGGCCCGGCGGCTGGTGGAGGCGGGCGTGAGCGTGGTGACGGTGGCCCTCTACAGCGCCGGGAATACGCCCGCGCACAACTGGGACGACCACGCCGTCAACTGGCACATCTTCGACGCGATGAAGCAGCGCGCCCCCTACTACGACCAGGCGCTTTCCGCCCTCATTGCGGACGTCTACCAGCGCGGCCTGGACAAGAAGACCCTGATCGTGGCCACCGGCGAGTTCGGCCGCACGCCGAAGATCGAGCAGGTGAACGGCCGCCCCGGCCGGGATCACTACGCCTACGCCATGTCGATCCTGATGTCCGGCGGCGGGATGAAGATGGGGCAGGTAGTCGGCTCCACCAATTCACTCGGCGAGCACCCGGACGACCGCCCGCTCACACCGGCCAACTTCCTCGCCACCCTCTACGGCCACCTCGGCATCGACCCCGCTCACGAGTTCCTCGATCACTCGGGACGCCCGCTCCGCATCCTCGATCCCGCCGAGCCGATCACCGAGCTTCTGTAGTCCCCGCGCCCGGCGGGAGGGACAGACCCGGCGCCGGAGCGAAAAGAACAGGGATCGCGCCGGCCCCGAAGGGCCCTGGAACTCCGCACCGTATGCAGATCTCTCGCCGCGCCGCCAGCTTTCCTGAGTCCGTCATCCGCGAGATGAGCCGGCTCCACGCCATCCACGGGGGCGTGAACCTCGCCCAGGGCTACCCCGACTTCGAGCCTCCCGCCGAGATCCTCGACGCGGCCTGCCGCGCCCTCCGCGAGGGATACAACCAGTACGCCATCACCTGGGGCGCGCCCCGGCTGCGGGCGGCGATCGCCCGGCGGGCGGACGAGTTCAACCGCATCCCCGTAGACCCCGCCGCGAACGTCACCGTCTGCTGCGGCGCCACGGAGACGATGATCGCCACCCTGATGGCCGTCTGCAACCCCGGCGACGAGGTGATCGTCTTCACGCCCTACTACGAGAACTACGGCCCCGACGCCATCCTCTCCGGCGCCGTGCCCGTCTACGTCCCGCTCTACGAGCCAGAGCCGGCCTCCCGCTCCGGGGCGCCGGTGGAGGAGGCGGCGGAATGGCGCTTCGATCCGGAAGAGCTGGCCGCCGCCTTCAGCGACCGGACCCGCGCCATCATCGTCAACACGCCGCACAACCCCACGGGCAAGGTGTTCAGCCGGGCGGAGCTGGAAACCATCGCAGAGCTGTGCCGGCGCCACGACTGCCTGGCGATCACCGACGAGATCTACGAGCACATCCTCTACGACGGCCGGGAGCACGTCTCCCTCGCCAGCCTGGACGGGATGGCGGAGCGGACGGTGACCATCAGCGGGGCGAGCAAGACCTTCAGCGTTACGGGCTGGCGGATCGGCTGGGCCCTCGCGCCGCCGGAGATCACCACCGGCATCCGCCGCGTCCACGACTTCCTCACCGTCGGGGCGCCGCACCCGCTGCAGGAAGCCGCGGTCGCCGCCCTGGAGCTGCCGCAGCGCTACTACGACGAGCTGCGCGACAAGTACACCGCCCGCCGCGACCGCGTCACCCGGATGCTGCGCGCCTCCGGCCTCTCGCCCTTCATCCCGCAGGGCGCCTACTACACCCTCGCCGACATCACCCCGTTCGGGTATCCGGACGACGTCGCGTTCACCATGCACCTCATCCGCGACCTGGGCGTGGCGGTGGTGCCCGGCAGCAGCTTCTACCCCGCCGGCGCGGAAGCCGGAAAGCGCAAGATCCGCTTCGCCTTCCCGAAGCAAGACGCCACCCTCGCCGAAGCCGAACGCCGCCTCGCCGGGCTCGGGTAGGTTTCAGGTTTCAGGTTCCGGGTTTCAAGTTTCAGGTTGGACAACCCGGAACCTGAAACCCGGAACCTGAAACCTGAAACCTGAAACCCGAGAGTACCCGGCTATCCGGGCGTCGTCTAAATAGAAACGCGCCGGACGGGAACGCCTGGAACCCGGTTTTGCGTACTAAATAACGAACTGCTCCGGATGGGGAGCGGCGACCGGCGCCGCGCGCTCTTTCGCCCTGGGGTTGGCTGGCTCGCCCGCACCGCCGCGGGAAATCGGAATGCAGAAACGCCCACCTCAACGCACCTCCGGCTTCCGGCTGGTCCTGCTCCTTGGCCTGCTGGCCTGGGCGGCCGTCGCGTGCGCCTGTGGCGCGCCGCCGGCGCCGGCCGATCCGCAGCCGTCCCCCATCACGCGGACTAACGGCTTGCTCATCGCCTTCCGAGACAATGCCCCGCTCGCCGCGCGCGTGGAGTGCCTGAAGCGCTTCGCGCTGCGCGTGGACCCGGAGTACGCGCACCCGCACCTCGCGCGGGTCCAGGCGCCGGCCACGGTCCAGGGCTCCAGCCTCGCCTCCACCGGGTTCCTCGGCGCGCTGCGGAGCGATCCGGCCGTTCGCGTGGTGGAGCCGAACTACGAGATCCGGGGCTTCGCGGCCCCCAACGACCCCCGCTTCGGAGAGCAGTACGCGCTCCACAACACCGGCCAGACCGGCGGGACGCCCGACGCGGATATCGACGCGCCGGAGGCCTGGGACATCGCCACCGGCAGCCGCGACATCATCGTGGCGGTGCTGGACAGCGGCGTGGACTACAACCACGACGACCTCCGCGACAACATCCTCCGCGCCAGCGACGGCTCCGTGGTGGGCATCGACCGGGTGAACGACGACAGCGACCCGATGGACGACAACGGCCACGGCACGCACATCGCCGGCATCATCGGGGCGCGGGGCAACAACGGCCTGGGCGTGACGGGCGTGTGCCACACCGTCCGCATCATGCCGGTGAAGCTGCTGGACAGCACCCTGAACGCGAACATCGCGGACGCCATCGAGTGCATCGACTTTGCCGTGGCGAACGGCGCGAAGGTCATCAACGCCAGCTTCGGCGGGGCGGAATTCAGCCAGCTTCTGCTGGAGGCCATCCACCGCGCCCGCGACGCCGGCGTGCTGTTCGTGGCCGCCGCCGGCAACAGCGGCGCCAACAACGACCTCCAGCCGATCTATCCCGCCAGCTTCAACCGCTTCACCACCAACCTGGTCTCCGTGGCGGGCACGGACGACGACGACCTCCTGGCGCCCGGCTCGAACTACGGCAGCTCTTCGGTGGACCTCGCGGCGCCCGGCGTCTCCATCCTCAGCACCGTCTTCGGCAGCTACGAACTGATGCACGGGACCTCCATGTCGGCGGGCTTCGTGTCCGGGGCCGCCGCGCTCCTGCTGGCCCAGGACCCCCGCCTGAACGTGGTCCAGCTCCGCAGCCGCCTCCTCAGCACCACAGACCGGCACACCAGTCTGCTCACCAAGGTCCGCTCCGCCGGCCGGCTGAACGTCCACCGCGCGCTCCTGGCCGGCGTGCCCGTGTCGGACAACCTGAGCGCGCTCTCGGTGGCGCCCGCCACCGTCACCGGCGGCGTTTCCGCCATCGGCACGGTCCGGCTCACCGCGCCGGCCGCGGCCGGCGGCAGCGAGGTGCTGATCTCCACCTCCGCTCCGGGAGTCGTTACGGCGCCGCAGAGCGTCATCGTGCCGATGGGCGCGCTGTCCACCACCTTCACCCTCGCCACCACCGTCCCCGCCGCGTCCACGTCCGTTACGGTTACCGCCACGCGGAACACGATCGTCAAGCAGGCGCCGCTCCTGGTGCTGCCGACCGTCCTCTCGTCGTTCAGCATCAGCCCGCGCACCTCCACCGGCGGCGCAACCTGTTCCGGCGCCATCACCTTGAGCGGACCCGCCCCGGAGGGAGGCGCCGTCGTCACGCTCACCAGCAGCAACCGGGACGTGCTCGAGCTTCCCACCAGCCTCACCATCCCGGCCGGCGAAACCACGGCCTTCTTCCAGGTGAAGACCGCCAAGGTGAAGACCGTCAAAGCGGTGTCCGTCCGCGCGACATTCCGGGGCGTGACGCGGCCCGTGGACCTGACCGTGCTGCCGCCCGCCCTGTCGACGCTGAAGCTGAAGCCCGCCCGGGTGACCGCGGGCTCTCCCGCCACCGGCGCCGTAAGCATCGCCTTCAATGCGCCCGCCGAAGGCGTCACCATCGGGCTCGCCTCCTCGAACCCGCGCGCGGCCACAACGCCGGGCAGTGTGTTCGTGCCGCGCGGCCAGACCAGCGCCAGCTTCAAGATCACCACCCTGAAGGGCGCCGCCAGCTCCGTCACCATCTCCGCCGTGGAGGGCGAGACGACGAAGCAGGCGACGCTGAGCATCAAGGCCTCCGCCGCCTCCCGCGACACCACCGGCGGCATCCAGCGGTGAGCCGGCGCCCCTTGACGCCCATGCCTAATCGCTCGTTCCGCACCCCGGCGCTCCTGGGGCTGCTCCTGGCCGCCTCCACGCTGCTCGCCGGCTGCCGGCCGCGCCTCGGCGGCGGCGCCGCGACGGCTCCGCTGCCCACGGACGCCCTCCCGCTGGCCCAGGCGCGCGCCCAGCATCCCACCCGCCTGCTGCGGACCGGACCCTCCCCGCAGTCGTACGACGCGGAGGTCCCGCCCGGCGTGCGGCGGGTCACGTTCGGCCGCCGGAAGCTCTTCGCGTGGGTGGCGCAGCCCGCCGCCGCCGGCCGCCGCCCCGCTCTGCTCTTCGCCCACGGCGGCTGGTCGCTCGGCGCCAGCGACTTTGAAGACGTGCGGCCATTTGTGGACGCCGGGTTCGTGGTGATGGCGCCCGCCTGGCGCGGGGAGAACGGCAATCCCGGCGCCTTCGAGATGCAATACGGCGAGGTGGACGACGCCGCCGACGCCCTGAACTACCTGGCCAAGCTGCCGAACGTGGACGCGAAGCGCCTCTACGCCGCCGGTCACAGCTCCGGCGGGACGCTGGCGCTGCTGCTGGCGGAGACCTCGCCGCGCCTTCGGGCGGCCGCCGCGTGCGGCGCCTTCCCGGACATGCGCGCCGCCATCGCGGAGCAGGGCTCGCCCGTCTTCGACGAAACCCCGTTCGACTGGCAAGATCCGATCGAGAGCGACCTTCGCTCTCCCGGCCGCCACGTGAAAGACCTCCACTGCCCCGTCGCCCTCTTCTACGGCGCCGACGAAGACTACTACATCGCGCAGGCCCGCCAGATGGAGGCGCGCGGCAAGGCGCTGGGCAAGCCCGTGACGGTGGAGGTGTTCCCCGGCACGGACCACTGGACCGCCCTCCGGCCTGCCGTCCAGCGGATGCTCGCCCTCTTCTCCCGCTAGCCCCGGCATCGGCTCCACCGGAGCTTGAGCGGCGGCGGTTCGGGGTCCAGCGTGACCGCGAATGTCCGGATGTGTCCGGATCTGGCCGCTCCCAACCATGCGCGGGCGCGGGTGCCCGCGCATGAACATGCGCGCGCACGCATGCGCGAGCAGCGCGCATCGCACGATCCCTACCCGCCAACGTGTGTGATTACCACATAAGGTGACGCGTGGCACTCGGGTGAGATTCACTTCTCGCAGCAGAGCGCGGCCTCACCGGGAGGCGGCGCGCAGAGCCCGGGAGGTAGAGATGACCCCAGAGGAACGCGACCGCCGGATTCGAGAGATTGCTGAACGGGTTGCCGAGCGGTTGGATGCCGAGTGGCCCGAAGGTAACCTGACGCTCAACGACATCGAGGACTTGGCCGAGCGAGTAGGTCACGACGTGCAGCGCGAGATTACCGACCGCTTCCTGCAGAAGGAGGCGACCCGTAAAGCAG
>Ga0216301_1000453_pt1 | contig 10366 bp, 10 predicted proteins | sample 4hB_Boncat_minus_FD_156203 | JGI IMG/M metagenome (GOLD analysis project Ga0216301, IMG submission 156203) | Terrestrial sediment cell enrichment communities for BONCAT metagenomics from Utah, United States - 4hB_Boncat_minus | ecosystem: Environmental > Terrestrial > Deep subsurface > Rock...
GAAACCGGTAGCCGTCCTCTTCATACGCGTTGTCGGTTACATCGTCGCCTAGCCTTCGGTTGTCCACCCACATGCGGAGTTTGGTGAGGCCCGCTTCCACCGTGGTCTCCAGTCTCACCGTGAAGCGGCGGGGGAACCGCTCGTCCTGGGGGTAGTCCGCGTCGAAGGGGCCGGCGTGTTGGTGGGATTCGTTCCTCCAGCGGTCGCGGCACTTCGCCAGGTTGTCGTGCGCGATCGCCTCTAGTTCCAGACCGAAAACGTCCGCGGCGTCCGCGAGGTACCATAACAGGTCCCCGAGTTCCTCAGCGATGCGCTCCTTGGCAAGCAAGTGGGAGTCTCCGTCTCTCAACCACTTCTTGTACTCGCTCAGGAGCTCGCCGGCTTCGCCTGCCAGGCCGAGCAAGGGGATGACCGGGTCCGGCACCTGCTCCGCTGGCGCCTGTCGCGTCACGATCGCGTGTTTCTGGTACTCTGCAAGCGTCATCGGCTAGCCTCCCTGTTCGGAGCGCGTCCCGCGGCCACAACCGCCGCCTCCGTGGCGTAGCGTGCCACATACTCAACCGGCAGGTAGCCGTATCCACCGAGGCCCCACGTATCACCCCAGGAGTTGCGAACAATAAAAGACTCGGCGCAGCCGCCCGGTCCGACGCCAAGCCCCACCGCGAGGAGTGCGTGCCGGGCATCGATCACGTCGCTTACTCGTGGAATTGCAATGCAACCACTCGCGGGTCGGAAGAACGGTTCTGATAGGCACACTGCCACCACCACAGGTTGTCCGGCTCGCAGGCGGTCGGCAATCTGGGAGACGTCCGGCCTGAGCCGTACCAGGTCGGCCCGGAAACAGCCCGTGAAGGCGTCTGACGGCGGCTGATAAGCGAGCCCGGCTTCACCCCGCTCTTCATGGTAAGGCCACACAACATGCTCGGGCTGCCCCCACCGCTCCAGCGCACGTGCGGCTGCATCCAACGTCGTGCGTGCGTCCACACAGAGCTGCCGAGTTCCCCAGTGAAGGAACTCCTCGGAGAGCTTAAGTCGTACGTCACCACCGTCCGCTCGCATCACCTCGTGAGCCGCGGTGACGGCGAATGCCAAGCAGGTGTCTCGCCGTCCCTGATCTCTAATTGGGGGTAGCAGCGGGCGAAGATCGATACTCTGCGGCGGATCGTTTGACATCGTGAGGACTCTATGCTTAAGCCGCAGTTGCCAACCCACAGATGCTCTCGTCGATCACGCCATGCTCCAAGGCGGCCGCCGGTTTCGATAGCAGACGAAGGTGAAGGGTGAACTTCTCGACCGCCTCAGATTCCCGCGTCCACGGACGGCGCAAGGTTAGCCTCAAGTTGCACTGGCCGGGGCGGAGCGCACGAAACGTGAAGTAACGGTGTCCGTCGCCGCCTACCGCCGAGAAGAGATTCCGCTCGGCTACTTCGAACTCGCCGCGCACCAAGCCCAGCACATGGTCGGGTCCGGGTTCCGTGGCCTCGCCGGGCCGCCATGCTCCGCTTTCACCATCCCCATCGTCCGATCGGAGGTCGATGACTCCGGGCGTCTCCGGAACCCACAAGTATCCGGTCGAGGGTGTCTCCGCTAAGCAGATCCTCACCTCATCGTCGGTGGCGATGGTCAACTCACGGCCATGGTGTGACGAGTCTACCGGCCAGATATCCGCGAGCGCCGTGCGGGGTCCCATGCCACCGCCAATCTGCTGCTTGATCTGCTTGGGCTGTACCTTGAGCAGCCTGCCCCGCAGTTCTTGGGTGATTCTCTCCATCGCTAGGAGCTGGTGGACGGTCGCCTGATAGCTCGTCCCCAGGTAGAGCGACAGGAGATACGCATGATAGGCTTCCGGGCGGGAAGGGACGCCGAGGTCAATCCAGAGCGTGTTGACGAGTTGCGGCGGCATGAGGAAGTCCATCGCAAACGACTGGGCCGCTGCCTCCCGGGGATCCTGGACGGCACTCGGGTTCTGGACCTCCCACTCGTGGTCTGTGCTCCTGTCATGTCCGAGCACGTGGTGTCCGTACTCGTGCGCGGCCGTTAGCCGCTGCATTCCTCTGGGCCGTTGGGAGTTGACGAGCACGCCGCCACCGCCGTCGGTCCGGACGTACGCGCCCAAAAGCTTTTCGAGCGGCTTGAACAGAAGCCAGAGGTCGGCCTCCTGAATCACCCGGAACACGTCCACAGCGCGCCGACGATCCAATTGCAACCGCCGGAGCTCTCGGGCCGCCGCTAGGCTTCCTTCGTTACGCGCGTACGCGAGCACATCGGCTGGTGTCATGCTCACCTCCTTTGGGGATTCCCTAGGGGCGACGGCGCGCCCTAAGCCTCGTCCGTGTCGTCGGGTACGTCCCTCACGCGGTCCCGGGACGCCCGCGGCCCACCCCCCGCATGGCTCAGGAACTGGGCAAAGCGGAGGACCTGCTCCCGGTCCTCCGTGCTGAGCCCCTGCGTCGCGCGGAAGAGGGCGGCGCCTATCGGCTCCTCGGCCACTGGCTCATCTCCCAGGAAGAAGGAATAGTCCCGCCGGTAGAGCCGCGCGAGTTGCTTTAGCTCCAGGCTGGTTACTCTCCGTTTCACCGTCTCCATCGCCGAGATGGTCGCGCGGGGAACGCCGAGCTGCTCGGCGACGAACTCCTGCGACAGTCCGAGATACTCCCGGGCCTCCCGCAGTCGGGCGGCCAATCGCTCATGTTCCGTCTCTTGGGGAACGCTGCCCGCGTCACCCATGAGTTGCTCACCATCCATTTAGGTCTCCTTCACTCCCTGCTGTCATCCCCGCCGGCTTCCGCGGTGGCCCGGCACCGATCCAGGAGGTCGCGCAGAGCGCGCTTCCCCACGCCGGTGCCTAATCCAAGTGCGGCGTTGGTGGCGACGCACACCAGATCGCCCACCTCAGCGCCCACTTCCGCCGCGATGAAAGCCTGGAGGTCGGCCAAGCCGACGTAGTTTCCGTACGCTTTCGTGAAGAAGTGCTGGCTGCGATACGTGGCAGTGAGATCGATCCTGCCTCCGAAGAGCGTCATGCTCACATGGCTGAGGCACGGGAAAGACATGATTTGCCGGTCTATGAGAGCATCGTAGACGCGCAGGTCCGCCGCGGGTCCTTCGGACTCTCTACCTCCTTCCGGCTCCTCCCCATCTGGTTGTCCAAACGTCAGAGCAAGTTCAGTCGCATTGAGATTGCGGGTTCCCCGGGCCCGGTAACTCTTAAGGCGGCGGACGCAACGCTCCAACTGGTTGCGGTCCAGCTCGCTCTCCTTCCCATTCCCGCCGGGCCAGTCCATCAGTCGGTCGAAGTATGTCCCGCGCCGAATGCAGCGTCGCTCTACCTTTGACGCACGCCGCTGGAAACGGTAGAGGCGCTCACGCGCCGCTTCACCAGGCCCCATTCGATAAAAGTCGATGGGGAACAGGGTATCCGCGACCTTGCGGATGCTTCGGATCTGTGGAGTCTCGTGCTTCGCGAAGAAGCGGTCGAGCACCTCGCGCACCTCAGAGATTTCGCGGGCTGCGCCATCCCCGGCCGCGATAGCGACAATCAGATTGGATTCGCGGCCCGTACCGTCGAGCAGGTGCTGCACCGCGTGTATCCACCCCTCAGTGATGGTGTTTGCCTGAATGAACACCGCCATCCCTACCCTCCTTACTAAGCGGCCAAGCCTAGTCGCCGCGCGAGCACGTCCACCATGTGCTTCAGCGTCGCCCCCTCGCCGGGATCCATGCAGCCCGGGCTGACATCCGTCCCTGCCGTACTGCCCCCTGTCTTGGGCGTGGCGAAGTCCGCGGGGGTGACCAGCTTCGACTTGCCGGTGAGGTCTTCGATAGTCGCCGCCACCCACATCGTCTCCTTCGCGGTCAGCTTCAGTTGGTCAGGCTGGCCGCCAGCGACGAGGTCGGCAGGCGAGCAGACACGCACCTCGGCGAGTGCGTCCATGACCATCTCGCGCAGCTCCGCTGCGCTAGTGGGGAGCTTTTCACCCATACCGGACCTTTCGCGTGGCCAATCGACATGAATCCTGTCACTCGGATGCCGTATCCGACGGATTATACGATGTTCAGGAGCATGTTGCAACGTTTCCCGACCGAGAGCGACATCCCAATGCTGGAAATCCTGGCGGAGCAGCAAGCTCCCATAGTACGCGGCTGGAGCAATTACCCGGTTAGGAACATCATCCTGGTGTAGCGCATAGCACACTGTCCATAGAGTATAATACACAGGGTTTAGGTGGTAAGTCTTTGAACACCCGCGGGTGCCCTCCGTAAGGAAGGCTAAAGTGCCGGATTTAGACGAGCTTCGGTCCGCAGTGCGGACGCTCCATCGAAAGAAAGACGCCGCGTACCGGAACGCCTGGAAGAAGCGCGGCGAACTGATAAGTGTGGTCGCCAACATCGCGCGGAAGGTGGATCGGCTTGAATCGGTGGCGGGAGGCGCTCCAGCCACGCGGGATGAGGGCTTGCTCGACACGGTGGTGGACCTCCTCGTGTATGGCCTGAAGTATGAGACGTACCTAGCGGATCTCGACCTATCCGTCGCTGAGGTTCTGTTTGGCGCTTCGGCAATCGCGGCTCCGTTCAGCGACCGGCCTCTGGGATTTGAGGAACTGCTCTCACGCGTCGATCTTTCACCTGTCGGGGGCGCAGGACCAGCTCCGCTACCCATCGCCGTCCAAGACGTCGTCGCCGCGTTCTCATCGCTTGAAGCGTGCTTCTCTGGTCTTGCAGTGACAGAGGAGCCAGTCCAACGGCTCCGCCGAGCACAAGATCTGGTTGAGGCGTCAGTCCGGCTGCTCGCGGCAGTGGAGGCGCAACACCCGGCGGCCTTGTCGGCATTCGTGGATTCGGAGCGGAGGATGCCCGGCGATGCTTGAGGCGGACTACGTCGAACTAAGAGGGGAGCTCGAATCGAAGATCCTCATTGGTGCCAGATCCGTCGGAATCCTCGGGCTTACGCCGGTTGCGTTGCGCCTGATCGCCGACCTCGGCCCCACAGGCCTCTTACGCGCAGTGGAAGCCGTGTATGCCGATCTGCGAGACTCGGTCGCCACTACGCTGGTCTCGGTGCCAGTCAGCCCGTTCGCAGCGTTGGGTGAGAGGGAGCACGACGTGCTCGTCGTTGCCGCCGACGTGGAAAAGGAGCACCTCCTCCGCGCGGCGGAGCCGTTCATAGGTGGAACGCCGACCATCCTAATCGGCGGCCACGGGCACTTCGTCTTCAGGGACCGAACGCTCGACGAGGAGATGGCGCAGCTTCTCGTCCCGTCGCTTGCGAACGGCTACCCGCACTGCAGACCCCACCTTTACCAGTGCCTCGCGAACGCGGTGCGGCTGGATCTGCACGGAGTAGTAGCAGAGCTCGGGATGTTCAAAGGCGGAACCACGATGCTTCTCTCCCGGCTCATCGAACGTCTCGGTGCTTCCTGGAAAGTGCTCGGGTTCGACACGTTCGAGGGCTTCCCGCCGCCCCGCAGCTTCCTTGACATGTACGCTCACCCTGACTGCGTATTCACGGACCTGGAAGCCGTCCGGCGGTACCTAGACGGCAGGAACGTGGAGATCATTCCGGGCGACATCGTTCAGACCTGTGCCCGGCTTGCGCGAGAGGACCTTGTGCTCACGTTTTTCGACACCGACAACTACACGCCCGCCTCCGCCGCGCTCAGGATCGTCGTGGAGCGAACGGTCGTGGGTGGGGCCATTGTCTTCGACCATTTCACTGGGGCCAACCGTTTTCGATACACTTTGGGCGAGCGGATGGCGGCCAGCGCCTTGCTTGAAGACGCCCGCTACTTCCACCTCCACGGGACCGGGGTTTTCTACCGGCAGCGTTGATCCGAAGCCCGAAAACCGGTAGGATGAGGGACGATGAAGCAGCCTCCAGTTCCTCGGCAACGGATCTTCGACTACTATTGGTACTTCGCTGCCGAACGTCAGCGAATCTTCGAGCGGCGCGTTGCCGGCGCGAAGGCGCCCTGGACGTCCGACCGCATCCTGCGCGAGTTCAAGTTCTGTAACGTCTACCGAGCGGCGGACCGGGTATCCCAATACCTGATTCGGAACGTCGCCTATCACGAGGAACAATGCACCGCCGCCGACCGCGCTTTCCAGATCGTCGCATTCCGGACTTTCAGCCGGGTCGAAACGTGGGAGAGCGTCCGGTCCCAGCTCGGCTGCCATCCCACGCTTGAACACCTCCGTGACGGCCGCTTCGGTGCCGCCCTCGACCGCACACTGGAAACCAACGGCGGACTTTACACGGGCGCGTTCATCCTGTGCGCCACGAACGCGTTCGGCAAGTCCCGGAAGCACTTGAACCATGTCGAGCTGTTCCGCCGGATGTTCCTAGAGGACCGTCTCGGGGAACGGCTCCTGGAAGCCAAATCCCTGGAGACGGTCTTCTACCTGCTCCGCGGCTTCCCGCTCATCGGCGACTTCATGGCCTACCAGACGGCGATCGACCTGAACTACAGCGACCTCTTCGCCTTCTCCGAGAACGAGTTCACGCAGCCTGGCCCGGGAGCTCTCCGGGGGATCAGGAAGGTCTTCGAGAGACTTGGGGACTATGGACCTGCGGACGCTGTCCGATGGATGGTGGATCGGCAGGTGGACGAGTTCGCAAGCCGAGAGTTGCCGTTCAATGGCCTTTGGGGGCGGCCGCTCCACGCCATCGACTGCCAGGGCCTCTTCTGCGAGGTTGATAAGTACTGCCGCGAGGCGGCACCGGAGCTCGCGAGCGCACGCAAGCGGATCAAGGCGAAGTTCCTAGCGTCATCGGAGGACATCATCTTGTTTTTCCCACCGAAATGGGGTCTGAACGAGCGGATACCGCATTCCACCGCCGAGGGTACATTCGCTCGTGGCGAGGTCCAGTGCCCACTACCACTATAAGGCTCCGGTACATAGTGATAACTCGCGCATCACTGACGAGCGGAGCCTTTGGCTGTTAGCAATTTAAGTTAATCTGTTTGATATTATTACAAGTACGACAGAGAGAATTTAAGTTGGCAAGGGAAAGCCTGCTCGATGACCAGACTTCCCCTGGCTGTCTCCACCACGGCATAGGTCACCTGATCGAGTTCGTTGATCTCCAGGATGCGTTCAACCTGGGCCAAGAGGCGGTGCAGTAGCCGGAAGTTGCCGCCAGTCACGCGGATGACGGCCCTGACCCGGACCGCCCCTGGTCCGCCGCAATGGCCTGCCCTTGCGGCTGCGCGGAACTGTTCTACCTGTCCATCCCCTCCGAAGACCGTCGCCACTGGTCACTATCTTTCAACGAGCGCCGCCACCCGACGCTCCATCCGTCCGCTTGGCGCTGGGACGGGTGCCGCGCCCACTTCTTCCTTCGCGGAGGCTGCATCGAGTGATGTGGCTTCAAGGCGCACTCCCCCACCCGGTAGCCGGACACGTTGCGCGGTCTGACCTACGGGATTCGTACAGGCTGTGCTTTGCACCTCGTGGCTGGAAGCGAGAGGTTCCGGAGAAGTACCGCCACGCCATCATCCAGAGCGCTAACCTCCCCGGCGTCCGATCCACGGCCGGCGCCAATCAGCCCAGACCTCATGCTCGAACTTGAATCGGGGCTGACTGCTCACAACCGGTTTACCGGAGTCTATATCTGTCGCTGCAGGATGCGGGTCCCAAAGAGGTGGGGCTCCCTCGCTGCGCGTGGATTAGCCGGCGCCACCCGCCGCACCAGTGGCTACAGGTCGAAGGGGCGACAGAACGACCGGTGAGCATCCATCCTGGGCGTGGGGCGCGAGAACGAATGCTGTCGGAACGAGGTGCAATCAGAAGACACGCTGAATCGGCTGGGCTGGCGGAACATCTGCTCTACATGATCAGCGACGCGCCACCGGCTCAGCAGCAGCAACACCTCCACTTGCCTTCCGCCGCACATGCGGTGTGGCAGTCCGGACCACGAGAGCTGGGATGCACTACTCAGCCTTGTGGTTGACGCAGCCAACGTGACCGCGATAAACCCAAAAGCGATACTATCCCCGTTCCGCGGGGTGCGAGTCTGATTTCGGACCTGCGACTTTGAGCAGGGGGCCGCCAAAACTAGATTCCACATAGCAATGTTAGCGGAAAGAACGTCAGCTTCCCAAGCTGAATGTCGTGGGTTCGAGTCCCATCTCCCGCTCTTTCAGGTTTCCAACCCCCTGTTCCGACCCCGGAGCTCCTTGGTGCAAGTCTCGGCGGAGACCTCGCACGAAAGAGCTCCGTTTGTTTATCAGGGACCTCGCCGGCCCGCACGTCCGTCGCAACGAGCGGCTGCCGACGAATCCACCGGCTACGACTCTCGCTTTCGCCTGCACCGCTTTCAGCCATCCTCTCCCAGGACCGCCGCCTGGGGCCTGGCGACCGCACCCACGCCGCCAGGCAAGCACGGCTGATTCAATCCGGAACCACGCGCGGCGGGGGCGGGAATGGCCCCGGCGAGCCACCGTCGCGCACCTCGTCCGACTCGCAGCACCTCGCACCCCCTATTGTTTTCTCCCCGCGCCGTCTGCGTCCTTCCTGGGAGAGACGTGGACGATTACGCGGCGGTAGCGCGTGAGCGGCGGCGAGCCACTGTCGGTCACCGCCAGGATCACGTGCACTGTCGCGGGCGCGTCCACTTCGGGGGCGACGAACGAAGCGCACGGCGAGGCGGCGTCCCGGATGCTAATCGGAGCGCCGCGGTACTCGCCGGGCTCCGGATAGTAGATCCACTCGTACTGCAGCGCCTGCCCGTCCGGATCCCGGGAGCCGGAGGCGTCGAGGCGGACCGGCGCTCCGGACCTCACCCGGGGTTCGAGCGAGCCGCGCACGCGCGGCGCGGGCGGGTGGTTCGCGTCGGCAAAGCCCTGCACACACCAGTCGAGGCGGGCGCGAAAATCGTTCTGCAGGGGGACGGCCCAGCGCTTCAGCGTGTTGTCCCGATCCGTAACGCCCTGCCACGTATCTTTCTGGTTCGCCCAATAGTAGGGCTTTCCCACAGCCGCCTCGCTGAGACCGTAGCGGCCGCCCCAACTCCCCCACTCGGGATGTGCGGGGTCATTCATTCCAGTCGGGACCAGGTAAAGGAAGGACATCGTGTCGCCTTCCTTTTGGGGAAGGTGGGTGTTGGTGGGATAGAGGGCGCCCAGCGGGCCGTGCCCCGTGAGCACGTCGCGCCGCAGGTCGAAGCCGCCCGCGGTGGCGGTGAGGGCGGAGAACCGGTGATACCAGCGCTTGCGGTCGAGCTCCGGGCGGAAGGTGTCGACCCAGAGCTTCCACGGCGGGGCGAACGCGGTGGTGTGCTCTTCGAACTTGTCCGCCGAACTGAGCCGGAGCCGGTTCTTGAAGCGGGCGTAGCCGGCCGGTCCCCGCTCGCGGAAGACGCGGTCCAGCGCCCGCTTGAGGCTGCTGGGCGAGGAGCCCTGATCCGTGCCCCAGTTGCAGAACCAGACCGGGCGCGGGTCATCGCGATCCACCGCCGCCAGGATCAGCTCCACGCCCGCCTCCGTGTCCACGTAGCCGGGCACGGCCCGCCGCCACAGGTAGTCGCGGGTCGGGTAGCGGCGGTCGTGCCGGCGCAGGGAGGGGTAACACTCGCCGTACGCCGCGATCTGCCGCCGGACGATCCCGAGACCGGTGCGCTCCGGGTTCCGATTCTCCCCGTCGCGGGCGACCGCCCGGTTGGCGATGATCCCCTCCACGTCGAACTCGTTGCTGTAGAGGAGAAACCGCACCAGGGACTGCTCGTCGTCCGGGTCGCCGCCGGCGTCCGTCTCGATGAGGATGCGGGGGCGCGGTCCATCCCGGCGGGCGTCGCCGGCGTCGACGGACAGTGGGAGGACCGTCGGCAGGGCGAGTAACAGGATGAAGAAGCGTGTCATGGCTTGGATCACGGGGACCTGAAGGCGCCGGTCCTGGGCGGAAACCCGATGCGGCTACTCGCCGCCCTTCCCGTCCAGGGTCCAGCGGATCCCGCCCAGCAGGTGCTTGCGGTAGCGTGCGTCTTGCCAGACGGTCTCGTCATCTCCCAGCGCCGTGTAGAAGACCCGGCCCTTCCCGAAGGTCCGGGTCCACGAGATCGGGTAGGCGCGGTCCGGCTGGCGCACCTTCGTCAAGTCCAGGTTCTGGGGATCGAGGCTGAGGAGGACGTGAGACCGGGCCGGATCCCAGTTCTTGAAGAGGTAGATGTCGTCGGTGATCTCGAAGGAGGCGCCGAGATGCCGGGTTGCAGGATGCCCCCGGTCCTCCACTTTGACCCGGACCTTGACGAGCGGCGCTTCGCGGGTGCGCCAGGGACGGCTTTCGTACTGCGCCCCCAGCATCTCCCCGAACGGCGCGTACCCCTGAAAGGTGTTGGCGGTGGAATGGATGCCCGTGAACGCCCCGCCCG
>Ga0216301_1000454_pt1 | contig 10357 bp, 10 predicted proteins | sample 4hB_Boncat_minus_FD_156203 | JGI IMG/M metagenome (GOLD analysis project Ga0216301, IMG submission 156203) | Terrestrial sediment cell enrichment communities for BONCAT metagenomics from Utah, United States - 4hB_Boncat_minus | ecosystem: Environmental > Terrestrial > Deep subsurface > Rock...
CTGCTGTTGTGCGCCGAGGCGCCACCGGCGATGAGGCGGCGTTCTCCAGCCCGGGCGGCAGTGGGGCTCAAGGCTCGGCGGAAGATCGGGTTATCGGGCGGCTGCTTGGGGAACAGAATCCAGTGGACCCAACGCGCTCGTGCGGGCGGAGCCGCCAAACACCGATGATGACCCCCACCCTTCGTCCCATTCAAGCGGCGGACCACGCGGAAGCGCTGGCTCTCTGGGAAGCCGTCTTCATGCCGGGTACGGACTACTTCCACCGGTACTTCGCGGCGGACCCCTGGTATCAGGACGGAGACTGCCTGGGAGCGGAGGTGGACGGCCGGCTTGTGAGCGCGGTTCACGTCTGCCGCCGGCCGCTGCACTGGCGCGGGCGAACCGTCTGGTGCGGAGCCATCGCTAACGTGGGGACGACCGCCGAGTATCGCCGCCAGGGCCTCTCGCGAGCGCTGCTGGAGCGAGCCGTGGAGCACATGGAAGCCACAGGGGTCGATTTCTCGATGCTGTTCACGGGCCAGCACGGCCACTATGGGGCGCTCGCGTGGGAGCAAGTCCTGACTCCTCGCCCCGTCGTCACCCTCGGGCCGGGATCGGCGTCCGCGCCGCTGGCTGAGGAAACGCCCGGGCAGGATGTATCCGCCTACGCCGCTCTCTACGAATCCTGCCCTGCGCCGCCGCTGCTGCTCCAGCGGACAGTCCCCTACTACGACGGGTGGGTACTGTGGTACTGGCGTCACTGGAAGGCAAGCCTGTTCTACCTGCCGGGAAGAGGGTACGCCGCCGCGCGCATCCCGGAAGCCGAAGAGCTGCCGCTGCGGGTCATCGAGTGGCGGTCCGTCGATCCGGGCGCGGAACGGGCGCTGCTCCTCGGCATGGCGGACCGGGCGCGCGCGGCCGGCCGCGACAAGCTGGTCTTTGAGGGAGCGCCGCAGTTTGGAGGACTAACCGCGCTGCGAGAGCTGGGCGAGGTGGAAGAAGCGACCGCCACCCCGATGATGCTGCGGAACGTCGGGTTGCCGGAGGAGGAGTACCGGGAAATCGTCGCCCTCTACGCCTCGGGGGAGGCCGTCTGGTGGCCCTCCGACGGCTTCTAACACATCCCTGGCTAGAAGGCAGAGGAGGTCTCTCCGTTGACGCCGAAGGCGAGGGAGCTTCCCGGTGGGCGTCGGCCGGAGCTCAGACTGTAGAGTTGGAACTCCGTGCCGGCCTCGCTTCGAAAACGGACGAGCGTTCGACCAGGCTTGCCCAAGCCCCGGGGTCAGGTCTGGCGTGTCCGAACAGGCACGGCGTCAGGCGGAGCTTCCCGCAACCTGCTTTTTCGACCGCGACGCCACATAAAATCCGGCCAGGATAATGGGGTAGATGTTGTAGGCCAGACCAATATCAGTCAGGTAGGTCGCTACCGGCATCTTCATGGGTCCCCAACTGAAGCAGAGCAGATCCAAGCCTACGTTGCAGCCCCACCAGAAGGCGCCGACCCCCACCGCGGCGACAAGCGAGTCGGCTCCCGTCCTCTTTAGATAGAGGCAGCCCAACCCTACGGCGACGGAAGTGAGCACAGCGGCCATCAGGTTATCGAACAATGACGGCTGCGCCTGCTTCAAAGGGAAGATCACGCACGAGACGGCGAAGGGGATTAGCCAGGACACGAAGCCGAACCGCAGAAGTCGCCACGTGGTTCTCACCTCCTGGGTCTCCTTTATCTCATCGGCCGCGCCCATATTCGGGGCAAGTTGACGCTTGATGTCACTTTGCGACGCCGGCTCGCTTACGCAGACTCTTCGCTTCCGGGTAATCACCGACCTTCACCTACGACGTAGCCGCCGATCCGGCTCAGCGCCAGGAGCGAAAGAGGTGGAGGAGGCGACCGCCAGCCCGATGCTGCCGCGGGATGTCGGGCTGGCGGAGGACGAATATCGGGGAACCGTCGCCCTCGATGCCTCGGGGGAGGCCGTGTGGTGGCCGTCCGAGGGTTCTAAAGGCAGACGGGAACCTCCCTGGCGATGGCTAGCCAAGCGCCTCTATGGTCACCACACCACCGTCGACCACTTGAAGCCTCACCTCGTAGCCATGCAGCAGCGCCATGCCGAGCAGGCAGCCGCCTTCTGCTGCATAGACGAGAATCTCGCGCTCGTCACCGTCCCATAGAGCGGTGCAGGCATAGACGTACAGGGCTTCAACGCGCCCGTCGGCCAGAACCACTCGGGAGGTATCCTCGTACACCAGCCCGAGTGCGGCGACAATCTGGGGAGATAGGGTCAGGTGTTCCGTGAATCCCGTGTCGAGCGTTGCATCGACTGTTAGACGCGCCCCGTCCGGACCCCAAACCGACAACGGGACGATTGCTTCCCGATACGGACTCACCTCCCCAGTAATCACTGGTCTTCGTCCCGGCTCTGCCCCCCGATTCGTCCCAGAGCCGGATGCCCGATCCGGAGCGCATAGAAGGCGCCGTCCGGATGCCGCGCGCGCGCCCGCCGGAGCGCGGTGAGGTGATCAGCGTCGACCTCGTACTCACCCGTGTCGATATCGAGGACAAGAACCCGGCCTCGCTGACCGGGCTCGACCTGGGCGCGGATCTCACGCTCGTAGAGCGCCTCGCCGCGCTGTGCGATGAGTTCCGCCGAGTAACGGGGCTCAGACATCTCCAGACCTCCGCGCTACGAAATCGCGTCCCCGGACTGCGCCGTCGCCGGCTCGGACTCCCGGATCAACTGCCGCAGGACGTACGGTAAGATGCCGCCGTGGACGTAGTAGTCCACCTCGATGGGAGTGTCGATGCGCAGCGTCACGGCCGTCTCGTCGGTCGTGCCGTCCGCCCGGTGGATCACCAGCGTCACGTCCTGGCGCGGCGTGATGCCGTTCTCCAGCCCCACCAGGTCGAACGTCTCCGTACCGTCCAGTTGCAGCGACTGCGCGCTGTCGTCGCCTTTGAACTGGCACGGGAGGACGCCCATGCCGACCAGGTTGCTCCGGTGGATGCGCTCGAAGCTCTCAGCGACCACCGCCTTCACGCCGAGAAGGCGCGTGCCCTTGGCCGCCCAGTCTCGCGAGCTGCCCGTGCCGTACTCCTGCCCGGCGATTACCACGAGCGGGATACCTGACGCCTGGTAGCGGATCGAGGCGTCGTAGATCGCCATTTGCTCGCCGTCCGGCTGGTGCAGCGTGACGCCGCCTTCGACGCCGGGGACCATCAGGTTCTTGATCCGCACGTTGGCGAACGTCCCCCGCATCATGATCCGGTCGTTGCCCCGGCGGGAGCCGTAGCTGTTGAAGTCCTGCACCTCCACGCACTTCTCCTGGAGGTAGAGCCCCGCCGGCGAGCTCGGCTTGATCGCGCCCGCCGGGCTGATGTGATCCGTCGTCACCGAATGGCCGAAGATCGCCAGAGGCCGCGCGCCCTTGATGGGTCGGACAGCCTCCGCCTCCATGCTGAACCGGTCGAAGAAAGGCGGCTCCTGGATGTAGGTGGAGCCGGGGTCCCACTCGTAGACCTTGCCGGTGCTGCTGGGCACCGCCGCCCACAGCGGGTTCTGCTCGGTAAAGTTCTGATAGAGGCGGCGGTAGGTTTCGGGGTCGGTAGCGGCCTCGAGCGCCTGGCCGATCTCTTCCGTGCTGGGCCAGATGTCCTTGAGGTAGACGTCCTCCCCATCCTTGCCCTGCCCCAGCGGCTCGGAAGACATGTCGATATCCACCCGGCCGGCGAGCGCGAACGCCACCACCAGCGGCGGGCTCATCAGGAAGTTGGCCTTGACGTTCTGGTGGACTCGCGCCTCGAAGTTCCGGTTGCCGCTGAGGACGCTGGCGACCACCAGGTCGTTGCCGGTAATGGCCTCTTCGAGGTGCGGCTCCAGCGGACCTGAGTTGCCGATGCAGGTCATGCAGCCGTAGCCCACCGTCTGGAAGCCCAGCTCGTCCAGGTACGGCTGGAGCCCCGTGTTGTTCAGGTATTCCGTCACCACGCGAGAACCCGGCGAAAGCGAGGTCTTCACCGCCGGGCGGACCGACAGCCCCTGTTCAACGGCTTTCTTCGCCACCAGCCCTGCCGCCAGCATCACGCTCGGGTTCGAGGTGTTCGTGCAAGAGGTGATCGCGGCGATAACGACGTCGCCATGCTTCAGCTCCACCCGGGCCTGGGGGAATTCATCCGCCGGAACATCCTCCACGCGGTCCGGCGTGGGGCGGTTCTGCATCATCTCGATCTCGGTTTCCTGGTTCGTGTTCTTCGGGGTGGTCAGCGGGGCCGGCGCCTGGGGCATGGTGTCGGAGTCCTGGTTGCCGCCGCCCGTCAGCGGCGGCGCGCCCGCGCCGCCATCCACCCCCGTCAGCACCACGAAAGCCTTGCTGGCCTCATGCTCCGGCTTGTTGTAGCCGCTCTGGCTCGCCGGGCCGTGCAGCAGCTCTCGGAAGCGCGCTTTGAGCTGGGGAAGGTCCACCCGGTCTTGCGGCCGTTTCGGACCGGCCACGCTGGGCGCGACCGCATCCAGGTTCACTTCCAGGTGGGTGCTGTACTGGATGTCGCCCAGGCACGGCATCCCAAACATATGCTGCGCCTTGTAGTAGCTGCGGAAGGCGTCGATCTGCTCCTCCGACCGGCCGGTCGCCTCCAGATAGCGGCACGTCTGCTCGTCGATGGGGAAGAAGCCCATCGTGGCGCCGTACTCGGGCGCCATGTTGGCGATGGTGGCGCGGTCGGTCACCGACAGGGTGGAGGCGCCCTCGCCGTAGAACTCGACGAACTTGCCGACGACCTTGGTGCGCCGCAGCAGCTCCGTGATGTAGAGCACCAGGTCCGTGGCGGTGACCCCGGGCCGGAGCGCGCCGCCGAGGTGGACGCCCACCACGTCCGGCGTGAGGAAGTAGACCGGCTGGCCCAGCATCCCCGCCTCGGCCTCGATGCCGCCCACGCCCCAGCCCACGATCCCCAGGCCGTTGATCATGGTGGTGTGGGAGTCGGTGCCGACGAGGCTATCCGGATAGTAGACGCCGTCGTGCTCCAGCACGCCCTTGGCGAGGTACTCCAGGTTGACCTGGTGGACGATGCCGATGCCCGGAGGGACGACGTTGAACCCGTTGAACGCCTGCATCCCCCACTTCAGGAACTGGTAGCGGGCCTGGTTTCGCTTGAACTCCATCTCCATGTTCAACTGGAGCGCGTTCCCGACTTCCGAGTAGTCCACCTGGACGGAGTGATCGACGACGAGGTCGACGGGCACCAGCGGCTCGATGATGCCGGGGTCGCGGCCCATGCGGGCGACGGCGGAGCGCATGGCGGCGAGGTCCACCAGCAGCGGCACCCCCGTGAAGTCTTGCAGCAGGATGCGGCCCACCACGAACGGGATTTCGGCGGTGCGCTCGGCGTTCGGCTTCCAGTTCGCGAGGGCGCAGACGTCCGCCTCGCTGATCCGCTTGCCGTCCACGTTCCGCAGCACCGACTCGAGGACGACTCGGATGCTCACGGGCAGCCGGGAGATGTTCCCAACGCCTTCTTTCTGGAGCTGCGGCAGCGAGTAGAGCTTGCCTTCGCGTCCGGACCCGTATCCGAAAGTCTGGAGCGTGCCGAAAAGGTTGTGCAGTTCCGCCATGGTGGTCTCGTCCCTCAACGCGTTTCTAACTAAAGCTTATGCGGCTGCGCGGTCGACTGTCGGCTGCGGCGGGAGCCCGGAGAAAGCTCTCGCTAGAGGACCGCGACGCGCAATGGAGCCGGTTATTGGTATCTCAGCGGGAGTCTCGCCGTGGCTCGCCGGGCAGGCGGACGCCCGCTGTGGGGACGTGAGAGAGGAGCGGCGGCCGGTGACGAGGCCGCCGTTCAAGGAAGCGGGGCGAGCTTCTCGAAGTGGCGGCTACGGCTCGTCACGGGGGTCGAGCTTCTCGAAGTCGTACACGACGCGCCGGCCGAAGCCGGCATAGCGGATGCGGCCGTAGAGCACCCTGTCGGCCAGGATGGTCTCGTCACCCGCGCGGCGGTGGGCGGGCGTTGGAGCGCCGCCGCCCATCGTCAGGATACGGCGCGGAGCCTGCCCTGGTAATGGCCGACGCGGCCCGGCCGACGCCAGCAGCCGGTCGAAGACCCCGCCGGTAAACTCGGTGAACACGATCGGCGAGCGGCGCGGATTGGAGCCCTGGAGGACCATCGCCTTTCGTTCCACGTCCAACCGGCCAGGGTCCTGATAGTTGCCGGGAAGTGCTATCCTCGTCTCCATCACCGCAATCCAGCCGTCCACATGCCCTTCGTTGAGACGCAGGAGGGCGTCGACATGCCAAAGGCGGGCGAGGCAGACCACGAGCAAGACGAGCGTCGCTATCCAGACGCGCGGCGACTCCCAGAGCGCCGGCCCTTCCGGCTTTGGCTGGACATCTCCGAGTTTGCGCTTGGTGGAGTGAGCCGTCATTCGATCCCCCTCCTGTGATCGCCGCCTTCGTGACACTCCTCACAACGTCAGCGCAGTTCTCCGGGGTACGGCTCAGGTGCGCGACGTATCCAAAGCGAAGCTCCGTCTGGCCCAACCCGCTCCCGTCGCGAGAGAAGGCGGTGACGGAGAAACCGCCCTACAGGCGGGCGCACGCATCCTCGGTCTCCCCATCTCCCCTTCCCTACTCTGCGTCTCCGCGTCTCTGCGGTTCAATCCGGCGCGGAGATCAGGCGTGGCGGCTGCGCGGGTCGAGCCAGTCGCGGAGGCCGTCGCCGAGGAAGTTGAACGCCATGATCGTCGCGGCGAGGCAGACGGCGGGGTAGACGGTGAGCATCGGATCGGAGCGGCGGTGCTGCCAGCCCGTGTTGATCATCGAGCCCCAGGAGGGGAACGGCTCCTGGATGCCCAGGCCCAGGAAGCTGAGCGTCGCCTCCGCCAGGACGATGGTCCCCATGCCGACCGTGGTCGCCACCACCACGGGGCCCAGGAGGTTCGGCAGCAGGTGCCGGAGCATGATGCGTCCGTCGGAGGCGCCCATCGCGCGCGCGGAGAGGACGAACTCCTCCGCGCCGAGGGTGAGCGTGCGGCTGCGAACGAGCCGCACCATCGCGGGCCAGCCCACCAACGCTAGCGCCACGAAGACGTTGAACAGGCTCTTGCCCAACGTGCCGGTAATCAGGATGGCGAGCAGGATGTCCGGGAAGGCGAACATCAGGTCGGTGACGCGCATCACGGCGTTGTCCAGCCAGCCGCGCCGCAGCCCGGCCAGCATGCCGAGCGTCAGCCCGAACAACAGCTCGACCGCCTCCACGGCCACGGCGATGGTGAGCGAGACCCGCGCGCCGTAGATGAGGCGGCTGAGGACGTCGCGGCCGACGCCGTCGGTGCCGAGGGGGTGAACGCGGCTGGGCGGCTGGAGGCGGTTTCCGGGGTTCTGGGCGTCGTAGCGGTGCGGCGCGAGCAGCGGCGCGAAAAGCGCCGTGACCACCAGCGCCGCCAGGAACAGCGCGGCGAGCGCCGTAGACGGACGCGCCAGCGCCGCGGGAAGGCGCCTAAGGCGTGGGAGCGACGCGGAGACGGGGATCGAGGAAGCCATAGAGGATGTCCACCAGCAGGTTCACGCCGATAAAGACCGCCGCCGCCAGCAGGGTGACCGCCTGGATCATCGGGTAGTCGCGCGCGGGGATAGAGGAGACGGAGATGTCGCCGATGCCCGGAATGCCGAACAGCGTCTCCACCACGAACGAGCCGCCCAGCATGTAGCCGACGCTCGTGCCGAGCACGGTCAGCACGGGAATCACCGCGTTCTTGGCGGCGTGGGTCAGCACCGTGCGGCCCCAGCTCAAGCCCTTGGCGCGGGCGGTGCGGATATAGTCCTGGCCGAGCGTCTCCAGGAACGAGGCGCGCGTCATCCGCGCCACCAGCGCCGCCGGCCGCGAGCCCAGCGCCACCGCCGGCAGCGCCAGGTGCCACCACTCCCCTTCATAGGTAACCGGCGTCCACCGCAGTTGCAGGGAGAACAGCAGGACGAGGAGCGGCAGCAGTACGAAGGCGGGGATCGAGACACCGGTGAGCGCGGTCGTGGTGGCGAGGCGATCCACCCAGGAGCCCGCCCGCAGCGCCGCCGCCAGCCCTAAAGGCGCCCCGACCAGCACCGCGAACGCGCCTGCGGTGAGGGCCAGGCGGACCGTGATGGGGTATCGCTCCCGGAGCATGGGGCCGATCGGCTCGCGGAAGCGGTAGGAGGTGCCGAGGTCCCCGCGCACGAAGCCGCTGATCCAGCGCCCGTACTGGACGGGCAGCGGCTGGTCCAGCCCGAACTCCTTCTTGAGCCGCGCGACGGAGGCCGGATCGGCGTGCTGGCCCAGCATCACCTCCACGGGCCCGCCGGGCGCCATCGCCCCCATCGAGAAGGTGATGACGGAGAGCAGCCACAGCGTCGCCACGGCGAACGCGCAGCGCTGGAGGATGAAAAGCAGGAACCGCATGTCGCCGGTGGGGCCTCGCGCCTATGGGCTGCTCTCGAAGTAGGTGCGCTTGTGCGGCAGGTGGCCCATCAGCATGCTCTCCACGCCGCGCAGGCGCGGGTTCCACAGCTCCACGTCCTTCTGGAAGAAGATGGGGACCCATACGGCATCATCCACCGCGATGGCTTCCGCCTTTCCATAGGAGGCGAAGCGCTGCTGCTCGTTCTGCATCACGTCGGCGGCGTCGCACAGGCGGTCGAACTCGGGGTTGGCGTAGCCCAGCGTGTTCTCCGGCGCCTTACTGTGGAGCATGGTGGAGAGGAAGTTCTGCGGGTCCAGGTAGTCAGCGGCCCACCGCAGGAAGTAGAACGGCATCTCGCCGGTGTTGCGCTTCTTCAGGAAGGTGGCCCACTCCGTCTCGTCCAGCTCCACCTGCACGCCCAGGTGGCTCTTGAGCTGGCCCTGCACCACCAGCGCCGTGCTGCGGATGTCCTCCACGCTGGCGCGGAAGCTGAGCTTGAGCGGCGGCAGGCCGCTGCCGTTCGGGAAGCCCGCCTCCGCCAGCAGCTTCTTCCCCTTCTCGGGATCGAATGGAAGTCCTTTGAAGCCCGCGTTGTGGCCAGGCACGCCGTAGGGTACGATCCCTTCCGCGCGGCGGGGGAGCCCTTCGTGAACGGTGTTGATGATCTCCGCCTTGTCGATGGAGTGCGCGAACGCCTGCCGGACCCGCTTGTCTTTGAACGGCGGGTAGGCCTTCTGGTTGAGCGCCAGGTAGAACACGGCGGGCCGCTCGAACTGCTTGAGCAGCGGCTTCAGCTCCGGGTTCTGGGCGTCGGCGCGGTAGGAAGCCATCGTGACGTCAGTGATGTCCAGCTCGCCGGCGGTGAACTTATCGTGGCGGGTGCCGCCGTCCAGCAGGATGCGGCGCTCGATGCGCTCGAGCTTGGGCGCGCCTTCGTAATACTCTTTGTTCGCGTCCAGGATCAGGCGGTCGGCGCGGCGGTATTCGGTAAGGCGGAAGGGGCCGGCGCCGATCATGCTCTCCGCGGTGACGGCGCCGCCCGTGGCCTCGACGGCCTCCTTGCAGACGGCGTAGGCCGTGGGATAGGTGAGCTTCGAGAGGAAGTACGCCTTGGGCTGGTCGATGGTGAGCTTCAGCGTGCGCTCGTCCGGCGCCTCGATCCCCTTCACGCTCTCCGCTTTCCCGTCGCGGTACTCCGCCGCCCCCACGATGTCGTTGAGGTAGACGAGCGCCACCGGGGAGGCGGTTTTCGGGCTGAGGCTGCGAGTGAGGCTGTAGACGAAATCCCCGGCCGTGACGGTGCGGCCGTTGTGGAACTTCACGTCGGGCCGCAGGTGGAACGTGTAGGTCTTCCCGCCGTTGCCGACCTCCCACTTCTCGGCCAGAGCCGGCGCGAGCTTGTTCTCAGGCGTCCAGCGCACTAGACCGTCGAAGACGTGCATGTGCAGCTCGATGGTGGGGCCGTCCTGCACCTGGGCCGGGTCCAGCGTCGTGGGCTCCGCAAGCTGGGCAAGACGGAGCACCGTCCCCGGCGCCTTTGTCGCGCCGGCGGAGGCGCCGGCGCCCTTGCCTGGCGGATCACAGCCTGCCAGGCACAGCGCCAGTCCGGCGGCGCCTAACAGACTACCGGCTACGCCGGCGGCGCCTGCAAAACCATTTCTGCTTCGGGTCCGTGCCCGCATTGTCTCAATACTCCCCGGATGGCGGCCGGCGCAGCCCGCGCGGCGCGATCCAGGGTCCGTTGCGGCCAGCGGGTGCAGAATCCTTCCGGAGACCTCGGCGCGGGCAAGGAGGGCGGCGCGGCGGTGCAGGGCGGGCGTAACAAAGCCTCGCGCAAGGATGCCGGTGGAGACGGGGAAGTTCGGTGGGCAACAGGCGCCGGAGCCGCTCGCGCGTCCGATGCCTCTCTGCGTTGCGCCGTTCTTCCGCGTCCCGCCCGTGCGTCCTTGCGC
>Ga0216301_1000455_pt1 | contig 10356 bp, 8 predicted proteins | sample 4hB_Boncat_minus_FD_156203 | JGI IMG/M metagenome (GOLD analysis project Ga0216301, IMG submission 156203) | Terrestrial sediment cell enrichment communities for BONCAT metagenomics from Utah, United States - 4hB_Boncat_minus | ecosystem: Environmental > Terrestrial > Deep subsurface > Rock...
CCCGCCCTCTCTGCATTTCTGGCCCTTGCAATCCGCCGTCCTCAGAGAAGGCCGTCCTCAGAGAAGGCCTTCCTCTCGCCCGCCTTCTCTCTGTGTTCTTCTGTAATGTCTGTGTCCTTCTGTGTTGAAGTCTCGACCTCGTCATGGTCGTACTGCGTCTACTCCAGCTCGTGGATCCGCCGGTACTCCTCGATCAGGTCGTCGATCTGGGGCTCGCGGAGGGCGTGGGGACCGCCGAGCGGATCTTCCACCGGCTCGCCCAGCAGCACGCGAAACGTGGCGTCCACGGACCAGGCCAGCGCTTCCTGATCGTAGCCGCCTTCCAGTGAGAAGGCGAGGCGTCCGCCGCATAGCTCGTCCGCGAGGTCGCGCAGCAGCGCCACCCACTGCCCGAAGCCGGCGACGGTGACGCCCATGCGAATCGACGAGAGGTAGCGGGTGTTCGCCCAGTGGGCGTCGTAGCCGGCGGAAACGAGGATGAGGTCCGGGCGGTACTCGCGGGCGACGGGGACCAGGAGCCGTTCCAGAGCGCGGAGGTGGCCCGCGTCGCCCACCCCCGCTGGTAGCGGCGCGTTCACTGTCGTGCCGAGCCCGGCGCCTGTTCCGATCTCCCGCGCCGCCCCGGTGCCCGGGTAGGCCGGGTACTGGTGCGTGGAGAAATAGAGCACCGCCCCGTCCGCGTAGAAGATGTCCTGCGTGCCGTTGCCGTGGTGGACGTCGAAGTCGACTAGCAGCACGCGTTCCAGGCCGCGCGCTTGCACCGCGTGCCGGGCGGCGACGGCGGCGTGGTTCACCAGGCAGAACCCCATTCCTTCGGCGCGGCCGGCGTGGTGGCCCGGCGGCCGCACCAGCGCGAACGCGGACGAGACGTCCCCATCCAACACTGCATCTACGGCTCCCACTGCGGCGCCGGCGGCTCCGCGCACCACCTCCCACGAGCGGGCGCTGAACGGCGTGTCCGCCGTCAGCCAGCCGCCGCCGTGCTGCTCCGCGTGCCGCTGCAGGTCCTCCAGATAGCGCGGATCGTGGACGGCTTCCAGCGCCGCCTGGGAGGCCGGACGACACTCCAGATGGCGGAGGCGCTCCCACAGGCCTCGCCGCTTCAGAAGCTCGACGGTGGTGGTGAGCCGCGCCGGGTTCTCCGGGTGCAGCCCGGTGTCGTGTTCCAGGAACAATGAATCGTAGAGGATACCCAGGGCCATCCGTCACTCCCTCCGTCGAGTCCCCTTAGAATGCCCCAAATCCGCAGCGCCTGCCGTCGCCAGCTCGCGCGGGCGCTTCCGGTTCCGGCCCCGCTGGTGCTCGCCTGCGCCCCTGGCCGACAGCAAGCACACTATAATGGATACGTCGGTTCGTGTCCGCGCCACGCAGTCCCCATTCGGGTGTATTGAGAGTGGGTTGACGGACCGGCGAGCGGGGAAGACCAGAAGAGATGAGCACGGCGACCGAACAACCTGCACCGTTGTTCGACCGCAGCCGAGCGCAGGAGGCGTGGCTGCGGACTCTGCCTGCCGCCCCCCACGAAGCGCTCCTCACCCCCCGCGATCTCTACCGCCTGCTGGAGTGGACGGAACAGTGCCTGCGTCGTCCCTGCGTGGAAACGCTGGAGGTGCTCGGCGCGGAAGCCTATCGGCTGGCGGCCATGCTGGAGAGCCGTGTCGGGCATGCCGCCACCCTGCGCTATCTGCGGGACGGCCTGGCGAAGGCGCTGGAGCCGTGCGTCGCCGCCTCTCCGGGATGTGCGGACGCTACCCTGCGCGTGCTGTGCCGGGTGAGCGACGCCGTGTGGGAGGCGCGCTCGGACGTGCTCCAGAAGACCATCGTTCAGCAGCAGGGAGAGCGGCTGCGGCAGGAGTTGATGGTCGCCAAGCGGATTCAGGAGCGGCTGCTGCCCCGCACCGTGCCCTATATTCCCGGGTTCGATATCGCCGGGCGGGTGCTGCCGGCCGCCGAGGTGGGCGGCGACTACTGGAGCTGCAAGAACTACCCGGAAGACGGGATCGTGACGCTGAAGCTCGCCGACGTGACCGGACACGGCATCGCGGCGGCCACGCTGGTGGCCGCCGTGAAGTTCATCAGCGGCGGCTACTACCGGGGTTCGAAAACGGCCGCGCAGGTGATGGAACGAACCAACACCGTCCTCGTCCGCGAGACGCCGCACGAGATCCTGGTGACGATGGTGTACGTGTGGCTGCAACCCACGAGCCGCGAGCTAACCATCGTCAACGCGGGGCATTCCCCGGTGCTGCACTACGCGAGCGGCAACTTCCGGGCGATTGAGCCGACCGGGCCGGCGCTCGGGCTGATCGATACTCGGTACTCGGAGGCGCACGTGGAGATGGCGCCGGGCGACATCTTCTTTTGCTGCTCCGACGGCGTCACCGATCCCGCCACGCCGATGGCGCTGGGGGAGGAGTGGGTCCGAGACCTGATCGCCGAGAACTCGCATCTTTCTTCCGGCGCGCTGGTGGAGCGCGTGCTCCACGAAGCCCTCCAGGTGTACGAGTGGCCGCCGGACGACATGTCCGTCCTCGTTGTCAAGTGCACGGAGTAGGGCGTCCGCCTGTCACTCGGACGACTTCATGCGAGAGGGCGGTGCGAAGTTGCCGCCGGCCGCCGGCTGGCCGGGACTTCCGGCGCGGGGCGCGGCGCTGCCGCCCGCGGGCGTCGGCGGAGCGCCCGCCTCCTCCGCCCTGGGTCCGCAGCCGGCGAGCGCCAGCGCTCCCGCCAGGCCGAGCGCGGCTACGACTGCTTTCAGGGGGTTCCGCATCGCCGTCGCTCCTCGCCGGTTCACTTGTCGAACTCCGGTATCCACAGGCACGGGCAGCCGTCGCCGCAGTCCCAGAAGCCCTTGAGCGTGCCGTCGTCATTGAGAGCGGCGAACGGGTGAAAGCGGCCGTCGCCGGTGGGCTTCAGGGCCTTCACGTGGCCATCGTTATAGAGGTAATTGGCCAGGCCTGCGTGGACGCGGTTGAAGCGCCAGGGCGGCTGGCCCTCGAACCCGGTGTACATGTCGCACCCCATGCCGAACGAGTAGGGCTTGGCCGGCCCGTAACTCGTATCCCGCACCTGCGGCAGGCCGCCGCCGACCGCATCCTGGTAACCCTGGTCGCCGAAGCCTTCCGTCACCAGGAAGGTAGTGGAGGGCGCAGCCACTTTCGTCTCGCTGTTCCACGCCAGCAGGCGGTTGTAGACGTACCCGACGGTGACGCGCACCGGGAACCCGGACGTGTTGAACGGATCGTTGGTGGTAATCGAAGGGCAGCCCATCACTGCGATGTTCTTGATGTACGGCTGGATGACCCACGCCCAGCTCAGGTGCGACTGCGAGTCGGGCGGCAGCGGCGCGCCGCTCGCGTTGGGGGGGAAGCGGGTGAACCCGGCGTAGTCGTGAGGCTGGTCGCGGAGGGGCTGTGGGTAGCGCTGGTCGTGGTCCGCGAGGTACATCGTGAAGGCGCTGCCGATCTGCTTGAGATTGGAGGCGCACTGGGTGCGTCGGGCGGACTCGCGGGCCTGGCTGAACACGGGGAACAGGAGCGCGGCGAGGATGGCGATGATCGCAATCACCACGAGCAGCTCGATCAGTGTGAACCCCGGACGTTCGCCACGCCGCATCGCTCTCTCCCTCCCGACCATGTACTATAGCCGGCGGCCGGACGCCTGAAACAGGCCGGTCCCCGGTCAGCGCCCGTAACGGAGGGTGTAGATCTCCGTGCTCGCCGTAACATAAAAAATCGAGAGGATCATCACGTCCGCTTCCTTCTCCGTGCGCGCGTACGGGCTGGCGGCGATGAAGTCGTCCACCGGCCGCAGGCGGGCGTCCGCGCCGGACATGCTGGACGTCGAGTAGGCCATCGGGATCACGATCTTCGGGTTGACCTGCTTGGCTACGGTTACGGCGTCCTTCGGTGAGAGGCCGTCGCCGCCGACGGGGACCATCAGGATGTCGACGGCGCCGAGCGCCTTCACCTGCGCCGGGTTCAGCGTGTGGCCGAGGTCGCCCAGGTGGACGATGCGCATCGGCCCGGCCTGGATGACGTAGGCGGTGTTCCGGCCTTCCCGGCTGCCGCCTGCTGGGTCGCGGTAGGTGGAGACGGGGAGGATCTGGAGGTCGCCCTGCCGCGCCTCGGTCCCGCGCACCACGGTCTGCGTCTCACCCTGGAAGGCGTGGATCGCCTGCCGGTTGTTGTGGCGGGGATCGTCGGCGCTGATGGTGATGAGGTGCGCGCCCATGGAGGGGGCGGGGAGCCCGGTCGCCTTCGGATCGAATGGGTCGGTAACCACCGTCACGCCGCCCGGCGAGTGGATGTAGAAGCAGGAGTGCCCGAGCCACTGGATGCTCACCTGGGTCGAGGGGTCCGCATTGACGACGGGATGGTCGGGCGGCAGCTCTTCCGGGCGCACGGGAGGCGTCGGAGCCGGGGCGGGCATGGCGGAAGGCGTCGGGACAGCAGGCGCAGGCCGCCCCGGCTTCCCGTCCGTGGCGGGGGTGGGAGCCTTCGCGCCCGGCGACGGCGGCGCTTCGCTCACATGGTCGCCGGTGGGCGGCGCGGGAGCCTGCCCGCCGGTCGGGCGCGTGGGGGCCGCGGCCATGTCCGTCGGCGGAGGGCTCGGCGCGCGGGTGGCGGCAAAGAGCACGGCGCCCAGCACCAGGGCCGTGGCGACGATGACCAGCCCCGCCTTCGGGGCGGCTCTGCGGCTCCGATCGGGGTTCATCGCTCCGTCCTCTCCTCCTGCACCGCCGGGACAGCCAACCGGGAGCCATGCCCCAGCGCATGCGCCGACTGAATGGCCGCCCTCACGAGCGCCTTGGCCCGGCGGCAGGCCTCCGGCAGGCTCTCGCCGAGCGCGACGCTCGCCGCCAGCGCCGTGGAGAACATGCAGCCGGTGCCGTGGACGGGCGTCCCCTCGGCGCGCTCGCCCGGAAACCGGAAGAACTGCTCCTCCCAGTAGAGGGTGTCCACCGGCTCGCCGGGCAGGTGTCCGCCCTTTATGACAACCGCTGCCACCCCCAGGTTGCGGATACGGCGCGCGGCCTCTTCGAGATCGGCGTCGTCGCGGATCTCAACGCCGCTGAGCGCCTCGGCCTCGGGGACGTTGGGGGTGACGGCCAGCGCCAGCGGCAGCAGCCGCTTCCGGAGCAGCTCCAGGCTCCTGCCGTTGAGCAGCGGCGTCCCGTCCTTGGCGAGGATCACGGGGTCGACCACCAGGTTGCGGAGGCTCCGGCGGCGGACCCGCTCCGCGACCACCTCCACGATCTGCGCGCGGTCGAGCATGCCGGTCTTGGCGGCGGCGATGGCGAGGTCGGCCGCCAGCACGTCGATCTGGTCGGCCACGAAGCGCGGCGGGATGCGGTGGAGCCGGCGCACGCCCCCTGTGTTCTGCGCCGTCAGCGCCGTCGCCACGCTCACGCCGTAGACGCCCAGCGCCTGGCACACCTTGAGGTCCATCTGGAGACCGGCCCCGGCGCATGAATCTGAGCCGGCGATGGCGAGCACGACCGGCGGAAGCTCAGCCACGGACGCCGGCTTCGAGGCGCCGCACCAGCTCGGGCAGCCCGGTGAGGTCCGGCAGCACGAACTCCGGGCGATGCGCGTCCGCGAGCGACCTCTCCATCTCCGGCGTGGTGACGCCCGTGAGGACGAGCGCCGTGTGGAGCCCCAGCTCCTTCGCGCCCAGGATGTCCGTCTCCGCGCGGTCGCCGATCATAAGCGCCTGCTCCGGCTGGACGCCGGTGCGCTCCAGGATGTGGCGCCACATTGGCGGCTCGGGCTTGCCGATGGTGACGGCGGCCACGCCGGTGGAGCACTCGATGGGGGCGACGATGGCGCCGCCGCCGGGGATCTCGCCCGTCTCCATCGGGTACGTGGCGTCGCGGTTCGTGGCGACGAACCGGGCGCCGCGGACGGTGATCTCTTCGTGGGCGCGTCGGAGCTTGGCGTACGTGAGGTCGCGGTCCAGGCCCACCACTACGAAGTCCGCAGGCGCCGGGTCTTCGAGATCAATGACGCGGAGACCGGCTTCTTCCATCTCCGCGCGCAGGCCCCACTCGCCCACCACGAAGACGCTCTTGCCGGACGCGTCGATGGAGCGAAGGTAGAGGCCGGTGGCGTAGGCGGAGGTCATCACCTGCTCGGGAGACACGGCGATGCCCATGCCGGAGAGCTTGTCGGCATAGAACTGGCGGCTGCGCGTGGAGTTGTTGGTGAGGAAGAAAAGGGAGTGGCCCGCGCCGGCCAACTCATTGAGGGCTGCGATGGCGCCGGGGATGGGGGTGTCTCCGAGGTAGACCACGCCGTCGAGATCGAAAGTGACAACCACCGCGCGCTCCCCTCTGCCGCCAACCGCCTTCCAGACCGCGCCAGTATATCGCGGCGGGAGGAAGCGGGTCAACGACGGCCCGAGGGCGGACAGGAGAGAGCGCGTCCGACAGCCAACCTTAGCAGCGTTGGCGGTAAGCCGGAGGGACATTGTTATGGGGAGCATCGAAGCGCTGCTGCAGGAGATGGAAGCGGAAGCCCGCCGCGCGGAGTTTCCGGTCGACCGTCCCGTCTACGAGGGGGTAGGCAAAGACCCGATGGTTCCGGTGGCCTACGCGGGCGACTTCGCGGCCCGCGTCTGCTCGTTCGGCCGCGATCCCGGCCGTGATGAGATCATCCACGGCCAGCCGCAGATCGGGGCCGCCGGGAAGCTGGTGCGGCGGGGCGTGCTGGAGGCGGCCGGCGTGTCGGCGCCCGCCTCGGACAAGCGCCTGGAGACGGCGCTTCAGCATGTCTTCTTGAGCAACACGGTTCCGTATAAGCCTCCGGACAACAAGGCGTACAGCGAGGCGGTGAAGGAGCGCTTCCGCCCCTACGTGGCGCGGCTGCTGGGCTGCCACTGGCAGGGCGACGTGGTGATTACGCTGGGCACGGAGGCGTTCCAGTGGTTCGCGCGCTACGGCGAGCCGGGCGCCGCCGCCGAGTTCTGGAAGCGCGAGGACAAGTACGAAGCCGACTTCCCGTGCGTGCTCACCGCCGAATGCGCCGGAAAAACCGTGTCGCGCACTCTCACCATCTGCCCCCTGCCGCATCCCTCGCCCCTGAACCAGCGCTGGGTGCCCCTGTTCCCGGGGCTCCTCCGCCAGCGCCTGGACAAGTGGCTGCCGAAGCCTTGATTGGAGACGCGGAGAGAAGTGGACGGGATTAACAGGATTGATTGGATAGGGGAAGGCCCGAAGGATGCTTCAGGTCCGGTTACAAAGCCCCTGTTAGACTGAAGCGCAGCCCTCCCCATCCAGTTGATCCCAGTAATCCCGTCCACTTCTCTCCCTTCCCCGTCTGCGTCTCTGCGGTGAGTTTGCCTTCACCATCCCTTGCGGGCGCCGGCGCCGGCGTGCTATCATCCCCGCAACAATCAGGTGTGGCTGAGATGGGGAGGAGTAAGCGCCGCCCGCGTCGCCAGAGAGGGAGAGTCGCCGGCTGAGAGCTCTCCCGGATCGCGAAGCGCCGAACGTCGCCCCGGAGCCGACCGCCCGAACGTCTGCAGAGATGCGCCGGCCATGCGCCTGCGCCGTCTCCGGCGGCTACTAAGGGGTCCGGGTTTCGCCCGTTAACGCGAAGACGAGTGCTCTGCTGCTCCGGCGGCGGGGAACGAAGGTGGTACCGCGGGAGAGTTACGCCTCTTCCGTCCTTCAACAGGGACGGAAGAGGCTGTTTGTTTTTCTGGCGGCGGACAGCCGCCCAGGCGGAAGGAGACGAGGATGCCACGCGAGCTTCCCAAGGGTTACGAGCCCAAAGACGTGGAGCAGAAGCAGTACGAGTTCTGGAGCGGGCGCGGCGCCTTTGGGGCGGAGGTCCGACCGGGGCAGCCCACCTTCTGCATCACCATCCCGCCGCCGAACGTCACCGGCGAGCTGCACATGGGGCACGCGCTCCAGCACGCCATCCACGACCTGCTCCTGCGCCGCAAGCGGATGCAGGGGTTCAACGCGCTCTGCGTGCCCGGCACGGACCACGCCGGCATCTCCACGAACATCAAGGTGGAGCAGGCGCTGCGAGCCGAGGGCCGCGACCGCTGGCAGGTAGGCCGCGCCGGGTTCATCGAGCGCGCGCAGGAGTGGACGCTGAAGTACGGCGGCACGATCCTGGGCCAGCTCAAGGCGCTCGGCTGCTCGTATGATTGGGACCGTACTCGCTTCACACTGGATGAGTTCGTCGAGGCGGGTTCCGCGACGGCATCGTGGGCGGAGGGCCGGCTGTACTCGCGGAGCGGCTACGCGCGGGCGGTGCTGACGGCGTTCGTGCGCTTCCACGAGCGCGGCTGGCTCTACCGCGCCGAGCGCATCGTAAACTGGTGCCCGCAGTGCCAGACGACGCTGAGCGAGCTGGAGATGGAGTACCGGGACGTGTCGTCCCACCTCTGGCACATCCGCTATCCGGCCGCAGACGGCGGCGAGGGGCTGGTGGTGGCGACCACTCGGCCGGAAACGATGCTGGGCGACACGGGTGTGGCGGTGTCGCCCTCCGACCCGCGCTACCAGCAGCTCATCGGGAAGACGCTGCGGCTGCCGCTGCTGAACCGGGAGATCCCGGTGGTCGCCGACCGCCACGTGGACGCCGAGTTCGGCTCCGGCGCGGTGAAAGTCACCCCGGCCCACGATCCGAACGACTGGGACATCGCCCAGCGGCATCCCGAGCTGCTGCCGGCCATCCGGGTGATGGATGACGCGGGCGGTATGACGGAGGCTGCAGGTCCGTACGCGGGTCTCACGCGGAAGGAGGCGCGCAAGCAGGTGCTGGCGGCGCTGGAGGCCGAGGGGCTGTTGGTGAAGGTGGAGGACCACGCGCACTCCGTGGGCCACCACGACAAGTGCGGAACCGTCATCGAGCCGCTGCTGAAGCTGCAGTGGTGGGCGGACTGCAGCGAGCTGGCGGCGAAGGCGATTGCGGCTATCCAGGCGGGACGAATCACGTTCTCCCCCGAGCGGTTCACGCAGATGGAGACCGAGTGGCTGGAGAACATCCGCCCCTGGTGCGTGTCGCGGCAGCTCTGGTGGGGGCACCGCATCCCGTTCTATTACTGCCTGGCCTGCGACGCCGAGAACCTGGCGCGCGGCGCAGACGGCGAGCTGCGAGAGGTGCTGGAGTCCGCGCGCCCCATCGCCTCCGTGGACCCGCCCTCCGCGTGCCCGCGCTGCGGGGCAACGGAGCTGGTTCAAGATCCGGACGTGCTGGACACCTGGTTCAGCAGCGCGCTCTGGCCGCACGCTACCCTCGGCTGGCCGGAGCAGACGGCCGACCTCGGCCACTTCTATCCCACCGATCTCATGATCACCGGCCGCGACATCCTCTACCTCTGGGTGGCGCGGATGATCATGACGGGCGAGGAGTTCATGGGCGCGGAGCCGTTCCGCGAGGTGATCGTCCACGCCACGGTGATGACCGAAGAAGGCAGGCGGATGAGCAAGAGCCTGGGCACGGGCGTCGATCCGCTGGAGCTGATCCGGCTCTACGGCGCGGATGCGACCCGCTTTGGCCTCACCAGCCTGGTGACCGAGAACCAGGATATCCGCTTCAAGATGCAGTGGGAGTCGGGCGGCAAGGCGGCGGTGGGTCCCGACGACCGGCTGGCGAAGGCGGAGCAGATCGAGCAGATGCGCAACTTCTGCAACAAGCTCTGGAACATCAGCCGCTTCGTGTTGATGAACCTGGGTGAGGAGACGGCGCTGCGGCCGCTGGACGAGTTCGCGCGGTTCACCGGCTGCCGCTTGAACGCCTCCGACGCCGAGCTGAGCCAGGACGACCGCGCGTTGGAGCTGGCCGACCGCTGGATTCTCTCGCGCTTCGCGGCGGCGGCCGCAGCCGTCAACGACGCGCTGGATCGCTATGCGCTCGGCGAGGCCTCCTGGGCGCTCTACCACTTCCTCTGGGACGAGTTCGCCGACTGGTATCTGGAGCTGGCGAAGCCCCGCCTGCGCGGCGAGAACCCGCAGCCCGTGCGGGAAGTTCTGCTGGCGGTGCTGGAAGCATCGCTGCGGCTGGCGCATCCGTTCGTGCCGTTCATCACCGAGGAGATCTGGCAGTCGCTGCCGGGGACGCCGGAGGACGGGGCGCTCATCGTAGCGCGCTATCCGGACGCCCACTCCGAGCTGCGCGACGAGGAGGCCGAGGCGCGCATGGCCACGGTGATGGAGGTGACGCGCGCGGTGCGGAACCTGAAGGCGGAGCTCGGCGTCCCGCTGCAAACCGTAGACGTGTCCATCCTGGGAGACGGGGACCTGGAGATTCCTTACGTGGAGCAGAGCGCGAAGGTCCGCGTGACGCGCGCCGCGCCCGAGGGCGCCGCATCGCACGCGATGGCCGCAGGGTTCGACGT
>Ga0216301_1000456_pt1 | contig 10354 bp, 7 predicted proteins | sample 4hB_Boncat_minus_FD_156203 | JGI IMG/M metagenome (GOLD analysis project Ga0216301, IMG submission 156203) | Terrestrial sediment cell enrichment communities for BONCAT metagenomics from Utah, United States - 4hB_Boncat_minus | ecosystem: Environmental > Terrestrial > Deep subsurface > Rock...
CTGCAGCACCAAGCGAGTCTTGAACTCAGGGGTGAACACCCGTCGCGGGGACGGGTTGTGCTTGCTCGACATCTTCTGATCACCTTATCCTTCTTTGGGTCGGTGACTCAAAAACTGGGTAAGTACAATCTCTCCCTGCAGGACGGTGAGGCTACAGCCGGAAGACCATGCGCGTGCGGCCGAAGTAGATCTCGTCCCCGTCACGAATCGGCGTCTCGTCGAACAGCCGATATCCGTTCACGTACGTTCCGTTGCGGCTCCCCAGGTCCTTGACGCGGACGGTGGCCCCGTCGAGGGTGAGCATCGCGTGCTTGCGCGACACCGTGGCATCGTACGGCACGGAGATCGGCACATCCGGCTCGCGGCCAAGAACGGTCATGCCGAACCCAAGCTGAATCTCGCGGCCGAAGATATCCACGAGGCGGGGAACTCGGTACTTCTCGTAGCTGGCCCGCTCGTTGAGGGTGTAGACCCGAGGGGTGTACCGATCGCGGCGTGCGCGAGCTACCGGAACCGATCCTTCGCCCGACTGGAACACGAACGTCGAAAGGCCAATGTCGACGCGGTCGCCTTCTTTCAGCTCGTGCCGAAAAACCCGTTCGCCGTTCACGAAGACGCCGTTGGCAGTCCCCGCGTCCATCAGCCAGTAACCGCCCTTGTGGCGCGTAACGTAGGCATGGACGGGGGCCACGTTGGCATCACCTCGGATCGGGATTTCGACTTCCTCGAGCATTCCGATGCGGGTGGAGGTGGAGCGGAGGGGGTACGACTCGCCCTCGTTCAAGCCGGTCTCTAGCCAAAGGGTCGCCGGGCGCTCCACGAACTCCGTGAGCCCAAGCGACAGCCCCACTCCGAGGCCGAGCCCGATGGCCTGAGCGAAGCTCTCGACCGCAATGGCTCCGCCAAAGACGCCCGCGAACGTTGGCGAGTCGAGGAAGACCAGGCAAAGGGTCCGCAGGAGCAGGCTCGTGCCGCTCGCCACTGCCGCCGCCACAATCGCCTTGGGCGGGCCATCGCGGCGGATGGCGAGGCTGATCATCGCAGCGAGAGTGGCGGCGACGAAAAAGTCCCAGACCACTCGGACCAGCGACCCCGCAACGCCATCCAGACGCGCAGACCCAACGGCCGACTCGGCAAGCATGCCCCCCACGACCGCAATGATCGCCCCCAGACAGGCCCCGCAGAAGACTCGCTTAGGATCTGACGCAGGCCGCAACGCCAGAAAGGAGACCGCCCCCGCGACCAAGGCACCCAAGGCCGCCAACGATCCGGCAGTGGCCGCCAATTTTGGGGCCGTGGTGAGAGTGGAGACGCTAAAGAGCCAGGCGGCGTAAGCGGCGACGCCACCCCCGGTTGCGTGCATGATCGTGCGCAGGTTGACCATGGTGTGCGGGCACCCCCGCACCCTCTATATTACTGCAGGTCCCGCAAAGCCCAAACATCCGGCAGAATAAGGCGTGCCCGACCACATCGCCCTGATCGCCCACGACGGAAAGAAGGACGAAATGGTCGCCTTCGCCCGCGCCCACCGAGACGGTCTCGCTCAATTCCGCCTGGTCGCCACCGGTTCGACCGGCCGGTTGGTAGCGCAAGAGACGGGTTTGGAAGTGCAGACCTTCCGGCACGGCCCCGCCGGAGGCGACGTGCAGATCGCCGCTGAGGTCATAGCGGGCAAGATCGCCGCCGTGTTCTTCTTTGTGGAGCCCATGGACGTCCACCCCCACGACCCGGACATTCAGACCCTGCTCCGAATTTGCAACATCGAGAACGTCCCCCTAGCCACCAACCCGGCGACGGCTGAGCTGGTCATGTGTGGATTCCGCGGAGGTGTCGTTTAGGAAGCGACGACCGATCCCTTGATGCGCTGCTACGCAACTATCCTAGGACCTCGGGTGCGAACCCGTTGGAACGAGCCGAAGTCCTTGGCGAGCTTGGACCGAGGTTCCTCCGGGCGTCCAGATACGGTAGTGCCGAACCCTTTGGAAACCAAGCCGTGTGATCCTGGAATGCCACAGCGGGATCGGTTCGCTTCGCCGATACTTGCTCTCGTAGCGGGTGAGGTACTCCCTGTAAAGAGGTTCGTCCAAATAGCCTTCAGGCACCCTCTTGATCCCATCGCGCCAACTATCCACCCGGCTCAGCCGCCTAAGGGCGAAATCGGGATTCCAATGGCCTTTCCTAGCGCTCGGCGGCGGGATGGGTGAGTAGTGGCTGGTGTAGGCGAACCGCTGAATCGCCTCGCTAGCACCCAGAGAAAAGACGGCACAGAAGATGGCGCCGCCGATGGCTAATGGCTGCGACCGGACGAACACCGCAAAGGCTATCGCGCAGATTAGCGGTCCGCCGAACACCCACAGCGAGGGACCGACTCCTGGCTCCGCAACGATTGGGAATACGAACAGCGCGAAGATAACGACCAACAAGCTCGCCGTCAGCCGCAGGGCGCTGGGAAGTCGCCACCAGCGGACGACGCACACGAAGGTCGCGAAGAAGACGGCGAGCAACAGAACGGCGATCACGGCAGCGGGATCCTTCATTGTCGGCACCTTTTTAATTTAGGATACGACAGGACCCGCGCGAAGACCAAAGGCAGCAAGTTGCCTCACACGGGGATCAGGCCTTGGCGGTTCTCCGCCCGCTCGTTACGTCACCGTGCGAGCATCGCCCGTAACGCCGGAGTTGGCCGGGCAAGCCAATGTCCACCACCGAATCTGGGAACGCCGACCAGTCCACTCCTCACGTCGAACTTTGCGCGGAGGGCATTGCGACCGCTCGTCAAGAACACTTCCTTAGAGGGGGTGAATTCACCGCCGTCTAACGGGGAGAGGGCACCCGACACTGGCTTAGTCCAGCCGCCCTTGCCCGACGACGTGCGCCACATGCTTGCTCCCCGTGGCCACACGGCCACCGGCGAGCCGCCAGGTCCGTCATTGCCTCCGCCGGCATCCGGGTAATGATCGATCTGAAGCACCCGGCCAGAGAGCGCGTCGACAAACGCCTGGAAGGACCTCCAGGGAGCCTTAGAGCCTGGGTATGTGCCCCCGCCTTGGTCCAGAACGTACAAGGAAAAGATGAGCCGCCCTTCGTTCGCCCGCGCCGACCTTTCCTCGTTTGCGCTTATCCACTGGTATTGCCCTCGCCGGGGTTTGTCGGGGCGCCAGATGCACAGGTGAACCGGCATAGTCGAGCTCTCCTCCAGCATGCCGCCCCAGCGGCGCAGGATGGCCTCCATCGCAGCAAGCCGAGCCGCCTCAGGGCTCTGGCGCGGCACAAGGTTCGCCGGGGGCTTGGGCAGCCGAGTGACCCAGGGTTGGTAGCCGTGCGGGCCACCAAACGATCTGGCCCGACCGTCTTCCCGGTCCAGCCACATGTAACCACCAAAGAAGCGCTCGTAGGGCACGCCCCGGTGCATCGGGACGTAGTTCACCTGCAACGACATGCTATTGTTGCCCTGGAAGTCATCAATGCCGTACACCTGGATCTGCTCCGGATAGCCGGCAGCCGTGTAGTACTGTTGGGCAAGCTTCAACGCCTCACGGTCGCTTACTTTTCGTGGCACCCCATAGATGCCTCCCGGTCGATTAGCCCGTAAATGATCCAGCGGGGTATCTACGCTCGCACTTAGAACATGTCCTGTGGTCGGATTAGTCAAGACGCGCCCAAATTGGAAGCTGTAGTCGCGCCATCCGGTATCGGGGTTGGTGCCGTCCTTTACCTCGGGTTCGCCCTGCAATTCGTACGGGGGCAACGGTGCCTTACTCAACCCGGTGTTGGCCAGTCGGAAGAAGCGCTCCACCCGAGCGCGCTCCGCATCTTGGTTCCCTTGTCCTTCCAAGCTCCTGAGCATGCAGAGGAGCAGAATCGTGGCTGGCAGTTTCATCAACTTGACCTCTTAACCGACTCCTGGCTACATGACCCGGTCAGCTATAGCTCACCGGACGGGGTGCATGAAATCGCCGCTTAAACCCTCGCATGCGAAGTAGACGACCAAGGCGGAGGAAGTTTGACAGTGCGGTCTCTTCGACCGCACTGTCAAACTTCCTCGCTCTCCCATCGCGCCCTGCCGATGACGATGTGCAGAAGACGCCCTAATGCATCTTTGTCGTAGTGGCCTCCGGTGACCCGGTCCTTGTTCCCGAAGATCGATGCTTTCCGGCAGCCGCGTGCGCAACGGCGGTCAAGAGTGCCGCCGTCGGACGGGCGACCCAGTATTCGCTGCCAGTAGGCTTTCGAATGCCGAGCAGCCCCCTCTTAACATCGAAGGCGGCCCGGATGGCGCGGCGGCCATCGCTGAGGAAGATTTCCGCTCCCGGGGAGAAATCGGCCTGACCTACGGTGCGTAACGCCCCTGAAACTGGCTTGCTCCATCCACCCTTGTCCGATGACGCGCGCCACATGGACGCGCCGTTCGGCCACGCCATTCTTGCGGGAACGGGAGCCCCGCCCCCTCCTCCGCCGATCTCCGGAAAGCGATCTATCTGGAGCACACGGCCTGAGCCCGCATCAACATACACGTTGTAGAACTTGCCTGGAGTCTTTGATCCCGGGTAGACGCCTCCTGTCAAATCCACAACCTGGACAGCGTATACAAGGCGGCCCTGATTGGCCAGTGCCGCCTTATCCTCCTCGGGTGTCAACCAGCGGTAGCGCCCACGCCTTGGCTCACCGGGGCGCCAGATGGACAGGTGGACCGACATTTCGCTGCTCTCTTCAAGGAGTCCGCCCCAGGCGCGCAAGACCGTTTGGAACGCCGCCAGACGTGCCGCGTCCGGCTGCTGCCGAGGCACGAGATCTGCCGGAGGCTTTGGCAACGTCGTAATCCACGGCGCGTGACCCGTCGGTGCACTGAAACTCATTAGCCGGCCATCGTCCCTACCAAGCCACATGTAGCCCCCAAATGAGCGGTCAAAGGGCACCCCGCGGTGCGCCGGGACGTAGTCAACTTGCACTGAGTTGTCGTTGTTCCCTTGGAAGTCCTGAATGGAGAACACGGAGACCTTTTCGGGATACCCCGATGCCGAGTAGTACCTCTGAGTCAGAACAATCGCATCGGCATCTGTCAGCTTCCGTGGAAGCCCGTAGCGGGTGGGAGAGTTGCTTCCAGCGGGTTCTTGTATCCAAGAACCAAGGATGCGTCCAGTCATGGGCTGAGTCAGGACAGTTCCATATTGGAAGCTGTACTCGCGCCATCCGGTTTCAGGATTAGTTCCATCCTTGACCACAGGCTCACCCTGGATCTCGAACGGATACAAGGGGACACCGCCAAGTCCAGCGTGGGTGAGGCGAAAGAACCTTTCAACGAACGCACGCTCCTCGTCCCGGTTCATCTGAGACCATCCTGTGGTGCTGAAAAGTGAGAGAACCAAGAGCATAGTTGGTGATCTCATTGTAGTGACACCCTGTACCATCCGGGGGAATCTGCACCTCCCGTGTAGACGTTGATCAGGCGAGCGTTGCCGTCACCGACAACTTTCATTGGTAATGACTGATTGTTACCATTCTTTGGTGGGTAGTTCTTGTTTGCAAGCTGTACCGCCGCGTCCACGGTTGAACCGCTGCCTAACTGGTTGTAAACCGTTGTAGCATGCTTGTCAAGTGTATTCCCGTTAGTGGTGTGCGACCAAACAGCCTGGGTAAATCCTGCATAGGCTCGATTGGGGATCACGGTCGAGCCGCTCGTCAGGCGAAAAGCCGTTGCAACATCATATGCACCGTTACTGTTGGTGGCGAGGGTCGAGCATGCGTGGAGGACGACAATATTAGGATCGGGAACCACGCCGAGGCGGGCCACCGCAGCCGCGACCTCACTCCCTGCGACAGGGGAGAACGTTAAGCTGTCCGTCTGCACCGCCCGAAAGTTGGTCGACTCTCCGTGGGTAAATCCGAAGAACGCGGTCATGCCAGGAAGGTACTCCTGAAGCTTGGCCTTCGTGAGGTCGGTGTTGCCAGTCAGCAACCCGTGCTTCATCGAAGAAAGCACGCTGATGGCCGAATTGGCGGCGGTTTCCGAAATAGCATCCCAGTTGTCCGTAGTGGGAATCGATGGAACCACATAGCCTCCGGTCGGCGGAACAATTTCTTTCGTGCGCAGGGCAAGTCCCTTGTTGTATGCCTTGACGGTGCGTGTCGCGCTGATGGACGCCGTGCCCGCGTCGTAGACGTCCGTCCCGCGCTTGGCCCACGTCTGGAGGCTCCAGGTGGCCTCGATCTTCAAGGCAATCGACTGCCCGTCGTTAAAGTTCGTGCTGGCGAAACGAACACTGCAAGATCCGGGTGGGCGTGAACCTATGGGGAGTGCCTGGCCCAAGGTCCAGGAGTAAACCTGGATACTGCCGACATAGACTTTATAGGCGTCCATTCGGCCATTGGTGATGGCGGACGGAGGCGGATCCTCCTCCCAGGGTTGCGAACTCTGCATGGTCGATGCTCCCATGTTCACATTCGTCCCGCTCACCTTGGCGTTCTCGGTTGCGCAGGAGACGTTTGCATGGAGGGTCACGTACCCATGGGTTTGAGTAACGCTGGCGGGGTCGCCACCGCCGCCTCCACCACCGGGAGGGGCTTGAGCGTTCGCAAGCACAGCCATGGCGAAACACAAAGGAAGTACGGCGATCCGTAAAACTCTCACGAAGTACATGGCAATTCGACCAGGAAAAGAATGCCAACGTAGATTTTGAGAACTTTTCGATCTTCTACGAAGCTATCTTGTGCGGGTCCAGGCGTTTGCCTGTCCTTTGCCAGTCTTGCGGAAAAGGGCCTCTACACGCCCCTGCTAGCTTCTGCACTTGAAGCGCAGCTCCCGTGTACTTCTTTGTCTGCGCTGCGACGAAAGATCGCGGTGCTGCGAGCCGCCCTGAGGCTAGGACGCCGCAACGCCTCGCCAAAAAGACTCGCGGTGAGCGGTGGTCCGAGACGAGGCTGGAAAAGAGGCAGCAAGCTGCCTCATTCAGAACTAGGCTTTGGCAGTTTCGCGCTTCTTCCGCTTCTCCGCCACCCTTGGCAACGCCTCTCGCACTGGCTCCTCGTACGCGTGCTTCTTGCGGCCGAAGATCTCGGCCAAGAACCGGCCGGTGTACGACCGGGGATTGGCCGCCACTTCCTCCGGGGTGCCACTAGCGACGAGAGTGCCGCCGCCGGTGCCGCCTTCGGGACCCATGTCGATCAGGTAGTCCGCCGTCTTGATCACGTCCAGGTTGTGCTCGATGACGAGCACCGTGTTGCCTTGGTCGACCAACCGATGCAGCACACCTAGCAGGCGGCGCACGTCCTCGAAGTGGAGGCCGGTGGTCGGCTCGTCGAGGATGTAGATCGTCTGGCCCGTTGACCGCTTCGACAGCTCCGCCGCCAGCTTGATGCGCTGGGCCTCGCCGCCGGAGAGCGTCGTCGCGGGCTGGCCCATTCGGATATAGCCGAGACCGACCTCTTGCAGGGTCTCCAGCTTGCGGTAGATCTTGGGGATCGGCTTGAAGAAGTCGCAGGCGTCGTCGATGGTCATTTCCAGGACTTCGCTGATGTTCTTGCCCTTGTACTTGACCTCTAAGGTCTCCCGGTTGTAGCGCTTGCCCTTGCAGACTTCGCACGGAACGTAGACGTCGGGCAGGAAGACCATCTCGATCTTCAGCACGCCATCGCCCTTGCACGCCTCGCACCGGCCACCCTTCACGTTGAAGCTGAACCGGCCGTTCTTGTAGCCGCGCAACTTCGCGTCCTGGGTCAGCGCGAACAGCTCACGGATCATATCGAACGTGCCCGTGTACGTAGCGGGGTTCGAGCGGGGGGTGCGGCCGATGGGCGACTGGTCGATGTCGATGACCTTATCGAAGTGCTCCAGCCCGGTTACGCCGTCGTGGGGCTCCCAGACGGTGCGGGTGCCGTACACTTCGAACATCAGGCGCGGGAAGAGGGTGTCTTGAACGAGTGTGGACTTGCCGCTGCCCGACACGCCGGTGACGCAGCAGAACACGCCGAGCGGGATGTCCACGTCGACGTTCTTCAGGTTGTGGCCGCGGGCGTTCTGGATGGAGATCCACCGGGGCGTCTTCGGACGCTCGGGCACGGCCGTCAGCTTCTCCGCCAGCGTCCTCTTCTTGGCCTTCTTCGCTGGCTTTCCGTCGCCGTCCGACGGCTCCACAACCTCTTCAACGATCTTGGGCGCCGGAGCCCGGCGCACGGCCGGAATCTCGATCTCGCGGGTCCCCCTGAGGTATTGGGCGGTGACCGCGTCGCTCTTCAGGAACTCTTCCACCGTGCCTTGCGCCACGATCTGACCACCGTGCTCGCCCGCGCCCGGACCCAGCTCCATCAGATGGTCCGCCGCCAGCATCGTCTCCTCGTCGTGCTCGACGACCAAGACGGTGTTGCCGAGGTCGCGCAGGCGGACGAGGGTCTCGATCAGCTTCCGGTTGTCGCGCTGGTGAAGGCCGATAGAGGGCTCGTCGAGGATGTACAGACAACCCATCAGGCCGGAGCCGATCTGGGTTGCGAGTCGGATGCGTTGGGCCTCACCACCCGCAAGGGTACGAGCGTTGCGGTCGAGGGTCAGGTAGTTGAGGCCGACGTCGGAAAGGAACCGAAGGCGCTCCAGCACTTCCTTGACCGCCCGCTCACCGATCGCGAGCTGACGCCGGTTGAGCCGGGACGCGAGCCCCTCGAAGAACGCCTTTGCATCCTCGATAGACAGCCCTGTCACCTGCGACATGTCGCGGTCGTCGACCTTGACGCTCAGCGACTCCGGCTTGAGGCGCCGCCCCTGGCACACCGGGCACGGCTTGGTCGCCATATACTGCTGCAGGTCGTTCTTGACCCACTCACTCTCCGTCTCGTCGTAGCGCTTGCGGAGCGACGCGAGCACGCCGTTCCACGTGGACTTGAAGCTCCGCTCGCCGCGCGAGTACTTCATCACCACGGTAATCGGGTTGGGCAAGCCGTGCCAGACGGCGTGCAGCTTGTCCGCCGGGATCTTGCCGATCGGCAGCTTCGCGTCGAAGCCGACCGCCTTCCCCACCGCGTCCAGCATCTCCGGCCACCAGTCCTTCGTCTCGCCCGACTTGTAAACGAACGGCAGGATCGCCCCATCCCGGAGCGGCTTCTTCGGGTCCGGCGCGATCAGCTCAGGATCGAACTCCGTCTTCGTCCCCAGCCCCGTACACTCCGGGCAAGCGCCGTACGGCGAGTTGAACGAGAACATCCGAGGCTCGAGCTCCGGCAAGGAGTAGCCGCACACCGCGCAGGAGTAAGCCTCCGAGAACAGGATGTCGTGGGTGCCCGCCTCCACCGGCTCGACCGCGTCCGGGTCGTTGGCCTGCTGGGCAAGGAGGCTCCGCACCATCTCCGGGAGTTCCACGTCCTTTGGCGGCTGGACCGACAGGGTCACCAGCCCGCTCCCCATCTTGAGCGCCGCCTCGATCGAGTCGGATAGCCGCCGCTCGATCCCTTCCTTCACCACGATGCGGTCCACGACGACCTCGATGGTGTGCTGCTTATAGCGATCCATCGGAATGTCGTCGCTGACTTCGTACATCGCGCCGTCGACGCGGACGCGCACGTAGCCCGCCTTGGCGATGTCCTGAAGCTCTTTCTTGTACTCGCCCTTGCGGCCGCGCACGACCGGGGCCAGGATCTGCATGCGCGTCCCCTCGGGAAGCGACTTGGCCACGTCCACGATCTGGTCCGTCGACTGCCGCATGATCGGACCGTGGCCGTTGATGCAGTACGGGGTTCCGACGCGCGCGTAGAGGATGCGCAGGTAGTCATAGATCTCGGTGACGGTGCCTACCGTCGACCGCGGATTCCGGCTGGCGCTCTTCTGGTCGATGGAGACGGCGGGCGACAGGCCGTCGATGTGGTCCACGTCCGGCTTGTCCATCTGCCCCAGGAACTGCCGGGCGTAGGCGCTCAAGGACTCCACGTACCGCCGCTGCCCCTCGGCGTAGATCGTGTCGAACGCCAGCGACGATTTGCCGGAGCCCGACAGGCCGGTGATCACCACGAGTTGGTCCCGCGGGATCTCCACAGTGACGTTCTTCAGGTTGTTTTCTCGCGCACCGACGACGACGATTTTGTCCTGGGGCATGGCAGTAGAAGCTTACTTGAGAGACGTAGACGTAAGGCTACGTCTAGGGCGCGTCGTTGCGCAAGGTGGGTTTCTGCTTCTACGCTAGGAGACTCGGGTTCGTGACACCAGTAGCGGCACCGCTTGCCGTGCTCCGTTCACGGAGGACGGTAAGCAGTGCCGCTACATCGTTAAGGCGTGGCCGAGGTCTTCGGGCGCAGGTGGACGCCCTCGAAGTATACGTTCTGGTTGGGACGCATCCGGATGTCGATGCGGCTCAACTCCTTCGTGGGCCGACGGTAG
>Ga0216301_1000457_pt1 | contig 10354 bp, 7 predicted proteins | sample 4hB_Boncat_minus_FD_156203 | JGI IMG/M metagenome (GOLD analysis project Ga0216301, IMG submission 156203) | Terrestrial sediment cell enrichment communities for BONCAT metagenomics from Utah, United States - 4hB_Boncat_minus | ecosystem: Environmental > Terrestrial > Deep subsurface > Rock...
TGGCATCCAGGGTCGGGGCGGGCTCTTCATTACCGGCATCCACGGCGACTACTACAACGTCGTCGGCCTCCCGATCGCGCCGCTTGCCCTCCTCCTCCGGGCGCTCGGCGTGTCCGTCCTCGGCGTTCCCGAGAAGTAGGCCCCGTCCACCCCGCAAGTCCCTCCACGATGCCCGCCCGCCGCGCTCGCAGCCCTATTCCCCTCGAAGGCGAGCGGTACACGCGGATGCAGGTTCCCGGCCTGCCGGGCGTCTTCTTCCGTGAGATGGACCTGCCCCTTGGAGAACGGTCGCTCTCGCTGCTCTCCGCGTCCGCGGTGGATGTGCTCAGCTCGTCTACGCCCGGCGCGATCCCGTATTGGGCGGTAGCCTGGCCGGCGGGGCTGGGCCTCGCGCGCCATCTGGCCGGGCAGGATCTGGCCGGCGCTCGCGTGCTGGAAGTGGGCGCCGGCGTGGGCGTCAGCGGGCTCGGGGCCGCGCTCGCCGGCGCGGAGGTGGTCGTCACCGACAACGTCGCGCCGGCGCTGCGGCTGGCCATGATGAACGCGCGCCGGAACGGGCTCCCCCTCCGCGCGGCGGCGGCCGACTGGCGCGCGTGGCCCCTTCAGCAGCAGTTCGACCGCGTGATCGGCAGCGACGTCACCTACGAGGTCGAGGCCTTCAACGCGCTGCTGGCGGTGCTCGCGGCCACGGTCGCGCCGGACGGCGAGGCGCTGCTCACCGATCCGGGCCGCCTCACCAGCAGCGTCTTCCAGCAGCGCGCCATCGCGGCCGGTTGGTCGTGGGAGATCACCGGGCTGCCGCACGAGGGTCCACAGGCCGTGTTCCTCTACCGCCTCCGCCGCCGCAGCGCGTAAGCCCTCGGCGCTTGCTTACTCCGATCGGGCGCCGCTCCCGATCACTTTCTCTTCGACCGGCGCCTTGGGCAGCAGTCGCCGGAGCGGGAGCACGTAGACATCCTGTTGGCGCGCGGGCTTGCCCTCCGCGCCCAGGCGGTACGTGAAGCGGTAACTGGTGAGCGACACCTGCGGCCCGGCGGGCTGCGGCTCCGGCATTCCCGGCGGGAAGCGCTGGTACTTGCGCGGATCCTCGGTCGGCGGCCCCTCCACACTGATCCCGGAACCGAACCGCTTCGTCCCATCCTCGCTGGTGTGGACGTAGAGAAGCTGCTGGACCTGGTGCGTCGTCAGGCGGAAGGAGGCGTTCGCCAGCGCCTCCGGCGTCAGCGTGGACTGATCGACGGGAACCGTGCTGGCGCTCTCCGGCGGCGTCAGCAGGCCGGCCGTCCAGAGATCTCGCTGCGCCGGGCTCATCAGCCCCACCGCGAGGCCGGCGTCGGAGCGAGCCGCCTGCTGCTGCGCCGGCGTGAGGCTCGCCCACAGCCGCAGGTGATGGCGATAGCCGTAGAAGTCCTCGGTGGGCAGGATGCCGGTGTCTTCCAGATACCAGCCCCAAAAGCGGGCCATGCTGCGCGCCTGCGGGTTGCTGAGCGCCGCCGAGAGGCTCGCCAGGTCGTCCAGGCTGAGGCTGCCGGCGCGGACTACTCGCTCGCGAAACGGCCGGAGAATGCGCTCCGGCGCCTCGGCCGGGCGGTCGTGGTGGGCGTGGCGGCTGCGCAGGAACAGGACACCGCCGGAGAGACGCCAGTCGTAGTCCAGCTCTTCCGCCACGGTATCCAGCACCGAGCGGAGGGTCCGCCGGCCTCGCAGCCGGGACGGATCGACGCGGGCGCCGACGAAGCTATCCGCCACCACGTCCAGGCCCGCCGCCGCATGGATCGCCTTCGCAATGTCGCCCACGGTGGCGCGCACCTGCCACACCCCGCCGATCGCCGCCTGGCCCGTGAGGCTGCCGCCCAGGATGGGCGGGAGCTGCCGTTCCGGCCCTGGCAAGGTGAGATCAACCTCCGTCTTCAGCAGGGGGTCGGCGTCCTCGCCGACCGGACGCGCCGGCCGCTCCGGCGCCGGCAATTGCGGCGACCAGCCCGAGCTCCAGATGCGCGGCTGCTTCCGCTCGCCGCGCAAGCTGACGCACCGGAAGCGCAACTGGAGCTGCCGGCCGCGCGGCGAGGGAGGCCCGGCCTCGTCCTCCGGCTCGTCCGACAGTCGGAGCGTGGCGTCCGCCTGGATTTGCGGCAGCGGCCCGTTCACCGACTCCAGGATGGCGGTCGCCGCGCGGACCTTCTCCGCGAAAGCCGGGGCGAGCGTGCCGCCAGCCGTGGAGAAGCGGAGGTCGTCCCCCGCCAGCAACTGCCCCACCTGCACCGGATTGAGCGATCCGAACAGGGAGAACGCGGCGTCCACCACGGCCGGGCCCAGCATCACGTCGAGCAGGATCTGCTTCTCCGCTCCAAGTCGAGAGCGGTCGGAAGCGGAGAGACCCTCCGCCTTGAGCTTCGCCGCCAGCTCCGCCATGCGGGCCTGGCGCTGCGGCGGCGTCAGCATCCCCAGCCGGTTCGCCAGCCGGAACTGCGTTTCGACGACGGCGAGATCGGTCCGGCGGCGTCCTTCTTCCCGGCTGCGGCCTCCGGCGTCCTGATACAGCTCGTAGCCCTCCTTGCTGCGCCGCCACTGGAAGTCGAGATGCCGGGCGACCAGCGCGAGCGCCTCTGCGGCGGGCCGCGCCTTGAAGAACAGCGTGGCGCGGTCGTCGGCGGTGTCGGCGGACGCCGCCAGCGGGACGTTGAGCTTCCGCCCGAGCGCGGCCAACAGCTCTCCCAGGGGCCGATCACGCTCCGCGAGCGCCAGCCGCCCGTCGAGGCGCGTGTCACCCCGGAACACCGCTCCGGGCGGCGCCGGAGTGACCTGCCGCGCCACCTGCTGGACCAAGGTGGTCTCTACCCGGGCGACATTCTGCGCGGGCATCGGGACGAGCGCCACGTTCCGTCGCGCCACCTGCTGCTCGATAATCTCCGGCAGGGACGCCTCAACCTGCCGTACTGGCGGGAGTCCTCGGGCTGGCGCTTCCAATGCGGGGCGCGCGGACGCCATCCGCGTCAGCGACGGCGCCTCGCGCGGCGCGACGGCCAGCTTTGGCCGGCCGGCGGACTTCGAGGTTGCGGGCGCCGGCCAGCGGCCGGCGGAGAGCGGCCCGCCGGCCGCCATCCGGGGCGACGGCGGCCCGGATGGCCTTGCAGGCTCGGCCGGGCGGCGCGCCATGGGGGCGGGAGCCGGAACGGCGGCCGGCGGGCGCTGCGACTGCTGCAAGCCCGCAGCGGCGGTGACGCATACCGCGCCGCACGCCAGAACCGGGAGCCACGGACGGGACGGCGGAGGCGCCGCAACCCTTGCCTGTCGGTAGAGGGCGGCTGTATCCACGCTGACAGACGACGTTGCCGCCTGCTGTACAGCGGTGGACGCGCGCAGCAAGCGGTCCACCTGTTCAAACTGGGCCTGCTCGGCGCGGCAGCCCGGGCAGCGCTCCAGGTGGAGCCGGAGCGCCTCCGCGTCGGGCAGCGCGAGAGGCTCTCGCAGGGCGCGGGCGATCAATGGGCGAGCGGCGGCGCAAAGCATACGGATGACTCCCAGTGAGGCGGGGGGATAAGAGACCGCCCGGCGTTCCTATTCGTCGAGCACGCCGGCAAGCAGCTTCCGGAGCTGCTTGCGGGCGGCGTAGATGCGCGACCACACAGTACTCTCGCGGCAGCGGAGCGCCACGGCGATCTCCGCGCCGGACAGCTCTTCGAAGACGTGGAGGACGAACGGCAGCCGGAGACGGTCGGGGAGGCGGTCCACCGCGGCGCCGAGGACCTGGTGGAGAACCGCAGGATCGGACAGCGGGTTCTGCCGGGAAGAGCCGGCGTCGAGCAAGCCTGGCTGGGGAGCGAGGATAACCCGCCGCTTCCACCAGCCGCGCCGTCGGTCGTGACAGACGTTGAGCGCGATACGGAGGAGCCAGGTGCGCAGCGCGGCGTCGCCCCGGAAGCGACGGAGGTTCTGATAGGCGCGGAGGAACGTCTCCTGGACTGCGTCTTCCAGGTCGTTCGGGTCCTCGATGGCGCGCCGGATGACGGAGGCGACCTGCGCCTCGTGGCGGCGGACGAGCGCGTCGAAGGCGGCGTGGTCGCCGGCTAGCGCCGCCTTAACCAGTCGCAGCTCATCGGGCTCGCCGCCCAGGTCGGGCCAGCGGTCCACGATGATCTCCCCCACGGCTTGCATGCAATCGCTCCCTTCCCCGAGTTGCCGATCTATCAGACGCAAGCACCCGGCGGATTTTGCCTGGCGACCGCAAATCTTTTTTGGACCGGGGCGGGGAAAGGATTACGGGCCCGGGAGGAAAGGCGGAGAGGAGCGGGAGTGAGGGAACGGGGCGGTCGCCGGGCGGCGTCGAGTGCGCCCGGCGACCGGGGACGGGATGGCTACGGGCAGCCTGCGAACTTGCCGTCGTCGCCGACGAGGCCCCACAGGCTGTCCCGGCCTGCATAAGGGCCGCTCGCGATCACGGTCTTGTTGGCGGCGTTTGTTACGGTCTTCACGAACTTGGCATGGCCGTCTACGTACGCCGCGTTAAGGCCCTGTTGATGGCGGGCGGCGATGGGGCTGTTCAGCGCGCAGTCCACCGTCCCGTCGAAGAAGATGGTCTGCTCCGCCGGCAGCGGGACATTCGCCATGTGCCGCACCGGCCGCTTGCCGAACGGGTTGCCCGTTTCGCCGTGCTGGAACATGCAGTAGTTGCCGTTGTAGCTGAACTTCTGGAAGTTTCCGACGCCGGGCGGCAAGCCGCAGCCCGTGGTGAACTTGTCGAACTCTTGCGGCTGCGCGTTGCTGGGGCACACCAGCACGCCGTTGTTCTTGAGGTAGGGCAGGTGCGCGTCGTAGAAGCTGAAGACGCGCCCGGCGGCGGTTGGATAGAGGTTGATGGCGAAGTATTCGTCGTTGTCGCCCACGTACATCGTGACGGCGGCGGCAATCTGCTTGGTGTTGCTCAAGCACTGCGTCTTCCGGGCGGACTCGCGGGCCTGGGCGAAGACGGGGAACAGGATGGCGGCCAGGATCGCGATGATTGCGATCACCACCAGCAGCTCGATCAGGGTGAAACCACGCCGGCGCATGAGACTTCCTCCTTACGGTGCGTTCCGGCACACGGCTCCCTTACTCCGTAGAGAAGGGCGCTCCTGGACGAGGAAGGAGCGCCAGGCCGCCTGCCGTTCTTACGTTCGCCCTGTGCGTTGTGAGAATCCTGTGAGCTGTTGAGATTATGTGCAGCTAAGTGGCCGCAGTCCGGCGAACGCCCAGCCCCCGCTTGCCCGCTGAACCGCCGGGCGGCCGCCGCGTGTAGTTCTCGCGCCCGTACGGTAAGACGAGCGGGGAGAGAAGCAGGCTGATGTCACAACCACCAGTGGAAGCATTACGGCGCGCGGAGATGGCGCTGCTGGAGATGGCGGCGGCGAACGCCGCCGAGCGCGCGGCCGTCGGGGAGATCGCGCAGGGCTACGCGATTCTGCACGCAGGCCAGCGGCACGTCGAGGAGTTCGCCGTAGAAGGCGAGCTGTGGGCGCAAGAGCTGCTGGCCCTGTATGAGATGGCGCTGAAGTACTACGTCAGCCGCTACTGCCTCTTCCGAGATTGAGGCGAATGCGCCGAACTCGGCGCGAGGAATCTGGACGCCCCCGGTCTCCGTCGCTACACTGGAGGCCGGGGGTGATTGATTCATGGCAGCGCGGTGGGCGATCGATCTCGGCTCCACCAATACCGTCGTCGCCGTAGAGGACTCCGGCAGCGTCCGCACGGTCACGCTGCCGGAGCTGGGCCGCACGCTGCCCGTGGAGCAGTCCCCGCTCATCCCCTCCGCCCTCCACGTGTGCCGGGCGACGCAGCGCTGGCTGTGGTTCCACCGCTCCGTCCGTGAAGTGGTCATCGGGCAGCAGGCGCTAAGCCGCAACTTCGACGGCTGCTCCCCCTCCTTCGCGCAGGGCTTCAAGCGCGTGCTGGCCAGCCAGCCGCACCGGCGGATGGTGGACGCCGGCCCGGGCCTGGAGTTCTCCGCCCGCGACGTTACCCGCCTCTTCCTGGGCGAGCTGCTGGCGGCTCTGAAGCACGAGCGCCGCGCCAGCCCCTCCGACCTCACGATGTCCGTCCCCGTCGGCTTCTACGACCAGTACCGCGCGGAGCTGCAGAGCATCGTGCGGAGCCTGGGCGTGCGGCGCTTCCAATCGGTGGACGAGCCGGTGGCGGCGGCTATCGGCTACGGCGTCAACGTGGCGCGGGACGAGCGGCTGCTGGTGGTGGACTTCGGCGGCGGGACGCTGAACCTGGCGGTGGTGCGCGTGGGGCCGCACAGCGCGGAAAGCGGAAGGGCGGACGTGCTCGCGAAGCACATGGTTCCGATGGGCGGCGATGACGTGGACCGCTGGCTGGTGGAGCACTTCGTGCAGCCGGAGCTGCGGGAGTTGCCGGAGTGGCGCCGCGACATCCTGTGGGAAGCGATGTGGGTGAAGGAGCGCGTAAGCCGGACGGGCTCCGGAGAGTTCCGCTGGGGCGGGCTGCACCGAACGATCACGCGGGAGGAGATGGTGAAGCTGCTCGGCTCGCGCGGGCTGTATCGACAGCTCCGCACCGGCCTGGAAGACATCCAGCGGCAACTGGCCCTGGAGGGGCCGGGCGGCGGCGTGGACCAGGTGCTCCTGGTGGGTGGATCGACCCTGCTTCCGGAGGTGGCCGCCGTGGTGGACGAGGCGTTCCCGCAGGCGGTGGTGCGGCACGATCCCGAGTTCGTATTCACGTCCGTCGCGCTGGGCGCCGCGCGGTTCGCGGCCGGGACACCGCTGGACGACTTCGTGTACCACGACTACGCGCTGGCCGTGCAGAACGAGAAGACCCATACCGTAGACTACGAGCTGCTCGTCCCCCGGCGCACGCGCTACCCCACCGCCTCGGACTTCACGATGCGCTACTACGCGGACTATCCGGGGATGAGCGAGGTGCGGTTCAGCATCTGCGAGATCGGCCGCCTGGGGCAGGCGCCGGTGCAGTGGGAGCGCCGCCCGAACGGCGCCTTCTACTGGACGCCGCGCACGGACGAGGAGCGGGCGCTGGTGGTGGACCTGAACCCCGCCGACCCGGCGCTGCCGCTGCGGCCGGCCGGCCAGGGCGCCTCCGCCCGCCTCCGCGTGACCTACTTCGTGAGCGACGAGCGCTGGTTGTGCACCACCGTGGAGGACCTGGTAAGCAAGCAGCCCCTGCGGGAAGGCCAACCGGTGGTCCGCCTCCGGTAACGGTCTCCGCTTCGCACCCGTCCTTACTTCACACCGCGATGGAAACGACGTCCCACGCGCTGCGCGAGCAGCTCACGCAACTGGAGACCTACTTGCAGCAGCTCCGCACGTACGCGGATCGGCCCCTGCGGGAGCTGCGGGAGGACCTGGGCGCGACCTGGGCGCTGGAGCGCGGCGTGGAGGTGACGCTGGCCTGCGGGTTGCAAGTCTGCGAGCTGCTGGCGGCGGACGCCGGGGCCGCCTCCGGGAGCGCGGAGACGCCGCTGCGGCGGCTGCGGAGCGCCGGTCTACTGACGGCTGGGGCGTCCATCGTGCTGGAGGCTGCAGTCTCGGAGTTGGACGCCGTTAAGGCTGATCGGCTGACGAGTGATGCCCATTGGGCTTTTGGGGTCCTGCAACCCCTTCTCCCAGCGCTTCAAGAAGTGGCGGTTGGCGCTGCGGCGCACTTGGCGGCGCCGGGTCCTACTGCACAGCGTACGTGCCTGGAAGAGCAGTTGGCGGCAGGGCCCGTGAAGGTGCGCCAGAGGGCGGCCGCCGCCCTGGTCAAGCTCGCCCATCCGGATTCCATTCCCGCGCTGCTAGCGGCGCTCTCAGACCCAGACGCGACGGTCCGCCGCTGGTCGATGGACGCGCTTCGGGCGCTGGGACCAGCGGGGAACCGCGCGCTCTGCGCGGTGTTGATGAGCCCGTATTGGGAGGTGCGGCAGGGGGCGGCCGAGGGCCTGCTCCGCTCGGCGGGCGTAGAGAGTGTTGGCCCGCTGTGCAGCGCCCTGGAGAACAGCGACCTCGTAGTGCGGAACCATGCAACCGCGACGTTGGAACGCTTGGGAGCGGCAGCTGTTCCATGGCTGGAGGATAGTCTCAAGTCAGCGACGCAAGATGCACGCTCGCATATCATCCCCATTCTCGCGGCCATTGGACGCGGAGGAGCAGTCGCCGTCCTGACGCGGGTCGCCGAGACAGATCCGGCGGAAACGCTCCGGCGCGCGGCGCTCCGGGCTCTCGGCGCGGTGTCGGAACCCAGGGCGGCGGCTGAGTTACTGGACTTGTGCCGGGAACCGCACCGCCCGCAGGCGGACGTAGCCACCGTCGCACTGGCGCGCATGGGGACGGCAGCCGTCCCCGCTCTCTGTGAAGGCCTGCAGAGTCCCCATCTTTCCATCCGTCGCCAGGCGGCGCTACTGCTGGAGGCGGCTCCTCATCCCAACGCGGTGGGGCCGCTCCGCGAGTCGCTCCAGGACCCATCAGCGGAGGTTCGCGCCCTCGCTGCGACGGCGCTGGGCGCTTGCGGAGACAGTGACGACGTGGAGTCACTGAGCGAGCTTTTGAAGGACCGCAATGTGACCGTGCGGATCGCAGCAGCGGGAGCGCTGGGACGGGTGGCGCTGCGGGAACCGTCGTTGTCGCTGCGGCAGGCACTCCCGCTGCTGCGGCGCCAGCTGCCTCCCTGGAGCTTCGGAGACGCAAACCTTCAGGCGACGGTACGTAACGCCATCCAGCATATCGAGGCGGCGACCGAGGGGTTGAAGGATTTACCAGTCCCCGCCGGGCGCCCGCAGCTGGACCCTGCGAGCCTCCCGCGACCGGCGCCTCCAGACGCGAGGCGCGAGCCATGAGCCAGGACCTCCGGGACCGAATGCGGCGACTGTCGGCCTGCGCCCGGCAGCTCAACCAGTACCGGGACTGTTCGCCCGCCCGCCTGGATGCGGATCTGGGGATGCGGTGGGCCGTGGAGCGCGGCCTCCACCGGAGCATCCAGGCCGCGCTCGCGGTGTGCGAGGTCCTGGCGGCGGAGAGCAGTCCGGGGACGGCGGGAGTAACCGCCCCGAGCCCTCCCAGGGCGGAGCCGTTGAGCCTTTCCGTGGAGCTGCGGGAAAGGCTGGAACTGTTTCCGGGCTTCCAACGCAGCCTCGCTGCGCCGGACGACCTGGCTCCGGGGGATGTGCACGCCCTGTTGGAAGAAACTCTGGAAGTACTCACCGAGATCCTGGCGCACGTGGCCGCCCGTGAAGACGGACAAGAGTCCGTCGATGAAGCCGATCCGCGCGCGTGGCTCCACCAGCAGTTGCGCACTGGCGGTGTCCGCAGCCGGCGGGAAGCCGCAGGGGCGCTGCGCAGCCTGGGAAGCGCCAGCTCCATTCCCCTCCTGGCGGCGGCGCTGGACGATGCGGACGAACAGGTGCGGCGCGCGGCCGTGGACGCGCTGGCCGTGCTGGGACGCCCGGCTTATCCGGAACTCTGCGCCGGAGTCACGAGCCGCCACCCGGACGTGCGGCGGGCGACCGCGCGGGCGCTCAGCACCGTCGGCGACTGGCGCGTGCAGGCGGCGCTCTGCACGGCCCTCCGCGACAGCGACGTGGAGATCCGGGCGTGGGCGCAGGCCGGCCTCGCCCGCAGCGGCCCGGCGGCGGTCCCCGCGCTCTGCGAGCTGCTTGAAGATCAGAGCCCGGACGTGAGAGCGCGGGTAGCCGCCGCGCTCGCCGTCATCGCGGACCGCCGGGCCGTGCCTTCCCTGCGCCGTCTCGTGGAGCGGGAACTGGAGAGCGAGGTCCGGCAGGCGGTCTTCCGCGCGCTGGCGGCGATCGGAGACGACGAAGCGCTGCAAGCGCTGGTCAGCTTCCTCCGAGAGCCGGCCAGCGCGCCCCGCGCCGAAGTGAGCGCGCTTCTGCAACGGCTGGGCGCCGGGGCGGCGCCCGCGCTGTGCGTGGGCTTGAAGGACGCATCCCCGATGGTGCGGCGGCAGTGCGTGCAGCTACTGGCGGAAGCGCGCACTCGTGAGGCTAGCCCGCCGCTGTGGGAGGCGCTGGGCGATCCGGACGCGCGGGTGCGCCGGCACGCGGCGGTGGCGCTGGCGCGACTGGGCGACGTCGGAGCCATCGAGCCGTTGTGCGCCGCCCTCGCGGATGCCGAGGCGGAGGTGCGGGCGGAGGCGGCGCGAGCCCTGGGCGCCCTCGCGGGGCGGCATCCGGTCTTCGCCCTGCGCGGCGCCCTCCCAGCCCTGCGCCGCTGCACATCGTTCTGGCGCTTCGGGGACCGGGCGGCGGCGAAAGTCTATCACCAGGCCATCGAGACCATCGAGGCGGCGACGGAATCATTGAAGGACCTGCCGCTGCCTGGAACGGCGCCGGGCGGACGTGGGGAGA
>Ga0216301_1000458_pt1 | contig 10353 bp, 9 predicted proteins | sample 4hB_Boncat_minus_FD_156203 | JGI IMG/M metagenome (GOLD analysis project Ga0216301, IMG submission 156203) | Terrestrial sediment cell enrichment communities for BONCAT metagenomics from Utah, United States - 4hB_Boncat_minus | ecosystem: Environmental > Terrestrial > Deep subsurface > Rock...
CCTGGAGGGCGGTCACTTGGACCTGGAGGGCTTAGCAGCCGGGGCAATCCGGCGTCGGGTCGCTCATGAGAGCATGGAATCATAGAACCGGCCGCTTGTCACACCCCTGTGAACGCATACGGAGTATGGACGTCTACCGGAAATCCCTCCGGGGAAACGCTGGCTAATCATCATCTAGTATTTGTGCAGATCTCACTTGTTTGCAATCGAGGTGTCCGGAGAACGAGCCGATCATTGCCCAGTCATCTCTATCAATGGTCATGTTCCGCGCGTAGGCCAATCGTTTACTAGTTACCTTGAAACCTATGCGGCTGTTCTATTTGCGATGCCTGCGCATCCATACAGCAGCGCCTTTCTGTTGTTCGATGAAGATGAGCTGGTAGGTGTCAGTAGGGACTTGGGCATTCCGATAGATGTGCTGATGAATCCCTATGTCGAGCGCGCCCAGAGTGTGCTGGGCGTTGATGCGATTGGTTTCGGATTTGAAATTGGCCCCGTGAGTAGCCTGGAGGATCAGGTGCTTCGTGAAGCCGGAGTAAGGCGCGTCTTCTTAAGAGAGGAGGGTGGCGGGAAATGGTATGCCAAAGATCTAGGTCCCATGGTGGGGCACTACACTTGAAGTCAGACTTCAGAGCGCACGGCGCTTTGATGGATGCATCCGTGTTGCGGTGATGGAATTGAACGGGGCCATTGGTAGAGGTAAGATTCTGCTGGGAGACGGGATACGGAAGCTACGGCTTGTGAATGGCCGGCTTGGAGAGTCTTCCTCCTTATTCGCCCGTTAGGAATGGCACCATGAGCTTGAGAGAATCACTGCAACCAGAAAACTTCGATGAATGGTTTGATGGAAAGGAACAGTTCATGTGGGAACGCCATCCTCCCTATGGTGAGCAGGTTCGCGCCATTCGCAATCTGGCTGCCCGAGGAGGTGAGGGGAGCGTCATCCAGATCGCTCGATTCCTGCGGCCATGGGACATAGAAGAGGAAGGGAATTGGATGGGATGTGAGTGGGTGCGTTCGATCGCTATGGAGGCGCTCTGTTATGTTGGAAGGCAAGATACAAGTGTCAGGCAAACGCTTGAGGACATTTCTCTGTCTGCCGATCCAGAATGGCGCAATTTTAACGACAGGCTCATACACAACTGGTTCCAGTTGGGCGATTCGCCATGTTTACAACATCCCTATAATGACTTCCTGAGGTCCATTAAAGAGGTAGTTGACTGCATTGACCAAGCCGCGGTTTCTCCGGACTCCTTCTGAGCCAATAACGTTGACTCGTGAGGTTTAGGGTCCGTTTCCTACTTCCCAATAAACCACGCCCTCGACTTCTTCATCCCGCAACACCCCCTCTGCAGCTACGATAGCCTGGGGCAGATGGTCCGCCGCGACCGCCGCACCGCCGACGGAACCCGCAAGGTGCTGGACTTCCGCTGGGACAGCGACGGTCGGCTGCGGGAGGTGTCGGAAGCGGGGCAGGCGCCCTGGGGCGCCACGTACGCGGCCGACGGCGAGCGGATTACGAAGAGCGACTTCGCCAGCGGGGCGCACATCTACAGCTTCGGCCTGCATGACACGGCGGGGAACACGGTCCACACCCAGGGCACGCGCAGCGGAAGAACGGCGCCGACCGCTTCCTCCACGAAGACCAGCTCGGCTCAACGAGTTACCTCACGGACGGGAGTGGCGCGCGATTTCTCTATCAACGTGTTTCGCAACAATAGAGGGAACGGCTCGGATAGGGGAAGATGCATTCTCATGCAGCGTGCCGTTGACATACTTGATTGAGGAGCAAGCCGAATGGCCGAACGATCTCCGGGTGATGAGGAAACAACCCTTGTCATCACGAACGAACATGGCGAAGACATTCTGCTGATCGTCGAGCCGTGGGCGGAAGAGTTTCGAATGGTCCCCAAAGAGAGGCTCGAGTTATGGGCGACGGTTCAAAATGGCCAGTGGCCATACCTCGACTTCTCGCCTGGAATGGTAAAGGTATGGATCACTGGAAGTATAAGGGTCATCAGAGACGGGGTAGTTATCTTCTCGTGGTATTTCAGCTGACGTGCCGTAAGTTGAACCGGATGAACTGGAACCGTTCTACTGTCATCAGTATGAGGCAGGGTCGTGGAACCCGGTTTCTTCTCCAATTGGAGAAACGAGAACGGAGTGAGTTGTTATGAGCGAGGCAGTAGGGCGGGAGGTTGGCGGAGTTGGAGCTATGAGCGATGCTGCCACGCAGCGGCTCGCGGAAATCCGGGTTCGCGAGCAGAGGGCGACCCAAGCACCGTGGCGTCCGGTCCCCTCGATCTACGACGACGGTTATTGGGTGTATAGCGGCACGGAGGGCTCACCCACCAGCCGATTGTTATTTGAGACCCGCGAAGAGTCTGAAGAGTTCGAGATAAGAAGGCACGGGCCGCGCGACTGGTGGGGTGACATCCTATTCGCGGCTCACGCCCGCTCCGACGTGCCCTGGTTGCTGGCCGAAGTAGAGCGGCTAGAGGCCAGAGTCGAGGAGCTAGCCCGAGATGCTCTGCTTCAACTCATACTGGAGGTCTGTTCGGATGTCTGGGCCGAGGGCCTGACATCCGTGAGCACCCGCGCCCTCTGGGATGACATCCACGGGCCTGCCGAGGGGCTGGAGCGCTATCGGCAGCATCACCCCGAGATCGAACAGAGCGCGAAGGATTTGCGCCGGCTTTCCGCCGAGGCCGGTGGGTGGTGGGATGCGCTATCGGGTAAGGGGCGCGCGTTCGTCCCATTGGACGAGTGGCTGCGGGAAGTGTCGGCCTAACGCCTCACACTTCCCCAAGAGCCGGCAGGCCATTCGTCTTGAGTTTTTCATGGCGCCGTAAGAGATAGGAGTTCGCCATGAGCCGAATGTTAGAAGTCGCCAGGGAGTTGAAGAAGCGCTGGGCATCCATGGGCGTGGCGTACAAGCCGGGAGTTACAGCGTCCGAGTTGGATCTTGTCGAACAGAAGTTCAGTGTATGTCTCCCGCGTGAAGTCTGTGACTACTTTTCGGTGGTTAATGGGATGGATCAGTTTGTCGACGAGGAGTGTCTCCAATTCTTTGGTTTGGAAGAGCTAGAGGACTTTGAAAACGAATATGGCCGGCATCCTCTCATCCCGCAGGGGAAGCGCTGGCTGATCATCATCGATTACCTGTGCAAGTCTCACATGTTCGCTCTGGAGGTGTCTGGCGAGCGAACGGACTATTGCCCAGTGGTGTTCATCAATGGCGACACGCAGATTATCAGTCCTTCATTTACGAGTTACCTGGAAACCTATCTGGTTGACCTGGAAGAAGCCGCATATCCATCGTCGGTTTTCAGGGACCCATCTGAAACTTAGCCCACAGGCAGAGCATTAGGGCGCGGATAAGCGGTTGTGGACGAACACGGCGTCAAACGGTGCGGCGGCCGGGGCCCACAGGGATAGCTTCCCGGTCTGGCGGGAGGTGAGCCCGCAGCAGAAGTCGCCCGCCTGCAGCGCCTCCAGAAGGCGCCGGTCCGCCTCTCACTCGGCGCCTGCCTGGTCCGGGATGCTCCCCTCCCGAACCGGAGGGCTGCGCACACTCGGCAGCGAATGGATGGTTGGTTCTGGACGGGCCAAGGCTCGGGGGAGTGTCGCGCCTGCCTCCGGACTGGCTAACGCGCCGCCAAGGACGCCCGAATGACGAAGATCGCCTGGACCCTCCTGCTTCTCCTCACGTGCTCCGCCGTGGGCGCTCACGCGGCGCTCGCCCCGCAGCCGGGGGCGCCCACGGCGACACTCTCCCTCAAGCAGGGGCTGGCCGCGCTCGTCGGCGCCTCCGGATCTGGCGCGTCGGGCGCCGTCCGGGACCGGGAGACCGAGTTGGCGACCCGGACCGTGGACCAGGTCATCCCCGAGGCTGATTCCGAGCGCGCGCACGGCCTGCAGGGCGAGCGGACCTTCAGCGGCGAGTTCAACGGCCGGCGCTGGCGCGACGCCCGAGACGGAGGCTGGTTCTCTTTCGAGCTGAAGGTCTCCCCGGAGCAGCCCGTTCTCCTGGTGTGCACCTACTGGGGAAGCGACGGCGGCGGGCGGGAGTTCGACCTGCTGGTTGACGGCAAGAAGATCGCGACGGAGCGGCTGGAGAGCAAGCGTCCCGGCGTCTTCTACGACCAGGGCTATCCGGTCCCCGCGGAGCTGACGAAGGGGAAGGAGCGAGTTACGGTCCGGTTCCAGGCGCATCCGAGCCGGATGGCGGGCGGGGTTTTCGGCTGCCGGATCCTGCGCGGGCACGACCTTTTGCCGCCTCCCCCGCCCGCCGGCGGACTGGGACAGCGTACCCGCACTCTGGAGACCAGAGACTATCGCCTGGTTCTCGGTGAGGGAAGCGGGGTGGCCGTCCAGCTCCTGCCCAAGGCCGGGAAAGACTTCGACTTCCTGCCCTCCGACCGGCTGGCGGTCCGCTCGGGAGACGGGTCGGTCCACCTGGGCGACCTCTCCCTCCGCGCTCGCCCCGCCGGCGCCGGGGCGTGGTCTACCTACACGACCTACGGCCGCCGTCAGCCGGTACGCCCCGTGAGCGCGAGCGAGACGGCGGTGACGCACGATCTCGCCGCGACCCTGCCGGCCGCCTGCCCCCTGGGGGTCGAGCGCTCCTGGGAGAACGCCGGGGGACGGCTGCGGCTGGAGTTCCGCCTCTCCAACCGCGGCGTCATCCCGATTGAGGTCGGCGCACTCGGCCTTCCGATGCCGTTCAACAACATCATCACCGGCCGCAGCCTGGAGGAGGCCCACGCCCGGTGCTCTTTCACCGATCCCTACATCGGGGAAGACGCCGGCTACCTGCGAGTCACGCAGCTCAACGGGGTCGGGCCGACGCTGGTGGTCACTCCTGTGGGCAAGACGCCGCTGCAGGCGTGGCGGCTGGTGAATGAGCCCATGCGGCCCAACCAGACCTTCGAGGGGATGATGGAGTGGATGGTCCACAGCCGCGCCTACGCCGAGAACGAGTGGAAGGGCGCTCTGCAGTGGAACGAGCCCACCGCCGCCACGCTGAAGCCGGGCGAGACCCGTACCTACGGGGTGCAGTTCTCCGCCTCCCCCAGCATCCGGGCCGTTGAGGCGACGCTGGCGAAGCTGGGGCGTCCCGTGGCCGTCGGCCTGCCGGGCTACATCCTGCCGATGGACCAGACGGGCAAGCTGTTCCTGAAGCACGGAAGCCCCGTGAAGAACCTCGCCGTGGAGCCATCCGGAGCGCTGGAGCTTGCGCGGAACCGCGAGGGGAAAGAGGGCTGGAAAGGCTACACGGTCAAGGGCCGGCAGTGGGGCCGCGCCCGCCTCACGCTGGAGTACGCGGACGGAACGCGGCAGGTCGTCAGCTACTACGTCACCAGGCCCTCGGCTGAAGCGGTGGCCGACCTGGGCCGGTTCCTCACCACGAAAGCATGGTTCACGGACGAGAAGGACCCGTTCCGGCGCGCCCCCTCCGCGATCTCCTACGACCGGGAAGCGGACCGGCAGGTCCTGCAGGAGCCCCGCGTCTGGATCGCCGGCCTGGGAGACGAGGGTGGCTCCGGCAACTGGCTGGCGCTGGCGATGAAAGCGTTCGGACAGCCGGAGAAGGAGGAAGTCCACAAGCTGGAGGCGTTCGTCCAGCGGGTGCTCTGGGGCAACCTTCAGTTCAAGGAGGGTCCGCGCGCGTACGGAGTGCGCAAGAGCGTCTTCTTCTACGACCCCCGTTTGCTGCCGGACTACCCCTACAGTCCGCGCTTCGACTGGCGGTCCTGGACCTCGTGGAGCAAAGCGGCGACGGATGATGTGGGCCGCGGCTACAACTATCCCCACGTCGTGGCGGCGTACTGGTCCCTCTATCGCATCGCTCGGAACCACCCGGGGCTGGCGCAGGAGCGGTGGGAGTGGTACCTGGAGCAGGCTTACCGGACGACGGAGTTCCTGACCAGCCGCGACGCACGCGGGCAGGATCGGGTCGGCTACTGGCGGCTGGGGCTGATGGAGGGGACCATCTTCGTCGCGCTCCTGGATGACTTGAAGCGCGAGGGGTGGACGGCGAAGGCGGCGCTCGTCGAGGCCCGGATGCGGGAGCGCGCCGACCGCTGGAAGAACGAGCCGTACCCGTTCGGCAGCGAGATGGCGTGGGACTCGACCGGACAGGAAGAAGTATACGCCTGGTGCAAGCGCTTCGGTTATGAGGAGAAGGCGCAGGTCACCCTCAACTCGATCCTCGCCTACGACCCGACCGTGCCGCACTGGGGCTACAACGGCAATGCCCGCCGCTACTGGGACTTCCTGTACGGCGGCAAGCTCAGCCGCATCGAGCGCCAGCTCCACCACTACGGCTCCGGGCTGAACGCCATCCCGCTCCTCACGGAGTTCCGGCAGCACCCCGAGGATCTCTACCTCTTGCGCGTGGGGTATGGCGGCGCGATGGGCCCGCTCGCGAACATCGACCGCGACGGCTTCGCCTCCGCCGCGTTCCACTCGTTCCCTTCGACCCTCCAGTGGGACGCCTACTCCGGCGACTACGGCCCCAACTTCTTCGGCCACGCCCTCAACATCGGCACGTACGTCGTCGAGACGAAGGCGTTCGGCTGGCAGGCGTTCGGCGGCGACCTCCGCAAGGAGGCGGGATGGGTGGTCGTCCGGCCGCGCGATTCGTTCCGGAAGCGGGTCTACCTGGCGCCCGCGGGACTCTTCCTGACCCTGGACGCCGGCGCTTTCGAGAGCGTCGCCTACCAGCCGCGGACCGGCGCAGTGCGGGTGACGCTGTCGCCCGCCACGCCCGAGACGCCGCGCGCCCGCCTTCGCTGGGAGACGCCGGTTCCCGGGCAGCGGAGCTATGCGCCCGAAAAGCCGCTGCCGCTGGACGCGGGCGCCGGCTCCGTTCCGCTCGGCAGCGGCGTGACGCGTCTGACGCTCCTACCAAGCTCCACTCGAGCGACCGCGCTGAAACCGAACCCGTGGCGCGCCGTGCAACAAGCGCTGGAGGATCTCGCGCCGGTTGCTCTTGGTTCGGATCGCCCAGCTTTGCGCCCGCGCGTCGGTCAGCCGGTCGCCGCAGGTGTGCCGGAGGCCGCGAGACGGCGATGAGCGGTGGGGCAGTGGCGCCGTTGGGGCCGGTCCCGTCTTCAGGGAGGGCGAGGGGAAGCGAGTCCGCGCCCGCTAGGGGCGGGTGCTGTCCCTGGCGCCTCGCGGGTGGATCGGGGAGCCCGCCTTCCGCAGTCCCCAATCCGCATTCCGCAAGCAGATGCGCCGGCCGGGACGCGAACCTACGGCCGTCTCCTCAATCGGAAGGGCGTACGGGGCCGGAAGGACTGGGTTACCAGGTTCAGGGCGAGAGGAAGGTGATCGGTTATGGACAAGGAACTTCAGCGTCTCCATGACGACCTGGATAGGGCGCGCTGGACGATCATCGAACTCCTGCCCGAGCCGGTACAGGGTGTTTTAGAAAGCTTCATCCTTTGCCGATCAAAAGACGGGCTGCGTGAGTGGCGGTACACGGCAATCGCACGCATTCTCGAGCTCGCCGAAGTTAGCGACGGACGAGAGATGCACGACCTCCCTGGTTGCCAGCGCGCCTACTGTCCGCTGTGCGGGAGGAGCGCGCAAAGCGTGGTGGGATCGTTAGGCTTTGCCTATCCTGAAGGTCTGGACCGTCACCTCAACGGCAGAGGCAACACTATTCCCTGCGCCGTGTTCCAAGAGGTGTGGGCGCTTGCGCGCGCTCACCTGCGTAACACTAACAATGTGGCGAAAGAACATTCCTTGAGTGAGCCCGTATCTGAAATGCATGAAAACCCATCAGCTGATTGGGTGGAGAGCCTTTCCGCTACGGTAGCCGCAGCAAGTGAGTTTACCGGGTTGGGCTCTGTGGAATGGCGCTATTCTCCACCTTGCAATAACTCGTGGGGCTGCCATCTTCTCGAATTCGCCCCTGCCCTCCTCGAAATCGTCGAACGCGGCCCAGAAGACGGCGAGGTGTGTTATCCGATCCTCCACAATCTCGACCTTGTGATGGTTCAATCTGCCTTAGACGACGTGGCAGCATTAGCATTCGGAATCGAGACGGATGCCGGCCCGTGCATCACTCTTGAGGGACAACTGGACGGGGAGGAGATTGTCCTCCGCGTCTACACTCAACCGTTCGAAGACGCCGAGATCACCGATGTGATGGAAAACGGGGCCATGCGCCCGAGAGAGTGACCGTTTGAGGGAAGATCTCGAGGACGAAATCGCGCGGAACTACTGCTCTCATTCTCGACAATGGGGGTTAGTTTCCGGAAAGCGGTAGCCCGAGCCGTCCGGCAATCGAGGTCGCCTCGGGGGCGTCCATGGCGGCGGGGGATGACCGAAAGGCAGACGCGCACCATGCGGCTGTACTTGAGGCAGCCGGCGAAGTAGGCGAGATTCTGGGAGGAGCTGAGGGAACGGTGAGGGAGCCGAAGTCGAATTGGGCACCCTCAAAGCACAAGGTAGGCAACAGCCCTGGAGTTGGCCACGCCGGGTTCCCGATATTGTTATTACATAGGGGCCAAGATGGATTACTGGTTCGTGCGGATGCGGCAGGGAAGTGATGGTCCTGATTACGCCCGTGAGTTGTGGCAGAGCGGGCGGATCGGCATCCTCTTCGGCCACTGGACTATGGATGAAGTGTTGGATGGGTCCGGCCTGGCCGTTAACCGGGCGCACCTACACTCGGCGGCGGTGCAGAGTAGGTTCCCGGAGGAAGCAGTTAGGCGGAAGGACGTGGAGAAGCTACGCCGCTGGACAAATGAGGCAGAGACGTTCCTGCTCGAACTCCAGCCCGATGATCGTGTTCTCGTCGCCTTCGACCAGCATATTCACGTCGGCACGGTTGGGCAGCGATACCTCGCGGATCCGATCCCACGAGAACACAACGGGTATATCGAGTTCTTCAAGTGCCGCGATGTTCAAAACCGCAAGTCATTCCTGGTCGCGGACCTGCCCTCGGTATTCCGACTGGTCCCACACACCGGGAGGCAGACCATCCAGCGGATGAGCGCCTATCGCCACCTGGCAGAGATCTTGGACCAAGCCGCGACCACCGAGCAGGTTCGGACTCTGATGCGGCAGATGCCGGACGCGCAGTTCCTGGATCTGCTGTCGGATAAGGGATGGGAGGCGCTCTGCACCGAATATCTGCGCGTCACCATCGGCTTCCGCCCACTGCTGCTAGTCTCCGGCAGCACCCTTCGGGCTGTAGATATCGTTGGCGTCGATCAGGCTGGTCGCAGGGTAGTCGGGCAGTGCAAGAACAGTGGGAGCGGCCGCGCCACGCAGGAGGTGCGAGGCTGGATGGAAGACTGCGCAAGCTCGCGGGAGGACGTGTCTTACTACTACTTCGCACGCGGCGGCATCCGCGGCGCTTGGGACGGTAATGGATGTGTGGTTGTGGACGGCGAGGAGATCCTTCGCTGGCTCCAGACAGAACCCGACTACTTTCGGGCGTTGAAGGAACTCTGACTCTGCTCTGCCTGCAGGTGGTCTCCCTTCGCTAGCGCCGACTCACCGTCAGCGCCTATACATCAGGCCAGAACAGGGTTGTGGGCAACCGGATGCCGGCGCCGCTTCGCCGCCTCGGCCTGGAGCGATCTGCACTATGTGCAGTCGCACGTAGAGTTGGTCGGCCTCTGCTTCCGTGAGTTCGCCTGCCTGGTGTTCGAGGGCATCCAGCCATGCGTACAGGGTTTCTAGGTCAAACGGGGTAGAAGGGCATGAAGGGGACCGTGCCCTCTCCGGGCCCTTGAGCCTCTGTAGTGAGCCCCTTTCTGGGCACGAGCCGACTGGGACTCGAACCCAGGCCCCCTCTTCAAAAGGGAGAGGGAGTTTCTGGGCTCGAAAACGGCCGTTTCACGCCTGTAATGCTCCGGGTTGCCAGCCGGTTGCGGATATAGAGAGCTGGCGATTCCACAGGTAGGGGTAGGCCGCTTCCTTCTCACTAATGCCTGGAGCACCTCGCGCTCCCAGATCCGGGCGCTGATCCTCTCCCGTCCCTTCGTCGGCCAGGCCTTTCGCTGCACGGGTGTGGAGCGCCCCATGGAGATTACTGGAGGCGGTGCTGGTTCGCCGTGAGAAGATATCCGTAGCCTGGGGAAGCCGAACCTCCTCGGCTACTTCATCTACCTGAAAGCCGCGTATAATGCGCGTGCATGGGGCCTAACAAAGGGCGGAACGACGGCTCCGGAGCGGAGTGGGAGTAGCTCGATCATGGGTAGTCGCTGGCTCGTCGCCGCGTTGGTGCTTCTCACTGTGCTCGGTCCGGTCCTCGCCCTCCCGGCGGCGCCGGGCGGCAGCCCGCGAGCCCTCTCCGTCCAGGCGCACGAGATCCTCGCGCGCCTGGAC
>Ga0216301_1000459_pt1 | contig 10323 bp, 9 predicted proteins | sample 4hB_Boncat_minus_FD_156203 | JGI IMG/M metagenome (GOLD analysis project Ga0216301, IMG submission 156203) | Terrestrial sediment cell enrichment communities for BONCAT metagenomics from Utah, United States - 4hB_Boncat_minus | ecosystem: Environmental > Terrestrial > Deep subsurface > Rock...
AGTCGCGGACGCCGAACTTGGCGGCGTAGGTGTAGTCGGCGTGGCTGGGGCGGTAGAGGCTCGCCAGCTCCCGGTAGTCCTTGGAGCGGGCGTCGGAGTTCCGCACCAGGAGCCCGATGGGGGTACCGGTGGTGACGCCCTCGAAGATCCCGGAAAGGATCTCCACCTCATCGCCCTCCTGGCGCTGGGTCGTGATGCGGCTTTGCCCCGGCCGCCGCCGGTCCAGGTCCTCCTGGATCTCCCGCTCGCTGATCGAGAGGCCGGGCGGGCACCCGTCCACGACGCAGCCGACGCTAGGCCCGTGCGACTCGCCCCAGGTCGTGACCCGGAAGAGGGTCCCTAAAGTGCTTCCTGCCATACCGGAAGTCTATCCTCTTCGCTTCCACGAGTGACGGGCCAACGTGCTGCGTAATCGCAGCTCAAGCGGCGCGAGCGGGTTCGGCGCCGCCGTCCGGCAGCTCCAGGCCATTGTCTTCGTACCAGCCGCGCGGATCTTCCTTCAGGGCGGCGGCCAGGGCCGGCAGCGACTGCCGCAATGAATGACGCGGCTCCCAATCGAGCAGGGTGCGGGCGCGGGAGATGTCGTAGGCGTAGTGGTCGTCGGCGAAGTCGATCATCCAGGGCTTGATGAACGGGTCTTCGACGCCCGGCAGGCGTTCCTGGAGCCAGGCGCCGGCCTTCGCCACGGCCGGCGGGACGAAGTGCGCGGGGATCTCCTCGCCGTGGAGCAGGAGGCTCAGCTCGCGCTGAAGCTCGGCGTAGCTTACGGGCTCGGGTTCGCCCAGCAGGAGCGGCAGCTCGGGCGGCAGGCTCTTCCGGCGGTCCACGATCCGCACCAGCGCGTCGAGCAAATCGTCGAAGTGCAGGTAGGTCATGCCCCGGTCGGAGTCGCCGGGGAAGAAGCGGCCCACGAGCTGCCGTTCGTAGAGGCGCTGCATGTGGCGAGACAGCGGGATGAGGCGGCAGCGCTCGTCGTAGACGGCGGCGATGCGGGCCAGGACTACCGGGATGGCGCCCCGCTGCGCCCGGATCAGCGCCTCGCAGTCGGCCTTGGATTGCGGGTAGGGCCAGCGCGGCTCCAGCGGCGACTCCTCCGTGAGTTGCTGACCCGGCTCGCAGGGGGCGTGAACCAGCATCGTGCTGGAGAAGACGAACTGCTCCACCTCGAAGGACTGGAGGCCGCGCAGCAGGCGCTCCGTGCCGCGGACGTTGACCGCCTCGTAGCGCGGGTCCGGCTCTCCGGAGAAGCTGTAGAAGGCCGCGAGGTGGATCACCGACGCGAGGCGGGCGCCGTAGCGCGAGCGCACCTGCGCCAGCGCGTCCGCAACGCTGGAGTCGTTGGAGACGTCGACGCTGAGGCAATCGGTGGTGGAGACCGGACAGGTGGGCTCGCCGTGGTCGAAGCCGACGATGCGGTAGCGGCCGGCGAGCCGGTCGGAGAGCGCGGAGCCGATGCGGCCGCTGCTGCCGGTGATGATGACGACTTCCTTTTCTTCCTCCATTGCTGTCTCTTCCCGGTTTCAGGTTCCAGTTTTCAGGTTGAGGCCGGCGGCCGGTTGGGGCCTCACCCCGGTCTTCGACCACCCCTCTCCCCGCTGCGCGCCTAAGCTTGTATCGGAACTCCGTTTTACCTTCCGGAAGCAGAATCTGGAGTGCGGAGATTCCTTTCTCCGCTCGCCGCAGGCGACGTTTCCTGGCCGTAGACGGTAGCCGTCCTCGACCAGGAGGACGTCGCTGGGAAGCGACGACTCCAGATTCTGCTTTACGACGCCCATCAGCCCCTTACGTCGGTCCGGCGCCCCGCAGCTTTGAGATCCGATACAAGCTTAGCCCCGCTGCGCGCGGAGAGGGGCGAAGTACGAGAGCCTCCGCTTCTGGACCCAGGAGGCTCATGACTGAGAGCCGAACCGCCCGCAGTAGGAAGGCTGTTGTGGGAAGCTCCCGCGCGCACCGCTGTTTGGCCGGCTGCGCCGAGGCGCCTCGCTACAACGCCGAACGGGGCCACCGGAGCGCCGACGCACCCATCCTCGACGGCGTCTGCTCCGAGTATTCCCCGCTGGAGGGAGAAATCGAACCCTCGCGTGCGACGGCGCCGTAACCCTCGGGCCGCTGCGCCGTTACTAACACCGGATGCAGTCGCAGGTGGGGGGCGTTATCCTGTAGAATCGGGAAGTAGTGCGCCTCACCCCGGATGGGCGCGTCCACCTGGAGGGAATGTTTTCATGGGCGGTTTCATGAATCGGCTGTTGAACCAGTGGATCGAGGTCATCGAATGGACCGATCCTTCGAACGACATCATGGTCTACCGGTTTCCGGTGGCCAACAGCGAGATCAAGATGGGGGCGAAGCTCACCGTCCGCGAGGGGCAGGCCGCCATCTTCGTGAACGAGGGGCAGATCGCCGACGTGTTCGGGCCGGGGCTGCACACCCTGACCACCCAGAACATGCCGATTATGACGATGCTGCGGTCGTGGCCATACGGCTTCAACTCGCCGTTCAAGGCGGAAGTGTACTTCGTGAGCACCCGCCAGTTCACCGACTTGAAGTGGGGCACGTCGAACCCGATTCCGATGCGGGACCCGGACTTCGGCCTGGTGCGCGTCCGCGCCTTCGGCACGTATACGCTGCGAGTGACGGACCCGGCGAAGTTCATGCGGGAGATCGTGGGCACGGACGGCCTCTTCCAGACGGACGAGATCACCGGCCAGCTCCGGAACATGGTGGTCACCGAGTTCACCAGCGCCCTGGGCGAGAAGAACGTGCCCGTGCTGGACCTGGCCTCGAACTACCGGACGCTCTCGCAGAGCATCCAGGAGACGCTTCAGCCGCACTTCGCGGAGTACGGCCTGGAGCTGCCCCGGTTCCTGATCGAGAACGTCTCCGTACCGCCGGAAGTGGAAGCGGCCATCGACCGCCGCTCCAGCATGGGTGCGGTGGGCGTGCAGGACTACGCCACCTTCCAGGCGGCGAACGCTATGGAAGCGGGCGCGAAGAACCCGGGCGGCGGCAGCGGCGCGTCCGACATGATGCAGATGATGGCGGGCATGTCGCTGGGCCAGAAGATGGTGCAGAACATGGGCGGCGGGGACGCCGCCGCGGGTGGGAAGTCCGCCGCCGAGCGCCTGAAGGAGCTCCACGAGCTGCACGTGGCCGGCGTCCTCAGCGACGACGAGTACCAGGCCAAGCGCGCCGAGCTCATCAAGCTCCTCTGATACAAAGCGCGAATGACGAATTTCAAATAGCGAATGGACCAGGCCGCCAGCCCCGGGTCTCAATTCACCATTTGAAGTTCGTCATTCGCACTTCCAACCACCATGAGCCAGCTTGTTACGGGGTCTACTCATTCGCCGGGTGAGGTTCGCAAGTTTCCGTGCAAGCAGTGCGGCGCGGGCCTCACGTTCGAGCCCGGGCAGGCGGCGCTGGCGTGCCCGTACTGCGGGCATACGGAAGCCATTCCCGTTACCGAGCAGCAGATCCGCGAGTACTCGCTGGAAGACGCCTTCCTGCGGCTGCCCCGGACGGAAGGCTGGGGGATGGAGCGGCGCGCGCTCCACTGCGAGAACTGCGGGGCCACCACCACTTTCCAACCGGGGCAGGTGGCCGGCCTGTGCGCGTTCTGCGGCTCCGGCAAGGTGGTGGAGGCGGAGTCGGCGGTCAACCTCATTCGCCCGGAAAGCCTCATCCCGTTCTGCGTGAAGCGCGACGAGGCGGTGCAGCTCTTCCGGAAATGGATCTCCGGCCTCTGGTTCCGCCCCAACAACCTCAAGCACGCGGGCCAGCTTGCCAAGATCAGCGGCGTATATCTCCCGTTCTGGACCTTCGACGCGTTCGTTAGCTCCCACTGGACGGCGGACGCCGGCTACCACTACTACGAGACGGAGCACTACACGGAACAGGACTCCGAAGGGAACACCGTCCAGAAAACCCGGCAGGTGCAGAAGACGCGGTGGGTTCCCGCCTCCGGCGCCCGGCAGGACACCTTCGATGACGAGCTGGTGTGCGCCTCCACGGGCCTGCCGTCGAACTTGATCCAGGACGTCTGCCCCTTCGACCTGAACCGCCTCGCGCCGTACGACGCGGGTTACCTGGCCGGCTTCGTGGCCGAGGAGTACCAGGTGGACCTGCAGGAGGGCTGGGGCAGCGCGAAGCAGCGCATGGAGGGCGAGGTGGAGGGCCGGTGCGCGCGCGACGTGCCCGGCGACACGCACCGGAACCTCCGCGTGAACAGCGCCTTCAGCCAGATGACGTACAAGCACCTGCTGCTGCCGGTGTGGGTGGCCGCGTACCTCTACAACAACCAGACGTACCGCTTCCTGGTGAACGGACAGACGGGCGAGACTTCCGGCGAGGCGCCGCTGAGCTGGTGGAAGATCAGCGGGGTGGTCCTGCTCGTGGCTCTGCTGGCGCTGCTGTTCCGGTTGTTTGCGCCCGGCTTTAACGGCCCATCCGGCCCGCCCGCTCCCCCGGTAGTGGAGCCGGGGATCGAGGCGCCGATCTACGCTCCGCCCTCCCCGAAGCCCACGCCGAAGAAGCCGGGAACGTCCTCGGGCAAGCCGACCACGGGAGCGAAGCCGAAGAACGGCGGGTCCGGCGGCGCGAAGAAGCCTTCCGGTTCGGGGGCGCAAAAGAAGCCCACAGCGCCATCTAACAAGCCGGCGGCTGGACCTCGGCCGGGTGCTTCAACTGAGCGTTCGCGATCCAGTTCCGACGAACGAGGAATGCGGGCGCCCAAGAAGAAAGTCACCGAGCCTTCGTCGCCAGACCGCGAAGACGGAGGCTCCGACTCCGGTGGCGGCCGGTAATCGGCCACGCCTACTCGCACTCCGCCCGCCAGGCGGGAACTCGCCATGAAACGCCGTTCCCGCCTGCTGCTGGCTTTCGCGCTCTGCCTGCTGAGCCTACTCCTCGGGGCCGGGGCGCTGTTCCTGGCGGGCGAGGAGCCGCGCCCGGCGCAGCGTCTTCCGGACGGTTCCCTCCTCGTGCTGGAAGGGGTGACCTACGGTAAGCAGCACACGCTGGCGCTGGGCCCCCGGTGGGGGAAGCTGCTGTTCGCCCTGACATCCGGCAGGCAGACCTTCGGCGTGCGGACTTTCGGCTCCAGTACTGCGAACGACACGCTGATCGTGTGGGTGCGGAAGCAGGGCGGGCCGCCGCTGGCCGCGTGGCGGGTCGACTTTGGGCTGAAGGACGAACACGGCTGTAAGTTCTTCCCGTTTGGTTCCATTCAGTATCGCGCGGGCTCCATGCCCAGCGCTCGAGACTGCCTGCAGGCGGCGCAGTTCCAGAACTTCCCGCGTCGCGGCGCGACCCTGTCGCTAGACGTTCTTGATCCCCGCGCAAAGGGTGCCTTGGGCGTCCTCACTGCTCCGAATCCAGTTCCTGGACCCTATCCGGAGTGGAAGACAGCGCCGCCGCCCCTTACGCAAGCAAGCGGGAACGCCCTATTCAAGCTGGCGACGATGGAACGGATCGCCGCGAGCCAGGTCGCCGTATTCCGCGCCGTCGAGCAGGGCCGTCCGACAGCCGAATGGGAGCCGGTGGGAATCGTGACCTCCGACGCGACAGGCAACGCGACGACGAGCTATCCGAGGCGAGGAGCGCGAGATAGCTGGTTATGGCCGACGGGGCTCTGCCCGCACGAACCGGCCTGGAAGCTGCGCACTACCTTCGCCCGAACGGCTAAGGCACAGGCTAAGGCGGACATGCTCTGGACCAGCCCGCCGGTTTCGCCGCCGGCCGGCGGGGGCAGCGCCCGGCTGCTGAGCCAGCCCGCTATCCAGAACGGAATCACGCTGGAGTTGCAGAAGGTGGTCCAGCCGCGCCACTACGACAAACGCGCGCCGTTGCGCGAGCGGCCGCCGCCCTTCGCCCTGGTGCGCGTGGTCTCTCCCGGCGGGCCCGTCCGGCTGACGCTGACGCAGGTCACCGACGGAGCCGGCCGGGTCTACCGGCCCCACCTCGAGCCGGGCTCGCGTGACAGCCGGGGAACGAGCAGCCAGCTTTGCTTTGAGGGCCGCAGTCTCCGCCAGTTCCGGCTTCCGACGCCTCCGGGCGCCCGCGACCTCCGCCTGACCTTCGCCGCCTACAGGACCCGGACTGTGGAATACGTCGTCCGGCCGGAACCCTGATCCATCCGGTAATTGGTCTGGAGGCTTTCGGATCATTGGAAGGAGAAGAAGGAAGCGGCTATATAAAGATGAGGCAGCGTCCGGCTGGAACGGGGACGCCCTGTGTGGACCGTTGGGGCGGAACGGTGAAATCGGCGGAGTTGCGGTGGGAGTGTGCGGATGCGTGCCTGGAAACGGCTGGTTTCGGTGCTTGCGTTGGCGGCCCTGGCGGGCTGCGGCGGACCTTCTACTCCGGCGGGTGGGCCGGCGGCCCAACCGGCGGGCGGGCTGCAAGTGGGGATGGTGACCGACACGGGAGGCATCGACGACCTGTCGTTCAACATGATGGCCTGGCGCGGCCTGGCTCAGGCCGAGAAGGAGCTGGGCGTCAAGCGCTCGCTGGTGGAGTCGCGGCAGGTGGCGGACTACGCCTCCAACCTGGAGCGGCTGGCGGAGAAGGGCTGCAAGCTCGTGCTGGCCGTCGGCTTCGCCATGGAGCCCGCGCTCAAGGACGTCGCTCCCCGCTATCCGCAAACGCAGTTCGCCATCATCGACGCGCCAGGGCCGCAGGCTCCCAACGTCGCGGGACTCACGTTCCGGGAAGAGGAAGGCTCGTTCCTGGTCGGCGCGCTGGCGGGTGGCATGAGCAAGAGCAACACGCTCGGGTTCGTGGGGGGAATGGAGATCCAGCTCATCAAGAAGTTCGAGGCGGGTTACCGGGCGGGCATCCAGGCCACCAATCCGCGGGCTAAGGTCGTCTCCAAGTACACGAACAACTGGGAAGACGTCTCGAAGGGCAAGGAGCTGGCGCTGTCGCTCTACGGCCAGGGCGCCGATGTGGTGATGCACGCCTCCGGCCGCTGCGGCCTCGGCGTGATCGAGGCCGCCAAAGAGAAAGGAGCGGGCTTCTGGGCCATCGGCGTGGACGCCGATCAGGATTACCTGGGCGCCGCCGACCCGGAGCATCCCGCCCCTCCCTCACGCGTGCTCACCAGCATGCTGAAGCGCGTGGATAACGCCGTGCTGGCCGTGTGCCGGGAAGCCGTGCAGGGCTCCTTCAAACCGGGTCCGCGCGAGTTCGGGGTGAAGGAAGACGGCGTGGGTCTCAGCCCGCTTCAGTATACGAAGGACGCCATCCCGGAGCCGCTGCTGCGGCAGGTGGAGGAGCTGAAGAAGCGCGTGGCCGCCGGAGAGATCCGTCCGCCGAAGACGATGGAGGAGCTGGCGACCTGGAAAGCTCCGGCGGTAACCCGGTAACGGGACGGAGGCTCGCCCCTTCGGAAGTAGGTCGCAGACCGCTGGTTGGGCGATCGGACGAGGGCGCGGCGGCTCTACCTAAGGTTGCAATTCCAAGATCCTACAAAAGTTTCCGGCCGGCGGGGAACCTTCGCGCGGAACAGCCGTCAAAGGAAGTGCGTTCCGGTTAAACCCGAGCCATATGACTGGCCACTCCGGTCCCACCGATGAGGTGATGTCCGGAGTGGCTTTTTTTCGTCTCCACCGTGTCTGACCTCTCCTCTACCTCTTGCCCCCTCACTCACGGCAGGGTAAGTCCCGGCGGGCCTGCCCGCGCGGTGTTCCTGGACCGCGACGGCGTCCTGATCGAGGACACCGGCTATCCGGATGATCCGGCGGCTATCCAGCTCCTTCCCGGCGTGGGTGCGGCGCTCCGAGCACTGGCGGCGGCCGGTTGGCGCCTGGTCGTCGTGAGCAACCAGTCCGGCGTAGCGCGCGGCAAGTTTACCCTGGAGCGGCTGGCGGAGATCCACGCCCGGTTGGCCGAGTTGCTGCGGGAGGAGGGGGTCGTGCTCGACGCGCTCTACTTCTGCCCGCATCACCCCGAGGGCTCCGCCGCCCCGTTCCGAACCCCGTGCGACCACCGGAAGCCCGCGCCGGGGATGCTGCGCTCAGCCGCCGAACGGCTGGGGCTTGAACTGGCGGACTGCTGGATGGTCGGCGACAGGGAGAGCGACGTCCGCGCCGGGCGCGCCGCCGGCTGCCGGGCCGTCCGCCTGGGCGCCGGGCCGTCCGCCGCTGAGGCAACCGCCGTCGACCTGCGCGAGGCGGTGAGGCTGATCCTGGCCGCGCCGGAGGATTGCACCACGGAGACACGGAGTGCACAGAGAAGAATTGAACCGCAGAGACGCGGAGACGCAGAGGGGGACGGAAGAGTTTAGACACGATTCACTGGATGAGAACAACGAGCCTGGTGGTTCTGGCCTCGGCATCGTCTTCAGCTTTCCCAATCCAATCAATCCTCGTTATCCCGTCTGGAAACTCCCTGGTCTCTCTGCTGGTCCTCTCTGCGTCTCCGCGTCTCTGCGGTTCAATTCTTCTCCGTGTCGCCGTGGCGCCTAATCTGGCTAGAACTCCGAGCGCAGGGCGGCGGCGGGAGGCAGCTTGGCGGCCTGGCGGGCGGGGAAGATGGTGGCGAGGACGGTGAGGAGACCGCCGGCCAGCATGGAGCCGAGGAAGCTGAGCAGCACCTCGCCTGGGGGGAGGCGCTCCCAGACATCGGGGCCGACGCGGATCAGCTCCATCAACACCGCGCCCGTGAACCCGATGACGTAGCCGATGAACGAGGCGATGAGCCCCAGGAAGCCCGCCTCCAGCAGGAACAGCTTGACGATGAAGCTGTCTAGCGCGCCCAGGCATTTCATCGTCCCGATCTCTTTGAAGCGCTCGGTAACGGACATCAGCATTGAGTTGGCGATGCCGACGGTGCAGACAATGAGCGACATGGAGACGAGCCAGATCTGACGCATCTGCGCTTCCTGCTTCTGGATCGCCAGCGCCTGCTGGGAGAGCCCGCCCTCGTTTAGCACGGGCGTGTGCGAGGCGATGATCCACTGCGTTAGGGTGGAGCCCAGGAAGGCGATGCCGAGCAGCACGCCGGCCGCCGTGATCATCGAGCGCCAGAAGCGCACGCGGATGTTCTGCATGGCGATGGCGAACGCTTTCCGCAGCGGAAGGTGGACCTGTCGCTGACCGGCGCCGCCGATGAGCGGCTCGGCCTGGGGATCCCGTGAGGATGGCATCCGCGCTACTCCGCCTCGGGCGACTCGCCCTCGATCCGCAACCCGATGAACCCCCGCCGCGCCAGCGTCTTCAAATACGTGGTGAGGGACACTTCTACTTCGCGGCGCTCCAGCTTGTGGCGGCTCGCCAGCGCCTGGATGAGCGTTTCCATGCTGGTGCGGCCGTCGCACATGCGCCAGACGTCGGAGCCCAGCTCGTCGAGGATCACCTGCTTGTGGCTGGGACCCTCGAACAGACGGTTCAGCAGGCGGAAGAAGGGGTCCTGCCGGCGCGGCACGCGCAGCACAACCTCATCCGTCGCTTCTCCGCCGGGGTTCTCCACCGCTCGCACCTCCCACTCGATGAGCGGGTTGCGGAACGGCACGCCCGCCAGGATCTCGCGCCGGCTGAGCTGCACGGCCCGGCGGCGCGCGAGGAACGGGACGCGCGCCAGTAGCGCTTCGAGCCGCGCCGGTAACCGCCTGCGCCGCGCGGCTAGAGGAGGCGCTGGCGGGCGTGGAGGCGAAGGCCCGGCGCCGCTCTTTTTCCGTTTCGTCGACCTAGGCGCCGCCATTTATTCCACCGGGGAGCTTTGACACAGAGGGACACAGAATAGACAGATGGGACACAGAAGGGAAGGGGCCGTAGCTCTGGGGAGTAGCCGGCTGCATGTGCTTCTGACGAGCAGCGCTCCTCCGTCGCTCCGCTCTCCAGAAACACATGCTCCTGACTCCACTGTCACTGCGAGGGAGCATAAGCGACTGCGGCAGTCCCCTCCGAGAGGCCGCAACCGCTTTACGGAGGGGATTGCCGCACTGCGGTCGTGCCTCCCTCCGTTCGCAATGACATCCGTACCGAGGGACCGCGGGTGTTTCTCGTCTCTTCCGGTCGTTCCACGGTCCTGCGCTCGCAATGATACCGTTCCTGGCTGTGAACCGAGCGGCCCCGTCATCTCTGTGTTCTGCTGTCCTATCTGTGTCCCTCTCAAGAAACTTCACAGGGCGTGAGGCTGTAGCCCAGGGATTTGGCCTGACGGTGGACCGCGGCGAGCCGCCGCGCCTGATACTGCGCGTCTTCGCGTTGGAACACACTCTCATCATAAGCTTCTTGCGTGGTCACCAGATGGTAGAAGATGCGCGCCAACTTGTGGGCGGCGGCCGTCACCGCCTGCGGGCCGCCCAGCTTCCCGCGGATCCGA
>Ga0216301_1000460_pt1 | contig 10318 bp, 6 predicted proteins | sample 4hB_Boncat_minus_FD_156203 | JGI IMG/M metagenome (GOLD analysis project Ga0216301, IMG submission 156203) | Terrestrial sediment cell enrichment communities for BONCAT metagenomics from Utah, United States - 4hB_Boncat_minus | ecosystem: Environmental > Terrestrial > Deep subsurface > Rock...
ATCGTGCTCTGCTCGCGCTGCTGCTCAACTACTTCACGCAGCGCGAGCAGAGCACGATCTTCAAGTCCACGCAGTTGGTCATCATCCTGATCTTCGGCGCGCTCATCGCCATCACCACCGCCGTCTTCCTCATCCCGAACGAGATCGAGCGCCGGACGATCTACTCCATCCTCTCAAAACCCATACAACGGTGGGAGTTCTTCCTGGGCAAGTTCCTGGGCGGGGCGATGACCGTGGGAGTGATGGTCGGCCTGATGACCCTGGCGCTGATGCTGGTCGTCTTCGTGCTCGCTGCGAAGCCGCCGACCTCGGCGACGGTGAACATGGAGACGCAGCAGCAGGCCGTGAACGTGGGGCAGTGGATGCAGCGGGGCTCCGCGGAGATCATGCTGGTGCTTCGCGCCTCACTCGTCATCTTCTTCCAGCTCGTCATCGTCACGGCTATCGCCACCACGCTGTCGCTGTTCCTCTCGCCCACGGTGAACTTCTCCATCACGGCGTTCATCTGGATCGTGGGTTCGCTCCAGTGGCTGGTGTCGGCGCTCTCCAGCCGCAATGACTTTCCACTCACCTCCTGGATCGCTAAGATCTTTTATTACCTCCTGCCGCACTTCCACGACTTCAACATCATGGGCAGCATCGTCCATCCCGAAGTGCCGGTGAAGGTGAACCACTGGATCTATGCCGCCGAGGTAAGCACGTACGGAGTGGCTTATGCCATGATGGTGCTGCTCGCCGGCGTGCTGGTGTTCGATCGTAAGGAGGTGTAACATGATGAGCCGCGAGCATCGGAAACGAGTTTGGGCCCTGATCGCCGCGATCTTCATCTGCACCGTCGTTCTCAGCGAGGTGCTCCGTCCCGGCCACAACGAATACATGATCGCCGGCGGCACCTACGCGCCCGGCGCGGAGAGCCGCGAAGTCACCAAGGGGGCGCTCGCCGGCACCACGTTCCAGTCTCTGGCGTCCGCCTCCCTGGGAATCCGCGAGGTGCTGGCGTCTTTGATGTGGGTGCGCGCTGACGATTACTTCCACAAGGGGGAGTACCGGCCGATCATCGGGATGGTGAAACAGATCACCGCCATCGACCCGCATCAGGTGGATGTCTATGCTACCGGCGCATGGCACATGGCCTACAACTTCATGGACAAGCGCCTGATCCAGGATGGCGTCAAGTTCCTGGAGGAGGGCGCCAAGAACAATGATTCGATTTACGACCTGTACTTCGAGCTGGGCTACATGCACTACGACAAGACCCGGGACTATCCGCAGGCGGTGCGCGCCTACCGAGACGCGTCGCTGCGTGGTATGACTACGGGCAGGAAGACGCCGCCGTCCTACGTGCGGCATCAGTTGGCCCATGCGATGGAGAAGATGGGCGATATCGACCAGTGCCTGAAGCAGTGGGGCGATAACCTCGAGATCGGGCGCAAGCTGGTGGCCGAGGGAGAAGCGGCGATGGGTCCCTCCAGCGCCAACGTGGATGCGGCGCGGCACAACCTCTACATTACCGCGCGGCGCCGCAACGAGCGCCTCGCCGCCCTCGCCGAGCGCGAGCACAACGTCCCGGAAGCATTGCGGCTGCGCCAGGCGAATGTAGCGCTGGCCGAGGCCTGGCTGAAAGAGACGCCGAACACCCCGGCCGTGGCGGGCGACCTGCGGATGGCGAAGGGCCACGTGGACCGTCTTCAAGCCGGCAAGATCAACCCCGTGGCGCCCGCGAACCTCGACTTCCAGTACACGGTCACGCGGATCGCGCCGCGCAAGCTGCGCGTGGACGGCACCATTAACGTCCTCAACCTGGCGCGCGTCCGCATTCAGTTCCAGGATAAGGACTACGAGACGCGCATCCAGCGCGGCTTCGACTTCAAGATGGACAACTGCACCCTGGAATGGGAGAACTCGTCTGTGCGGAAGGGACGTTTCCAGCACGTCATCGACCTCGACCGCGATCCCGCCGACATGGGCCGCAAGCCAAGCGAGATCTACCCGCTGAAGGCGGACGAGTACGAAGTGTCGGTGACGTTCAACCCGCGCCAGCAGGCTGCCTTCATCCAGGATCGCTACGGGTGGAACGGAGAGCAGCTTACCGCGAAGCCGGAGTTCCTCAAGATCGACGCGAGCAAGTCAGGCCGCCTCGAGGACAAGAGCTACCCGCTCCGAACCGTTTCCAAGTCCGTGGTGATCAAGAAGGAGGACATTCTCGCTCCGGGAAGGGGGACCGTGGCCTCGGTCAAGTAACGGCTGGCGGCAACCCCCAGCCTCGCCGTCGGAGTGCGGAAGGAGGCGCAGGTCGCAGCCGCGCGGATCGCGTTTCTGGCATAATGGGGCTGCCGACAGGTATAATGGTTTGGTCGTGCTAGGTGGGGAGCTGCCGGTGCCCTGTACCCGAAATCCGGTTATGCGGGACTGAATGCCCCTCCAGAGGCTTTTGCCCGACGGTCTGAGCTGTGCAGCCGTGTTGAGGGCTGGGTCCTGTGCAGCCAAAAGCCCCCCGAACTCCGCCAGGCCGGAAGGAGCAACGGTACGGGGGCGTATGGTGTGTTTCAGATCGCCCGGCCCGAGCGGTGCGCGCGTGTTCCGCGGCGGCGCATCTGTCGAAGAGGGGGCACGGCCAAAGCTGTAAAGAGGAGGATACGCCTAGGCGGTCCTCCTCTTTTCCATCTCCAGCAGCCTTTCCGGCGGCGCAGCGCTTGCCTCGCCCGCCCATCCGCCCCACGCTCTTACCCACCGATGGCGTACCTTTCCCTCTACCGCAAATATCGTTCGCAGAGCTTCGGCGAGCTGGCCGGACAGGACCACGTCACCCGCACGCTCCAGAACGCTCTCCAGAGCGGCCACGTCGCTCACGCTTACCTCCTCTGCGGCCCGCGCGGCACAGGGAAAACCTCCACGGCGCGCCTGCTCGCCAAAGCCCTCAACTGCGAGAAAGGCCCGACGCCGGAGCCGTGCAACACCTGCAGCGCCTGCACGCAGATCAACGGGGGCCGCTTCCTCGACATGATCGAGATCGACGCCGCCTCCAATCGCGGCATCGAGCAGATCCGTGACCTTATCGACAACGTCGCCTACACTCCCGCGCAGGGCCGCTACAAGGTCTACATCATCGATGAGGCGCACCAGATCACCGCAGACGCCTTCAATGCCTTCCTGAAGACGCTGGAAGAGCCGCCGCCCCACGTCGTTTTCATCATGGCGACGACGGAGTCGCACAAGATCATGGCGACCATCGTCTCTCGCTGCCAGAAGTTCGACTTCCGGCGCGGGTCGCTCGATCTGCTGCGGGAGCGAGTCGCGTTCGTGTGCCGTGCGGAAGGCGCCGAGATCGAGGACGCGGCCCTGGACCTGATCGCGCGGAACGCGAACGGCGGCTGGCGCGACGCCCTGAGCCTGCTGGAACAGGTGCTCGCCTTCAGCGATGGGCGCGTCACCGCTCGCGACGTATATACGGTGCTAGGGACGGTGGAGGCGGACACGCTCCACACGCTGGCGGACCGCATCCTGGCGGCGGACGGCGCCGAGGTGTTCCGCGTGCTCGAGGAGCTGATCTGCGAGGGCAAGGACACGCGCCAGCTCCTTCGCGACTTAACCACGCACTACCGGAACCTGATGCTGGCGGCGGCCGGCAGTCCGCCCGCCGGCGACCCCGCCGAAGCCGAGCAGATCCAGGCCCAGGCGCGGCAGTACGGACAGGCCCGCCTACTGGCGGCCATTGAGGCGCTGGCCCAGGCGGACCGCGAGGCGCGCTGGAGCGAGCAGCCCCGCCTGCTGCTGGAACTGGCGGTGGTGCGATTGATGCACCCTCGAGAGGCGGCGGCCCCGCTGCAGAAGCCTGCGCCGCCCGCCCGTACTTCGCCAGTGGCCTCTGCCGCTCCGCCGCCTGAAACGCGGCCCCGAGTTGCGGCCTCCGATCCTTTTGTCGGGGAGCGGGCTCCGGCGCCTCCGGCTGCGCGTGGCACGCCTGCGCCGCCGTCCGTGCGGCCGGAGCCTGCCTCCCCCGGCGCTTCCTTTGGCGCCGATGAGCTGCCGCCGCCTCCGCTAACCGTGGGGGACGCCCGCGCCGGCGGCGGAGAGGACGATGACTTCGACGCCCTCTTCGGCGAGGCGCCGCCGGAAACTCCGTCTTTCGATCCGCCCGCGCCGCCACGGACAGCCGGGCCGCGTCCGACGCCCGCTGCCCCCGCCGCAGCGCCGCCCCCGGTCGCGCCGGTTACTCCGGCAGCGGCTGGAGACGGTGGCGCCGCGCCGGACCTGGAGCTACTGCGCCGAAAGTGGCGGGTGGTGCGGGAAGAGCTGGCCCGGTCGAAGAAGGTGCATATTCAGGCGTACCTTGCGGATACGGAACCCAGCCGCTTCGAGCGCGACGTGCTCGTGCTCCGATTCCCGTCGGCGACAATGGCGGAGGGGTTCGAGGCGCGCGGCAAGGCGTTCGTGGAGCCGCTGGCGGCGGCCATCCAGCGCGTCACGGGAATCACCTGCGCGCGCATCCGCGGCGAGGTCGGTCAGCCCGGTGCGCCCGCCGCGAAGGGCGTTGCGCGACCTTCCGAGGCTGCGCCGGAGAGCGATGCGCCGGCGCCTCCTCGGCCGGCTCCCCCTGCCGCGAGCGCCGGGCCCGCACGTCCGCCGGCTCCTTCGGCGCCCGTCGGCGCCAGCGGCAGCGAGCTGGTGCATAACGTGCTGGAAGTATTCGAAGGGCGCATCGTCGACGGCCGTGAGATCCCGGCGTCGGAGTAGTAGTCCGGCTTCTGCGACACGGCGGCGGGCGGGTGGTGGGTAGCGGTAAGATTAGGTAGCCGGAAACGGGGCGAAGATAGGGGCGAGGGGTTCAGCTTTACGTCCCCAGCGCGGGACGCCGAAAGGAGCGGTTAATGCGCGGATTTGGAAACATGGGCGGCGGCATGGCGGGCATGGGCGGCATGGGCAACATCATGAAGCAAGCCCAGAAGGCCATGGAGCAGATGCAGCAGATGGAGAGCGAGCTCGCGAACATGACCATCGAGGGCAGCGCGGGCGGCGGCATGGTGCGGGTGGAGGCGACCGGCGGCGGCCAGATCAACAGCGTCACAATCGATCCGCAGTGCGTCGATCCGGACGATGTCGAGATGCTGCAAGACCTGGTGGTGAGCGCGGTACGCGACGCGCTGGACAAGGCGGCGAGCATGAAGGAAGAGCGCATGAAGCAGCTCACGGGCGGCATGGGACTGCCGCCGGGGCTCTTCTAACGGGCGGCGCTGAGAGGCCGCTGAAGATCTACCCTCGCGTTGGATCTTCAGCGGCGCCGCGCCGGGGCTGCAAGACACAACGAAACGGTGTTTTGGAAACTGACGAGGGACTGGATGCACTACGCGAAACCGCTGGCGCGGCTGGTGGGGGAGTTGGAGAAGTTGCCGGGGATCGGGCCGAAGTCGGCGCAGCGGCTGGCGTTCTACCTCCTGCGTATTCCCGCCGATGAGGCGCGGCAACTGGCGGAAGCCATTCTCGAGGTAAAGGAGCGGATTGGCGCGTGCCAGGTCTGCTTCAACTTCACCGACCAACCTATCTGCGACATCTGCCGCAACGACCGCCGCGACAAGACCCTGCTCTGCGTGGTGGCGGAGCCGCGCGACCTGCTGGCGATGGAGCGCACCAACGAGTTCACCGGCCGCTACCACGTGCTCGGCGGGGTGATTTCACCGATGGATCGCGTGGGGCCGGAGATGCTGCGCATCCGCGAGCTGATGGAGCGAATCCAGCACGACCAGGTGAAAGAAGTCATCCTGGCGACGAACCCCACGGTGGAGGGGGACATCACCGCCCTCTACCTCACGCCGCTCATCAAGCCTTTCGGAGCGCGCGTCAGCAAGATCGCCTTCGGGCTGCCGATGGGCGGCGACCTGGACTACGCGGACCAGGCGACCCTCATCCAGGCGCTGGAGGGCCGGCGGCAATTATAGGGGCCGCCGGCTTACCAGTCACTGGATTACTTCGCAGCCACGGCGTCCAATCGCTTCCCGAGCTCCAGTCGCGCGCGGTCCCACAGTTCCGGGTCTCGGGCCCACTCGTTGGGCCGCGGCGTCACCTGATTGACGACATCGTCGCCCGACTTGCCGGCCTGCGCCAGCAGCCACAGGTACTCGTAATCCTGGAAGCCGCGTCGTAGCGACTTCATCGTGAAGCTGGCGAGCGGCTCCTGGAGACCGGCCGGCGCTCCTGGATAGAACAGCACCCCGTCGCCGTTGATGCGAATCCAATCCTTGTGACGCGGGTTTCGCTTCTGGTCGTAAGTAAGCGGGTTCGTCCAGGTGTCCGTGACGAAGAGGCTCGGATTCGCATTGATGGTGGCGTAGGGCAGCCGCTTGCCCTGCGCGTCCGTGATGTTCTGGCGATCCACCCAGTAGCAGGCGTCCCAGAACTGCCAGGCGTCCAGCTTCATCTTCCAGGCCATCCACCCCTGCGTCCGGCCCGCGTAGCCCGGCGTATCAACGTAGGGGCCCGCCGCGTAGCCGTGGTTCGTGGCCCACACCTTCTGTCCCGCCGCCTGCCGCCCCGGCACGTCCGCCGCCGGAATCTCGCCCCAGATATCGATGGAATCGACCGGCGCTTTGGCGGGCGTGACGGTGGTGAGGAACAGCGGCAGTTCCTTACCCACGGCGGCGCGCAGGAAGGCGGCCCGCGCCGCTACCGTGGCGAACTCTTCGTCTTCGCGGGGCTCATCGTACACGTAGCAGGCGAGGTCGGCCTTGAAGCCCTGCCGCTTCCACCACGCGACATCCTTCTTCGCCTGTGCGGCAATCTCCGCCTGGTTCTCTCCGCCCGGCTGGACCACCACCAGGTTCTGACCCACGCCCTTGCCCAGCCTCTCCTTGAACGCGGAGCCGTCGAGATAAGGTCGGTAGCGACCGCCCCATTCCGTCTCCAGATCCTCGCCGCCGGAAGGCTGGAAGTTGAGGCGGTGCTGGTGCGCCATCTGGAAGAAGCGATCCTCCAGCCGCAGCAGTTCGGCGTCCTGGCCCGCTTTCAAGCCAAAGCCCCAGCGGATCTGCTCCGGACCCGTAGCCAGGAAGCTCTTCAGGTGCGTCTCGCGGGGCAGCGTGAACTTCCAGACCGTAAGGTGCGTCTTCAGCGACTGGAGCGGCTGTCCCCCCGCCGTCACTTCCACCTCCCCGCGATAGTCGCCCGGCGCCTGGTCTTCGGGGATGTACAGGTCCACCCAAACGGGCTGGTTCCGGCCTGCGGCCACCGTGAATTCGGGCCCGGGCGCGCCGTCACGCAGGGGGACCATCTGGACCGGATACTCACCCGCAGCCGCTTCCGGCACGGGCGTGATGTTATCGTGCTGCGAGGGAACGGAGACCTTCAGGTAGTGCTGCCGGTAGAGGTCGATATTGCCGGCTGGCAGCTCCTTCCCGTCACTGGACTTCAGCGGCGTAACACGCACGCGCACCTTCTCGAGGGGCTTATCTCCCGCGCGGACCACTACCTGGAATCCCACGTACTCTTGCCGGCCGCCGTACAGCCGCGCGACGCCGTTGGCCCGGCTCCAGACGGAGTTCTCCGCCTGGGGGGCGATGTCCGCCTTCACCTTGAGGCTCTCGCCGCAGGCCCACACGGTCGGCTCGCTGGAGGACGCGGCGGGGCGGGTCTGCACTACGAGGACGCCCGCCATGACGGCCAGGCACCCCAGCCCCGCCAGGGGCAGCGCGTCTTTCGGGATTCTGGGCCACCTCATCGCGCCGCCTCCAGGGGTCGGGGCGGCAACTCCGTCCGGCCGCCTCGGCACGCCGGGCGGGCGATTTCGTAGTCGCGGTACTCGCCGGGGTCGCCGGTGCGGCCGTCTTCCGCTGCGCGCAGCACGTTGAACGCCTCGCGCGCGGTGACATAGTGCAGCCGGTAGCGCTCGCCATCGTTGTAGCGCGTCTCCAGATCGGTCCACATGTGATCGAGTCCTTTGGTGAGGAGCGGCAGGCGGTTGCGGTCCGTACAGCCGTGGGAGTGGACCTTCACGAAGATCCACTCGGGACGGCCGCGCACGTGGACGTGCGCCTGCACCCACGCGTCGGTGCGATCCGCACGGGGGAGGTTGACACCGGTCACCTGCCCGTCGTCGAAGCGCGGCCGGCTGCGGCCCACGCCGCCCGGCCAGTGGAGCACCATCGGGCCGGAGAACATCACCAGGTCGCCCACCGGCTTGCCGCCGACGCGCGCCTCCACGCCCGTGTCGTAGGAGCGCGGCTGTTCCGGGTCGTCGGTAACGCGTAGGATGCGGTTTACCCACTTAGGCTGCGCCTGGCAGTCGAAGGCGGGGAACGTGTAGTCCGCGAAGCAGCCGGTCCGCGCCAGCACTTGCAGCTCATCGTTCACGCCGCAGAAGTTGCGGCCGTGCTCGCAACGGCTGTTGTCGAGCGCCCAGTCTCCGTGGATGAAGCCGTAGGCGGGCCGGCCGTCGGGTGTTTCACCCAGGCAGCCAGCGTCCCGGTAGAGACCGACGGCGTCTTCCAGCTTGTGAGTGAGGGACGCCGACGTGTCGTCGCGGTGGTGCAGGTGGACTTCCACCTCCCCAAAGCCGGCCGCCGACAGCTCGGCCAGCGATTCAAGCTCGCTGGGGCGATGCTGGTCGTAGGGATAGAAAAAGGAATGGCAAGGATGGCGACCGTCCGCGTCCACGTGGGGCCGCGCCGCGCGCGGGTAGAGCGTCGCCCACTCGCGCGTGCGGGTGTCGGCGATCTCCCCCGAGCACTCATCATACGAGGGCTCCCAGTGGTCCGTGAACATGAAAAGGACGTGGACCGTCTTCCCGGTCTCGGGCGTCTCCGCCTGGATGCGGCCCCGCACATAATCCGCGAGCCACGGGCTGGCGTAGGGGCGGATCTTATCCCACAGCGACATCTCAGGCCACCTCCAGCACGCGCGGCGCAGCCGCCTGCGACGGCGCCTGGAGGCCGTGCTCCAGGAAGTGCCGATAGACCATCGCCAGCGTGGCGAAGCAGCCGACGAGGTGCCCGTGGTCGTGGACGCCGCCCCAGTGCTCGTCTAGCACCCGGGTCACCGCGGCGCGATCCAGGATGTGGTCCGGGAAGCTGTCGCCGCGCACGAACGGGTCCAGGATCTCGCTGCGGAAGAGCGGGTCCTGGCGCATCGCCTGGGCCAGCACCGTGCCCGTGCCGACCGCATCCTTGCGGTTCCGGGCGAGCGCCGGCACGCGCTTCACCACCTGGCGCCGCGCGCCGTTCATGTAAAAGTTGGACAGGATCTCGAGCGGGCTGCCGGGCACCGGCTTGCCGGTCTTGCTCCAGGGCACCCGCGCAGCTTCCGGGAACTGCTCGGCGAGGGCGCGCGTGTAGAGGCGCTGGGCGAACCGGTACTTGTAAGGAATGGTGACGCAGAAGTCCACCACGTCGGAATCCAGGAGCGGCGCGCGGACCTCGAAGTCGTAGCGGTCCACCTGGCCGGAGTGGTGCGTAAACCGGGCCTGGCGTCGCTCCATGTTCCAGGCGATGATGGCGTCACCGGGACGCTGCCCCGTCACCTCGTCGACGGTGGCGCGGAACCGCTGCCGCGCCGCCGGCCAGCCGTTCTGATACACCGCGTCCGGGAAGAGGCTGCGGAACGTCTCCTTGTGCGGCAGGAACGTGTGGCTGAACAGGTAGTCGTCCACGTCGAACTTCCCCTCGTCCAGGATCGGGAACCACGGGAGCGTCTGGCCGGACAGGGCGCCGCCGCCGTGGCCCGTCATGATGATGTCCATCTCCGGGCGGATGCGCTCGTGGTACTGGAGGGACATCGCGTGGTAGAACGGGAAGCAGCCTTCCGTCCGCCACACCACCTCCGGCCCGTAGACGGTGAAGTCCTCGGCTTCCGGCGGGAGGTCCTGGTGCCGGAAGCCGAAAGTCTGCGCGAGCTGCCGCGCTCCCAGCACTTCCAGTGAATCCGGCGGCCCGATGGTGTAGGCCGAGCGGGTGACGCCGTCCTGCGGCAGTCCCGCGATCACCATGCGGCTGTCCAGGCCCGCGCTCAGCGCGATGCCCACTCGGCCCGGGCCCTCCACCTGGCGGGCGCAGGCCACGCGGATACGCCGCGCCAGCTCCGCCCCGATTTCATATTCGGAGTCGCGCGCCGCTTCCTGCGGATAACGGAACTTCCAGTAGCGCTCGATGCGGGCCTCGCCGCGCTCGTAGATGAGGCGGCCCGCCGGCGGAAGCACGTTGACGTCTTTGAAGAGCGTCCGGTCGCACATCTGGTGACCGTAAGCCAGCAGCTCCATCACCCCGGCGGGGTCCACTTCCGGTTTCCCAACCGAGGCCGCGAGGACGGGCTTGATCTCCGTCGCGCAGGTAAGGGC
>Ga0216301_1000461_pt1 | contig 10314 bp, 8 predicted proteins | sample 4hB_Boncat_minus_FD_156203 | JGI IMG/M metagenome (GOLD analysis project Ga0216301, IMG submission 156203) | Terrestrial sediment cell enrichment communities for BONCAT metagenomics from Utah, United States - 4hB_Boncat_minus | ecosystem: Environmental > Terrestrial > Deep subsurface > Rock...
GACGGTAAGCGGTGCCGCTACATCGTTAAGGCGTGGCCGAGGTCTTCGGGCGCAGGTGGACGCCCTCGAAGTATACGTTCTGGTTGGGACGCATCCGGATGTCGATGCGGCTCAACTCCTTCGTGGGCCGACGGTAGTACCACTTGTCGTCGCGGCCCTTGCCCGTGCCCTGCAGGTCGTTGATCTCCAACTCCACGGGCCTCCCCGTCCGATCCACCGCTCGAACCTCGATGTCGTGGTACTGGTGCGACTCCGGGACGTGAAAGGCGATCATCGTCGCGTCCACGGTGTGCATCGGGTTTTTGCCCTGCTTGTCCCGGATCGGCTTACCGGCACCGTCGCGCATCCAGGTCTTCGTCGCGTGCGGATAGACCACCCGAAGGTTCTCGATGACTCGCGCATCGCTCGTCGCCTTGCCTTTGGCGTCGAAATGAATGGTGGCGTAGTGCTGGAACGGACCGTCGGCCCCGCCGAAGCTGTAAGAGTCCTTCCCGGTCGATCCCACGTCTCCGACTTCGATCAGTCCGACCACCGTGCGCCAGCCGCTCCGCGTAGCGGGCAACGACCAACCACCGGCGAAGGTGGTCCTGGAGGGTCCGCCTGGATCGGGCAGGCCCGATCCCATACCAAAACTCAAGCTGCCGTCCACCGTGTCGCTCTGAACCTCGTGGCAGAACTGGAGCGTGCGGGGGTTGTCGCCGTGGACCGTCTTCACTAGCGCGTTGCTCAGCGGCAGGGGCGTCCCATCGGGCCGCCACACCTCGATTCCGGTCGAGGTCTTCCGAGCGATGTGGACCAGCTTCGCCTTTCGACCGTCGGCGAACTTGGCGGTGAAGCCGTTGTCCTCGCTCCCCGAGACGGTCTTGCCATCCCGGACATCGGCGTAGGGCGAAGTCTTGTATCGGTCCTGAAGCCCCACCGAAACCCCACCGAGGTGGACGAACTTGACGCGGGTCAGGACGAAGCCTGCGGTGGGAAGCACAAGCGCCACCAGGACCCCGAGGCAGATGAGGAGGCTGGTCAGGCCGACCGCTCCGCGATGTTTCTTGCTGCTCAGCACGTTTTGAATCCTCCTCGTAACATCGGCCTTCTGGGCCATCGGCAGCACCAGAGAGGCTGTGCGGGCACCGCGCAACTCCCGAGCGATCTGCAACAGGTCGTTGGCGTACGCCGAGGGAGCCACTCCCTGAGCGAGCACGTGGTCGTCCGCCGCCTGCTCCGCCAAGTCCCGGACCGTTCGGTCCAGCTTCCAGACCAGCGGGTTCGGCCAGAACAGGACGCACATAAAACGTCCGGCAAGCTGGACGAACCAGTCGCGACGACGGATGTGGGCGATCTCGTGGAGTAACGCCGAGCGCACGCGGGACTCCTCCCAGTTCTGAGATTCCTGCGGGAGCAGCACGATGTGGCGGCCGAGCCAAGCCGTCATCGGGACGGGAGTGTCCACAGACACCCTCACCTCGAGTCCATCGCCTTCTGGCACTCGCATTGGCACCGACCGGCGATACCAGCCGTTAAGGCGTCCGATTCCCACTGCGATCTGCCCCAGGAGCAGCAAGACGCCCGCCAGCCAGACGCCACCCAGCAACCGGACCGAATCAATCTGCGCTAACCTGCGAGTGGCCGGTACCGCCGTCGCCGGGGCAGCCGGCATCGGAACCGATGCGTTGCTGACGACCTGGGGCATGGAAGGAACAAGCCGGACCACCGGCATCGGAACCGGCACCGTCTGCTTTGGGACGCTGGCGAACAGAATGGGAAGGGCCAACAAGCCGAAGACCACCGTCGCCCCCACGGCGTGACGAACCGAAGCCGCTTTCTTCCGCAACAGCCAGAGGACGGCCAGCCCTCCGAGCGCGAGGGGAATGCTTCGAAGGAGAAGAATCCAGAGAAGATCGCCCATCAGCGTCCCTCCTTTCGCGCCCGGTCGATCATTTCTTGCAGAGCGGTCAGGTCCTCGTCGGACAGCTTCTCCTGCCGGTCGTCGAGGAGCGTCGCCACCACGTTCCGGACCGAGCCCCGGAAGAACGTCTCGACCACGTTCGAAAGTGCCGACTTCGCCGCCACTTGCCGGGGCTTCACGGGAGAGTAGACGAACTTTCCGTCCTCCACCACGTGCGTCAGTTGCCCCTTCTCCTCCAAGATCCGCAACAGAGTGCGGACGGTCGAGTTGGACGGCTCCCCCGGCAGTTCCGTGGTGAGATCGTTCGCAGTGATCCGCTCTCGCTGGTAAGCGAGGTCCATGATTTGCTGTTCACGCTTGCTAAGGTATTCGCCGTCGTTTCGCGGCATGAGATGCCTCCTGCGAATATATTAACAGGCATCTTTAGGAAACGGAATGCGCCGTGTGAAATTTTTCGCACGTCGGGTCTTTTGAACCACGAAGGGCTCTAAGGGCACGAAGGACTCACAAAGGGGCGTCTCCTCTTCGTGAGTCCTTTGTGCCCTTTGTGCTCTTCGTGGTTAAGCAATCCCCTACCGGTTCATCAAATAGATCGCCAAGTTCAACGCCCCCGCGAACGCGACCCACGCCAGGTAAGGCACCAGCAACTTCCCCGCCAGCGGTCGAACACGCCAGAACGTGGCGGCCGTCAACGCGATCATTAGGAACAGGACCACCAATTCGATGAACGCCCAAAGGGGCCGCTGCCAGCCGAAGAACAGCCACGACCAAAGGCCGTTCAGTGCGAGTTGGACCCAGAAAAACGCCGATGCCCGGCGGCGCAAGGGATGGTCTGACTGCCACACCAGGTAGGCCGCCGCCCCCATCATGCCGTACAGAACGGTCCACACCGGCGCGAAAAGCCACCCCGGCGGCGTCCAGCTCGGCTTGGCGATCGTCAGATACCAGCCCCGCACACCGGTAAGGGTCGCCTGCGAGCCGATAAAGCCGACTCCGTAGCACGCGGTGAGGATCAGGAGCAGGACGATGATCGGGTTGAGCCCACGAACTTCGAGATCCGACTCCGACGAGGCCATGGCTGAATATACGGCCTAACCTCCCTCAATTCGTCATGAACTGTAACCGGCAGCCCACGTTTACCTCTCTACTTTGGAGAGGGAAACATGCTGACTTCACTGATCGCCATGAGCGTCGTCGCCGATAAAACGGCCCCTAGGATCGTTACCGCGTCGCTGTTCAAGAACGGCTTTGCGGTGGTCACCCGCGAGATCGACGCTCCGAAGCCGGGCGAGTACTCGGTGGACACGATCCCTCAGGGCTCCCTCGGGACCCTATGGTTCACCACTACCGACGGAACCCAGTTGGACAGCGTGGTCACCACCACCAACACCTCCGACGTTCGGGTCCCCGTCGGCACCATCGACGGGATCCTCCGCGCGAACGTCGGTAAGCAGTTGCGGCTCGGGGTCCGGAACGGGGATGCCGTCGTTTCCGACCAAGCCGTCGGCACCCTGGTCGCCGCCGATGGCGACGTGGTCATCGTGAAGAGTGAGAAGGGCACCCTCGTGCTGCCAAAGGCCCAAATCACCAGCATCGCCCTGGCGGCCGACCAGGGAGAGTTGCTGTACTCCACGGCCCAAAAGCAGGAGAGCCGGGCGCTGAGGTTCCGCGTCTCCGGTCGCCCCGGCAAGATCGTGATGTTCTCGCTGGAGCGAGGCCTTACCTGGGCCCCGGGCTACGCGGTGGACATCACGGACAAAAAGAAACTATCGCTGGTTGCGAAGTCCACGCTGCTGAACGACTTGGGCGAGTTGGACAACGTCGAGGCCCGCTTTATCACCGGCTTTCCAAACGTCCCGTTCGCCAACTATGTCGATCCGCTCGTCAGCGGGCAGGATGTGAACGCCTTCACCAGCCTCGTTAGCAGCATCGGCGGCCCGGGCGGCCAGCTCGGGCAGGTCGGCGGCTTTTCGGGCGGTCGCGCGGGCGACATGATGACCCAGAACGCCTACGCGCCCCGGCTGGACCTTCAGAACCTGGGCACCTCCATGCCGAACAACCCGCTCGTGGGCGACCAGAAGGAAGACCTCTTCTTCTATCGGCAGCCCAACGTCCGGCTGAAGCGGGGCGACCGCGGCTACTACACGCTTTTCCGCATGGAGTCGCCCTACGAGGAGATCTACTGCTGGGACATGGACGACCAGACTCAGAACAACGTCGAGTACCGGCCCCTTCCCTCGGAGCCCGGCGAGGTCTGGCACGCCCTCCAGTTCAAGAACACCAGCGGCCAGCCGTTGACTACTGGGGCCGCCACGACCTTCCAGGGTGGTGAGGTCGTCGGCCAGGACCTCATGAAGTACGTGCCGCCGGGCGGGCAGGCGGAGCTCCGGATCAACAAGTCGCTCAACCTACGGGCGGAAGCAGAGGAGTTCGAGGTGTCCCGCGAGCGGGGGGCGATCAAGCAACCGAACGGCTACCCCATTTTCGACCTCGTCACCCTGAAGGGAATCCTTGCCATCGGCAACGCGAAGGACGAGAAGGTCAAGCTGCGCATCCGGAAGGACCTAACGGGGGAAATCGTCGACGCTGAGGGCCAACCGGAAACGACGAAGACGGCAAAGGGATTGACTCAAGTCAATCCCGTCGTCCGCCTCGTGTGGAACAAAGAACTGGAACCCCGGAAGACGCTTAAGCTGACGTACAGCTACAAGCTGTACGTGCGGACCGCGAACTGACGCTTACAAGATGTACCGGCTCAAGTCCACATCCTGGACCACGGATGCGAGCCGGTCCCGAACCACCTTCGCGTCGAACCGCAGGGCCTTGTCCTCGACTTCGGGGGCCTCGAACAGGATGTCCTCTAGGAGCTTCTCCATCACCGTATGGAGGCGTCGTGCTCCGATGTTCTCCGTCTTCGCGTTGACCTCCGCCGCCAGCTTCGCGATCTCGTCTAGGGCGTCTTCGGTGAACTCGATCTGGATCCCCTCGGTCTCCAGGAGGCGGACGTACTGCTTGGTCAACGCGTTCTTCGGCTCGTGGAGGATGCGGCGGAAGTCCTCCTCCGTCAGGTTCTCCAGCTCGACCCGAATCGGCAGTCGCCCCTGAAGCTCCGGAATCAGGTCGCTCGGCTTGGCCATGTGGAACGCGCCCGCCGCGATGAACAGGATGTGGTCTGTTCGAACCGGACCGAACTTCGTTGCCACCGTCGAACCCTCGATGATCGGCAGCAAGTCGCGCTGAACCCCCTCGCGGCTGACATCGGGCCCGGTGCCTCCGGTCTTCCCCGCCACCTTGTCGAGTTCGTCCAGAAAGATGATCCCGGTCTGCTCCGCCCGGTGGACTGCCTCGCGCTGCACGTTGCTCCGGTCGACCAGCTTCTTGGCCTCCTCGTTGAACAGCAACTCCTTGGCCTCCGCCACCGTGACGCCCTTGGTGGTCCGTCGGGAGGGGAATGGGCTGCCGACCTGGTTCGTGTCCAAACCCATCTCCTCCATCCCCTGAGGGGTAAAGACCTGGACGAAGGGGTTTTGCGACTCCTCCATCTCAACCTCGACCTTCCGCTCGTCGAGCTTGCCCGCCATCAGGTCCTTCAGGAGCTTGCGCCGCCGCTGGGCACGAGCCCGCCCATCCTCCTCAATGTCCTCGTACTCGTCGTACTCCGCCTCGATCTTCGCGCCGAACGTCTCCATCACCTGGCGCATGATCGGGTTGTCCATGGCGGGGGGAGTCTTCACGCGGCGTCGGCGGCGTGGGCGTTCGTCGTCCAGCATGTCCACCAGCCGCTCGATCGCGCGCCGCTCCGCTTCAGGACGCACCACCTCGATCTTCTCTTTCTCGACCAGCCGCACCGCCGACGCCGCCAGGTCGCGCACCATCGATTCGACGTCGCGCCCCACGTAGCCGACTTCGGTGAACTTGGTCGCCTCGACCTTGATGAAGGGTGCCCGCGCGAGCTGCGCGAGTCGACGGGCGATTTCCGTCTTGCCCACTCCCGTGGGCCCGATCATCAGGATGTTCTTGGGCAGAATGTCGTCTCGCTCCGAGGCGGGGAGCTGCTGCCTCCGGTATCGGTTGCGCAACGCGACGGCCACCGCCCGCTTGGCGGCGGCTTGACCCACGATGTACCGGTCCAACTCGTCCACGATCTGCCGTGGCGTCAGCTCCTCCAGGGGCAGACTCATCGGCATCAACTTACCCAATGGTTGCCGCCGGTCCTGCCTTCGGAATAGATTGGTGTCAGATGAGTCTCCTCCTCGCCTTTGCGCTCGCCTCAGCCCCTCGCCAAGCCCCTCCATTGCGCGTGATCGCGATCTTCAACTTGTCGGGGTCGATGGCGTCGGTCGACCGACCCGGCTACGAGGGAATGCGGCTGGCGGCGGAACAGGCTAACCGCAGCGGCGTGGGACCCCGAATCGAGCTGATCCCGGTCGATGGGGAAAGCAACCCGGCGAAGGCCGCGGCCAAAGTCAGGGCCGTGATCCTGAAAGGAGGAGTCGACGCAGTCGCCGGACTCTACGACAGCGACTATGCCTTGGCGGCAGGGCGGGTCGCGCAAGAGGAGCGCGTCCCCTTCGTGACGTCCGGAGCGACGCTTCCCGGCCTTACCACCCGCATCGGCGACCACGCGTTTATGGCGTGCTACGGTGACGACGATCAGGCTGCGGCGATGGCTCAGTTCGCGCGTACGCGTCTCAGAGGGAAGACCGTCGCGGTGTTGCGGGATGGTCGATACGACTACACGCGCACGATCGCCCAAGACTTCCCCGCCAGCTTTGAGAAACTCGGGGGACAGTCGTTGGGCACCCAGCCCTTGTCCAGTGCGTGGCGGGGGAAGGCGACGGACGCCGTTTACGTCGCTTCCCTACCCAACGACGCCGGACCAACTGTGCGTCGACTCCGGCAAAGTGGCTTCGGCGGCCCCATCCTTTCGGGAGACGGCTTCGATACCCCAGATCTCGCCCGGGTGGCGGGGGCAGCGGCACAAAGGGTCTTCTTTACGACGCACGTCGCGTACGACTCCCCAAGCCCTGCCGTCCGCCAGTTCGTCGCCGCCTATCGAGCCCGCTTTGGGCACCGACCGGAGTCTGCGGCCGCCGCTTTGGCTTACGACACTCTCCGGCTCATCGCCGACGCCAACCGTCGCCGGGGCCAGGGGCTCCTTCTCGACGCCCTCGCGAGCACCCGCAACCTGCCCGGAGTGACGGGCACCCTTTCCTTTGGCTCCGGTTCCCGAGAACCGCAGAAGCCCATCACTGTGGTGGAACTGGTCCAGGGACGGCCCGTGTTCCGAGACTTGGTTTCGCCGTAGCGGAGATCACTTTCGGAGCCGCTCAAGGGCCGCTCGGACTCGGGCGGCGGCCTCCTCGGCCTCGGCGAGGGTGTTTTCGGGACCAAAGGTGAAGCGGATCCCTTCCTTAGCTTCCGGCGCCGAGTAGCCGCAGGCCAGCAGGACGTGGCTCGGTTCGATGCTGCCGCTGCTGCAAGCCGCGCCGCTACTGGCGCTGACGCCCATGCGATCCAAAAGAATAAGCAGGGTCTCGGCGGACACGCCCGGAAAGCGAACGTGAGCATGGCCTCCTAACGTCAGCGACCGGTCCGCCACGGTCGGCACCGCGCCAGCCCCTTCGAGGAGATCCAGGAACCGGTCGCGAACGGCTGTCGGGGCAGTCCGAGCCGAAGCCCCACGAACGGCGGCGGCAAATCCTACGATTGCGGCAACGTTCTCTGTACCGCCCCGAAGCTCCCGCTCCTGTCCGCCTCCCGAGATCAGCGGCTTGACCTTTTGCCCAGCCCGAATGTAAATGGCCCCCGCGCCCTTTGGACCGCCGAGCTTATGGGCGCTGACGGTCAGCAGGTCGGCGCCAAGCGCCGTAAGCATCTCCGCGGACTCGCGCACCTGCTTGCCGAATGTCTGGACCGCATCGCAGTGGACGCTGGCACCCTGAGCATGGGCGGCTTCGGCAATCTGCCGTACGTCGTTAAGGGTGCCCAACTCGTTGTTGGCGTGCATCGTGCTGACGAGCAGCACATTCGAATCAAGCATCGTCCGTAGCGCCTCAACATCGACCCGTGCTTCCCGGTCCACCGGCACGAGGTCCACTCGATATCCCAACCGCTCCAGGACCGCCTTCGTGTGCAGGACACAGTGGTGCTCGGCCGCCCCCAGAAGCACACGGTTCCGACCGGGATCGTCGTTAGCCAGCGCCGTCCCAATGATCGCCGTGTTCGCCGCCTCCGTCCCCCCACTGGTGAACAGAACCTCCGCGAACAGGCAGCCCAATGCCTCACTGACCGTTTCGCGCGCCTCATCGATGGCCGCCTTCGCCCGGCGGCCATCCGCATGGAGGCTGCTGGCGTTGCCCGCGTCGAGCCAAGGCAGCATCGCCTGCCTCGCCTCCGACGAAAGGGGCGTGGTGGCAGCGTGGTCGAGGTAGATGCGTTTCACGGTCTAGAACTGAACTTGGGGCTAGCTGATTTCCTACGCCCTGTCAGCCGGAGCAGGTTTTGGTTCCACTCGGATTTGGAGCTCAACCTCCACCCATCGCAATGTCATCCTGAGGAGCCTGCGACGAAAGACCTCCCCCAGCAGCATGTGATGGAGGAGATCCTTCCCTTCGTACCTCAGGGTCAGGATGACATGGCGATGGGTGGAGGTTCCTCACGAAAAGACACTCAAAGCTCAACCCTTGATGCTCAACGCTCCTCAAAGTAACCGACGGAAAGCCTTCGGCCCCAGGAACGTCGCCGCGTACCGCAGGTAGGACTTCCACCGCCCCGGATCGAGCTTGATCGACCGCGAGTAGGCCGCCCGTCCCTCCCCCGCCTTCCCATTCAGTGTCTTCACCGTCCCCAGCGCCGCCTGGTTGAACGCCTTTGCCTTCCGAAGCTCCGCCGCATTGAAGCGTCCCCCGTGGGTCTCCAACTCGCCGGCAATCCACTCGCGGAGCATCTCGTCGTCGCGCCAGATCCGCTCCAGCTTGTGGCTCGCGTTGGCGCCGTGGACCCGGTACATCGTCAATGGCTCGTCCACGAACCCCACGTGATGGTGCTCCGCCACCCGGAACCACATCTCCCAGTCGCCGGATCCGAAGTACGCCCGGTTGAAGCTGCCTAACTCACGGAGCACGTGGGCTCGCGCAAGCGCGGCGCTGGCGATGATCTTGTTCTCGTACACGAGCCCAAGGAGGATGTCGCCCGTCTCAAACCGGGGAAACGCGAAGCCCAGCGGGTTACCCTCCGTCCGGTTGCCATCCCCGTCGATAAAGTGCCCTCCCGTGTGCACGAGCGCGACCTCCGGGTGCCGATCCAGCAACTCGACCTGCCGCTGCAACTTGTCCGGCATCCAGAGGTCGTCGTCATTGAGCACGGCGATGAATTCACCGCTAGCCTCACGCAGGCCCACGTTTAGCGTCTCGTAGGTGCCGATGTTCGTCTCGTTAAAGATGCAGCGGACGTCCGGCTGCTGGGCCAGCCATTCGCGGGTGCCATCCTTGCTCCCGTCATCGATGGCGATGATCTCGTAGTCGCGAAAGGCCTGGCTACGGATCCCCTCCAACGCCGGTGGAAGGTAGGTGAGGTGGTTGTAACAGGTCAGCAAGACCGAAACCCTAGGCACGAAAGGATTCTACTGGCCCGAGATGGCAGGGCGCGGTCGATACGCCAAGGCTGCACCTAAGTAGGCGGGCACAAGAATAGATGCAAGGAGCAAGATCGTTACCACGATGCAGCCTTCCACACTGGACGCTCGATAGCGCGTTCCCCTTCTCGCAAAGATCGACACGCAATAGAGCGCGCTAATGCAGATGATCGCGAATAGGGCGAATCCCTTGGTGTTCTCCACTTAGGCCCTATTCTATGGGATAGAGCGCTGAGGCTTCGCGTCGGCAAGAGAACCCCTCAAACCCGCCATCCTCGTGCCTTGTAAATGGGGCCCGAGGATTTGGTTCGATCAATGCACTTTCGCCGCCGATTACGGCTGCTGGACTTCGATAGAGAAGTCGGAGATGTCGAGATCGGGGTCGCTCAGGTTAACCACGTCACCCGTCGGCTCGATGTTCTGGCGGTTGTCGACGATCTGGTTCGTCCGCAGGTCCACCGTCACGAACGTGCTGATCTCGCTCGGCAGCCTTTGGTCGCCCAGCGCGTCCCAGGATCGATCCCGGGTGCTGCCCTGGTTAGCCAGCCGGTTCATCGTCAAGAGGTTCACCTGAAGCCGCCGAACCGTGTTGGCCTCGGCGTCGCTGTTGACCAACTGGTTCACGAACACGTCGAACCGCAGTTCGTTCGGGGTGCTCTCGTCGAACTGGTCGATGATCGGGCCGCGCGACGAAGTCGTTTCGACCCAGGAGGCCAGGTTAATGGGGTTCGTCGGGTCGCCGGGGCTGGGTCCGGGATTGAAGCGGTAAAGGGTG
>Ga0216301_1000462_pt1 | contig 10292 bp, 2 predicted proteins | sample 4hB_Boncat_minus_FD_156203 | JGI IMG/M metagenome (GOLD analysis project Ga0216301, IMG submission 156203) | Terrestrial sediment cell enrichment communities for BONCAT metagenomics from Utah, United States - 4hB_Boncat_minus | ecosystem: Environmental > Terrestrial > Deep subsurface > Rock...
GGCCCAGGAGGTCAGCACCAAGGACTCGCCCGTCATGACCGTCGCGACCTACGAGGGATGGGTCGAGAACCCGGACATGCCGGGCACGGACACCTTCGACTGGGCACACCCCAACGAGCAGGGCCAGGCGAAGATGGCGGACAAGTGGTTCGCGGCGATGAAGCCACTCCTGAGCGGCATCGCGGGCTCGTCGGCCACCGCTCGGGCGGCGGCCGCTCCGGTCGGTAAGGCTGCCGGCCCTTCGTGGGCGTTCATGCCGTCGCGAGACACGTTCTCTCCCGCCGCCTTCTTCGACATGCGCTCGCTAAACGAGAAGGTGGCGGGGCAGAGCGGATTCGTCACGCTGGACAAGGAGGGCCGCTTCGTACGCGGGGACGGCCAGCGGATCCGCTTCTGGGGCGTGGTCTCGGATAACCAGAAGGCGATCGGCGAGGGCTCGGACTCGGAGCCCCGCAACCTGGCGCACCACGCCCGCTGGCTTTCCAAGCGCGGCGTCAACATCGTGCGCACCCTGGTCGACATTTCTCCGCGAAACGGCGAGGGTTGGGGGTCGGTCAACAGCGACAATCCGGACGACGTTAACCGAAAAGAGCTGGACGGCGTGTGGCGCTACGTAGCGGCGATGAAGAAGGAGGGCATCTACTCCGTCATCTGTCCGTACTGGGCCCTCACCATCAAGCCCCCGAAGGGCTGGGGAGTCGATGTTCCCGAGGGGAAGGACGCCCACGCCCTGCTGTACTTCGATCCGCGAATGCGGGCCATCTACAAGAATTGGCTGCGCATCATGCTCACGGAAAAGAATCCGTACACGAACATCGCCCTGAAAGACGACCCGGCGATGGCGATCCTGCAACTGCAGAACGAAGACAGCCTCTTCTTCTGGACGTTCGACAGCCTGCCTCCCTCGCAGAAGCGGGTGCTGGGAGCCCAGTACGGCGCGTGGTTGAAGGGCAAGTACGGCAGCCTCGAGGGCGCTCAGAAGTTCTGGGCGACGGGCGACAAGTCGAGCAGTCAGAGCGCCCCCGCCGTCTCCGTGGAGGGCGACGACCTCGCGCAGGGCGTGCTAGCGATGTACCCGACGTGGGAGTTCGTCCAGAACGCCCCCGACATACCCGATGGGAAGTCCCGTCGAAAAGCGGACCAGATGGAATTTCTGGCGACCACGATGCGGGAGTTCAACGCGGACATCGCTCGCTTCGTGCGCGGCTTGGGGGCCAAGTGCCTGATCAACGCGACGAACTGGCGTCCGGCCGACACACTACGGATGGGCGACGCCGAGCGATGGTCTTACGCCGCGAATCCCGTTCTGGCGGTCAACCGCTACACGGGCAGCGTCCACGTGGGCAAGGACGAGGGCTGGGCGATCCGCGCCGGCGACTTCTACGACCCGGCGTGGTCCCAACTCAAGGATCCCGCTGGCTTCCCTCTGACGCTGAAGCCCACGAAGGGCAGCCCGATCCTGGTCACCGAAAGCTCGTGGACGCTCCCGACGCTTCACCGCGCCGAGGGCTCGTTCCTGGTTTCCACGTACGGCTCCCTCACCGGTAACGGGCCGTACTTCTTCTTTATCAACGCCAACGACGAGTGGATGCAGCCGACGTCGGCGAATGGATACGACAAGGACACGCTTGTCAAGTGGACCAACGCCCAACCCGACGAGATCGGGCAGTTTCCCGCCGCCGCCTGGCTGGCCCGCCTCGGCTACGTCCAAGAAGCGGCGCCGGTGGTCCTCGAGCAGCGTTCGCTTCAGGACCTGTGGACTCAGCGGCTGCCGCTGATCGCGGAGGAAGCGGGCTTCGATCCCAATCGGGATACCGGCTCCATTTCGCCGCGCTCGAACGTGAAGACCTACGTTGATCCCCTCAGCTACTTCGTGGGTCCGGTCCGCACCGTCTACGGCGGAGATCCTGCCAAGAGCTTCGTCCACCCCAAACTGGACACCCTTATCGACCGGGAGAAGAAAACCGTCCGGTCGGTAACCGGCGAACTGATGCTCGACTACGGAAAGGGAATCTCGGTGCTGAACGCCTCGAAGGCGCAGGGGGTCACGGGCTTCCTCAAGGCGGCGGGCGGCAAGTTCTCCACGCGCAACCTGCAGATCTCGAGCGGCAACGAGTACGCATCGCTCCTCGTCGTGTCGCTGGACAAGCTGCCGCTGAACACCAGCAAGCGGGTGCTCGTTCAGGTGGGAACGACGCTCCGCCCCACGGGGTGGCAGGAGAAGCCCGCGACGCGCAAGATCGGCGATACCACGCGCTCGGGAGCCGAGGTCGTTTCGATCGGCACCGCACCCTGGCAGGTCCAGAACACGAACATCCGCCTCTCGATCACCAACGCGAGCCTAAAGCGCGCGCGCCTGCTCGACGCCAACCTGATGCCGATCAAGAACGTCCCCGTGACGCGCTCGGGCGGCAAGCTTCAGGTTGTTCTGCCGTCGAACACGCTCTACCTCGCCTTGGACTAAACCGCGCTGCAATAGAACCATGAACCCATTAGCCTCTTCTTCCAACGGTACGGACGGGCAGGTCCCGACCGATATGCAGGCGTACGAAAACGACTACCTGTTCGACTTGCTCGGATTCCGGGTGCTGAAGCAGGCCATCTCCCCGGACCAGCTCCAGCGGATCAACGACTGGGTCGACGCGCAGCCGCCGCGCAAGCCGGGCGACTGGCTGGGCAACGTCCATGTGCACTCGTACCAGGGCCATGACGGCACGAACTACCAGAACATCGTTGAAGCCGGCGATGTTTTCGAAGAGATGATGGACAACCCGGCGTGGTTCAACCCGGTTCGCCGCTACATGGTCAACGACTTCAACGGCGTCGCGATCCAGGAGAATTTCCTCAACGTGCGCGAACAGGGTGGGTACATCGGCATCCACTCGGGTGGTCACATTCCGGCCGCCATCTTTTCCGTGCGCCACCACACGGGGGCGTGGAACGTCGGGCAGATCAACGTCCTCATGGCCCTGACCGACATCGGGCCCGGAGACGGCGCGACCGTCGTTGTGCCAGGCAGCCACAAGAGCCACATGGTCCACCCGGCGATGCTCGGAGGCAACCAGCAGATCCACCGCGACGACATGCCCGCCAGCGAAGGATTGATGACTCAGGAGGTCCACCTGCAGAAGGGCGACGCCCTGATGTTCACCGACGCCATCACCCACGGTTCCTCACCGCGGGTGAACCCCGGACAGCGCCGGGTGATGATCTACCGCTATTCGCCCAGCTCGATCTCGCCGCGCTACAACTACGTTCCTTCGCCCGAGTTTCTGGAGCGCCTCACGCCCCAGCGCCGCGCGTTGATCCAAGGCAAGCCAAGGCTTCTCCCGCCCGAAGGGGCTCTCGCCTAAGGAACGCCAACCCGCGATGCCAGGAGAGCCACCAATACCGCAACGCCTTCCCGAAAGGACAACCCGATGAACATTCGCTACGTAGGCATCACCTTGGCGCTGGCGGTTGCCTTTGGCGCCTTCTCAGTTTCCGGCAGGTCCCATTCACAGGCGGCCGTAGCGGCGTCAACCGCCGATGCGGTTCGGATCTTTCCTCGCGCCGGCTTTGCGGTGCAGATGGTGGGCGGTGAGATCCAAGGCTCCAACCAGAGTGCGACCGCCGGCTTTGTAACGCTCGCGAAGATCGACAAGGCGCCGCGCGAAGGCGAGTGGACGCGGCTCCCCCTGAAGAACCCTCGGGCCTACCGATTCCTTCGCTACTTCGGGCCGGCGGGATCCTATTCGACCGTTGCGGAGATCGAGTTCTTGAGCGGCGACAAGAAAATCGAGGGTGAGCCGTACGGCACGTTCGGGTCGCGCGACGGTTCCGGCAACGACTACCGCAAGGCTTTCGACGGAGACCCTAAGACCTATTTCGATGCGGTTGCCCCGAGCGCCCAGTATCTGGGCATTGAGGTCAAAAGTGGGACAACCCCCAGCGGCCCCGCCGCGCCGGTGGTGATTGGTCGTGGCCTTCGCCACTACCACATCGGAAACAGCCTCACCGACGGCATGGACCAGTACACGCGCGAGTTGGCGCTCGCCGCCGGTTACAAGGACGACTGGGCCGACCGCCAGACCATTCCGGGTGCGCCCCTGTGGATCAACTATAAGTCGGACGGCGGTTTCGGGACCAACCACAAGATCGCGTTCGTGAAGTTCGCCCCCATCACCGACCTGGTGATGCAGACGTTCATCTCCAACAGCGACTCGGAAGACCCGGAGTTCTCGCTCAAGTTTTACGACGACGCGCGAGTGAAGAGCCCCAACATTCGCCCGTGGATCTACGGGCAGTGGGACGCCACCGGCAGCGACGAACCGGGCCGTGGCTCGCCCTTCTGGGTCGAGCGCAACCGGGCTCTTATGCGCATCTACATGGCGCACGCCCTCAACTTCAACGCGGACAGCAAGGGCAAGAAGACTCGCGTGATTCCCGGCGGACTGGCCCTGCTCAACCTGAAGGAGGCGATCGAGAGCGGAAAGGTCCCGGGCCAAACGAATTTCTACCGCGCGATCTTCAGCGACGGCCTGCACCTAACGGAGGCCGGCCGCCTCTTCATCTCCACCGTGATCTTCTCCGCCCTTTACGACCGGAGTCCGGTGGGGCTCCCCATCGTGAGCATCGAGGGATCGAAGCCGCCGGAGATCACTCCGGAGCAGAACCGGGTCTATCAGCGGATCGCGTGGGACACGGTACAGAACTTCCGGAAAGACGAAGGCGCGTCCCTGGCGAGCACGGTCCCCGGCGAGATCGACGCGCTCTCGTTCATCCGGGGCGAGGTGCCAGTCCGGCACTCGCGACTGGGACAACTCAACGAGGGCCGCAGCTTGCAGTACCTGCTGAACGCGCCCAAAGCGGGCCGGTACGACTTCAAGGTCAGCGCGACGACGGACCAGGCGGACGGAACGCTGGAAGTCTTCGTCAACCATCGTGCCGCGGGAGCCGTAGCCATCCGTCCCAACCGGGCCCAACCCGCCGCAGATTCAAGCGTCCTTGGCATCGATCTCAAGGCGGGCTTGAACATGCTACGCCTGAACGCTCCGGCCAAGAGCACCTACGGGCTCAACAGCATCAAGATCGTCCGGGCCGGCCAGCCTTTGAAGAACACCTTGCCGTTCTTCGACCTTCAAGCGTGGGACGAGGAAGTTAAACCGGGCGAGAAAGGCTTCGTGCGCGACTTCCGAGTTCACGACGCCGAAACGCCCGCCGACAAACTTCTGGTCGCCGCCACCTCCGACAACCCAGCCCTGCTCCCCGACGCGAATATCAGGATCGAAAGCGGGGAGTTCAAGGGGGAGTGGGGCAACGTTTACAACCGCCGCCTGACGGCGACGCCGGTCGCCGGGCAGAAAGGGACCGCGCTGGTCACGCTCTCCTTGAGCGACGCCCAGGGTCTCAAGCGCCGACAGACCTTTCGATTGAAAATCCAATGAGGCGCGACCGCTCCGAGATTTGCCGCTAGGAAAAGGAATCACCTTATGAAGCTGACACTCAACCAATGGTTGCTCGCCACCCTCGCGCTCTCCACCCTGGGTTTGCGTCCGGCGGTGCCGACGCAAAGCGGCGAGACGATCTGGATCGAAGCGGAGAACGCCGCGTCCAGCAACCTGAAGCTCGAGGCGAGCGGGTGGGGCAACACCCAGTTCTTGTCGGGCGGCAAGTGGGTCAACATCGGCATCGACGCCGACAAGGTTGCTCAGCAGCTACCGGCGGAGGGGGGCCTCATCACCTACCGGTTCAACCTCAAGAGTGGCGGGAAGAGTGAGATTTGGAATCGCGTCGGCTTTGAGTTCGTGCGATCTCCATTTGAGTGGCGCGTCGACGGAGGTAACTGGACCAAGGCCTCTCCCGACCAGTTGACGACCGACCTGATGCCGCTTGCCGAATGGACGGAAGTCGCCTGGCTAAAGCTGGGGGAGCGCGAGCTCAAAGCGGGCGATCACACGCTGGACATTCGTCTGACCGCGACAAAGAACGAGAAGGGCGAAGCCCAGAGGATCATCTACGCGAGCGATGCCATTGTGGTGTCTCCGGGCCCGTTCCAGCCCGACGGCTGGCGCAAGCCGGGCGAAAGCGACCGCTCGGCCGCCGACCAAGCCGCTGCCGCCCACGTCTTTAAGGTCCCCGCCGCCACCAATGGCGCGCGTTCGCAGGTCTCCCTGAAGGGGGACTGGGAGATTGCGCGCGACGATGAGCAACTGCCCAAAGAGGTGGCGGTTCCGATCGGCTCCCTGCCCAAGGCTCCCGTTTGGAGAAGCATTTCGGTCCCCTCGAACAAGGCCAAGTCGCGCCCCGATCTGACCCTGGCCCACCGCGTTTGGTACCGCACCCGGGTCGAAGTGCCGGCGGACATGGCGGGGCGGTCGTTCTTTATCAATTTTCCCAAGAACAACCTGAACACGACGGTTTACGTGAACGGGCAGCTGTGCGGGTTCGAGAAGCAGCCGTTCGTCAACTTCGACGTTGACGTCAGCAAGGCGGTCAAGCCCGGCGTCAACGAGATCATGGTCGGGATTCGCGACGCGTGGTACGCCTTCTCGACGAGCCCCGACGACCCGATGAAGCTGCGCAGGCTGTTCAACTATCCGGCGACTTGGGCCAACAGGGGCTTCATGAACCTGGACTACCCCGTCTGGAACTCTTTCCAGTCGGGGATTCTGAACACGCCGACCTTCGTGGCGGCCGGTGGCCCGGCGTACGTCTCCGACGTCTTCCCGCAGCCTTCCGTGGCGAAGAAGCAGATGATCGCCGACGTCGAGGTCACCAACCCCAGCGATAAGCCGGTTGCGGGTGAACTGCGGTGGGAAGCGGTTAATCGGGAGACCGGTAAGAGCGAAAAGACCTTTGCCGCGAAGCCATTCACCGTGGCGGCAGGACAAAAGACCGTCCTCAAGGCCGCCGATGCATGGGCGGACCCGAAGCTGTGGTGGCCCGACTCTCCGACGCTCTACAACCTGCGCACGACCTTGGTCGTGGACGGCAAGCCCATCGACATCGCGGACACGAAATTCGGCTTCCGCGAATGGTCGTGGGAGGGCACTCGCTTTAAGCTCAACGGCGTCAACTGGCACATGTGGGCGGGGGGCGGAAACTGGGGCCAGTCTCTGGCCGAATTCCTCGAATACCACCACAAGTACGCCCGCACCGCGAGAATGGCCACCGAAGGCGGGCAGGCGGACGACACCGGGCTTTGGAAAGGCATGGAAACCCAGGAAGCCCTGGACTACATGGACAAGCACGGCATCCCCATTCGGCGAAACGGGCCCCTCGACGGCCAGGTCATCGGCTACATGATCTACGAGAACGACGAGGCGCTAAAAGCTAAGAACGGGGGCTCGCGGGTCAAGACGGAGCTCATGAAGAACGCCCGCGAACAGATGGCCAAGTTGGTCAAGGGCGAGCGCAACCACCCGTCGATCCACATTTGGTCTCTCGATAACGAGTTCCTCTTCATCAATGTGGAGAACCTGGGTGGCTCGGACGAGTACGAGCCGTACATCACCAAGATGGCGGAGGCGGTTGCCGAGGTCGATCCAACCCGCCCGACGATGGTCGATGGCGGCGGCGCCACGAAGGCTAACAACCTGCCGGTCCACGGTGACCACTACCTGCACGACATCAACGACCCGCGATATCCCGACCTGGCCTACGAAGACAACGAGCCCGGTAGCAGGTCGTCCGGACGCGGCCGATGGGTGTGGGACAAGAAGCGCCCGCGCTTCCTGGGCGAGGACTACTTCAACATCGGCTTCAACCCGGCGGACTATGCGCAGTGGGGAGGAGAGGTCGCGTTCCAGAGCAAGACGGCGACGAAGCCCGTCGCGTCGAAGCTGGCGCGCATGCTGACCGAAGGCTATCGGTGGTCCGGCGTTGCCGCATTCGAGATGCTGTTCTCGGACAACACCACCGACCCCGGCTACGAGACGGCCTTCTTGCCCCGCGCGGCCTTTATCCGCCAGTGGGACTGGACCTTCGAGTCGGGCCAAAAGGTGAAGCGAACCGTCGGCCTGTTCAACGACACCCGCTACCCCGACCCCATGACCTTCAACTGGAAGCTGATGGTCGGGGGCAAGGAGGCCGGCTCTGGCACGGGGACGCACAGCGTGGCCCCGGGCATGAACAAGAAGTTCGACATCGTGGTGCCGATGCCGCCCGTTACGACCCGGAGCGAGGGTCAGCTTTTGTTGACGGTGGACGTCGGCGGCAAAACGGTCTTCCGCGACACCAAAGCCGTCTCCATCCTGCCGCCCCCGAGCTTCGGCACATCCGTGAAGGCTCCCGCGCCAAAACCGGCGGCCGGTAAGCTCAAGTCTCGGGCGAAGATCCAATTGCGAGTCATTACGCCTGCCCAAGCCCCGGCCAAGGGTCCCGCAAAAGGTGCATCGGGCCTAATCGTTTTCGATCCGCAGGGAGACGTTAGGACCTACTTGAAGTCGCGCGGCGTGGGCTTCACCGCAATCGACTCACTGGAAAGCCTGCCCGAAGCCGGACGAGTTCTCATCGTTGGCAGAGACGCCGTTAAGGAAGGGGAGAGCACCAGCACGAGCTTGGCTGCGTACGCGGCGGCCGGACGCACGGTCGTCGTGTTGGAACAGAAAAACCCGCTCAAGTACGCCGCGCTGCAGGCCGAGATGGAGCCGTCCAACGCGACGGGCAACGTCGGGTTCATCGAAGACGCCAGCCATCCCGCGCTGCGCAGCTTGCAGGACAAAGACTTCTTCACCTGGGGCGCTAACCAGCCCCTGTACCGCAACGCGTACGTCAAGCCGACCCGCGGCGCCCGTTCGCTGGTGCAGACGCACATGCGCCTGCTGAACTCGGCGCTGGTTGAAATTCCCACCGGAAAGGGCCTTATGCTGCTGTCGCAGCTCACCATCGCGGAGCGGTTGTCGGACAACGGGGTGGCGCGCACGCTGTTGGCTAACCTGGTCAACTACGCCTCGACGTACAAGCAGACCTTCCGCGAGGTGGCCTTGGCGGCGGGCGACAACGCCCAACTCCTGAAGGCCATCGATGCCCTGGGGGTGCGGTACACGAAGGCCGCCGACGCCCTGAGCGCGATCAGCGATCCGAAGGTGAAGCTCGCAGTGGTTAACGCCTCACCGGCCAACCTCAAGCAGCTCGCGGCTAACATGGCCAAAGTCCAAGCCTTCAACAAAGGCGGTGGATACATCGTGTTCAACAACCTCACGCCGGAAGGCTTGAGCGACTATAACAAGATCGTCGGCTTCGACCACATGATCCGGCCGATGCAGCGAGAACGGGTGGTCTTCCCGCCGGTGCGCGATCCGCTGATGGCGGGAGTCACGACTGGCGACATCGTGATGCTGACCGGCGAGCGGATCTTTGGATTCACCGCCGACGAGTACACGGTAAGCGACGAGTTCTCGTACATCGTGGACTACGACGAAGTGGCACCCTTTGCCAAGTCGACGTTCTTCGCTTACGGCAATATCACGAACGGATTCGTCGGTTCGGACGGCTGGCCGCTGATCATCAACTGGGAGTTACCGAAGACCGACAACGGCGGCTTTGGCCCAGCCCTGGTGCCGTTCAGCTTGCCCAAGCCGCAGACCATCACCGAGTTCACCTGGGTCGGCAACAAGAATTATTGGCTGCCGACCAAGGTGAGCCTGACCGCCGGCACAGACAAGGCGACCTTCGACGTTCCCGCCAACGATGAACCTCAGGTTCTGCAAATGAAGCCAGAGCGCACAGCCAAAGACTTTGTTCTGGCCATCGAGGGCTGGCAGGAAAGACCCGATTCCCGGCCGCTGATCGGGATCGACAACATCTTTCTCAAAGCGAAGCGTCCCGCCGACTTCTACCAGAAGGTTAAGCCAATGCTCAACATCGGCGGCATGATGCACTACCCGCGCGGGGAAGGCGGCATGGTGCTGGCCAACTTGGCATTCAAAGAGACCGAGGCCGTGCCCCTGAACGCGGTCAAGAAGCGAAACATCCTGCAGGCCGTGTTGCGCAACTTGAAAGCGCCCTTCGGCGGCGGGAACGTGGTCGTCGGCACGAACGTGGACTACACGCCGATCAACTTCGGCAGCTTCCAAAACAAGCTCACCCAGTACCGCACGAACCGGGGCTGGTTCGGCGATCCCAACCGCACGTTCAACGCCCTGCCGACCGGCCGCCAGAGGTTCGCCGGGGTGACGTTCGAGATCTACGACTTCGCGACCTCCCCGGTCCCCACCACGATCATGCTCGGTGGCGACGGCGTCCCGAACAATCCGCCCCAGGAAGTGAAAGACATCCCGATCGGTCGCAAGGCCGATGCCCTGTTCTTC
>Ga0216301_1000463_pt1 | contig 10283 bp, 4 predicted proteins | sample 4hB_Boncat_minus_FD_156203 | JGI IMG/M metagenome (GOLD analysis project Ga0216301, IMG submission 156203) | Terrestrial sediment cell enrichment communities for BONCAT metagenomics from Utah, United States - 4hB_Boncat_minus | ecosystem: Environmental > Terrestrial > Deep subsurface > Rock...
TGGTATCGTAGCCGTAGCGCGTGTGCCGTGGCTCGCCCGTGCCGAAGATCTCGGGATGCGTGAGCGCGGTGCGCCGTCCGTTCAGGTCGTACGCGTACTCCAGGCGGAAGGTGTGCGCCGCGGTGTCCGGCCCGGCGTACGTGCGGATGCGCTGCGTCTCGCTGCGCAGCGTGCCGTTGAGGTTGTACTCGCGCCGCACCACCGCGTCGCGGTTGAGCGCCGCCACCAGGTTCCCCGCCGCGTCGTACTCGAAGGTGGCCGTGTCGCCGCGGAGGGTGACCCCCGCGCCGCCCGCGGAGTTGCCGAGCGTGAAGTTGCCCTCGGCGTCCTGGGCGAACAGCGGAAAGTGGAGCGTGCGCGGACGGCTGGTCTGCACCACGCTCCAGCGGGGCGCATACGACACCGCGTCGGTCGTGCGCGACCGGGCACGGTTCAGCGCGTCGTACGCCGTGCGCGTCCAGAGCCCGCGCCGGCTGCGGAACGCCACCGCGTTGCCCGCGGCGTCGAAGATCGTGCTGTCGCGCGGGTTGTCCTCCAGCGTCGCGGGGGTGCCGTCCGGTCCGATCTCCTGTACGGTGCGCCCCAGCGCGTCGTAGCGCCAGCGGGTGACGATCCGGCCGATCCCCGCCGGGTCCGGGCTCTGCCAGCGCGCGACGCTGTCGGGGCGCCCCTCTGCGTTCAGATACGAGTGCACCCGGAGGCGTTGCTCCGGGATCTCCACGTCGGTGGCGGTGAGCGTGTTGCGGTACGTGGCCGCCGGACCGATGGTGAGCGTCTCGGCCACGTGGTCGCCCTGGTACCGCGTGATGGCGCGGGCTCCGCTGGCGCTCACTACCGCGGTGTCGCGCCCCAGCGCGTCGCGCTCGTGCCGCGTCCGCACCTCCGTTCCGCCGTCGGTCGTGGTGCTTTCCTCCAAGTTGCCGAGCGCGTCGTAGCTGTACCGCTCGGCGGTGGTGAGCGGGCTCGTCACGGAGCTCGGAAGCCCCGCGCCGCTGCCGCCGAGCGGGTGATACCCGAAGCGCGTCCTGCGCGTGGAGTCCTGCCCCTGCTGCACCCAGCTCAGCCGCCCCAGGCCGTCGTAGCCGCGGAGCGTGACCTCGCCCTCCGGGCTCGTGATGCGGCTGGGAAGCTCCGGCGCGTCGGCGTCCTCGTACGCGTACCGCGTCGTGGCGTAGGTGCGGACCCCGTCCTCGTCGCGCCAGCTGCTGGAATCCGTCTGCGCCAGGGGATTGCCGCGCGCGTCGTACGCCATGGCGAGTACCCTCCGCACGTTCCCCGTCTGCACGGGCCCCGCCGTGCGCGTCACCAGGGCGGGGTAGCGCTCGTCTCCACGCGTGAGCACCGTTTCCTGCTCCAGCGCATCCACGATCCGCCGCGGCGCGCCCCAGCGGTCGAGCCACAGGCGGGTGCTGTCGCCCACGTCGGTGCGCGGGCCGTCGATGAGGGCGTAGGCGCGCGCCGTGTCGACGGCGGTGGCGAGACCCAGGCCCTCCAGGGACCGGAGGCGCATCACGATGCTGTCGCCGCTCTCCCCGCCCACGCCCGACTCCGTCACCCGCCCGGCAGCGTCGAAGCGGAAGCGTGTCACCACTCCCAGCCGGCTGGTACGCGAGGTGGGCACGTGCGGGCGCGCGGAGTCCGCGTAGGCGAAGCGAATGCGCGTGGTGTCCGGATCGACGAAGCCGTCGACGCGCTCCCGGCTGCGCTCGACGCGCGTCACGCGGGGGGCGCTTCCCACCCCGGGGGCCTCCACCCGGTCCAGCCGCCCCGCGGAGTCGTACACGAAGGCGAAGCCGCGCTGCGCCAGGGGGATGGTCACGGTGTCCACGCGCCCCGCACTGTCGTAGCGGAACTCGGTTCGGTGCGTGAGCCGGTTGACGGTGGCGACGTGGCGGCCGGAGGCGTCGAACTCCACGCGCACCTTTCCCGGCAGGAGCCGCGCCCAGCCGCCGGCCGTCTTCACCAGCGAGTCGGGCCGGTCCAGCGAGGGTGCGCCCCACGTGCTGTCACCGCGAAAGGTGTAGCGGCGCGTGCTGCCGTCGCCGCCCACCCAGAGCACGGGGTTGCCAAAGGGGTCCAGCACCAGCCGCTCCAGCCCCGCCAGCCACCACCCGGCGCCGAAGACGCTCTCGCGGCGGTTGACAACCACCAGCTCGCCGCGCGCGGTGTCGGCCAGCATGGTCTCGCCGTAGTGGGCGCGCACCTCCAGGGTGTAGCGGTACGGGCCGGTGGAGTCGCCGGCCGCGTCGTAGCCCACCGCGATGCGCACGGGGCCGGTGACGTCGGGCCAGGCGCTCCCCCTCCACACCCCCTGCCCGCGCGGGGTGCCGTTGACCTTGAGCGTCGCCACCACGCGCGACAGGCCGCTGGGGCCGCTGGGGAGCGTCACGTGCGCGGCCACGATGGGGTGGGGGCTCGCGTGCTGGCTGTTGTACAGGAGCACGGGTGCGCGCGCGCGGTTGAGCGTGCGCACCGCGGGAAGGGCGTGCGCCAGGCGCAGGTCCCCGCACTCGGATGCGGCGCCGGGCGCCAGCGAGACGCTCAGGCACAGGTCGCGCTCCACGCTGGTGCCGGGGTTCACGTCGGCCACGCTCACCTGGGGCGGGGCGGGGTCGCCCGCCAGGAGCGCGGTGGCGAGCGCGCCGCTCGTGGCCAGCCCCGCCAGGGTGAACATCTTCTGTCTCTGCTTCATCGTCGGTCCCGGGGGTGTCGGTGCAACGGAAGAAGGCCCCGGCCCGGGCGCTGTGCCGGGCGGGGCCTTCGTGGGCCGTGTTGTGGGTGCCGCAGGCGGGCTGCGGTTCGGTCAGCCGGATGATCCGGATGGGCGGGGGCACGAAAAAGGGCCCCGGTCCCGGGCGCTGTGCCGGGAGGAGGCCTTTGCCGGCCGATGTGGGATTGTGGGGCGCGGCGGACCGCGCGGGTGCCTTACGCCTGCAGGGCGAAGGTCAGCGTCACTGCGGTGCCGAGCGAGGGCGCGTCCGCCTCGGCCACTTCGATCACGTGGCTGCCGAAGGGCATCGGCGCCGGGGCGCCTTCGGGGCCGGCACCTCACAACCTTTGCAGGGAGAATCTTACCGTTCGCGGTAGGTTCGCCAAGTACGAGCAGCTAACGTCGCCAAGGCGGCCCAAATCAGGCTGTTGAGTAGCAACGCCAAAAAGCTGAAGCCCGGCGCGACGCTCTCAGGAAGGAGAACTCGCGCCAAGACAATCGGTGCGGTCAGTAGATCGGTGAGTTTCGAAATCACCTGATCGACCGCGGCTGCCCCCCCTTCCTGAGCATCGACCGCCCCTCCAATCGAGAGGACTAGTAACGCTAGACTCAGGGAGAAGTGCAACCCGGCTACAGTGGCGAAGAGCCGCTTCCATCGCAGTGAGCTGGGTGTCCTCATCGTTATGGCCACGGTAAGGAGTAGGCCCGAGAGATCATCATCTGATCTTGGGGATCGTCAAGGGTACCATGCGCGCGAAGCGCCTGGTAGTGAGCGCCAGTACTGAGCACCGCCTGCGAGTAGCCCATCAGGGTTCTATCCATAGTATGCCCATGCCAGATTACCGACGGCATCGTCGTGAACATACATTCCCGAGCCAGCATTCCACAGGACATTGTCGGGGATTTGTGGCTTGAAATCGAGCGGATGAGCCGCTGGATTCCGCGTACCACTCGTCGACCAAGCTTGCGTTCCGAGCGAAGGATGCTCAGGGTGTCCACGCGCCCTTCGGAGTCGTAGCGGAACTCGGTGCGGTGGGTGAGCCGGTTGACGGTGGCGACGTGCCGGCCCGTGGCGTCGAACTCCACCTTCACGCCGCCGCCCAGGATGCGCTCCCACCCGCTCGCCGTCTTCCTGATGCTGTCGGGCCGGTCCAGGGAGGGCGCGCCCCACACGTCTCCGGCGCCCGCTTTGGTGTAGCGGCGCGTGCTGCCGTCGCCGCCCACCCAGAGCACGGGGTTGCCGAAGGGGTCCATCACCAGCCGCTCCAGCCCCGCCAGCCACCACCCGGCGCCGAAGACGCTCTCGCGCCGGTTCACCACCACCAGCTCGCCGCGCGCCGTGTCGGCCAGCATGGTCTCGCCGTAGTGGGCGCGCACCTCCAGGGTGTAGCGGTACGGGCCGGTGGAGTCGCCGGCGGCGTCGTAGCCCACGGCGATGCGCACGGGCCCGGTGACGTCCGGCCACGCGCTCCCCCTCCACACGCCCTGCCCGCGCGGGGTGCCGTTGACCGTGAGCGTCGCCACCACGCGCGACAGGCCGCCGGGGCCGCTGGGCAGCGTGACGTGGGCGGCCACGATGGGGTGCGGGCTGGCGTGCTGGCTGTTCTACAGGAGCACGGGTGCGCGGGCGCGGTTGAGCGTGCGCACCGCGGGCAGCGCGTGCGCCAGGCGCAGGTCGCCGCACTCGCTTGTGGCGCCGGGCGCGAGCGAGACGCTCAGGCACAGGTCGCGCTCCACGCTGGTGCCGGGGTTCACTTCCGCCACGCTCACCCGGGGCGGGGCGGGGTCGCCCGCCAGCAGCGCGGTGGCGAGCGCGCCGCTGGTGGCCAGCCCTGCAAAGGCGAACATCTTCGATCTCTGCTTCATCGTCGGTCCCGGGGGTATCGGTGCACGGAAGAAGGCCCCGGCCCGGGCGCTGTGCCGGGCGGGGCCTTCGTGGGCCGTTTTGTGGGTGCCGCAGGCGGGCTGCGGAGGGTCAGCCGGATGGACCCGGATGGCGGGGCACGAAAAACGGCCCGGTCCCGGGCGCTGTGCCGGGAGGAGGCCTTTGCCGGCCGATGTCGGCGCGAACACGCCTACTGCAGCGCTGTGCTGCCCCGTGCCGTGTTGTTCGTACTTGTCGACGCCTGGTACGGATCTGGCGACCCGGTTGAGGGGTGCATGCACCGCCTCCGATGTGACACTTGACCGTACCAGCGCGAGTTCAGCCCTCCGCTCGACTTTGATCTACTTCCAAGCTCATCGTAGTGTACCTCAGCTATCGCGCCACTCCCCGTGCGGCCTCACTGATCTGAAACGCCAGGCTCAGTAACTCTTGACGGTCCTCTCCAGATACCGGGTTACGCAGCCGCTCAGACACGATCTCCTGCTGATGCTCGAGGCATTCGAGTCGAAGTTTCGCCACCGGCGCTCCGGTCTGCTGAGACAACGATTCGAATAGATCACGGAATGGATCATCTTCAAACTCCAATGATCTAGCCAGGCCTTGGTAGTCGAGGCAGCACCCGTAGCATATTGGCTGTCCACCCACGAGCGGGCAAAGTACCCATCGCCGGGGCTGCTGCCCGTTTTCACTCGTTCGACACAATGCGCACTTCGTATTGGGCGCGATCTTCAAATCCGTGGAACGATACCGTTGCGGAACGGCGTTGATCATATCTACCGTGGCCTATAAGGACGGGAAGGTTTCGATGACTTTCGTTGCCGGATCAATGATCGCCTCGAGCCGGCCGAGCTGGATGGCGACGTCTCCACCACCCGCGTTTCTAACTTCGCCTCTGTTAAGCAGGGTAGCAATGTCGTTGAGCGTCTCCGCTCCCAATGCTCCCGTTCTACTGTCCTTTAGCCGACTGATAGCGTGCGAACTGACGGTGTACGGGGTGTTCTCGAAGGCGCGTGCAATCTGGTTGTGAGTCAGATCTGCCAGGCGTCGGTTTTGCGCCAGCCCGCGGAAAGCAGTCTCTCCGAAGGCACGGCGACCAGCTTGGCCCGCTGCCCTCATCACGATCTTCCCTCCAGACACGATGGCGGTACCCATGTCAGGGTTCGGATCTAGCATGTCCACAGCCAGCTTTGTTGCGCCAACTATATAAGGCGCAGCCCGTATTACGGCGAGCGCTACCGGGATGCAGAGGGGGCAGAGTCCGAAGGGATCGTCATACGATACCGGGTCGCCATTGGCAAAGCCGTAGAGGTTGACGCCGCCGGCCAGCCCGATGGGGTCCTCCTGTGTGAACCTGCCGCTCTGCGGGTCGTAGTAGCGGTTCCGCATGTACATCTGCCCGCTAGCGTCGCGCTGCCCGTCGATGAGGCTGCCCATCCAGGAGATCGGGCCGAGGACGGAGCGGGGGCGCGAGAGCTTGCTGGCCCACAGGTGGGGCGCGGGCCAGTCCACCTTCATGCAGTGCTCCCAGGTGCCGTTCGCGTGGGTGGTGTCGTAGACCGGCGGGTCGTACATGTTGGAGGGGTAGTCGGTGTCGACCGGCACCAGGTTGACCGACTGCGTGGACAGCGTGACGCAGCGCGGGCCGGGGAAGTAGCCCAGGTCGTAGGTGCCCTTCCAGGTGGCCAGGGGCACGATGGTGAGCGGCTGGGGCATGGAGTCGGAGTACTCCATGCGCGTGATGGCGAGCGGCTGGTCGATGCCCGTGCCGTGCGTGTAGACGACGCGGCCGAAGGGGAAGTGCGCGGACCGGAAGGCGGGCGCAAGCGCCGTGTCGCGCTCCATCAGATACGCGCTGGTGCCGGTCTTGCCGCGGGCGCTGATCTCGTAGAGCACCTGGTCGCCGTCCCAGACGGTGCGGCGCAACGTGGAGCTGCAGCGCCCCGCGCACACCCACTCCGGCCGGCTGCGCACCAGCACGCGCCGCCCCAGCGCGTCGTAGCGGTACTCCTCGAAGGCGGGCCACCACTCCGGAGGCGGCGGGTGCGTCATGTCGCACCCCGTGCTGAAGAGCAGGCAGGTGCGCCGGTCCACCACGCGGAGCCTCTGGTCCGGGCCGTAGTAGTGCAGGATCGTTTCCTGGAGGGCAGCCCCGGAGTTCTGGACGCAGTACTCGCCTCCACCACTCTGGTCCTTGCAGCGCTCGTACGGCACGGTCGTGGGCACGCGGCGGCGGGACTCGCGCAGGTTGCCCGCCGGGTCGTACGTCTTCCCCTCCGAGGTTCCGTGGATCGGGTTGCCGGGCGTTTCCACGTTCCAGCCGGTCCCCATCTGCCGGCCCGTGTGCGCTTCGTAGCGCGGGGTGAGCACCAGGGGGCTCACCCGCTCCTCGGGCCTGCGCTTGTCGCGCGAGGCGCGGGTGGTCACCGCCACGTTGGCCAGCGCGTCGTTGAGGTAGCTCTCCTCCGGCTCGACGAAGTTCTGGTCCGGGTCGTCCACGTTGAAGAATCGCTGGCGCGACATGGCCAGCATCCCCAGCCCGCTGTAGGCGTTGCGGGTCTCGTCGGCCAGCGAGAGCGCCTGCACCACCTTGCCGCGTGCGTCGTGGACCAGCGAGTCCTCGTGCGTGGGGCGGTGCGCCGTGGTGCCGAGGGTGACGCGGTAGGAGGGCCCCTGGCCGCGGAAGGTCAGGCGCCCGTCCGCGTCGTAGCGGTGCACCTCCTCCACGCCGGTGCGGGCCAGCACCGCCAGGCGGCCCTCCGCGTCGTACTCGTACAGGTGCCCGTCGCCGTACGCGCCGGTCACCGACTTCAGCGCGCCCGTCTCGGGGTGGTAGGTGTAGCTCTGCCGGTCGTGGACCACCGCTCCGGATACGGCGCCCTGCTCGTCGTACTCGTAGGTGCGCGGTGCGACGTTGGCGGGGTGGCGCAGCTCGGTGCGCCGGCCGTTCAGGTCGTAGCGGTACGCCAGCCCGTAGGCGTGCATCGCGGAGCCGGCGTAGTGGCGGATGCGGAGCGTGTCGGTCTCCAGCGCCCCGGCGGGATGGTAGCTGCGCTTCACCACGGCGTCGCGGTTGACGGCGGTGAGCACGTTGCCCATGGCGTCGTAGGTGAAGCTCTCCACGTCGGCGGGGATCACCAGCCCCTGGCCGCCGGGGTTGCGGGTCTCCAGCGCGCCGCTCCCGTTGTCCACGAAGAGGGGGAAGTGCCACAGGTGCACGCTGGAGCTGTCGCGCGCGGCGCCGTACGCGACCGCGGGGAGCCGGCGGTGCGTCAGGCGGTTCAGCGCGTCGTACTCCAGGGTGATGCTGTGCCCGCGCCGTGTCACCACCTCCAGGACGTTGCCCGCCGCATCGTAGCGGGTGCTGTCCTTGTGCTCGCGGATGACCGTGGTGTCCACCTCCACCGTCTCGCAGCTCTCGGCTTCCGTGCCGGAGCAGACGCGGCGGGTGATGGTGTAGGTGTACGTACCCGAGCCGGGCGCGAGCTCGGCCACCCTGCGCCCGGCCGCGTCGTAGCGCCAGGAGTTGGTGACCACGCCGATGCGGTTCGGGTCGGGATCGGACCAGCGCGAGACGCTGTCCAGCACGCCCGCCGGGCCGTAGAAGTTGCGCACGTAGGCGCGCTCCGCCGGCGTGCTCCCCTTGGCGGCCTGGTCCCGGCCGGGGAACTGCAGGCCGTACGTGGTGGGCGGCCCGTAGCGGATCGTCTGCTCCACGCGCCCCGCCAGGTCGTACACCACGCTGTCGGTCTGGAACTGCCGGTGAAACCATGCGACACGGTGGCCGCAGAGGTTCGACGACACACCTGATCTAGGTCGAGTCCGGCAGTGACCCGCTTAGGGCTACTGACGAGTTCGGGGCGAACGCGTTATTCTGTAAGGCACACTGCGCCGAATCCGGCGAACACAATCTACATTGAAACCTGATGATAGCCGAGTTTGTCAGAGGCGCATTGTATAAACGAATCTTGCTGGCGATGCTAGCCGCCCTTCTTGTGGAGAGCGCGATCTGGGCACCTGTTGTTTGGATCGTTCCAGTCGCCGCGTCTTTTCCGGCGGCGTGGTTACTGCCGGAACGTCAACCGAAACCGTTAGGGGCTGACCACCGAGCGCCATGCCTGCGTTGAGGTATACGGCATCGTTCGTAATCGACACGCCAAGGTACCGGCCCCACCCGTAGTTTACACCGCCGGTGGCGAGGTCCTCTCCGTTGTCCCGGTAGCGGAAGCCCAGGCTGAAAGGCCGGGTTGCCGCGCGTCAGAAGCGTCTCGTGACCCAGCGCGTCCACGATCCGCCGCGGCGCGCCCCAGCGGTCGAGCCACAGGCGGGTGCTGTCGCCCACGTCGGTGCGCGGGCCGTCGATCAGAGCGTGGGCGTGCGCCGTGTCCAGCGCCCCCGTGCCGTCAGGGTTGGCGAGCCCCAGGCCTTCCACGGCCCGCAGGTGCATCACGATGCTGTCCGTGGCGCTCGGATCGATCCGCGACCCGGCGACCAGCCCCGCAGGGCCGAAGCGGAAATGGGTCGCCACACGCGCCGCGTTCGCCCGCGAGGTAGGCACCAGACCGCGCGCGGCGTCCGCGTAGCCGAAGCGGATGCGGCTGGTATCGGGAGCGGTGATCGAGTCCACGCGCGCTCCGGTGCGGTGCAGCCGCGTCACCCAGGGCGCGCTCCCCACCCCCGGCGACTCCGCGCGCTCCATCCGGCCGTCCGCCGCGTAGTGGAAGGTGAAGCCGCGCGCCGACCGAGGGATGGTCACGGTGGCCACGCGCCCCGCCGAGTCGTAGCGGAAATGGGTCCGGTGCTCCAGCCGGTTCGTCGTGGCGACGTGGCGACCGGACGCATCGAACTCCACCTTGACGCCGCCGCCCAGGATGCGCTCCCAGCCTGCCGCCGTCTTCTTGATGCTGTCCGGCCGGTCGAGGCTGGGCGCGCCCCACACGTCTCCACCGCCCGCTTTGGTGTAGCGGCGCGTGCTGCCGTCGCCGCCCACCCAGAGCACGGGGTTGCCAAAGGGGTCCATCACCAGCCGCTCCAGCCCCGCCAGCCACCACCCGGCGCCGAAGACGCTCTCGCGGCGGTTGACCACCACCAGCTCGCCGCGCGCCGTGTCGGCCAGCATGGTGTCGCCGTAGTGGGCGCGCACCTCCAGGGTGTAGCGGTACGGGCCGGTGGAGTCGCCGGCCGCGTCGTAGCCCACGGCGATGCGCACGGGGCCGCTGACGTCCGGCCACGCGCTCCCCCTCCACACGCCCTGGCCGCGAGGGGTGCCATTGACCTTGAGCGTCGCCACCACGCGCGAGAGCCCGCTGGGGCCGCTGGGCAGCGTCACGTGGGCGGCCACGATGGGGTGGGGGCTCGCGTGCTGGCTGTTGTACAGGAGCACGGGTGCGCGGGCGCGGTTGAGGGTGCGCACCGCGGGCAGGGCGTGCGCCAGGCGCAGGTCGCCGCACTCGGAGGCGGCACCCGGCGCGAGCGAGACGCTCAGGCACAGGTCGCGCTCCACGCTGGTGCCGGGGTTCACGTCCGCCACGCTCACCTGCGGTGGAGCGGGGTCGCCCGCCAGCAGCGCGGTGGCGAGCGCGCCGCTCGTGGCCAGCCCCGCCAGCGTGAACATCTTCTGTCTCTGCTTCATCGTCGGTCCCGGGGGTGTCGGTGCAACGGAAGAAGGCCCCGGCCCGGGCGCTGTGCCGG
>Ga0216301_1000464_pt1 | contig 10264 bp, 5 predicted proteins | sample 4hB_Boncat_minus_FD_156203 | JGI IMG/M metagenome (GOLD analysis project Ga0216301, IMG submission 156203) | Terrestrial sediment cell enrichment communities for BONCAT metagenomics from Utah, United States - 4hB_Boncat_minus | ecosystem: Environmental > Terrestrial > Deep subsurface > Rock...
AAGCCGCCCCTGGCCTGCTCAGAACCGCTTGCGAACCGTAAGACCGTATGTCCGCGGCTGGCCGATGTTGAAGCCAAGCCGCGCCCGGCCGCCGCGCTCGCGGTCGAACGAGAGCAGCGGATTCTCGTCGAACAGGTTGCTCACGTAAGCGACATATTCGAACCCGTTCTGCCAGGTGACGCCCAGGCTGAGGTTCACCAGCTGATAGTCGGGGAGCTTCAGGTCGATAACGGTGGGTTCGGTTCCGGTCGCGCCGGCGAAGCGAAGGCCCGAGCGGAAGGTCCTCGGATTGTCCTCCTGGTCGCTCGGCTGGGTGTAGCGGCTGCCGACATGCTGGACCGAGCCTGAGAAGAACATCTCCGTTCCTGCCTCGTCCACCGGCATTGTGTAGGTAGCGCTTGCGGCGACCTGGAACTTGGGAACCGAGGGCAGCCGGTTCCCTTCCTGGATCCCCCCGATCACCGCGCCCGCGCCGCTCCGCACGGTCGAGTCGAACTCGGCCTCGAGAAGGCTTCCGGAAAGCGAGAGATCGAGGCCACCCGTAGGGGATGCCGACAGCTCGAACTCGACGCCCTTAGTGTGCGCCTTTGGCACATTGAAGACGATGCGCGACGAGCAGGAGCCGGCATCAAGCGTCACCTGGAGGTTGCTGATGTCCGTGTAGAACGCGGCTGCGTTGAGGTTCACGCCGCGGCCGCCGGCCTTGACCCCCACTTCGTAGTTCCAGAGCGTCTCGTCGTTATAGCTCTGGAAGCCGCCGAAGATGTCGCGGTCCTGCGGTGAGCAGAGCGGGATGTTGAGCGGATCGTTGACGCCGCCGAGCCGGAAGCCCTTCGACGCCTGGGCGTTGAGCCGGACCCGCTCGGCCATCTCGTAGCTCAGCAGCACCCTCGGCGTGAAGCCATTGGAGGTCGTGCGGTCGGTGCGGTTGTCGCCATTCGCGAACAGCCCCCCCGACTTGAAGCTTCTTTCTTCCTTGAAGTCGTAATAGCGCCCGCCCGCCGTCAGCTCCAGGCGGCCGAAGTCGTAGGTCGCCTCGCCGAACACGGCCTTTTGCTCGATATCGTAGGGAAGGTCGGCATTGTAGGGCGAGTTAAGCGGGAAGCCGTTCGCAACCGCCGCAGACGTGCCCGCGCCGAACCGTCGGTCCGTGAAGACGTCATAGCCAGGGGTAGGCAGCCGCTGCATGTAGAAACGGTCGACGTTCGAGTAGAATGCGCCGATCAGCCACTGGAGCGGGCCGGCGCCGGTCGAGCCGAGCCGAAGCTCCTGGCTGAACTGCTTCAGGTCGGTCGTGTCCCTGAGGTTCGAGGGGAGCAGCACGGCCGCATTTCCAAGGTTGAGATCGACCGAGACGCTGCCCGTCAGCGCGCTCGCGTCGCGGCTGACGAGGATGTCGCGGTCGATATAGCTCGTCACCGAGGTCACCGAGACCGGGCCGAGCCCGATGCTCGCGGTAAGGTCCGCAATCATGGTGTTGTCGGAGAATCCCTCGTCCAGCAGCAGGAACTGCTCGCGCTCGCGGAAGGTGACGCGCTGAAGCGCACTCGAGTTCGGGTTGGCGTAGAGGTTGAACACCTCCTGCCGGTTGAAGCCGTTGGCCCGGACCTCCTGGTAGACGATGCGCGGCGTGATCGTGATGTCCGGCGTCGGCATGAAAGCGAGTGCCAGGCGCCCGCCGGTGCGGCGGCCGTCATTCACGTTCTGGTCGTAGCCGCCATTCAGCCGGCGCGCATCGACGAAGCCGGCATATTCCGTGTGGTAGGCGACTGCTCTCACCGCCATGTTCGCGCCGAGCGGCAGGTTGATGGCGCCCTTCAGGTGGCCGCCGAGATCGTCGCCCTCGATCGCGTTGAGATTGCCCTCGATCGTGCCTTCCACGCGGTCCGGGGTCGGCTGGTTGGTGATGTAGCGGATCGTGCCGCCGACCGAACCTGCGCCGAACAACGTGCCTTGGGGACCGCGCAGCGTCTCGACGCGGTTCAAATCGAAAAGGTCGAGGTCGGGCGTGAACAACGACAAGGAGATCACGGACTCGTCCAGATAGACGCCGACCTGTTCCTTTACGCCAGGCTGGTCGCGGACGATCTGGCCGGCCGAGACGCCGCGGACAGAGACCTGGCTTTGGCCTGGCCCGAGGTTCTGAACGGCAAGGCCGGCGACGTTGCGGGACAGATCCTCGATCGTCGTGGCGCCTGAGCGCTGGATGTCTTGTTCGGTTTGGGCGTTGATCGAGAATGGCACTTCGAGAAGCGTCTGCTCGCGCTTGGTCGCCGTGACGACGATCTCGTCCGGATTCTCCGCTTCCGTGCCGCCTGTCTCGGTTTGCGCGAAGGCTGGACCTGCCGCCAGCATAGCGGCGGCGGAAATGCCGGCCAGCATCGCGAAGCGCGAACTCTTGGAAATAAAACGATGGGCCATCTCCGATCTCCCGACTTGTTATTATGCCGGAATAATACTCCTGCGCGCGAAAACTGCACAAGTTGACGTGACCGGAAAGCCGCGGAAATCCGCGCACTGTGGCGCATCGGCGACAGCCGCACCGATCGACTTGCGCCCGCACGCCGCCGATCCTGACGCTCTTGGAAGGCAGCGGGAGATGGAAATGCCGGAGTTCACGCGCCGATCGGCTTTGGCGGGGGGAACTGCCTCGGCTGATGCGGGCGCGCTTTCCGGACCGGCGCGGGCGGCCTCGCCTTTGCCCGAGGTGATCGCCGTCGGCGCCGGCGTCTTCGGCGCCTTCATCGCCCGCGCTTTGCAGCGGGCGGGGCGGCAGGTCACGCTTCTCGACGCCTGGGCACCGGCTCATGCCCGTGCTTCGTCAGGCGGGAGATCGAGGATGACCCGCGGCAGCTACGGCGGCGACGAGGTCTATACGCGCATGGCTTGGGATTGCTCGTCGGGGAAGCTTGAAAAGTGGAGCAGCGCTTCTCGCTCGCCACGACGGGGCAGGCGCAGGACCGGGCGGTCCATAGAACAATTGGGGCCGGCACCCGAAGATGCCGGCCCCGCCCCCGATACGCGACGCGAGGGGTCGTCTGCTCCGATTTACGCCGTAGCGAGGCGACATTGACGCTATTGCACTGGGTCGGTTGAGAAATGCCTGAATGACATCGTTAGCGACCGTTAAGGATTCTCCGCTCGGGCCGTGAAACGAAAGAAGGCGGAAACGATTGCTCGTCTCCGCCCTCCCCCCGGAATCGCGTACCGTGGGAACCACAATAGGTTCGAGTGCTTACCAGAAGCTTAGCGGTGCCTTGTTCCGCCGTACCCTCGGAGACGATCATGGAAAGACGGACCTTCCTCGCCGGCTTGCCCCTCACCGCCGCCGGCCTCGGCCTTGCCGCGCGCGGCAGCTCCGCCAGCGCGCAACCGGCGCCCGCCGCAGCGGCTCAGCCCGTCCGCTACGACCGCCCCGACGTCCATGCCGGCGACCGCCCGGTCGGCGCCAGCTTCGCGACCCGCTCAATGGTGTTCGGAAAGCATGGCGCGGCGGGCGCCTCGCACCCGCTGGCGACGCTGGCGGGGATCGACATCCTCCGCCGCGGCGGCTCCGCAGTCGATGCCGCTATTGCGATCAACGCCTGCCTGGGCTTCCTCGAGCCGACGGCGAACGGCATTGGCGGCGACCTCTACGCGATGCTGTGGGATCCGAAGGCACGCAAGGTGGTGGGGATCGCAGGCTCCGGGCGCTCGCCGCGCGGGCTCAGCCTCGACACCGTCCGCTCACGTGCGAAGAACGGTGTCCTCCCCCCCTACGGCGCCGTCACCGTTTCCGTTCCAGGGGCGGTCGATGCCTGGTGGCAGCTCCACCAGCGCCACGGGCGCCTGAAATGGGCCGATCTGTTCGAGCCGGCAATTTTCTACGCCACCGACGGTGCGCCCGTTCCGCCCGTGGTCGCTCATTACATGCGCCGCGGCATCACCAACTTCTCGCGTCCGAACATGGGCATTGAGGAGGTCGCCAACGCCCGCGCCACCTTCGCGCCCGGCGGCAACACGCCCGAGGTCGGCGAAGTCTTCCGAAACCCCGATCTCGCACGCACCTACCGGATGATCGCTGAGGGCGGCCGCGACGCCTTCTACGAGGGGCCGATCGCCCGCACGATCGACGCTTATTTCCGCCGCATCGGCGGCTGGTTGTCGTCCGCCGATCTCGCCGCCCACCGCTCCGAATGGACCGAGCCGTTCATGACCACCTACCGCGGTGTCGGAGTCCATTCGATCGGCGCGAATACGCAGGGGATTGCGACGCTCCAGATCCTCAACATCCTCGAGAATTTCGACCTGGAACGCGCCGGCTTCCAGTCGCCGCTGTCCATCCACCTCCAGGCCGAGGCCAAGCGCCTCGCCTACGAGGATCGCGCGCGATATTATGCGGATCCGAACTTCGCCAAGATCCCGACGCGCTGGCTCGTTTCCAAGGAATATGCGGCCCAGCGCGCCAAGCTCATCCGGCCGGACCGGATCAACGATCAGGTCCGCCCCGGCCGCGCGCCTTCCCGCGGCGACACCACCTATTTCACCGTCGCCGACAAGGACGGAATGATGGTGTCAATGATCCAGTCCAACTTCCGCGGCATGGGCTCCGGCCTCGTCGCGGACGGCCTGGGCTTCATGTTCCAGGACCGCGGCCAGCTCTTCACGCTCCAGCCAGGGCACCCGAACGTCTACCGGCCCGGCAAGCGGCCGTTCCAGACCATCATCCCCGGCTTTGCGACCATGAACGGCGCGCCCTGGATGTCGTTCGGAGTGATGGGCGGCGACATGCAGCCGCAGGGCCAGGCGCAGATCATCATCAACCGCAAGGACTACGGCCTTGACGCCCAGGCGGCCGGCGACGCACCGCGCTGGCACCATGAGGGCTCGTCGGAGGAAATGGGCGAGGACGATCCGGACGTCGGCCCGCGCGGGCTCCTCCGGCTCGAGCGCGGAGTCCCCGGCGCGACCGCCTCGGCGCTTGCCGCGATGGGATGGAAGATCGGCGAGAGCGACGGCGGCTTCGGGCGCTACAAGTGCATCGAGCGGCGGATGAGCGGCAGTGAGCGGGTCTATGGCGCTGCGAGCGATCCTCGCGACGACGGGCTAGCGCTCGCTTACTAGCTCGGCCGAAGCACCCCCGTCAGCCCTTCGACGGAATAGGGCTTCTGGAGAAGCTCGAAGCCATGCCGCCCCTCCTGCGCAAGGATGTGGCTGTAGCCGCTCGTCAGCACCACGCGCATCGCCGGCCAGCGCTTCCTGATCTCGCGGCCAAGTTCGATCCCGCTCATCCCGGGCATGACGACATCGCTGAACACCATGTCGAATGTGGTTGGATGCTCTTCGAGCGCAGCGAGCGCTTGGTCCGCGTCGACCGCGAGCCTGGCGTCGTGGCCGAGCTCGCCCAGAAGCTGGATCGCGAACTCACCGACCTCTTTATTGTCCTCGACGACTAGGACGCAAAGGCGCTGCCATGGCTTCTCGCCTTCCCCCGCGCCCAGGTCGCGATCCTCGGTCGACGGCCGCTCCGCTTTCGGCAAATACAGCGTAAAGACGGTTCCTTTGCCCACCTCGCTCTCGACCTGCACGTCGCCGCCGGACTGCTTGGCAAAGCCATAGACCTGGCTGAGGCCGAGGCCCGTTCCCTTGCCCACATCCTTTGTCGTGAAGAACGGCTCGAAGATCTGCTCCATCACGTCGCGCGTCATGCCGCGGCCGGTGTCGCTCATCGAGATGGCGACATGCTCGCCCTCCACCGCCTCGTGCCATGGTCCGGCTGGAATGTGCTGCGCCACCCGGGCGGACAGGCAAAGCCGCCCCTGCCCCTCCATCGCGTCACGCGCATTGGCGGCGATGTTGATGAGCGCCGTCTCGAATTGGCCGATGTCGGCTTCGACGAAGCATTCCGGGCAGTCGATATCGAGCTCCAGGGTGACGCGCGATCCGAGCAACGTCCGCACCATGTCGTAGACGACCTGTACCCGCTCGGCGACATCGAACACTTCCGGCTTCAGCGCCTGCCGGCGCGCAAAGGCGAGGAGCTGCGCGGTGAGCTTGGCCGCCCGATCGGCGGTGTCGGAAATGGCGTCGAGATAGCGGCGCTTCCGCTCCTCCGGCACCTCCCCGCGGCGAAGGAGATCGACCGACGACCGGATGATGGTCAGGAGGTTGTTGAAATCGTGAGCGACTCCGCCGGTGAGCTGGCCGATCGCTTCCATCTTCTGCGCCTGGCGGAGCTGGTCCTGCGCCTGGAGGAGCTCGGCAGTTCGCTCAACGACGCGCTGCTCGAGCGTCTCGTTGAGCTGCCTCAGCTCGGCGAGCGAGCGGTTCCGCTCGAACACGCGGCCGACCTGATCCCCCAGCGTCCGTACCGTAAGCAGAAGCTCCGGGTCTGGGGGCGTGCGCTCGTGGGTAAAGAATTCCAGGACCGCGAAGTCCCGGCCCGACCCTCTGATCGGGAAGCCGAACGCCGCTCCGTATCCCAGGCCCTTACGGATGAAGCTGGAATTCTTCGCCGTGTCTTCCATCCACTGCGGCTCTCCCGTCTGGAGCACCTGCCCGGGAAGGCCGACGCCGGCGGCGAAAGGGACGGTCCTGGTCCGCTCGCGAAGCGCGGCCAACCGCTCGTCTTCCTCTCCGTGCCAGATGTCGGTGGAGACGAGCTCGCCTCTGTCTTGCGTGACAACCAACGCATGGCCGACCGGCCATCCCGTCAGCTCGCAGATGGCCTGCAGCGAGGACCTCAGCACCTCGTCGATCGATTCCGTCTCCGCAGCCAACCGGGTGAGGCGGAAGAGCAGCTCGGCTTCGCGCGCCTGCCGCGCGAGCACGCGCTGCGAGTTCAGCCTTACGCTGATGTCGCGGAGGAAGCCGACGAAGACATCCTCGCCGCCTGCGCGGGTAACGGTGATCGAAAGCTCGACAGGTATCTCTTCGCCGCTCTTCCGGAGCGCGGTGATCTCGATCCGCTGATCGAGGACCGGCCCCTCGCCCGTACGGTTGTACCGCTCGAGCCCCTGTGAATGAGCCTCGCGATACTGGGGCGGGATGATGAGGTCGGCCATGTAGCGATCGACCGCTTCCTCGCGGGACCAGCCGAAAGTCCGCTCCGCAACCTTGTTCCAGTCAGCGACCGTTCCGTCCGCGCGCATCAGGACGACCGCGTCGAGCGCGGTGTCTAGGATCGCGCGGAGGCGGCTGACATGGTCCTGGGTCTGGTCGCTGGACAGCATCGCCGCTTTACTAGCTCCTCGAAGCGTTGCCGTCGACGGAGCACGCGAAAAGGATATGAGAGCACCGCGGAACAGGGCTCAGTGGCGGCGCGAACTCCGCGAGGTGCCATTCGCGCCGATGCGGATCACACGCCGCTCCTCGTCCCCCGATTGGCCCTTGTCCGCGCGAAAACCGCCGAACAGGAAGGACTTCGCCGACCGCACGGGCTTCAGCACATCGGCGGCCGGGCCGATCAGATCAGTGTCCGGGGTTGCGACGAGGCCGTTCTCGCGCGCCTCCACGAGCGTCATCCGGCCGTCCTCATCCATGAAGAGAGACCATTTACCGGTCGGGCCGTCGCTCATGAACGGTAGCACGCCCAGGCCCGGCACCTCCTGATAGCCGACGAAGCAGGGCAGCAGGTCCGGCCGCCTGCCGATCAGCCGCACCAGCCGGTCCTTGCGGACATGCGCCGCCGTCGGCTCGCCTTGCCAGTGAGTCAGGGCGGCGGCGAGCTCGAACGGAGTTTCGACGTCGAGCTCGGCGAGCGAAATGCCGAAGCTTTCGCGCAGCTCGAGGGAAGTGAGCTGGAGCACCTCGACCAGGCCGAAGACGCCGCGCACGCCGGCGGGCGCATCGAGGCGCGCCGTAAGCAATGTGGCTGACGGCCTGTCGATCGACCTGATGATCATTGGGAGCCCTCCTGTTCGGCCCTCAACGGCTCGGCCGCCGCCCCGTTCCGGCAAATTCCGCCTAATCTGAATTAGATATTCCTGCCGCTACGGCATGGCCGGAACCCTTTGCGGGCCCGCTTTTCCGACATCCCAGCCGCTGACGGACCCACCGATGCTTTCCTTGCTCCGACGCGAGCCGCGGGCGCTTGCCTTCGGCTTCATGTACACGTTGGGCTCGAGCCCTGGGCAGACCTTCTTCATCTCGGTCTTCGTCCCCGCGATCGGCGCTAGCCTCGCCACCGGCATGGCGGACATCTCCTTCCTCTACGCCCTCGCCACCGTCGCGAGCGCGGTCGCCTTGCCGTTCATCGGCCGCCTCATCGACCGCACCGACCTGGTCCGCTACGGCATCTCGGTCGGGCTGATGCTGACGCTCGCCTGTGCCGCTATCGCGGCGGCGACCGGGCCCTGGTCCCTCCTCCTCGGCTTCTTCGCGCTACGCCTGTTCGGACAGGGCCTGATGAGCCATACAGGAGTCACGTCCGCCGCCCGCTACTTCCAAGAAGACCGCGGCAAGGCGCTCGCCCTCACCTCCCTCGGCTTCGCCGCAGGCGAAGCGCTTCTGCCTGTCGCCGCCGTGCTCCTCATCGAGCGGATGGGCTGGCGCTGGTCGTTCGTCGCTACCGGGCTCGTCCTCGGCCTCCTTACGGCCGCGACCGCCGCCTGGCAGGTGCGCCATCTGAAGGACTTCCGCACGCCCACACCACGCCCGCCCGAAGGAGCGAGGCGCCGCCCCGCCCTGTGGCGCTCCCCTTATTTCTGGTGGCTGCTGCCGGTGCTCCTCGCCTCGCCCTTCATCATGACAGCGATCATCTTCTATCAGGCGATGATCGCCAGCGAGCTTGGCCTCACCCTCGCTCTGTTCGCCGCATCCTTCGTGGCCTTCGCGGTCGCGCGAATCCCCGGCTCGCTGCTGGCGGGGCCGCTGATCGACCGCTTCTCGGGGCGCTTCCTCCTTCCCTTCCAGCTGCTCCCAGGCGCCATCGGCATCGTCATCCTCGCCAGCTTCGGCGAGCCATGGGCGGTGATGCTTTATTATGCCCTCATCGGCTTCACGAGCGCCCTCGACGGGACGATCCGATCCGCCGCCGTGGCCGAGATGGTGGACCCGTCCGAGCTCGGCGCCGCGCGCAGCAGCCTCGCCGCCCTCGCCGTACTCTCGACCGCCGCCGGACCCGCCGCCGTCGGCCTCCTCCTCGGCGCAGGCCTCACCCTGCGCGGCACGCTCTGGCTCGCCGCCGGCCTATGCGTCTTTGCAAGCCTCCTCGCTTTAGCCGCCAACCTCCGCTTTGGCATCAAGCCCGCGCGCCCCGCGCGCATCGCCCCCTAGGAAAATAAGCACGCCCGCACTATGTGGGCGTCTCCCATGGAAATCGAACTCCCCTCCCCGCCGAAAGTCGGCATGGTCTCGCTCGGCTGTCCGAAGGCGCTGGTCGACAGCGAGCGGATCCTGACCAAGCTGCGCTCCGACGGCTACCAGCTCTCGCCCGATTACGACGATGCCGACGTGGTGCTGGTGAACACTTGCGGCTTCCTCGATTCCGCCAAGGAGGAAAGCCTCGCCGCCATCGGCGAAGCGATCGCGGAGAACGGCCGCGTCATCGTCACCGGCTGCATGGGCAAGGAAGCCGGCGTGATCCGCCAGCGCTTCCCGGACGTGCTCGCAGTCACAGGCCCGGCGCAATACGAGCAGGTCGTCGGCGCGGTGCACGAAGCGGCGCCGATGCCGCCGTCGGCCTTCCTCAACCTCGTTCCCGAGGGTGGCCTCAAGCTCACTCCGCGCCACTACAGCTATTTGAAGATTTCGGAGGGCTGCAACCACCGCTGCGCCTTCTGCATCATCCCGCAGCTTCGCGGCGACCTCGTCTCGCGCCGCCCCGACGCCATCCTTCGCGAAGCCGAAAAATTGATCGCGGCCGGCACCAAAGAGCTGCTCGTCATTAGCCAGGACACCTCCGCCTACGGCATCGACGTTCGTCACCGAGCCTGGCCGTGGAAAGGGAGGGAGGTCCGCGCTCACATGACCGACCTTGCGCGCGAGCTCGGCAGGCTCGGCGCCTGGGTCCGCCTCCACTACGTCTACCCCTACCCGCACGTCGACCAGGTTATCCCGCTGATGGCGGAGGGGCTGATCCTTCCCTATCTCGACATACCCTTCCAGCACGCCTCGCCTTCGGTCCTGAAAGCGATGAAGCGGCCGGCCAACCAGGTGAAGGTTCTCGAGCGCCTCCGCGTCTGGCGCGAGATCTGCCCGGACATCGCGATCCGATCCTCCTTCGTCGTCGGCTTTCCCGGCGAGACCATGGAGGATTTCAACTACCTCCTCGAATGGCTGGATG
>Ga0216301_1000465_pt1 | contig 10261 bp, 9 predicted proteins | sample 4hB_Boncat_minus_FD_156203 | JGI IMG/M metagenome (GOLD analysis project Ga0216301, IMG submission 156203) | Terrestrial sediment cell enrichment communities for BONCAT metagenomics from Utah, United States - 4hB_Boncat_minus | ecosystem: Environmental > Terrestrial > Deep subsurface > Rock...
AAGGGGAGGTTCCTGATGCCCCGCTTTGCGCCTTTACGTGAGGTCCGGTCAGCCGGCGAATGAGGAAAGCGCTCTACTGAGCCTTAGGTCGGATGTCCGAACTCTGGTCGCCTAGTTGCCCTTATACTCAGGATATCCAGAGCGAGAAGTCTGCCGTTTCGCTTGAGGAGAACAGCTATGAACGCGCGTCAGGTCCCTCAACGCCGAGGATTCACCCTCATCGAACTGCTGGTCGTCATCGCGATCATCGGGATCCTCGCTGCGCTGATTTTCCCAGTGTTCAGCCGGGCGAAGGAAAGCGCCCATCAAGCCTCCAGCCTCTCGAACATCCGCCAACTCGGCATCGCCTCCGCCCTCTACGAGGGGGACCACGACGACATGGGGCTGGCCTCCACCGACGGGGGAATGGGATCGGGGATGGAGGGCGGTTGGGTCTACTACCCCGAGTTCAACGTGCGATTCGACGTCTCGCGCGGCGCGCTCTACCCTTACGTCAAGAACAAGGACGTCTACATCGAGGCGGGTGACGGCGAGGGGCGCTCTCGGGGACTGTCCTTCGGCCGGAACGGCTGCGTCACTCGACCCCTTATCCTCGGCTATAACGCCGGACGGTCCGCCTCTGAGTTCGACCGCCCCGCCGAGACGCCGGAGTTCGGCGAGGAGGCATTAGACGAGCGGTACGACCGGACCCTCACCAACGACGGCTACCTCAACCCCGACGTCGACTTCCTCTCCTCACGTTGGCGCGGCGGGACCTTGGTGGTCTACCTGGACCGCCACGCCAAGCGAGTGCGCATCGGGAACGACACCGGCCGGACCCTGCTCCGCGCCGGTGGCGAGCAGTGCCCCTAGCGGCGGACCTGAATCTCCTCCCGGCCGCTCTCCTTCCCATCCACGTCGATCACCCGAACCCAGAACCTGCCGTTCGGCAAGGCTAGGGCCGGAACCGGGTCTCCGGGACGGATCAGCACCTGGTCCACCGGGACCGCCGTCACCGGCTCCCCCGCGCCGAACGCTTGAGCAAGTTGCAGTCCCTGGTTCTTCACCAGCTTCGTCGGTAGCGGGACCAACCGACGGTCCATCTCTCGCAGCAGCCAATCTGGCCGTCCCTGCACGAACGTCGTTCGAGGGAAAAAGACCTGCATGTCGAAGGACTCTCCGAAGGGCTTTCCTTTCGGGTCGAAGAACACGGTCGGCCGCTTGACCAGTCCGCGGTCCGTGGCCCACTTGTAAACGGGGTTATCGAAGCGGCGTTCGGACTGCTCAAGGTAGGTCGTGGCGTAAACAGACAGGGGATCGACGCCGGTCAGGCGCTTGAACTCGTACGCCATCGGCGTCCACACGGACTTCCCCTGCGAGGGTTGTGAGCTTTCCAGCACATGGGCCCGACCAGCCCAGACCAGGACTTTGGCGTTCGGATCCTTGTCAAAGATGCGCGTCTTGAGGTTCTTGGCCTGCAGGTTCTCGCGGAAGTTCTGCCGGAACTCGGTGTCGTCCGGCGGAACCTCCTTGGGCTGCTCCGTCGCCTCGTAGGGAACCAGCCGGTATCCCAACCGGATTGCCTCCCGGATCCCGGCGGCGAAGACGGGGTCATGGGTGTAGGTGCCCGTCTTGAGGCTCGCGTACCCCGCCCGCTCCGCTTCCGCGAGATCCTCCGGCGAATTGAAGGTTTCGACCGCGAGGGTGCGGAAGCCCTGCTTCCGTAGCGCCCGCAGAAGCCCGGGCAGAATCGTTCGAGACTGTGGCTTGAGGTGCTCCTCGCCCACCATCACCCACCGGTGCGACCGGGCGGCCCGTGCGATCGCCTCCACCGCGTCGACGGGGCGATAACCTTCAAGGGGACTCTTCACGAGTACCGTCCGGGGCGAGTAAGGGGTGTACGCGGTGTTCCAAGAACGGTCTGCCTCAGTAACGTCTCCCAGGTAGGAGGCGGTGGTTCCGCGGGCCTGCCAATAGGTGGACCGCCACATCTCGTCCGCCGTGTAGGTCTTCTCCTGCCGAAGCTGCTCCACGTACTGGGCAAGCGGGTTTCCCGCGCGGACCTCTTCCGACTTCAGGGCGAAGGGGTTGGGAAGCTTGGGCTCGGGAGCCTGTTGGGCGGCCGAAAGGGTTGTGAGAACGAGGAGGGCGGCGGTCATTCGTTGGGACTGTACCATTGATGGCTTTGTACCCTATGCGCACCCCGATTGGTTCCGGTGATGAGGTGGTACAGTCCCAAATGTGACTGAGGACCTACTGAGCCTAGAGCGTGATGTGACGGAGTTGCTTCAGCGGGTGCCTCTGGAGGTCGTCGGGGCTCGCTTGCGACGAGCCCGCCTGCGCCAGGGGCTCTCCATCCGCGACCTCGCGGAGCGGGCCAACGTCAGCAAAAACTCTATCGTCCGTCTGGAGCAGGGCGGCATGCCCCAGCCGATCACGGTCGTCAAGATCTGCGCCGCCATGGGCATCCACATCGCATCCATCGCCGCCCCCACCGCCGAGGAAGGCCAGATCGCCGCCATTCACCGCCATACGGACGACCGCTGGTTCGACCTAACGGACTACGCCGCCGGCCCCCTCGCCGACCACCCCCTCACCGAAACGGAGCGACGGGACCGGGTCCGCCGAGGTGCCAAGGTCCCCCTGCTCATTCTGAAGAGCCGCCTCGAGTCCGGCCGCATCCTTCCCACGATCATCGAGGTGTACGGCGAGAGCGAGCGGCGCAGCCACCCGGGCGAGGAGATGGTGTACGTGCTGAAGGGCCGCGCCGAGATCCACGTGGGCCCAGAGTCGTTCATCCTCGAAGAAGGCGAGTCCGCCACCTTCTGGAGCGCCGAAGAGCACGCTTACGCCCCCGCCGCAGGAACGAAGCTCCCTGTCCGCCTGCTCTCGATCCGGGTGGACGACCGAAGCGACTAAGGACCCCAATGCTCGAATCGATTGACGCACTCGGCTATCTCTATCGGCAAGGCGTTCAGTTCAAGGAACTGGCCGCCGACCGGTCGAAGCAAGAACGAGACACCCTCGTCGGGCTTCTGCGAACCGCGATGCCCTGGCTCCCCGCGCGCCCGATGCCTCACGGGCGTATCGTCGACTACTACTGGAACCACTTTCCGTGGGATCTCGAGCCCTTACCGGACCAGCGGACGCTGGTCCGGGAGCTTCGGCGATGGAAAGAGGTCTACGCCATCTTCGAAGACCCTACCCTTCCCGTCTACCGCATCCAGACGGCGAGCCTTCCCGATAAAGGGCTGCTACCACAGGACCTGTACTTCCTCCCGCTAAGAGGCGCTACCTGCGCGTTCGCCATGGGGCACGAACCCGCCTACGGACCGTGGAAGATCGAGCGGGACCGACGCCTGGGCCTCTCAGAGGCCCAACTGAAAGCACTGAAGAAGGATAGTCCCCGAGAGAACGCGGTGCGGACCGCCAAAGATGCGACCGCGTACTGGAGCCGGAACGGGCTGACCGGGGAAGTGCTGTCCCCTCGGCAAATGGCCGCCGTCCGCCGATCCGTTCTCAAAGCCTTGGGGAGCAAAGGCGTCAGGCTGCCGGAGCATCCTCTCCAGGAGGGGCCGATCTACACCGATCACTGGTGGAACTACTTCCCGCCGGTAACGGAGTTCGAGCCCCTCGGAGACCAGCCGTACGCCTGGGTGTTCGCCTGTTCGTCGCGGGTGCTACTGATGTTCGCGTCGGCCGGTCTTCGGGGACTGGTGGTCGATCCAGAATCATTGGACATCCCGAGTCTCGAACCGGAAAACTTCTATGTCCTCGACTGGCCGACCCGCCACTGGCTGCTGGCCCTTCCCAAGGAGTTTCTCGCCGGGGGCGTGGACGAGAGCTTCGTCCTTCCCAGCTACGTAAGACTGGTTTAGCCTGAACACCTCGAGGGTTGCGATGAGGAATGAGGGAGTCCAAGCGTGGTTCATAAGCCGTCGGCCGTAGATCGGTGGCCGGAAGAGTAGGCGTGTGACGGTGTGGGCGACACAGGGGGTATGAAACCCTTCCGTATAATCCAAGGGTGGAACGACGACGCCACCTAGGGCTACCGGCTGCAATCCTCGCGGCGGTCTGTACGCCTACTTCCGGGATGGCCGAAGATCCACCCATCTATCTCGTTTCAGAGCTTCCGGGTGTGTACATCCTATCGAATGGCTTCGACACCCAAAAACTAGAGCTGCTAGCGGACAAGCGGTTCAGCTTCCGTTGGACTGGATGCGGACGCGAGGTGAGCCGAAGCCTCGGCGGCTGGAGGTTGGAGAAGGGCGTTCTTGTGCTCACACCTGAGACGAACGGAGAATTCGGTCCGTTCGTGGACGAAGTGCGGCTCGTGCCGGTCCCCTGGGGAGCGAGGTTCTACTTAGTGGAGGAAAGGGGGCTTGCGGGGTTTGCCGCTTCGGTCCGCGATCAATTCGTTGCGGCTCACGGAGAGGAAAACGAAATCCTTTTCGACTTCGTAAAGGTTGATGCGCTTTTTCGGTTGCCCAGAATGACGGGACAACCTCGTCTCCCAAGGCGAGCTCAACAATATTTGAGGAAGGGGCCCCAAATGGTCCGAGTGACGTCGATCGCGTCGGACGGAACGGTCACTTTGCGCTCTGAGAACGGCCGACGCCTGGAAGTCGGAGCATGGCTTGTCCGCTCCGAGCTTGATGGATATCTTGATCTAGAAGTGCTTTCGGTCTCGGGGGCAAGTGCGAAGGCCCGGCCCTGGTACTCCTTTGGCAGTGAGCACGGGCCAAAGATCGGCGAACAACTGACTACGGGTGATCGACGGTTGCGATCAGAGGCCCAAGGACGTCGGTTGTATCGAACCCTTGGAGAAGCAGAACGAGCCCGGGAACGGTTCATGGAGCTTATGAGAGGTTCGTGAATCCTCGAGTGGAATCAGTGGAACGGCCTTCGGCAAAACGGCGGGACCAGCGACCGTTCCGAGCCCGATGGATCTCGATCATCCCATTCGGGCTACCGGGGAAGCCGCACTTGGTCTTTCTCATGTCGATCGTTGGTGAGCCTTCTGGCGGGGTCGTAGAAGGTGAGCCATTAGGTCCCGACCGAGCGATAAGTCGTTCTGAGGACGACTCTCGGCCAATGCCTCAGCATCGTAGTCCGGTGGGTCTGGGATTCTATGGACAAGGACGAATCTGATGAAGAAAACCAAGCTGCACATCGCAGCCCATTCGGGCGACCTTGACGGGGTTCGGGGGCGGCTGGATAAAGGTAAGGACCCGAATACGCGGTGGGTGGAAGGGCTGACGCCACTCCACTTGAGCGTGGATGAGGGCCATCCTAAGGTCACTCATTTGCTCATCGAGCGTGGGGCCGACGTCCATGCAACGGAGGAGTACTTCGGTGAGACCGCCCTCCACATCGCCGCGCACCGTGGCTACACAGAGATCGTGCAGGCTCTTCTGGATGCCGGAAGTGTCGTCGATGGCCGGGACCGAAGGGGAAGGACGCCCTTGCACCAATCCGCGACGGGTGACGGCACCCTGACTACGGCCATGCTCCTCCTAGATAAGGGGGGCGACCCAGAGGCTCACGACGAGGATGGCGAAAGTCCGCTGACTCTGGCCGGGCTGCACTCCAACCTCGCGGTGGCCCACCTTCTTTTGATCCACGGCGCGAACCGAGACCACCGGACATCGGATGGCTGGACGGCTTACGACGTCGCCCTGCGTCAACTGGAGCACCTTCAATCGAAAGGTAAAGGGAAGGTGCCGCCGAAGTACGCGGTTAATGCGCAGATCGTTCGTGACATGCTGCGACTCCTCGGTCCGAGGCGTAACGGCGGAATCTGATGTACCTAGAGAAGCACCGAACGGCAACCATGGTCGGGGACGGCATGCGCGGTGAGCGCCCAGAGCGAATCTAGTACCAGCTTTTCGCTCGGGGAGAAGCATTATTTTAAGACCCTTGGGGAGGCCGGTCAGGCCAGGGGTAGCCTGCCCTGTCGTGATGCGTGCCGCTCTTGCGCTACTGGTTCCCGTGGTCCTTGCTCTCGTCTCAGGTTGCGGAGGCTCGTCAGGCTCTGACCTCGGGCCTACACCCAGCATGGCCGCTCCAAAGCTGACGATTGATTGGCCGGCGCGGAACCGGGGGGTCGTTGCCCCGACTTCTGCTCAGTCGGTCGCGGTCGTGATGGAGCCGACACTGCCGAGCGCTCCGATCGTCTCGTTCCACGCTAATCGACCAGCCGGGGCGACGGCCATATCCCAGACAATCACATCTCCCCGCCCCGCCCGTACCGGGGCGTACCTTTTGGCCGTTCGGTTCCACGCGGCGGCCGACGGGGTAGGGCCTGTCGTCGGATCTGCCTACGCCAGTATTAACGTCGCCGCCGACGGTTCCGTGCGGAAGCTCGATGGCGATCCTCTGAACACGATCAGGTTTTTGGGCGCGGTCACCCATACGGAAATCCTGCCGAGGCAGCAGGTGGACATTGGGCAGACAAAGGACCTGTCCGTCTCTGGACTGACGTCAGACCGCCAACTGGTCGTGACACAGCCCGGCGTCGCGAGGCTTCGGGTGACGGTGGGTGACGGAGTCCTTCGGGTAAACGGTGACGGTTCGGTGACGGGTCTCGCCGACGGCACTGCCTTGGTCGTGGCCTCTATCGACGGGGTGGAGAGCGCCCCTACAGCCGTGCGCGTCAGCCATCCGCCCATCACTCCGCGCTTAGTCGCTCTCGATACGAATTCCCTGGTCTACGATCCCGTGCGACAGAGAATCTGGGCAACGGTGAGGCCGTCGGTCGCGACGGGGAATTCGATTGTGGACATCGACCCTCGGACGGGGAGCATTGGGGCTCCTATCTTTGTTGGAAGCGAGCCCGACATCCTGGCCCTCTCCGACGATGCGTCCGCGCTCTTCGTGGGGCTTCCCTCCGCGAACGCGTTCCGACGTGTAGATTTGACGGCTCGAACCGCCGGGACGCCGTTCAGCCCTGGGGCGCGTGACAACGGGGCCGTCAACGCTATTCATATGGCAGTGCAGCCAGGGAACTCAAACACGGTGGCGGTGCTTGCCCGGGATGTTAGCCATATCAACGGCCATGAACTATCCATTTTCGACGGCTCGGTGCGCCGGCCAAAGACCGTATTGGATTTCCCTGGATTCTGGGTGGAGTGGACCAGCCCCAACCGGCTTGTCAGCGATAATGGTAATGGCCTCTTGGAAGCGACGGTCGATGGAACCGGAGTGACCGGGTTTCGACAAGTCAGCCACCTTTCGCCCAGCTTCCGTGGCAACCTCGTCCAGGCTGGCGGGCGCCTGTACGGGGCAGATGGGATCGTGATTGACGCGACAACTCTCGAATCCGTCGGAAGGTTTGTCTTCGTCGATCAGTCGAGACCGCTGTACGGTCCTGCCGTCGATGCGGAACGCGCCTTCTTCTTAGGGTTCGCCGGTGGGGAAGCCCAGCTTCATGTGTTCCGTCTCGACACGTTTGCCCTGGAGCGGTCCGTTCCGATAAGAAACCCGGAGCCGGACAACTTTCTTATCACTTACCAGAACCACGGCTTGACCCGCTGGGGTGGAAAGGGCCTCGCCTTTCGGGCATCGGGGCGCGTCTATCTAATCGACGACGCCACCGGTCCGTAGGCGAACGCTCTACGGACCGACAGGCGGACCGGCGCACCTTCGGATAGGGCCTATCCCTTCACCGCACCGAGCTGAATGCCCTTCACCAGGTACTTCTGCCCGACGATGAACAGGAGCAGCGGTGGCACCAGGCTCATCACGGATGCGGACATCATCAGATGGGTGGCCTTGTTGTACGCGCTGTCGAACTGCAGCAGTCCCACCGGAAGGGTGCGCATGCTCTCGCTCTTGACCATGACTAAGGGCCAGAACAGGGAGCCGTAGTTGCCCATAAAGGTGAAGATGCCGAGCGTGATCAGGCCGGGGCGGGTCAGGGGGAGGATGACGTCGGCGAACACGGTCCAAGCGCTCGCTCCGTCGATCACCGAGGCCTCGTCGAGCGCCCGGGGGATGCCCAGCATGAACTGGCGCAGCATGAACGTCCCGAACGCGCTGAACGCGGCGGGAATGATGAGCCCCGCGTAGCTGTCCAGCAGGTGCAGCTTGACCATGATCGCGAAGTTCGGAATCATGGTGACGACCCCTGGAATCATCATCGTCGCGAGGTACATGGTGAACACCACGTTCCGGCCCGGCCACCGGAGCCGGGCGAACGCGTACGCGGCCATGCTGCTCGTGAGGACGGTCAGGAACGTCACCCAGGCGGCCACGAACAGGCTGTTCAGGTAGTACCGGCCAAAGAAGGGTGCTGCCGTCGAAACCTCGCCGTAGTTCCCGGGGCTCCAGTTCTTAGGAACCGGGCTAAGGTTCGTCACCTCGGACTCCGGCTTGAAGCTGGTGAGCACCATCCACAGGAACGGCAACAGGGTCGTGAGCGACACCGCCAACAGGAGGGTGTAGATGAGGACTTTCTGCCAAAGACGGAGCTTCACGAGACGAGGTCCTCCTTGTTGCCGAACTTCCAGTTCACGATGGTGATCGCGAACACGATGGCGAACAGCGCCCAGCTCACCGCCGACGCGTAACCCACCTGGAACTGCTCGAACGCCTTTTGGTAGATGTGGTAGGCAAGCGTGGTGGTCGTGCTCGCCGGGCCGCCGCCGGTCATGACCTTGGCCGTGTCGAACCCGCCCTGGAACCCGCCGATAAACGACATGATGACGATAAAGAACGTCGTCGGCGCGAGCTGCGGCCACGTCACCGACTTGAATTTCTGCCACCCGGAAGCGCCGTCCAGGGAAGCGGCTTCGCCCAGCTCTTCGGGCACGTTGCTCAGCGCCGCCAGGTACAGCAGCATGTTGCCACCCCCGATGGCCGTCCACGTCCCCATAAAGATGATCGCGTCGCGGGCGCCCAGGCCGAACTGGTTGGTATCGATGGCGACCTTCTCGGGGTTGAGGGCCAGCAGGTTGTTGGTGGAGTTCAGCCACTGGGGCAGCTCCACGTTCATTCCCAGCAGCCCGAACAGTGACCGCAGCCCCGCGTTGATCGCGCCGTAGTCGGGGTTCAGGAGCTGCTTCCACATGATCATCAGCGCTACGCCGGCGGTGAAGCTGGGGAGGTACAGCATGACCCGGAACGCTGAGGAGCCCCGAAGCCCCTGGTGCAGCAGCACCGCCAGGAACAGGGAAGCCGCCATGCTGAACGGCAGGCCGATAAAGAAGTAAGCGGTGTTGACGAAGTAGGTCCAGAACAGCGCGTCGTGGACCATGTCGGAGTAGTTCCGCAGCCCCACGTACTGGTAGTCCGGGGTCAGCAGGCTCCGGTCGGTAAAGCTGGTGATCAGCGATACCACCACCGGCCCCGCCGTGAAGATCAGGAACCCGAGCAAGTTAGGGGCCAGGAACAGGATCGCCATCAGCAGGTCGGACCGGATGGGTCGTCGCGGCTTCGTCCCCTGCGCCACGCGGACCCCCGTGCTGCTCTTCGTGCCGATCACAGGGTGCCTCCGGCGGCGATGTAGCTCTCGCGAAGCTTCGCGTCGCGTTGCACGGTGCGCCGAATGCTCTCATTGATGTCCCGGGCCGCGTCGCGCAGGGCGGCGGCGGGTTGCTTCTGGTTCAGCTTCACGAGGTCCAACTGGCGGTTCAGGAAGGTGTCCACCTCGCTGGGGGTGACGTACGGGCTAGTCCGGAGCATGACGCCCATCTCCAAGGCGTTGCGCCACGCCGCGTTGTAGTCCTCTTCAGGGTGCTCCGGGTTCTTCATGTACCGCTCGGTGTAGGCGTACGACCGGACCCCGGAAAGGGCGTCGGCCTGATCGTTGAGGAGGACGTTGTATTCCTTACCCATGAGATAAACGAGGAATTCGAGGGCCTGCTCCCGCCGGGGGCTTTGGCTGTTGATCATGCAGGCGCGCGTTCCGCCGGATGCGAACCGGGGGAACTTGGCGATCGGCGGCTCGACCGCCCCGAGCTTAAAGCCCCGGTCCTTCACGTCGTCGCGAAGCTGGGCCAGCCACCAGCGGCCACCGTAGGCGATCGCGCCCATCTTTTTCCGGAAGTACGCCTGCGGACCCGCGCCACCGCCCCAGCCGCCGCCCGAGGTCATGGACTGCTCGTCGGAAGGCGTCGGCGCGATCTTGTGCTTGTACAGCAGGTCGTGCATGAAGGTGAGGTCAGCGATGGCTTCGGGACTGTCGATGGTGCAGCGGATGCCCTTCTCGTCGAACATGTCGCCGCCGAAGCTAGGAAGGAATCCCCGGAACGCCCCCCCGAAGTCGAAGAGGAACCCGTAC